>OLNW01000032.1_pt1 | contig 173914 bp, 158 predicted proteins | sample 1672121 | NCBI WGS metagenome assembly OLNW01 (sample SAMEA3136648, study PRJEB25190) | human gut metagenome
TATTATGCCCTTGAAGGGCAAGTGCATACCACGCGTTCAACGCGTGGTTTTGATTTGTATCAGTCTTTTACAATGTCGCACACATCGGCTCTCGTTACCTTTATCAAGTCATCGGGAGCAATGATAATCTGTGTGCCGAGTTTTCCTCCGCTGACTATAACCTTGTCAAAGTCCTTTATAGTGCTGTGATAAACTGTCTTGTACTGCTTCTTCATTCCTATCGGGGTGCATCCGCCTCGGATATATCCCGTAACTGCGTTAATATCCTTGACGTGTACCATTTCTATTGATTTCTCGCCTACTGCCTTTGCCGCTTTCTTCATATCAAGCTCAAGCGCTATCGGGATAGCGAATACATAGTAGTTTTTTGTCTTGCCCTCGGTCACAAGCGTCTTGAAAGTGCTTTCGTAAGGCTGTCCGAGCATATCAGCTATATGTACGCCGTCGATGAATTCATCACACTCGTATGTGTTGACCTCGTAATTTATTTTATTCTTGTCAAGTATACGCATTGCGTTGGTTTTGTTCTCTTTTTCCTTTGCCATGTCAATTCTCCTTTACATCTGAGAGAATTTTAACGCATTTCACATAAAAAGTCAAGCGTTCAGTCAAGCAATGCGCTTATAGCAGGAAAAGGCTGTACGCTGCGTTTCAATATGCCGTGTATATAGGCAATGCAGATGCCGTAATTTGTTATCGGAACTCCTGCGTCTTTCGCACAGGCTATGCGGTACTTCATTTCACGTTCGGAAAGAGTGCATCCGCCGCAGTGAACTATCAGCTTATAACCGCTTAAATCTTCGGGAAAAGTGCCTCCCGATGAAAATTCAAAATGCAACTGCTTGCCGGTGTATTTGTTTATCCAGGCAGGGAGCTTCATCGTGCCGATGTCGCCGCACTGCCTGTGGTGAGTGCATCCCTCCGAGATAAGTATCCTGTCGCCGTCACTTAGCTTGTCAAGCGCTGTAACGCCGTGTACGTTCGTTTCAAGGTCGCCCTTATAACGTGCCATAAGTATCGAGAATGATGTAAGCATCACATCGTCCGGGACTTCCTGCGAAACTCGCGAAAATACCTGGCTGTCAGTGATAACGATTTTCGGTTTTTCCGATAATTTTGAAAGGGTGGCAGTAAGCTCTGTTTCACGACAAACAGCGGATATTGCTCCAGCCTCAAGCACATCTCTTATCGTCTGCTGCTGAGGGAGTATGAGTCTGCCCTTAGGAGCGGCTTTATCTATAGGAACAACCAGTACGGCTATATCGCCCGGATTCAGCAGATCTCCGCAGATGCACATCTTTTCGTCTTTTACATCAAGCCTTGAGCCTATAAGCTCTTTCAGCTCGTAAATGTTTGTGCCGTTCAGTGCGTCTGTGTAGATAGTGTCATCGGTTTTCGGGGGAACGGTATCAAGCAGACCGCACTTGTTCATTACGATAATGTACGGTATATTCTGCTTTTTCAGCCTTTCGAGTATGGCGCTGTCAAAGTCGGATATGCCCTTTGTGCTGTCAACCACAAGCAGAGCAATATCTGTCTTGAACAGAACCTGATAACTCTTTCTTACACGCAGGCTTCCGAGGTCGCCCTCATCGTCAAGTCCCGGAGTGTCGGTTATCATAACGGGACCCAGCGGCAAAAGCTCCATTGCCTTTGAAACAGGGTCGGTCGTTGTTCCTGCAGTATCTGAAACCACAGCAAGCTCCTGCCCTGTTATAGCGTTTATAAGGCTGGATTTGCCTGCGTTGCGTCTGCCGAAAATTCCGATGTGTATGCGTTCTCCGCTCGGTGTTGAATTTAAACTCACCGGTTGCTCCTTTCTCAGTCGGTTTCTTAGAACCTGAAATCTCTCTGACCGTGAATAATGTTGTCGATATACTCGGTCGCCTTTGCTCTTACCTTTTCATTCGGGATGGTCGTAAGCTCTCTTGCGATAAGCTCCTCGCCGATTTTTCTTGTATCCTCCGATGCATAGTCGACAAGGTATTCCTTAAGCGTCATAAGGGCATTCGGGTGACAGCAGTTCTGTATCTGACCTGCCTTGCACAGACTCATGAAGCGGTCGCCCGTTCTTCCCTCACGGTAGCAGGCTGTACAGAACGACGGGATGTATCCGAGCCTCATCAGCCAGTTTACTACCTCGTCAAGACTTCTGTTATCCGATACGTCAAACTGTGCCGAGTTTTCTTCCTCAGGCTCAGGTTCAGCGTAACCGCCTACGCTTGTTCTTGAGCCTCCGCTTATCTGCGAGATACCAAGATGCAGAACTCTTTCCCTTGACTTCTGGCTTTCTCTTGTGGAAACGATCATTCCGGTATAGGGAACGGCAATTCTAAGACAGGCAACTATTTTTGCAAATGTATCGTCTGTGATGCCGTTATCGAATTCATCGGGGTCTATATCATCGGCACGTCTTACTCTCGGAACTGAGATAGTGTGAGGACCTACGCCGTGTACGGCTTCAAGATGCTCTGCGTGCATAAGAAGTCCTGCAAATTCATATCTGTAAAGCTCAAGTCCGAACAATGCGCCGATGCCTACATCGTCAATTCCGCCCTCCATCGCTCTGTCCATAGCTTCTGTGTGATAAGCGTAATTGTGCTTGGGTCCTGTCGGGTGCAGGCGCTCATAGCTCTCCTTGTGATAGGTTTCCTGGAACAGAATATATGTGCCGATGCCTGCCTCTTTCAGCTTTCTGTAGTTTTCTACCGTAGTAGCGGCAATGTTTACGTTTACTCTGCGGATAGCGCCGTTCTTGTGCTTGATGGAGTAAATAGTCTTGATACATTCGAGTATGTATTCAAGAGGGTTGTTCACGGGGTCTTCGCCTGCCACTATGGCAAGTCTTTTGTGACCCATGTCCTGTAATGCTATAACCTCCTGCCTTACCTCGTCCTGCGTCAGCTTCTTACGGCAGATATGCTTGTTCTTTGCGTGGTAAGGGCAGTAAAGACAACCGTTCACGCAGTAGTTTGAAAGATACAGCGGAGCGAACATTACGATTCTGTTGCCGTAAAAGTCCTTCTTGATCTGCTCTGCGAGCTTGTATATCTCCTCGTTCTTTTCGGGAATGTCGCAGTCGAGCAAAACCTCTGCCTCTCTGTGCGAAAGCCCTTTTCTGAGCTTTGCTTTTTCAAGAATGCTGTCGATAAGCTCGGCGTTGTGCTTGTTTTCTTCGGCATATCTCAGCGTTTCTTCGATTTCCTCGTGGTTGATGAATTCCTCTGCTTTCAGAGATTTGGGATCGTAATTATACATATTTATTTCCTTTCGTTAAAAGAGGCATGGTCGCCCCTTGATTCGACTATTCTGTAGCCTGCGCCCTCAACACGTTTTTGCAGGCACATTCTGCACTGTGCGGATTCGTCGCCTGTGCAGATTTTGTTGTCATACAGCAGATATTTTTTTCTTACGTCTGTCGGTGACAGATTCGGCATTACAACGTTAGCACCGGCTTTAAGCGCAAGCTCTCTGCCTGTCGGATGAATCGTTCCTATCGCAGTAGTCGCAGGAAGCAGTACATCGGGCAGCGCAAGCCGCACAAGACCCAGCATAAACAGCGTAAGCTCAGCCGTACCCTGCGGCTTATCGGCAAAAGGCGTTGCGTGGTGCGGTATAAAAGGGCCTATCCCCACCATTTCGGGCTTCAGTTCTTCCAAAAACAGCATATCATCGGCAAGATTTTCAGCCGTCTGATAAGGAGAGCCTACCATAAAGCCTGCCCCTGTCTGATAGCCGATTTTTTTAAGCGTCCTAAGACAATCCTGCCTGTGCTTTGCCGAAAGACCGGGCGGATGGAGCTTTGAATAATGCTCGTAATCGGCGGTTTCGTGGCGCAACAGGTATCTGTCCGCACCGCTTTCAAAATATCTGCGGTAGCTTTCTTCGCTTTTTTCGCCTATCGAAAGCGTTACAGCACAATCGGGAAAATCACGCTTTATCGAACAGACAATATCGCATATCATATCATCACTGTAATAAGGATCTTCTCCGCCCTGTAGTACAAACGTTCTGAAGCCAAGCTCATAGCCTGTCTTACAGCAATCAAGTATCTGCTCCTTGCTGAGCCTGTAGCGCTCTGCCTGCTTGTTACTGCACCGTATTCCGCAATAATAACAGTCGTTTTTGCAGTAGTCGGTAAATTCTATCAGACCTCTGATATAAACATCCTTACCGTAGTATTTTTCACGGACGCTGCGTGACAGTTCAAAGAGATAATCACGCACTGCGTCCCTGTTTTCGATAAGGGATACATATTCGCCTTTTTCGAGGTGGTGTGTGCTGTACAGCTTTGATACCAGTTCTTTAAGTTCTTCGGCTTTGCTCAATCGTCCGCCTCCTTTTCCTTTAAACAATCTGCAGGAAGCTTCTGATAGATAGTCTTTGAGGTAACGCCCTTCAATGCGCCGAGCTTACCCGACAAAGTGTTTATCACATCCTGCGGTGCGTCAATGGCAACGCTGATGATAGAAACGCCTGCCTTTTCATAAGGTACTCCCATCCTGCCGATAATGTAATGAGCACACTCGTGCAGATACTCGTTCAGCTTTGATACCGAAGAGGACTCGGATACGACTATTCCTATAAGTGCTACTCTGCTCTCACAATTCATTTAATCACCTTTTTCCCGTTTAAAATAAAAATGAGCCGTGCAAGGCACAGCTCTATCATAAAAACGTAAAATCGTAAAAATAGTAAAACAAAAACCGCCTTGCTTTTCTGTCAGAATAATCTTTCAGATCAGTCAGGTTTATAAAATTGTAGATATTTTGCCGTTCGGTGAAAGAAGCAAATCTCGCACCTTACGGTATGTGTATTAATTATAACGCAGAATACGGATAAAGTCAATATCGGTACGGCTTTATCCGCATTTTGCACTAAAAGTCAAATGTTATTTATGCACTCTGACAAATATCAGTCGTGTCTGGGACTTGCACTGATGTGCTGAATAGCCTGAATAATGGCAACATCAAGATCTACCGAGGGCTGATTTTCAAGCTCCTGCTTTATGCGTGTGAAAACCTGTCCGTTTACTGTGCTGACATATTTCGGCGTCAGGCGGTTAAGAGCATACGCTTTCATATCCTCAAGGCAGAGCTCGCACTTACAGCAGTTGTAATCTCTGAGCAGTTCCGAAAGCCTTTCGTCAACGTAGTGTTCCATCATATTTATAATCATAATATGTTTCCTTTCACATTGATAAAGAGATTTGAATTCTTTTTTACATTTTATCACATTTTTCCCGTACAGTCAATAGAATTATGATAATTCTGCACATATTTAAATATACTCCGTAAAATTTTTCCGTTGACGGCTGTGTTATATTGACAAACCGCCTTGTCGAGTGTATAATATAAAAGAATGTAAACTAAAATATGACAATAGGCTGATAACGTGCTTTACGTTTGGCTTGATATACAGACCCGGCGGTATGCCGTATTTTAAGCAATACAGCCCGTTTACTCAAAAACGAAAGGAAAAAGCATTTTACATGGGATTACTTACAAAAATATTCGGTAACTATTCCGAAAAAGAAATCAAGAGAATAATTCCGATAAAGGATAAGGTTCTTGAGCTTGAATCGAAATATTCTCCGATGACCGACAGCGAGCTTAAGGCGCAGACTCCCGCACTGAAGGAAAGACTTGAAAACGGTGAAACACTAGATGATATCCTCCCCGACGCATTCGCCGTATGCCGTGAGGCTATGTGGAGAGTTCTCGGCATAAAGCCTTATCCCGTACAGATACTCGGCGGTATTATTCTTTTCCAGGGACGTATTGCAGAGATGAGAACAGGTGAAGGTAAGACCTTCGTTGCCGCACTTCCCTCTTATCTTGTTGCGCTCAGCGGCAAGGGCGTACACGTTGTAACGGTAAACGACTACCTTGCAAAGCGTGACGGTGAAATGATAGGCCGTGTACACAGATTCTTAGGTCTTACCGTGGGACTTATACTTCACGATATGAAAAACGACGACAGAAGAAAGTCGTATAACTGTGATGTAACATACGGTACAAACAACGAATTCGGCTTTGACTATCTGCGTGACAATATGTGTATTCACAAGCAGGATAAGGTACAGCGTGAATTCAACTTCGCTATTGTCGATGAGGTCGACTCGATACTTATTGATGAAGCGAGAACTCCTCTTATCATTTCGGGACCCGGAGATAAGTCCACCGACCTTTATCAGAAGGCTAACAGACTTGCGTTACAGTTAAAGCCGTTCACGGTAATCGACCTTGACAGCAAGGAAGATCAGGATCAGTTTGACGGCGATTATATCATAGACGAAAAGGCAAAGAACGCTACTCTTACCCAGCGTGGCGTTAAAAAAGCGGAAGCATATTTCGGCGTAGAAAACCTTATGGATGCCGAAAATATGACGCTTTTACACCATGTCAACCAGGCTATCAAGGCGGTAGGCGTAATGAAGCGTGACGTTGACTATGTTGTAAAGGACGGCGAAATAGTAATCGTTGATGAATTTACAGGACGTCTTATGTTCGGACGTAGATTCAACGAGGGCTTACACCAGGCTATCGAGGCAAAGGAAGGCGTAAAGGTTAAGAACGAGAGCAAGACGCTCGCTACTATTACATTCCAGAACTTCTTCAGACTGTACGATAAGCTGTCCGGTATGACAGGTACGGCTATGACGGAAGAAGCCGAATTCAGACAGATTTATGCACTTGACGTTATAGAGATACCTACCAACAAGCCTATAGCAAGAATCGACCACGAGGATCAGGTATATAAGAACGAAGAGGGCAAGTACAAGGCGGTAATCCGTCAGATTGAAGAATGCCACGCAAAAGGTCAGCCTGTACTGGTCGGCACTATTACGATCGAGAAATCAGAACTGCTCTCCTCTATGCTCAAGAAGAAAGGCATAAAGCACGAGGTGCTGAACGCAAAGAATCACGAGCGTGAAGCTGAAATCGTTGCACAGGCAGGTAAGAAGGGTGCGGTTACTATCGCAACCAACATGGCAGGCCGTGGTACGGATATTATGCTCGGCGGTAACGCAGAGTATCTCGCAAAGGCAAGAATGAGAAAAGAAGGCATGGACGAGGCTCTCATAAACGAGGCTACAGGCTTTGCCGAAACAGATAACGAAGATATTCTCAACGCAAGAGAAACGTATATCAAGTACAATGCGGAATATAAGGCCGCAATAAAGGACGAGGCTGAGGAAGTAAGACAGGCAGGCGGTCTGTTCATACTGGGTACAGAGCGTCACGAATCACGCCGTATCGACAATCAGCTGAGAGGTCGTGCAGGCCGTCAGGGTGACCCCGGCGAAAGCCGCTTCTTCATTTCGCTTGAGGACGATCTTATGCGTAAGTTCGGCGGCGAAAAGGTGCAGAGCGTAATGCAGACACTCGGTATCGAGGACGATGTACCGATTGAAAACGGATTCCTCACAAAGACTATCGAGTCCTCACAGCGTAAGGTCGAAGGCAGAAACTTCTCTATCCGTAAGAACGTACTTGACTTTGACGATGTAATGTCACAGCAGCGTATGACGATTTATTCACAGCGTGCCAAGGTGCTTGACGGTGAAGATGTCAGCGACTATGTAAAGAGTATGATAAAGGAAACCATCGAGGAGAATGTCAAGACATACTGCTCCGATGATTATCCTGAAAACTGGAATCTTATCGGTCTGCGTGAGCATTTTGCAAATATGCTTACAAAGGAAGATGACTTCAACTATACTACGGATGATCTCAATACAATTGACCGCAAGGATATTGTAAAGCTCCTGCAGGAAAGAGCGGACGCTCTTTATGCTGAGCGTGAAGAAATGTTCGGCACTGAAAATATGCGTGAGATTGAGCGTATCTGTCTGCTGAAGGTCGTTGACACCAAGTGGATGGATCATATCGACGCAATGGAGGAGCTTAAGCGAGGCATCTATCTCAGAAGCTACGCACAAAGAGATCCCGTTGTCGAATACCGTATTGAAGGCTTCGCAATGTTCGATGAGATGATTGCCGCTATCCGTGAGGATACTGCAAGACTTGTCCTTACCGTCAAGGTAAGGATAGAAGAACCGCTTGAGCGTGAACAGGTAATGAAACCCGACGCTGAAAACGCAGGTTCTCACACGACCGTAAAGAAATCCGCTTCGGAAAAGGTCGGAAGAAACGATCTCTGCCCCTGCGGAAGCGGTAAAAAGTATAAGAAATGTTGCGGTAAGGACGAATAATTACGTTAACAGTGCTGTTTCAGCTTGTGTTCATAAAACGGACGCAAGCTGAACGCTTTAATACGACAAACGGCATAAATTATCAAAGCTTACAATGAAAGGAACTCGAAATGGCTGAGATCAAAGCATTCAGAGGACTGAGATTTACCGACAAGGCAGGAAGCACAGGCGAGGTGTGCTGTCCCCCCTACGATATTATCAGTCCCGAACAGAAAAAGCAGTATTTGGCTGAAAACCCCCACAATATCATAAGGCTTGAATTGCCGAAAACGGCTGAGGATACCGATGAGGCATACGGCAAGGCAAGAGCGTATCTCAACGAGTGGCTTGACGAAGAAATTCTGAAGTGTGACGAAAAGCCTTCAATATATATCTATGAGATGGTGTTTGACGCACTCGGTTCAAGCTACAGTGTAAAGGGATATGTTTCGCTTGTAAAGCTGGAGGAGTTCTCAAAGGGAATAATTCTTCCCCACGAGGAAACGCTCTCAAAAGCCAAAGAGGACAGGTTCAACCTTATGTGTGCTACCGGATGTAATTTCAGCCAGATATACTCGTTATATATGGACGATGACAACAAGGTATTCACGCTTATAGATAATGCAAGCAAGGGCGTTCCCGACAAGCAGTTTACCGATCCCGACGGAGTTACCCACAAGCTGTGGTGCGTAAGCGATGAAGCATTTATCGCAGACCTTGCATCCAAAATGGCTGACAAGAAGTTATATATTGCCGACGGTCACCACCGCTATGAAACGGCGCTCCGTTACAAGAAATTCGTTGCAGAAAACAAGCAGGATGTCGGCACTTCCGAATATGTTACGATGATGCTTGTCAATATGGAGAACAGCGGACTTGTAGTATTCCCTACTCACAGAATCGTAAGGGATCTTGAAAACTTTGATGTAAACGCTGTTATTGAAAAGTCGAAGGATTATTTCGATATTGAAACCAATCTTTCACGCACCGACAGCACCGCAAAGCTTGACAAGGCTTACAAGGACGGCAAGAAGGCATTCGTTCTCTACTGTGACGGCAAGTATACGCTTATGACGTTAAAGGATACTTCCCTTATGGAAAAGCTAATGCCGACTGCAAGCAAGGCACTGCGTGAGCTTGATGTCAGCGTACTTCATACGCTTGTGCTTGAGAGAATTTTCGGCATAGATAAAGAAAATATGGCAAATCAGAAGAACCTTACATACACAAGAGTTCTTGACGAGGCTATTGAAGCTGTAGACAATGGCAGTGCCGATTGTTCATTTATACTTAACCCCACCAGAGTTTCCGAGATAAGAGATGTTGCGCTTGCAGGCGAAAAGATGCCTCAGAAGTCAACATATTTCTACCCCAAACTCACAACAGGACTTGTTATGAACAAAATTTTTGACTGATTAAAGGAGAAAAACAATGCTCGCTCGTGAATGCAAAAAGGAACTTACAGAACACATTATCCCTTTCTGGGACAGCCTTGAAGATAATGATAACGGCGGTTTCTACGGTTATGTAGGAAACGACCTTACTCTTGATAAAAACGCTCCCAAGGGCGTAATACTTCACTCAAGAATACTCTGGTTCTACTCAAACTGCTATCTTGTGTTAAAGGATCAGAACTGCCTTAAAAAAGCAAAGCACGCTTATGAATTCCTTTCAAAATATTGTGTTGACAAGGAAAACGGCGGTGTATACTGGATGATGAATGCAGACGGCACGGTAAACGACAGTATGAAGCACACATATTGCCAGGCATTTTTCATCTACGCTATGTCAAGCTACTATGACGCATCTAAGGATAAAGCTGCTTTGGAGCTTGCTCTTGATGTGTTCGCTACGGTTGAGGAAAAGTGCCGTGACGATGTCGCATATCTTGAGGCATTCTCAAAGGACTGGAACATTATCCCGAATGACGCACTTTCCGAAAACGGTCTTATGGCTGACAAAACAATGAACACTACCCTGCATGTTATGGAGGCTTATACCGAGCTTTACAGAGTAAGCAATGACAAGCGTGTGCTTAAGGCTCTGCGTTTTACTCTTGAGATCACGCTTGACAAGATTTACGATAAGAACGGCGGAAAGCTGTTCGTATTCTTCGATAAAAATCTTAACGAAATAGGCGATATTTACTCATACGGTCACGATATTGAAGCTACATGGCTTATCGACAGAGCCTGCGATGTTATCGGTGACGAGCATCTTTCAAAGAGATGCGCCGAGATGAACAAGGTAATCGTCAAGAACATTGCCGACAGAGCTTTATCGAACGGCAGGCTCAATAACGAGGTTGAACACGGTGTTGTGAACACATGGCATATCTGGTGGGTACAGGCAGAGGGCGTAGTTGGCTTCTGCAACGCTTATCAGAGATACGGCGATGCAAGATACCTTGAGATTTCACGCACACTCTGGAACTATATCAAGGATAAGATGATAGACAAGCGTCCCGGCGGCGAATGGCATTCACAGCTTGACGATAACGATCAGCCCGCAGATTTCAAGCCGGTCGTAGATCCGTGGAAATGCCCCTACCATAACGGAAGAATGTGCTTAGAGATAATTTCTCGTATGTAATCGAAAGGATTCCCCCTATGTCTGTTTCAAACAGAATTTTTAAAGCAGCGGCTTTATTTTCGGCTGCAGCGATAGCAATAGTATCATCCGGCTGCAGCGGCGACCCCGTAAAGCAGGAGATTGTCACCTCGATAACCGATCAGGTACAGTTTTCGTACGAAACCGCCAAAGCTCAGTATATGACTATCGAAGAAGAAGCGAAAATTCCCGCAAACCTCGACTATGCTCAGTCGCAGTCATATTATGCTCCTGTTTCAGGTAAGATAAAGACCAACAATATATCGAAAAATATGAAGGTCAAAAAAGGCGATGTGCTTATTGCTCTCGACACTACTGAGCTTGACTTTCAGATAAACGACCAGGAAATGAAGGTCGCCGCTATGGCGGACGGCATTGACAAGGGCTACGCTCAGATTGAGCTGGACAAGCTTAAAGAACAGCGGGAAGGTGCAGTTGTTACCGCACCGTACGACGGAGTAATTGCAGAATGTTGTTATTCAGCAGTTGGAACAAATATTGAGCAGGGTACGCTACTCTGCCGTGTTGCTGTGCTGGAATCAATATTCGTGTACAATTCCCAGGGTGCAGGAAAGAATCTGCGTTTCGGTATGGATGTTGACCTTGTAATCAATGACGTTGACTATACGGGAACGGTGACCGCCGCTCCCGACACAGCTCCCTCGGACGCAAGCAAGGACGCCACAAAATACTGTGCAGTTGCCCTGTCCGATGACAGCTTAAAAAAATTGATAAATGATAACAACGGTATCACCGCTGTCGATGCCGGCTGGGCTACTATTCACGCAATAACGACAAAACGTGTGAACGTGCTTGCCGTACCCGAAAAGGCAATAAAGAAGGACGGCACAAAGACATATTGCAGCGTTCTGCAAGGCAACGAAAAGTACGACCTTTATGTTGAAGTCGGTGTGACAGCAGGCGGCTACACCGAGATACTCAGCGGACTTAATGAGGGTGATGTGGTAGTCCTCTCGGAATCAACAGGCAACGGCTCTGACAATAACAACAAAAATGATAAAAACAATAAAGATGATAATGCAGATGATATACAGGACGAAAATAATGACAACCGCAAGCCGTGGAACGGCGACAAGCCCGAAGATATGCAGTTTCCTGACGATCAGAACGACTGATATGTAAAAAATAATGCCCGGTCAACGACCGGGCAATTTTTATAGCTTTGTAACAATATCATAAAATCCGTTCAGATCTTTTACAGTAAATTTCTGACCGAAATCACGGTTGTTATTATATCTGTCGATATACACGGAGGTACAGCCGAAGTCGTTTGCTACCAGCACGTCTTTTCTTTCATCACCGATAAATATCATTTCATCGGGTTTTATACCGAAATAAACGGCAATATCGACAAGCCCCTTTATGTTCGGCTTACGATATCTGCATGAGGTTGACGAAACATAAAGATCGAAAAGCGGGATAAGCTCAGGAAAATAGCTTTTGTGCAGTTCGTCGGGCATTCCCGTTGCGACATCGGTAAGTGTGGCAATCTTTATGCCTCTGTCACGCAGTTTTTGCAGTACAGGGACGGTTTCGGGATATGTGTATGCCTTAAGCGGAAAAGCCTCGAAAAAGCAATAAGCGATTTTCTCAGGCGAAATATCCACACCCCATTTTCTGACTATCTCACCGAATATCCTTTCGTAAGAATAATCAGCCTCACGGAATTTTATCGAGGGATTGTAGCCACGCAGTATTTCCATCCCGTCCGCAATATTCTTTTCGGTAAGCTGCGGCAGCAGCTTTTCACAAACGTGCAAAAAACCGTTTTCGTAATAGTCTACCCACACACCCGGCATACCCTTATATTCCATAAGCGTGCCGCCTATGTCAAATACGGCTGACTTAATCATAACTGCCTCCGAAAATAATTATTCAAGCTCTGCTACCGTAACTCCGGCTTCGCCCTCGCCGTATGCGCCGTCACGGAACGATTTGACGTGGGGATTCTTACGCAGGTACTGCTGTACCGCAGAGCGGAGCGCACCTGTTCCCTTGCCGTGAATAATAGTGATGACGGAAATTCCGCTGAGAAGACAACTGTCTATAAAGCGGTCTACCTCCATTACGCCGTCATCGCCGAGCATACCTCTTATATCAAGTTCCATTCCGCTCTTGCGTGAGAAGTTACTTACCAGCTTCTTTCCGACCTTAGATGGTGTCGGCTGTTTCTTGCTCTCTTTCTTTTCTTCCACAAGGCGAAGATTTTCAAGCTTGGTCTTGGTTTTCATAGCACCGACCTGAACAAAACACATATTCTTTGAATCGGGCAGTCTTAGCAGCGTTCCCTCTTTATTGAGATCCGCAAGACGTACCGTATCACCGACCTTGAGCGGTCTTGGCAGAACATAATGATCTATCTTCTTCTGCATTATCGGGTTTGCGGTATCATACATTCCGTTCACAGATGAGTTGATATGTGAACGGGCGCCCTTGACCTTCTGTGCAAAATCGGCACTTTCCTTCTGCTTTCTGAGCCTTTCAAGTTCTTCAAGCATAAGGTCGCCCTGAAAACGCACTTCTTCGATTATGCTTGCCGCCTTGCTTCTGACGTCCTGAAGTTCTTTTTCCTTGTCCTTTTCAAGCTGATCACGCTCGGCTTTGAGCTGTTCGGTGATTTCCTTTGATTTCTTCTGTTCCGCCGCCGCAGAGCTTTTCAGCTTTTCGAGCTCCTGCCTTGTCTTTTCAAGAGATTGAACAACTTCTTCAAAACGCTTGTCCTCTGTGCTGACAAGCTCCTTTGCGTTGTCGATTATATCACTGCTTATGCCGAGCTTTGAGGATATGGCAAAGGCGTTTGATTTACCCGGCATACCTACAATTACTCTGTATGTCGGTCTTAAGGTCTTTATATCAAACTCGCAGGACGCATTCTCTACGTTGTCCGTCTTTATTGCGTACATCTTGACTTCCTGGTAGTGAGTAGTTGCTATCACTCTGCAGTCACGCTTTCTGAATTCATCAAGGATAGATACCGCAAGCGCTGAGCCTTCAACTGGGTCTGTACCCGAACAAAGCTCATCGAGCATAATAAGCGACTTCTCATCGGCTGTACGGAGAATCCTTGCGATATTCGTCATATGTGACGAGAATGTGGACAGGCTCTGTTCGATGCTCTGCTCATCGCCTATATCCACATACAGTTCATCAAACATACCGATAACGCTGTTTTCACTTGCAGGTATCATCATACCGCACATTGCCATAAGCACAAGCAGACCTGCGGTTTTGAGAGAAACCGTCTTACCACCGGTATTAGGACCCGTTACGATAAGCGATGAATAATCGTTTCCAAGTTCAAGCGAGATAGGCACGACCTTATCCTTGTCTATAAGCGGGTGTCTTGCCCTTATCAGATTGAAGCAAGGCTTGTCGGTTATAACAGGGGTCACTGCTTTCATCTTTGCGCCGAGATTTGCTTTGGCAAAATAAATTTCGAGCGTCAGCACTATCTCATAATCGTTTATCATCGGCTCGGCAAAGCTGCCGACAAGCTCCGACATTTCCTTTATGATACGCTCGATTTCCTTTTGCTCCTCTATCTGAAGTACCCTTATCTCGTTGTTGGCTTCGACTACCGCCATAGGCTCAATGAACAGCGTTGCTCCCGTTGCGGATGTATCGTGTACAAGACCGCTTATCTCGCTCTTGTATTCGGTTTTTACGGGTACGACAAATCTTCCGTCACGCATTGTGACAAGGCTTTCCTGAAGATATTTCTGCGTTGACTGACTCTTTATCAGCTTATCAAGCCTTTCTCTTACGGCAAGGCTCTTACGCTGTATCGAACGGCGTATTGCCGCAAGCTGAGGGCTTGCACTGTCAGCAAGCTCTTCTTCTGATATGATAGCGTTGGTTATCATATTTTCAAGGTGCTTGTTTACGCTGAGCTGCTCGAAATATTCGGTAAGCGAGGTCTGAATGCCGCTGCACTGTGAATACCAGTCGTCAAGACCGGATACTTCACGCAGGAACATTCCTATATCCATAAGCTCCCTCAGCGACAGCGATGAGCCTTGCTGTGCCCTTTTTGCACCAAAGCAGATATCCTTGATATTGTAGAATTTCGGCGTACCGAATTTTGATGACAGTGTGAATGCGTCGTCCGTCTTTGCTATTTCCGTTCTTACCGTGTCTATATCGAATGACGGCTTTATCTTCTTTATGCGTTCCCTGCATACATCACAGTATGCGTTTTGCGAGAGCAGGTCAAGAATCTTGTCCAGCTCCAGCTTTTTATAGTCTTTTTTCATATTTATATCCTTTATATCTATGCAGATTGTAGAAAAAGTATGTTTTTGAAACAAACTTCTAACTCACTACCCTTATCCCCCTGCCCCTTTCCCCAGGAAAGGGGGATTTTACTGGGGCTACCGCCCCTAGACCCTGTCGGGGGCGGTAGCCCCTGCGACCCCATTTTTAAAAATTATATAGGTTTTTCGACAGCCTGCTCTATGTTTCGATTGCGATGTTTTTGTAATAATCAAGCGTAGAAAACGATCTGTTCAGCTGTGACAGCAGATAGAATTCCGCAATTGCGGAAAACAGCTTTTCGTTTTCCTTTGAGATTCTGAAACGGTACATTTTGTCTGTATCCGAATATGCAACATATCTCAGCGTATGAAGAAGCGTAGGGTTGAGCGCAAATGCGTTTTTTTCAAGCAGTTCTGTGTGCTCCTCGTAGCAGTCCAAGCAGTAAATCACGCCCTCGACCGGCAAGAACATCATAGTATCGCTCTGATATGCTATACATTCACGACACGCTCTTAGATCCGGCATAAATCCTATCCTTGACAGAAACCTGAACTCGAATATCGCTTTTATAAAACGAAGCGGCAGCTTCTGCTTTTCAAGCTGAAAATATGTCATGCAGGTAAAGCGGAGCAGATCTGAATGTTCTTCTTCCGATGTTGCACAATATTTTATTATATCGGCAAAATATGCCGCAAGCGAGAGCGCCTCAATATCCGCAGATATATTATAGAAGCTGCATATCGGCTCTGCACTGTTAAGCGTATATCCTTTACTGCTGCGACTGACGCAGAACGTTGCATAACTGAAAAGCGATGCGGCACCCGAATTCTTTCCGCCTATCTTCTTTGCGCCGTGCGCCATAACCTCTATCATTCCGAGCTTGTCAGTGAACAGGTCAAGAAAACAGCTGTTCTCGCCTATAATGCGCTGCCCGATAACAAGCCCTTTCAGCGTAATAAGCATTGAACAGCTACTCCTTTTGATTATATATCAGTCGGCTTTAAGTCCGAAGTCGGCAATGTCGGATTCTCTGTTTCTCCAGTCCTCTTTTACCTTTACCCATATCTGCATATTGACCTTACAGCCGAAATAGTCCTGCATATCTTCTCTTGCCTCAGAGCCTATCTTTTTAAGCATTGAGCCCTGCTTTCCGATAATCATGCCCTTGTGCGACGCTTTTTCGCAGACGATGACTATGCCTATATCGACAATCTCCTTGCCGTTAGGCTTCTGCCTTACCTCCATCGTTTCAACATAAACGGCTGTTCCGTGCGGAATCTCCTCGTTCATATTTCTGAGTATCTTTTCACGGACAATTTCCGCAAGCCATACCTTTTCAGCCTGGTCGGTCGGAAGCTCATCGTCAAAATAATGCGGCGACAGCTTTACATATCTGTCGATTACAGGCATTATTTCTTCAACGCCTATCCTCTGCCTTACGCTTATCGGAATTATCTCCTTGAAATCATACAGCTCGCTGTATTCCTTTATAAGCGAAAGAAGCTCGGACTTGTCCTTTACTAAATCGACCTTGTTTATAAGCAGAACGACATCTGTCTTTCTGTCCTTGAAGCTGTCGATAAGATTATGCTCTATCGGAGAAATCTTCTTGGTAGCGTCTGCCATCATAAGTATCACGTCAACATCGGTCACGCTCTCTCTTATGGATTTGAGCATCTGATCCGACAGCTTGTTCTTTGCTTTATGCATACCGGGCGTATCTATGAACACATACTGCGTTTCGCCTTTTGTAAGTACGCCGTTTATTCTTGTTCTTGTTGTCTGCGGTTTATCACTGACTATTGCAATTTTTTCGCCGACAAGATAGTTTGTGAGCGTTGACTTACCCGCATTGGGTCTGCCGGCAATAGCGACGAAAACTGATTTTGGATTATTCATTTATTCATCTTTCCTTTGATATTTCTTTTCTTTCCTTTTGAAACAAACAAAAATGCAAGGCAGGCAAAAGCCGCAAGCATAGCGAGATTCCATATGTCACCAGTAAAAAATCTGAATATAAGAACAAATTTTTCCGTGTTCCAGAAAAGTGTTATACCAATTATGACCGCAGCAATTGCGGTAACAAATACTGCGCCTGCGGCAACGTCTTTTCCGACCTTTGCGAGCGCCGAATAGCCGGGCGAAACCTTGTCTATAACTACCTCTATAGCCGTATTCATCATTTCGGCGGAAATAACCGTCACGCAGGTGATTATCAGTAATATGAACTGTTCCTTTGTAAAATCATAAAATTGCGACAGATACAACACACACATAGTTGCAACAATGTGTATACGCATATTCATCTCATGACTGATACAGAACCATATTCCTCTTGCCGCATATTTAAAGCTGTTTCCTAGTCTTTTAAACACTTTGACCTCTTTTTATTCCCGTGTGATCTTAAGGTTGTTCAGCACAAGGTCTTGCAGCTCAAGCATCACCTTTTCACCGTCTGGATCGTCCTCGTGATCGTATCCGAGAAGATGAAGAGTTGAATGTGTAGCTAAAAAACCGACCTCTCTTATCAGCGAATGTCCGTATTCAATAGACTGCGCATGGGCTTTTTCCATGGAAATAACGATATCCCCGAGCATATATGCGCCGTTTTCGGGGTTTACGTCATACTCGTCATACGCCCCGAGCGGAAACGAGATAACGTCCGTTACTTTGTTCTTGTCACGGAACTCTTTATTGATGCGTTTTATCCGCTCGTTGTCAACAAGCGTTACCGATACGTCTGCGTCACCGACAAAATCCGTAACTCTGAGCGTTTCCGCAATGCACTTTCTGATAACGGTGCGCAGTCCGTTAGGCACTTCTATTGCTTTCTGATTGTTCCTGAACGACATATATATTTTAGGTGTTTTCTTCTCAGACATTTTTACTTTCCTCATTTAAAAGCGGTCAGCTTTTCTTTCTTTCATTGTACTGCTCATAGGCTTTTACTATATCCTGTACAAGCCTGTGACGCACTACGTCCTTTTCCGTAAAACGGTTTATTGCAATATCGTCTATATTCTTCAGAATTTTTGTAGCTTCTACAAGTCCCGAACGTCTTGAATCCGGTAAATCTATCTGTGTAACGTCGCCCGTTATTACCATCTTGCTGTTAAAGCCCAGTCGGGTCAGAAACATCTTCATCTGCTCGGGAGTTGTGTTCTGCGCCTCGTCAAGAATGATAAAGCTGTCGTCAAGCGTTCTTCCTCGCATATATGCAAGCGGAGCGACTTCTATACAGCCTCGCTCCATATTACGCTGAAACGCTTCAGACCCCATCATATCGAAAAGTGCGTCATACAGCGGACGCAGATAAGGATCGACCTTGTTCTGAAGATCGCCCGGCAGAAATCCGAGCTTCTCGCCCGCCTCCACAGCAGGACGTGTAAGAATTATACGTTGCACCTCGTGCGCCTTGAACGCTCTTACCGCAAGCGCTACCGCAAGATAAGTCTTGCCTGTACCGGCAGGACCTACACCGAATACAATCGTATTCTTTTTTATACTGTTCACATATTTCGACTGTCCGACCGTCTTTGCCTTTATCGGCTTTCCTGTATGGCTGACACAGATACAGTCCGAGGAGAGCGTCTGCATTTCCTCGCTCTTGCCCTCGTTTATCATTGAGATCGCATACCTTACGCTCTGCTCTGTCGGTATCTCGCCTTTTTCCACGGAAGCGACAAGCGTATTTATGACTTGCTGTGCGTTATCGACAGCATTTTCTTCGCCCTTTATGCGTATTTCGTCATCACGGCTGTATATCGAAACCTTGTATTCCTTTTGTATAATATTGATATTACTGTCAAAATCGCCGAAAACTTCGTGGATCCGGCTCATATCCTGAATATTAACAGCTTTTTCTGTCATTTATTGTGATATATTCCTTTCACATTTTAGAAATTTATCTATACTATGATAGTATACCACATTCCGGACTTTATTTCAATACAAATTTACGTCAAATCAATATAAAACGGTAATCGGCTGCTTTACTCCGATATAACGTTCAACCTTATATTTTATTGCCATTTTAATTCCCTTTTCGTCTGTTGTAACTTTTTTTTCATCGGACAATATCTTACAGTCGGAAAGGAAATTATCTTCATAATCCTTTTTCTGCTTTTCAAGCTGTGACATTATATCACGGGCGGTATATCTTATCGTTTCCTCTTTCATTTTCGTATACACACCCTGCTTGTATTTATACGGGGTATCTGCGCCGAAAATGCTGATATTATAAGTATCCTCACTGTATGTGAAACCGCTCATATTATCTGCGTTATAATGTTCCCACGGGAGCGGCAAAGCGTAAGAGCCGAACATAAGATATGTGGAATAATACTTTTCGTCTGTCGGTATCTTCCGTGTCTGTTCAAACGGCAGATAGAATTCTTCTGTCTGTTCGCACTCGGCTTTAAGCAAACCGTCAGCGTGAACATATACGATTCTTCCGCCGTTATCATTCACCGTTCCGCTTATAAGAAGCTGACCTTTGGCAACTCCGCTTCCGACTGTGGTTTGTAGTTTGCCCTTATAGATCTCTGTGTATACGAGTTGTCCGTCATAATCGCTTACAACATTGCACGGTGTATTTATCGGAATATCGGCTTTCGGCGGATCGTTTGTTTCGGCTGTTTTTATATATACCCTGCTCCCCTCGCGTTCAACGCTTATCCATGACAGATCTTTCAGCCGTGACATAGCCGACAGCTCGCAAACCTTTGTGTCAAATGATTTTGCGCCACAGCCCGGTAAAAGTCCGTTGTCTTCCATAACTGCGGCAATCTCGGCATCGGAAAGACGCTCGTTTCCCTCAATATCTATCTTCCACACAAACTGCGACAAGAATACGATAACGGCGCAACAGCACAATGTTCCTGCTACAAGTCCCCAGCGCCTGCGGTACGGATACAGACGAAACGCAAGTCCTTTCCGCTCAGACACCCTGAGCCTTACCCCGTTTTTTCGTGCGATCCTGCTCATTTTAAGATAGCAACCGGGTTTTACTACAGCAGTAAAGCCTGACGTCTGCTGTGTAATTGCATATATCTGTATATCCTCTGATATAAGGCAGCTGATGAATTTCTCCTGAAATCCGCCTATGCCCGCTACCGTGATATATGTTGCGGGAAAACCTGCTTTCGTTTTTCTTTTATTCTTTTTGTATTTCTTCATGGTTCCTCCGCATCGCATCCTGCATTTTCTTCAAAGCCTACTGAATGTATCCTGCCGTATATCTTAACGCTGTCCGTGCCGAAGTTCTTTAATCTCAGCTCCAGTCCGACTATTCTGATAAGTCCGCAAGGTATCTCAAGCTCTATCATATTATCGCCGAATCCCGTGACCTTTCTGCAGCACTCTATTTCAATAAAAGTGTTATCCTTTATAGTTGCATAGGAATGCCTGCGTGTCTTGCTTTTCAACTGTTCATATCTGCCTGCAAGTTTGTTCACATTCATTTTTCTCCGCTCCTTTCATATAATCTATATGCGGGTCCGGATAAAAAAGAAGTGAGGCGTTTATGAAAAGAAAAAAAGCGGTTATTATATTTGCGGCATTATCGGCGCTTATCATCGGTATACTGCTCGTTGCCGACAGTGCCGGTACAGCTGAAACAATAAAACGATGTATATACATTTGTCTCGACAGCCTGATACCGTCGCTGTTTTGCTTTATGGTGTTTTCGTCGCTGCTGATAAAGAGCGGCATAGGCGAAATCATGTTCACTCCGTTATGGTACATAATGAAATTTGTACTTCATCTTGACAGAAAGATGTTCGGCATTTTTATGTTAAGTCAGATCGGCGGTTATCCTATAGGGGTGAAACTTCTCAGCGAATTTACCGACGGTAGTAAGGAATGCGATAAGCGGTGCAACACGGCGCTGTGCTATTGCTATAACAGCGGTCCTGCATTCGTTATCGGCATTGTCGGCATTGGAATATACGGCGACATAAAAGCAGGGCTTATAGTATTTTTGTCGTGCCTTGCGGCAAATTTAACCGCCGCCGTGATCATAAATATATACTTCAAGCCCGTAAACGACAGCGCCGTGCGGCTCTCATTGAAAGCGAAAGATGTTACAGCGTGCATTTCGGGAGCGGCAAAAGCATTGATGAACATTGCGCTTGCAATTCTTCTGTTCAATACCGCAACAGAGCTTGCAGACTTTGTGATCGGGACTCTTACAGGCAGTGAATTGCCGTATATAATAAAAGCCGTAACCGAAATCACCAATATTAAAAATTCAGGTGCGGTCTGTTCTCTGCCGGTAGTTACTGCGTTGATTTCTTTCGGAGGATTGTGTGTTATTTATCAACTGTATACTTTATCGGCATTCAGGATAAATATGTTGCGTTTTATAGTGTCAAGAGCGGTTATATCAGCAAATGCGGCGCTGATATGTTATATAATCGTATGTATCAGCGGATATAACACCACGGTAAATGTATTCGCATATGCGACAGATACACTTATAAGCGACCCGCTGTTACTTCTGTGCATTGCGGGAATGACATTTATTCTGCTCAAAAACACCGAGAGATCAAATTGATATAAAAATTCTCAAAGTATCGCCGTGTCGGTTGACATCGTCTTGATTTTATGATATAATAACAAATAATATAAGCGGCATTGGAAAATCAGTGCAAATTTCGTTAGGTGGTGTTTTATATGAAAAAGAAACTGTTCGGCAATAATATCAAGCCTTCCTGCAAATACTGTGAGCTTGGCACCGCTATGGGTGACGATAAGATTCAGTGCTCAAAGTTCGGTGTTGTAAAGTCTTACGATTCCTGCAAGAAGTTTGTATATTCTCCTCTCAAGCGCATTCCTAAAAAGGAAATACAGCTTGCAAATTCTGATGTCAACAACATCAACTTCTGATAATCGGCAAAATATTTGACGTTTCAGCCGCAACCCCGTTTAGGGTTGCGGCTTTTCTTTGCACAAATTTATATATTGAAAAGCCGATTACGGTGTTTCAACATTAATATGTTATAATTTTCGTGCACAAAAAGCAACCGTATCAAGCAGAAAAAAGCATTGTTGCGTCAGGCGTTCGGTGGTATTATATAAATAAAGTCAAACCCGATATAAAAATTTGGAGGTATTTATGGCAAATCTTAAACGAATATTTACAGGTGTTATGTCCGGCTTTACGGCAATTTCACTTGCCGCCTGCTCAAACAGCGCTTCAAGCGGTTCAGGCGCAGGCTCTGCAGACACGACAAATACAAGCACGGAAACAACTATCGACGATGAGATAGAAAACCCCGTAAGCGTCGGCGACATAAGCATTGACGCAGGTGAAAAGGTTGAAGCGGCAGAACTTGAATATCTCGGCTGTTATGATATCACAACGGCAGGCGACGTAAAGCCGTCATACAAGTATTTCTCGGAGAATTACGGCTGTACAATAAAGTGTACGATAGTCGGCTCATTGCAGATTCAGGAAAAGCTTACTACAGCTATTTCTTCCGGTGAATCACCCGACCTTGTTGACTATTCTGATAATACATTCCCCCTGCTTATGTCAAAGAATATGTACACACCGCTTGAAGAATATATGAATCTTTCAGCGCCGCAGTGGTCAGGTCTTGAGCAAGTACATTAACCAGTACAAGTGGGGTGGAAAGAATTATTACTACCCCTGGGCATATAATGTAGCTCCTTACTTCCTGATATATAACAGATCGGTGTTTGAGCAGATCGGTATCGAAGATCCAAAGCTTCTTTATGACAGAGGCGAATGGACATGGGACGCTATGAAGGACGATATCCGCAAGTTCATAGACTCTGATCCCGACGGCAAGAGAACAGGTCTTTACGGTGCAATGCAGTACTCAGCCCAGTCATTCATAAACAGTACGGGTACTCCCCTTATAACTATCGATGAAAGCGGCAAGCTTGTACAGAATTTTGAAAATGCAAATGTAGACAGAGCTGCAAACTTTATGCAGGAAATGAAAAAAGAAGGTCTTGCATCATTCCAGGAAGGCATCATTGACGTTGATACAACGCCTATGCTTGAGGGTACGGCGGCATTCCAGTGTATGGGCGAATGGATAATCTCAGGTTACGCAAAGGCAATGCTCAAGGACGACAGTCTCGACTACTTCTTTGTTCCGTTCCCGAGAGACGTTGAAGCCGATGAATACTATTATCCTATAACCACATTCGGCTATCTTGTTCCGGCCGGTTCAAAATATGCAAAGCAGGCTTCTGTGTTCATCAACTGCTGTCGCCTGAGCAACACGGACGAAGACCTAAAGGCTACCACAAAGGCAAGCATAATGAGAAGCAAGAAGTACACTGACGAAATGTACGACTTCATCTACAGTTTTAAAGAACCTGCAAATTTCCACTGTGTAGTCGACAGTCCTTACGGACTTGACGAAACAACAGGTCAGATAGTAAAGGATATCCTCGGCAATACACTGTTTGATATCGAGAGCGATTATTCCGGTCAGTCGTGGACTCAGATGAGAGAAGCCAATATCGGTGCAATCAGCAAGCAGATAGAATATTATAACGGACTGCTCACACAGTAAATATAATTCATTTCACAAGCCTGCTGTAAACTGCTCACAGAGGGTATTTTAGCTAATAAAGTAAATCGTAAAATTGTTCTATTAAACAGGCTATTTTACGCACTTTTTAGCTTACATTTTTAATTTTCATATGTTTCATTGTACATATTGCACAATTTTTTCAAATCAACTTTGACTAAAATGTGAATTGAATAAATGTACTTATTGTGATAAAATCATAGCAAAGATGTGTGTAAACGATTGCACATATTACATTAAGGAGGTTTTTATGATCAATTTCAAAAGAATATTCGCAGGAGTAATGGCGGCAGCAACCGCTGTATCGCTTGCGGCGTGCTCTAACAGCGGAACAAGCACAACCGCTTCAACAGGTTCCGATGACAGCACTACAAGCACAGAAACAACAATTGATGACGAGATAGACAATCCCGTCAGCGTAGGCGACATAAGCATAGACGCAGGCGAAGAGGTTGAGCCCGCAGAGCTTCAGTATCTCGGTTGCTATGACATTACGACCGCAGGTGACGTAAAGCCCGCATATAAGTATTTCTCGGAACACTACGGCTGTACAATCAAATGCACAATAGTAGGATCGCTCCAGATACTTGAAAAGCTGACAACGGCTATTTCAGCCGGCGAATCTCCTGACCTTGTTGACTACTCAGACAGCACATTCCCGCTCATGATGTCAAAGAATATGTACACTCCTCTTGATGAGTATATAGACCTCTCTGCTCCTCAGTGGTCAGGACTTGATCAGTACATTAACAAGTACAAGTGGAACGGTAAGAATTACTACTACCCCTGGGCTTATAACGTTTCATCCTACTTCCTTATTTACAACAGAGGAGTATTTGAGCAGATAGGTCTTGACGACCCCAAGGAGCTTTATGATGAAGGCAAGTGGACATGGGAAGCAATGGCTGATGTGATCCGTAAGTTCATCGACTCGGATACCGACGGCAACAGAACAGGTCTTTACGGTGCTACCGAATATTCAGCACAGGCAATAATCGACTCAACAGGCGTACCGCTTATAGAGATCGGTGAGGACGGTAAGCTGGTAAGCAACTTCAACAACGCAAGCGTTGACAGAGCCGCTACATTTATGCAGTCGCTCAAGAGCGAAGGTCTTGCAAAGTTCCAGGAAGGCGTTATAAACGTAAACGAAGATCCTATCGTTTCGGGTACAGCGGCATTCCAGGGTATGGGTGAATGGATAATTACAAACTACGCAAAGAAAATGACGAAGGATGATTCTCTTGATATATTCTTTGTTCCCTTCCCCAGAGATTCACAGGCTGATGAATATTATTATTCGATGACGACATTCGGCTATCTTGTACCCGCAGGTTCAAAATTTGCTAAACAGGCATCGGTATTTATCAACTGCTGCCGTCTGAGCAATACAGATGAGGATCTTAAGGCTACAACAAAGACAAGTATCATGAAGAACAAGAAGTATACAGAGGAACAGTACGACTTCATGTACAGCTTCAAGGAAATCAACAATTTCCATGCTGTAGTTGACGAGCCTTATGGTCTTGACGAAACAACAGGTCAGATAGTCAAGGATATTCTCGGCAACACGCTGTTCGATCTGCAGAACGAAACATACGCAGGTCAGTCATGGGCACAGATGCGTGAAGCTAATATCGGTACAATCAACAAGCAGATCGAATACTACAACGGTCTTATCACAAGCGGTAACTCCTGAGTAGAATAAAACGAATAATAATTATAACCGCAGTTTTCGGACTGCGGTTATTTTTATGCGTTTTTTGCATAGCAAAAGGGCTTTGAAAAACAAAGCCCTCGTATTATTTTACGGATTTACTTTACCATATCGCTGTTATTGATAGCGGAAACAAGTGCGCTGACGGAGCTGTTGATGATGTCGGTATGGATGCCTGCGCCCCAGAACGAGTTTCCGTTCTTGTCGCATATCTCGACATATGCCGCCGCCTTTGACTTTGAGCCTACCTCTATAGCGTGTTCATTATATGTTACTAAGCTGTAGCTCAGTCCAAGACCGTTCTTTATAGCGTCGCTCACTGCGTCAAGTCTGCCGTTGCCGCTGCCGGTATACACTGCCGTACTGCCCTTGTAATCTGCTGTAACGGTAGCTGTGATCCCGCCGTTTTCCTGCTTATAGTGTGCCTCGGTGATTTTCAGTGCGGTTTCCTTATTCACGAAATTACTGCGGAATACTTCGTACACTTCATCGGGAGTAAGCTCCTTATGCTGATGATCGGAAACGGATTTAACTGTATAGCCGACTTTTTCACGGAACTTCTTAGGCAGGTCTACACCGTACTTCTGCTGTAAAAGATAACCGATACCGCCCTTTCCGCTCTGGCTGTTGATACGGATAACGTCACCGTCATACTGTCTGCCTATATCCATAGGGTCTATGGGCAGATAAGGAACTGTCCAATGCTCCGGGTCCTTTTCCTCACGCCACTTCATACCCTTTGCGATAGCGTCCTGATGTGAGCCTGAGAATGCCGCAAACACGAGAGAGCCGCTGTATGGCTGTCTGTCGTAGACATTCATACAGGTCATCTTCTCGTAAACCTCTGTTATCGAGGGCAGATCGGAGAAGTCGAGCTTCGGATCTACACCGTGCGAGTACATATTAAGAGCAAGCGTTACTATGTCAACGTTACCGGTACGCTCACCGTTTCCGAACAGAGTACCCTCTATTCTGTCAGCGCCGGCAAGCAAGCCAAGCTCGCTGTCTGCAACGGCACAGCCTCTGTCATTATGGGGATGAAGCGAAACGATAACGTTCTCTCTGTTCACCATATTCTTGCACATATACTCTACCTGACTTGCGTAAACGTGCGGAAGCGACATTTCAACGGTAACGGGCAGATTGATTATAACCTTATCATCAGGTGTGGGCTGCCATACGTCAAGCACCGCATTGCATATCTCAAGGGCAAATTCAGGCTCTGTTCCGGTAAAGCTCTCGGGTGAATATTCAAACTTAAAGTCGCCGGGTGTCTTTTCTCTGTATTCCTTGAGCAGCTTTGCTCCTTCAACGGCTATGTCAATAATCTCGTTCTTAGGCTTTCTGAATACCTGTTCTCTTTGTGCAACAGAGGTGGAATTATACAGATGTACAACTGCGTGCTTTGCACCTGCAAGCGCTTCAAACGTTTTCTTTATGATGTGTTCTCTTGACTGGGTAAGTACCTGAATAGTCACGTCATCGGGGATAAGGTCCTGTTCAATCAAAGCACGGCAGAATTCATATTCCGTTTCGGACGCTGCGGGGAAACCTATCTCGATCTCCTTGAAGCCTATCGCTACAAGTACCTTGAAGAATTCAAGCTTTTCTTCAAGATTCATAGGAACTATAAGCGCCTGATTTCCGTCACGCAGATCGACACTGCACCATATAGGAGCCTTGTCTATGTACTCCTTTTTTGTCCAATCAAGACACTGTACGGGAGGCATGAAATATCCTCTGGAGTATTTGTTTGTGTTCATTGTACCTTTCATAAATTATGTCCTTTCCCTATTTGGTTTTCCGATGCAGGCATTTAAAAAGCAATGTAAATACACAAAACCCCGCCTCTGTAAAGAGACGGGGTAAATCCTCGTGGTACCACTCTTTTTGACACAGCGTTCTTACTGCCGTGTCCGCTTATGCCACATCTAACAATGTGCTTCTCTGTAACGGGAGAACCCGTCATAACTTACTGCAATGTTCAGTCATGCGACTCTCAGGCGAGCTATATCCGACCTTTAATATTGCCTTGCACCAAGCGGCAACTCTCTGTAAATAAACGTGCGGCTTTTTTCCTGATCAACGTCTTTTCCTATTAACAGATATTATTATATCTCAGAAAAACACATTTGTCAATAGTTTTTTACAAATTATTCGCCTATCATTTCAATAAGCTTTTGCTGACTTATGACCGTAACGCCGAGCTGCTGCGCTTTTGTCAGCTTGCTTCCTGCTTCCTCGCCTGCGAGAACGTAGCTTGTTTTCTTGGAAACCGAGCCACTGCACTTGCCGCCGTTCTGCTCTATAAGCGTTTTTGCTTCATCTCTTGTCATATCGGGGAGCGTTCCCGTTATAACAAATGTCAGACCTGTCAGCTTGTCGCTCTTTACATCAGACTGATACACTGTGTTCACGCCGTAAGATTTCAGCCTTTCGATAAGCTCCGTCATATGAGGCTCGTGAAGTGCAGTGAAGATGTTATTTGCAAGAATATCACCGAAATTCTCTACAGCGGAAATTTCTTCGGGCGAAGTTTCCGACAGCTTTTCTATACTGCCGAAGTGCTTCATCAGAAGCTGTGCGTTTTTCTGACCTATGCCCTTTATTCCCAGTGCGAATAAAAGCCTGTCGGGAGAATTGGTTTTTGAGTTTTCGATATTTGCTATCAGCTTTGAAGCCGAAACCTTTGCAAAGCCCGGCAGCATTTCAAGGTCCTGCTGTTGAAGAGAGTAAAGATCGGCAACGGTGCTTATAAGTCTGTTTTCTACAAGCTGTTTTACTACCGCTTCTCCCAGCCCGTCGATATTCATAGCCGGTCTTGAGGCAAAATGCTCGATATTTTTTAGAAGCTGTGCGGGGCAATCAATGTTCACACAGCGGATAACCGCCTCGTCCTCCGCCCTTTCCGCCTTTCCGTGACAAACGGGGCAGATATGTGGTATAATGAACGGCTTGCTGTTTTCGGCGTGGCTTACGCTTCGTACAACCTCGGGGATAATATCCCCTGCCTTGCGGACGGCGATAATATCGCCTATTCTTATATCCTTGCTGTCGATATAGTCCTGATTATGAAGCACCGCTCTTGATACGGTAGTACCTGCAAGCCATACAGGCTCGAACACGGCAACGGGAGTGAGTGCGCCCGTCCTGCCGACATTTATCTCTATATCAAGCAGTTTCGTTTCCTTTTCTTCGGGGGGATATTTAAACGCTACTGCCCACTTCGGCACCTTTGCGGTACTGCCGAGCTCGTTTCTGAGTTCAAAATTATCGACCTTTATGACCGCACCGTCGATATCATAGGAATAACTCTGTCTGTTCTCGCCTATCTCCATAATGCGTGAAACAGCATCTTCGATATTGTCAAAGGTCTTATAGCCGTCTATCACATTGAAGCCGAGCGATTTCATATAGTCAAGGCTCTCACTGTGGCAGGTAAGCTCTCTGCCCTCGATACGCTGAAGATTGAATACGAATATATCAAGTCCTCTTGAAGCTGTCACCCTGCTGTCCTTCTGACGCAGTGAGCCTGCGGCGGCGTTACGGGGGTTCTTAGCCGGCTGTTCGTCGTTCTCAAGCTGTTTTCTGACCAGCTTTTCAAAGTCGGCTTTTGGCATATACACCTCTCCCCTGACTTCTATAAAGGGTATCTTTTCGTTAAGCTTCATAGGTATCGACTTTATGGTTTTCAGATTTTTAGTGATGTCCTCGCCCACAAAGCCGTCGCCTCGTGTAGAGCCTCTTGTGAATATTCCGTCCTTGTATTCAAGTGAAACAGATAAGCCGTCTATCTTGGGTTCAACGCAGTATACAGCCTTGCCTACGGCTTTTTTTACACGCTCGTCAAATTCATACAGCTCGCCTTTTGAGAATACGTCCTGCAGGCTTCCCATCTGCACCTCGTGAGTTACCTTCTCAAATGTGTTGATGGCATATCCGCCGACGTGCTGTGTGGGAGAGCTTTCGGAAACAATTTCGGGATTTTCCGCTTCTATCTCCTTTATTCTTCTCATCAGCCTGTCGTACTCATCGTCCTCTATAGTAGGATCGTCAAGAACATAGTAGTTGAAATTGTGTTGTTCGGCTTGCTTGCAAAGCTGTTCGTATTCACTTTTTATCTGCTCTTTATCCATTGTAATTCCTTCCGTTTTCGGTTATTCATACGGCTCTGCCTCAAAGTCATTTATTGCATCGACAATGTCTTTATCCTCGGATACCACATGAGTGAAGCTCTCCGGCACATTTCCGACAATGACCGTTTCGGCAATAAGAAAATCTCCGCTGACATCTGTTTGCACAGAATACATAGGTATGAATGCAGTAACGCTGACAGTTGTACGCATTATCATTCTGTGAAGCGTCTGGTTAATTCCTGCATCGGTAAACTCGCTTATAAACACTGCGTCGGCATAGCCCTTAGGCTCTACCTTCATTCTGACGGTAGGCCCTGAGCCGTGAAAAAGCGGTATTCCGCTGAGTGTTCCGACAGTAAGGTCAACGTTTTCGGTTTCGCCTTTCATAAGCCTGTCGTTTATCTCGGTCAGCATATCGTTCTTAATGCGGTTTATCAGCTTTGTGTTGCTTTCGATAGAAGAAACTCTGCCGTCTGCGGTATAGCTGAGTTTTACAAGGGCGCTGTATCCGACATCCTCTCCAAGCTCTGTAAGACGTTCGTTTATCGCATCGTCTATAAGGCTCACAGTTACCGCTCTCGAATTGTATTCGCACACGTTGATTATATTAGGTCTTATCATAAGCTGTAGCATTCCGGCAAAGCCTAAAAGAATAAAAGCCGCACCGATAAGTTTAAGCCCGAGCCTGCGTCTGAATTTCGATAAATCTCTTTTCATAAAATCACCCGTTCAAATATAATACTATATTCTGAGCGGGCGGATTTTATGATATTGATTACTTCATCTTATAGAATGCGGTAAACGCCTTATACGCCATATAAACGTCATTTTTTGCGGTAAGCTCATACGGTGCGTGCATAGAAAGCACGGGAACGCCGACATCTATCGTATCAATGTTAAGGTTTGCGATATAAGCCGCAACAGTTCCGCCGCCGCCGAAATCCACCTTGCCAAGCTCGCCTGTCTGCCATACGACATCGTTCTTGTCAAGCATATTGTGGATAAGTCCGACATACTCGGCGCTTGCATCGCTTGTACCCGACTTTCCTCTTGCGCCGGTGTACTTTGTGACAACGATGCCCTTGTTTACAAATGAGCAGTTGTTACGCTCGTAGCCGTCGGGGAATGTGGGATCGTAAGCCGCATTTACATCGGCTGAAAGGCAGCGTGTGGCGGAAATTACCGTTCTTCCGTCACTGCCCATATTCTCGGCTAAATCGTAAAGGAAGAACTTGAGATATGCCGAGCGTAAGCCTGTGTTGCCGTCACTGCCTGTTTCTTCCTTGTCGGTAAGAACGCAGACGGCTGTCTTTTCGGGAACGGCTTTCATATCAATAATTGCGGTAAAGGCAGTGTATGCGCAAACTCTGTCGTCCTGTCCGTATGCGCCGACAAGACTTCTGTCAAAGCCGACATCCTTTGCCTTGAAGGCAGGAACGCATTCAAGCTCCGCACTTAAGAAGTCCTTTTCTACTATGCCGTATTTCTCGAAGAGGATATTCAGCAGATTGAGCTTTACCTTTTCGCTTATCTTATCATCTCTGAAAGGTCTTGAGCCAATGAGGATATTAAGCTCCTCGCCCTTTATCAGCTTTGTTGCGGGGCGCTTGTACTGCTCTTCCGCAAGGTGAGGCAGAAGGTCGGTCACAACAAACACGGGGTCGCCCTCGTCCTCTCCTATTCTTACCGTTACCTTGCTTCCATCGGCTCTTACTATTACACCGTGCAGTGACATAGGAACTGTAGGCCACTGATATTTCTTGATACCGCCGTAATAATGCGTCTTGAAGTATCCCAGCTCATCGCTCTCATAGAGGGGATTCTGCTTTAAGTCAAGTCTGGGTGAATCAATATGTGCGGCAGTGAGATTTACACCGTTTGAAATATCGCTCTTGCCGATAACGGCTAAGATGACCGCCTTTTCTCTGTTGAGAACGTATATCTTATCTCCTGCCTTGTACTGGGCCTTCTTGTCGAAGGGCTTAAAGCCTGCTTTTTCAGCCATAGCGACAGCGGTTGCGGCAGCCTCACGCTCGGTTTTTCCTGCATCAAGGAATTTCTTGTAGCCCTCGCAGTATTTGTCTGCCTTCTTTTCTTCCTGCTCGCTCATAACAAGCGTTGCGTGTTTTTTTACATAGAACAGTTTTTCCTTAAGCTGTTCTGCCTGTGATTTCTTTTCAGCCATTTTTCTTTGCCTTCCTTTATTTTTTATAAAGCCTGCAATAAGTATCGTAGGCATTTGTTATCTTGTCGACATAGTGCGCCGTGTCGGGATTCGGAATATCGGTCAGTATGCCGTTCTTTGTATATCTGCTGTCCTCAAGCCACGATGAAACACTGCCCGAACCTGCGTGATATGCGGCGGCCACCTCACCAAGTTCCCCGAAGGTGTCGGTAAGATAGCCGAGCAGAAAGCAGCCGTAACGGATGTTATCCTCGGCGTTGTACATATTATCGAAGGTCATATCGGGGTCGTTTTCCTCGTTCAGCTTGTATCTTATCCACTCAAACGTTTCGGGCATTATCTGCATAAGCCCTCTTGCGCCGAGATAGGACTCCGAGTTTTCGTTGAATCCGCTTTCAACGCATATAAACGAGTATACTGCATACTTATCCAGCTTATACTGCGAAGAATAGCGATTGACAAGGTCACTGTAAAGCATAGGGTGGGTGGAACGTTCATATTTATCCGCACCGAAGAACACTCCGAATACTGCCAGCGTCACTGCGACAAGACAGACGAAGGTTATTATCAGCGGTTTTCCGCCCGTATTCTTGCATTTTCTCTTAGTTGCCATTTATTATCTTTCTTGCTGTGGCATCGGCTTTTTCTTTAAGCATATCAATATCGCCGTTATTTTCAATGCAGAAATCGCTTTTGCTTTTGTAATATTCCGCATCGTGCTGTGAGCCGAGCCGTTTTTCAGCACTTTCTCTTGTTATGTTGTCACGCAGCATAATACGCTGTATCGACTTTTCCTTGTCGCAGGTGACGCTGATTATTCCGTCACATATAAAATCTATGCCGCTTTCAAAAAGCGTCGGTGCGTCAAGCAGTACAAAGCGCTTATCCGTATTACCGCACATTGAGATAACCTCGTAGGTTATGTAAGGATATATCGTATTGTTGAGCAGGGCGAGTTTATCGCTGTGCGAAAAAACGATATTGCCCATTGCTCTGCGGTCAAGCTCTCCGTCCTTTGTGATAACGCTGTCACCGAAAAGGCGGTGCAGTTTATCAAGGCAGGGTCTGCCTTTTCTTACGACCTCACGGGCGAGCCTGTCACAATCAATTATTAAAAAACCTGCATTTTCAAAGCTGTCGCATACTGTGGATTTTCCCGCACCGGACATACCGGTAAGTCCGTATATCTTCTTATTTATCATTTTGTTCCTGCTTAAAGTATTATTGTCTTGAATGCCGCCGCACGAAGAAGCCTGTTGTATACGGCAGTTCCTACGCCCGTTTTTTCGGGGCAACGTACATAAGCACGCTTTGCTCCGAGCTCATCGGTCTTGCGCAGTACCGCAAACAGATTGTGCGCCTGCTCCTGCGCTGTTCTTCCGTAGGATATTGTCGGTACTTCTATGCCCTTTTCGCCGCCGAAAATCACGCCGTATGTGCCGCCGTCATTCTTGCTGTTCAAAAATTCAGCCAGCTTCTCATCGCTGTCGGTTTCAATAATAGTTATGTCGGCTCTGGGCGAATAATGCTTGTACTTAACTCCCGGAGAAATTACTTTTTCGTTTTCATCGGGCTTTGCAAATACGTTCTTGTCGGTTTCTGTCTTTGCAAAGCGGCTGAGCATTTCGGCTGTTATTACACCGGGCCGCAGTACCTTTATGCCCGTTCCGCCGTCAGTAAAGCAGATAACAGTGCTTTCGACACCGTTTTTACATTCGCCGCCGTCTATTATCAGCGGTATTCTGCCGTTCATATCGGCATAGACGTGCTGTGCCGTTGTAGGACTGGGGCTTCCCGACAGATTTGCAGACGGAGCGGCAAGAGGAACACCGCACATTTTAATAAGATTCAGAGTATCCTCGTTGTCAGGCATTCTGACAGCAACTGTATCAAGCCCTCCGCTTGTCGTATCGGGAACTATATCCTTCTTTTGAAAAATCATCGTCAGCGAACCGCTCCAGAAATGCTCGGCAAGGGTAAGTGCAAGAGGGGGAATCTCCTTTACCGAATTTTTCAGCATATCAAGGTCGCAGATGTGAATAATCAGCGGATTGTCCTGCGGTCTGCCCTTAGCTTTGAATATCTTCGCACACGCATCAGAGTTATATGCGTCTGCCGCAAGGCCGTATACCGTTTCGGTCGGTATCGCCACGACCTCGCCCTTCTTTATAAGCTCTGCCGCCTCGCACAATACCTCGTAAGACGGTTTCTTTATCTCTGTTTTCAAAAAAGTCACCTTATCTCTGTTAATCATTGCCGCCTGCTGCCAGCTTTGCGGTTCTGTCGGCAATCGCCAGTGCGTCAAACACTTCATCGCATTCGCCGTTCATAAACTGCTCCAGCTTGTACAGCGTAAGTCCTATTCTGTGGTCGGTAACACGGCTCTGAGGAAAGTTATATGTTCTGATTCTCTCGGAGCGGTCGCCTGTGCCGACCTGTATCTTACGTTCAGCCGCTATCTTGCTGTTCTGCTCGTTCAGCTTTGCCTCATACAGCTTGCTGTACAGCATCTTCATAGCCTTGTCCTTGTTCTTGTACTGGCTTCTCTCCTCCTGACACTCTACAACTACTCCTGTAGGGTGGTGGATTATTCTTATGGCGGATTCGGTCTTGTTGATATGCTGTCCGCCTGCTCCGCTTGAACGGTAGGTCTGGAATTCAAGGTCGGCTGGATTTATCTCAACGTCAACTTCTTCAACTTCGGGCAGTACCGCAACTGTTATTGTTGATGTCTGTATTCTGCCCTGTGCCTCAGTTTCGGGTACACGCTGAACACGGTGAACGCCGCTCTCGTACTTCAGCTTTGCGTACACTCCCTCGCCCTCGACCGAAAAGCTGATTTCCTTATATCCGCCAAGCTCTGTGGGGTTCGAGCTTATCACTTCTGTTTTCCAGCCTTTAGTCTGTGCATACATTGAGTACATCCTGAACATTGAGTTTGCAAAAAGTGCCGCTTCTTCTCCGCCTGCACCGCCTCTTATCTCAATAATAACATTCCTGTCATCATCGGGGTCCTTCGGCAAGAGGAGAATCTTAAGCTCGTCTGTATACTCGTCCATTAGCTTTTTATTGCTCTCGTACTGCTCCTGCACTATTTCCTTGAAGTCCTTGTCAAGTCCGCCGTCAGACAGCATCTGCTCCGCTTCTTCAAAATCGCTCCGGGCAGCCTTGTACATTCTGTACTTTTCAATTATCGGAGTCAGGTTCTTAAGCTCCTTCATCAGATTCTTATACTGCTCCTGATCGTTTATCACGTTTATATCCGTCAGCTTTTCGTTTATCTCATCGAAACGCTTTTCTGTTATTTCAAGTTTTTCTGTCATTATCTGTTCTCCGTTTCAAGTTAAAAATCAAAATAGCGTCATTGAAAATAAAACACTATTTCTCCTCTTCAACGGCATTGCGGATAACCGATTTTATCTTTTTCTCGCACTTTGAGCGGGGCGTCATGAATTCACGTCCGCAACCTGTGCATTTCAGCTTGAAATCCGCACCGACACGCAATACAAGCATTTCCTTGCATCCGCAGGGGTGTTCCTTTTTCATTCTGAGAATATCTCCGACCTGTATATCCATTGTTCCGCTCCTTTCATCCGATATTTAATATATTGTACCACATTTTTGCCTGATTTGCAATTATTGAGATAAAATTTATGTAAAATCTTCAGCGTGGATTACACAGACTGTTATGGGAATAATCATAGTGAAACGGAGGAAAACAAAATGAAAACAGATATTACAGCAAGATTTGACAGCAGTGATACGGCACAGCGCATCGCCGTATATATCAATGAGTTGTACGGTGCGCCATCGGATATGTATACAACTCAGATCACCGACGGATATTACAGCTACAGCGGCATAGTCCCTATGACAGTGCCGGGCGCTAATTTTCTGACTAATATATTCTGCCCTGCATTCCCTGAAAATACCACGCTTGATGAGATAGAAAACCGCCGGGGAGTTACGGTAAAGATACGTTGCAATAAAAACAATCGTGCGGAAATAACACGGTATATCATCAAAAACGGCGGTCGGATAATTTCATAAAATCGCCGCTTTTTTGCAATTTATACAAAGATACACTTGATTTTCATGTCGAAAAATGTTATAATTTTTTCAATATATCAGCAGATAATCCGAATGATATATCGGGGAGGGGCGCCCTTTGAAATCAATCAGAAATAAGTTCGTACTGATTATGATAGGCTGTATTCTGATATGCTCGTTTGCTATAAGCGCTATCGGCATTTTAGGCATCGACAACATTTCAAACGAAAACTCGGAAACGATAATGAAGCTGCAGGCATCGACCAGCGCTCAGAGCCTTGAGAAGCTGTTTTCCTCAGTGGAGCTTGCGATGAATACCTGCAATGACTACGCAGTGAGCCGTTTTGACAGCATAGAGAAGTTCAAAAACGAACCTTATACACTTGAGCGTTATAACGATTCTGTCGGTCAGCTTATAAAAAATGTACTTAACAATACCGATGCCGCCATCAGCGGATATATCCGTTACAATCCGGAGCTGAAGCTATCTTCCGACGGCGTATTCTGGGTAAAGGACAGTGAAAAAATAGTCGCACATCAGCCGACAGCCATAGAAGAATACGACAAGGACGACGACGATCACGTTGCGTGGTATTACAAGCCGCTCAAAGCCGGAAAACCGGTCTGGATAAATCCGTACACAAATAAGAATCTGAACGATATAAAAATGATCTCATACGTTATTCCGCTCTTTGACGAAAACAAAACTGCGGTAGGCGTTATAGGTATGGATATTGCTATGAGCCGTATAACAGCTATGGTAGACGAAATAAAGCTGTACGATACAGGCTATGCTTTCCTTTGCGACAGCAAGGGTGATATGGTATACCACAACCGTTATCCGAACGGAATGACGCTTGAGGAAATAAAGAAAAACAGCTTGTTTACATTCATTGACGACAACTACAGTGGCGAACAGGCAGGAGATGTCATCAATATCCGCAATAGCGAAGGCGAAAAAAGAAAACTGTGCGCAAAATTTCTCTCCAACGGTATGGCGGTCGTAATCTCCGTTGCCGATAAGGAGATAGGCAGTAAACGTATCTCGGTAATGATACAGGACGCATTTGCCGTTGCTGTTGTGCTTATAGTTACCTCGTTACTTACCTTCAAGTTTACGAGCATTATAGTAAAGCCGATAAAGCATCTTACCGAAGTTTCCAAAAAGATAGCGGCAGGCGACCTTGACGTTGAGATAGAATGTAATACAAAAGACGAAATAGGCGTTCTTGCCTCAAGATACAGCGATACCGTAAAAACGCTGAAGAAGTATATCAACAAAATCAACAAGCAGGCTTACACCGACGCTGCGACCGATGTCGGAAACAAGGCAGCCTATCATGACGCAGTACAGCGTATAGAAAAGATGACCCAACTCGCAAACGGCGATTATGCCATTTTTGTAATGGATATAAACTATCTCAAGATGTACAACGACAAATACGGTCACGAATTCGGAGATATGCTGATCTCGGACGCAAGCACTATAATCAAGAGAGTTTTCGGCGATTACAATATTTACCGCATAGGCGGTGACGAATTTACGGTAATCATAAATTCCCCGGGAAATGATCTGTGCGAACAGCTTGTCAAACGCTTCAAGCAGGAACAGGAGCTGTTCAACCGTAATGCAAAGCATTATGAGCTGGGTGTCCGTATTGCCGTAGGATATGCGGTGAACGATGCGACCGACAGGGATTATGCCGATGTATTCAACCGTGCGGACAAGCAGATGTATATCGACAAGCAGGAAATCAAAAAGACAGCACGGGCTGTCGGCTATGTTGATAACAGATAAGAAGAATATTAAACGGCGCTCAGCATTTACAGCAGAGCGCCGTTACTTTATCCGTTGTTTCTGTTTGCCGTGCACAGCCTTTTTACCGTATAACCGCCGCTTTCCGTTATATCGGCGAAAATTCTGTCACCGGAAGCAAACGAGCCTTTTATTATTCCGTCTGATATATAATTCATTACGTTTTTATCAATCAGCTTTGCTATCGGTCGTGCGCCCTCGTGCATTTTCCCGGCATCGGCGCATATCCTGTCTTCCAGGCGTTCACTCCACGAAAGCGTTATACCCTGCAGAGCGCATCTTCCGGCAAGCTCCGACAACATATTGCCGCATATCTGACGGTAATCGTCCGCACTCAGCTCATTGAACACGATCACTTCATCCACTCTGCCGAGAAATTCGGGACGGAAATATTCTTTCAGTTCGTTTCTTATAAGCTCTGAGATCTCATTTTGCCTTTGTCCCGTACAGAATCCAAGTCTGCTCTTACCGCCGCTTATCAGCCTGCTGCCTATATTTCCGGTCATTATTATGACAGTGTTTGTGAAATCCGCCGTTCTTCCCGCAGAATCTGTAAGATGCCCGTCGTCAAGTACCTGTAACAGCACATCGAAAATATCCGGGTGCGCCTTTTCTATTTCATCAAAAAGTACAACGCTGTATGGTGTGCGCCTTACTCTGTCAATAAGTTTTCCGCCGTCCTCGTATCCTACATAACCTGCAGGTGCGCCTATAAGCTTTGAAACCGAATGCTTTTCACTGTACTCCGACATATCAAATCGTATCAAAGCCTTTTCGTCGCCGAACAATGCCTGTGCAAGCTCCCTGCAACACTTTGTCTTGCCTACTCCGCTTGTACCGAGAAATATAAACGATCCTACGGGGCGATGCTCGTCTGACAATCCCGAACGCCCTCTTCTTACCGCATTTGCGATGGCAGATATTGCCGCAGCCTGACCGGTAATTCTTTTAGAAAGGATCTTTTCAAGCTCAGAAAGTTTTTTTGCGTTTACATCGTCACAACTTACTGGTATACCGGTATAACTTGTCACTACATCGGAGATATCCTTTTCGGTAAGCACCGCAATATGACCATATGATGCAGTTTCAGCCGCTACCGCCTTTTCTTCTTCCCGAATGCGCAGAGCAAGCGAAAAATCCTTGTTGTTTATAGCTTTTATCTTTCTTTCCGACAACTCCCTGAGTCTTGTATTCTTATCTGTGCTTTCTGCCTTTACGCTTGCACTAGCCCTGACTTTAGCCGCCGCCTCGTCTATAAGGTCGATTGCCTTGTCAGGAAGAAAACGATCGTTGATGTACCTTGCAGAAAGCACAGCCGCCGCTTTTATTGCATTGTCGGTGATCTTTACGTTATGATAACTTTCATAGCGTTCTTTCAGTCCGCTGAGAATAGTTATTGTTTCGTTTATATCGGGCTCCGATACGCTTACAGGCTGTAAGCGGCGTTCAAGCGCTGCGTCCTTTTCAATATATTTTTTATATTCGGCATTAGTGGTCGCTCCTATGAGCCGTATCTCTCCGCGTGCAAGCATCGGCTTGAGGATATTCGCCGCGTCAATAGCACCCTCAGCTGCACCTGCACCGACAATGTTATGAATTTCGTCAATGAAAACTATAATATTTCCGTCGTTTCTTATCTCGTCAAAAACATTTTTAAGCCGTTCTTCAAAATCACCGCGGTATTTTGCCCCGGCAAGCATTGCCGTTATATCAAGCATATATATCTGCTTTGTCTTAAGCTCAGCGGGAACATTGCCCTGCGCAATTCTGATTGCAAGACCCTCTGCAATAGCGGTTTTGCCCACACCGGGTTCTCCGACAAGGCAGGGATTGTTCTTTGACCGCCTGAGAAGTATTTCGATAACCCTGGCAGTCTCTTTTTCACGGCACAGACACGGATCAAGCTTTCCTTTGCGTGCCGCCGCAGTAAGCTCCCTGCCGTATTTTGTAAGCGTGGAGGACAAACCTTTGCCTGTTTTATCACTTCCGTTTCCGCATTGTGGCGTTTTTTTCAGCGGATCTGCGCTTCTGATTATGAACGCCTCGCTGTCAAGACCGGTTTCACGCAGAAATACAGATGCGTAGCATTCATTGTCACGCATTATCGCACGCAGAATATGTTCTGTACCTGCGGCATTCCTGCCCGAATTTCTTGCTATCAGTACTGCTGCCTCAAGTATTCGCTTGCTTCTCGGTGTAAGATCCGATACATCGAGCGTAGTCGGCAGACCCTTGCCGATAAGCGAGTTTATACGAGAAACAACAGCAGCCGGCGTTATTCCGTTCTGTTCAAGTATCATATATGCTACTCCGCCTTTGCAGGCGCATAAACCATATAAAATATGTTCACTGCCAACATAGGTATGCCCCATACTCATAGCGCAGGTAAGCGCACAGGTAAGCGCATCATTTGCTTTATCGGTAAATCCGTTGAATTCCATACCCCGACCGCCTTTCTTATATACAATTATAGGCAGATTTTTACTCTTTAATCACAAAACAAAGAAATAAATTGCAGTAACACATTTTTATCTTCGGCATATTATGTACTATGAGCAACGCTCAAACGGCTTAGCTCAAATAAAACAACGGAGGAAACATATCATGTTCTGTTCAAACAACTCTTGCTGGTGGATCATCATCCTCATTCTCTTATTCTCTTGCTGCGGCGGCTGCGGTAACAACGATTGCGGCTGTAACGGCGGTTGCGGTAACAACTGCGGAGGATGCGGCTGCTGATAACAGCGCCGGAACCGGGGAGTCCCTGTGGGGGCTCCCTATTTTTTGTGAAAAATAAACAAGTGAAACTTTTATCACTTGTACAAAATTATCTAAATATAATCTAGTAAAAATCACGGAAAATGAGTATAATTATAAGGATAAAGACAGAATTTATGCGAAGAAGGAGACTTGACGTTGAAAAGAGAAGATTTAAGGAATATAGCGATTATCGCACACGTTGACCACGGCAAGACGACGCTGGTCGATGAAATGCTGAAGCAGGGCGGTGTATTCCGTGACAATCAGGAAGTTGAAGACAGAGTAATGGACAGCAACGCACTCGAAAGAGAGCGTGGTATCACTATCCTTGCAAAGAATGCTGCCGCACACTATAACGGAGTTAAGATAAACATAGTAGACACTCCGGGTCATGCCGATTTCTCAGGCGAGGTTGAGCGTATATTAAAGATGGTAAACGGCGTACTGCTCCTTGTTGACAGCTTTGAGGGTACAATGCCACAGACAAGATTCGTTCTTCAGAAGGCGCTTGACTTAGGACTCAAGGTAATAGTTGTAGTAAACAAGACCGACCGTCCCGACGCAAGAAACAAGGAAGTTGTTGACGAGGTTCTTGAACTTCTGCTTGACCTTGACGCTTCGGATGAACAGCTTGACAGCCCGGTTATCTTCTGCTCGGGCAGAAACGGTGTAGCATCATATTCACCCGATGTTATGGGCGAAAACTTCAAGCCTTTGTTCGATAAGATAATTGAGCATATTCCCTGCCCCGAGGGCGACCCCGACGGCGATTTACAGCTGCTCGTTTCTTCTATCGACTACAATGATTATGTAGGCAGAATTGCGGTGGGCAGAATTGAAAGAGGTACGATAAAGCAGAACCAGGAAGTTATGGTATGCGACTACAACGGCTCACACAAGCCCTTCAAGTCAAAGGTAGTAAGCCTTTATACATTTGAGGGCATGAACAAGGTTCCCGTAACCGAGGCTACAATCGGTGATATCGTATGCTTATCGGGTATCGAGGGTATCACGATCGGTCAGACTATCTGCGCCGTAAGCAACCCTGAACCGCTCCCCTTTGTAAAGATAAGCGAACCTACAGTAGAAATGACATTCTCGGTAAATGACAGCCCGTTTGCAGGCAGAGAGGGTAAGTTCGTTACATCACGTCAGATAAGAGAACGTCTTCATAAGGAACTTTTAAAGGACGTATCGCTCAGAGTAACAGACAGCGAAAACTCCGATGCATATAATGTAGCGGGCAGAGGCGAAATGCACCTTTCGATCCTTATTGAAACAATGCGCCGTGAGGGCTATGAGCTTTCGGTCAGCACACCCCGTGTACTTTTCAAGGAAATTGACGGCGTAAGATGCGAGCCTATCGAACGTCTTGTAATAGATGTACCTGATAACTGTGTCGGCTCTGTTATGGAGAAGATGGGTGTCAGAAAGGCAGAGCTTGTTCATATGCAGCCTGTAGGCAACAGAACAAGAATTGAGTTCCTTATCCCCTCAAGAGGATTATTCGGTTACAGAAGCGAGTTTATGACCGATACAAAGGGTGAAGGCGTACTGAATACCGTATTCGACAGCTACCGTCCTTATATGGGCGAAATCCCCACCAGAACGGTCGGTTCGCTTGTTGCTTTTGAATCGGGTACGGCGATTGCTTACGGTCTGTTTAACGCACAGGAAAGAGGTACTCTGTTCATAGATGCAGGCGTTCCCGTTTACGAAGGAATGGTTGTAGGAGTTTCTCCCAAGGCAGGCGATATTAACGTTAATGTGTGCAAGAAAAAGCACCTTACAAATACAAGAGCCAGCGGCAGTGACGACGCTTTAAGACTTATCCCATATAAGAGAATGAGCCTTGAAGAAAGCCTTGAATTTATTAACGATGACGAGCTTGTCGAGGTAACTCCCAAGACAATAAGAATCAGAAAGAAGATTCTTGATAACGATCTTCGTGCAAAGGAAGACGCTAAGAGAAGAAAGCAGAACGCTTAAAACGGATATAGCAAAAGCTGTGGTTTCATAATCGAAATCACAGCTTTTTTGATATATACGGTACACTTACCGCCTGCATTAAATATATCATATTCAGTTCAACGGCACCGGGTTTATAACATTCAAAGGTAAATTTCCGTCTTTTTCAAATACTATACTGTCGGCAGACAGACTTCTGCCGGATTTATCAGGCTCTACAGGTGTAAATTCACGATTGATCGGCGTTCTTGTATTGTTGTTCAAACGCGAAATAATACCAATCAATTCACTGAGATTTTTTTCATCCGGCAGCAGATTACGATAATCAAGATAGCTGAGCACATCTTCAAGAGGATTGCTTGCTGTCTTTTATCTCCGGAATACAATCGTCGACAGTATACCATGCGTCCTGATACGGGTTAATTTCATTTTCTGTATAAGGAAACGGTTTAGTTCATTAGTATATTCATTTTCTTCTATATACGAATCATCCGCAAATTCCGGCAATTTCTTTTTCTCGGGAACAAATAAAGATATAATGGAAACGGACTTTGAAGCAACACATACTCCAAAGTCCGATTAGTTATTATATTCAATTGTTCTTATCGGTTACCGGCTTTTCGCTATATGCGTTCTTCGCATACCCCTTAAAGGACTCATCCTACCTTTTTGCCGTTAAACTACAACCGACTTTTACATTTTTCGTAGTCTGCGCTACTTGTGTACACTTAGTACATTGGACTATACCTCACTGTCTTTCTTCATTTAGCACCGCTCTTCGATGCTGTATTTTGCAGTCAGTGTATATTACCATACTCAACACATCCTTAAGAGATTTTTATCAGAAGAACTGCCTCTTTGAATGTCTTAAACTGTACATTTTGATCACCTTACCTGTATTTACCTTGAAAGCCATATATAAAATAAACGCTTTTGCGGAAATCTGCGATTTACCAATCGCTATAAGGTTTTCTTAACGTCACTGTAGCTGTTTTACCCGCAATTTATAAGGTCAAAACCCTTTTATTATGTGTGCCGATGATTACCGTATGAGTATTGTCATCGTCGCATTCACTTCTTAATTTATATTGCGAGCCTCAACAGACTGCTGTGACTCACTTGATTCCTGACCCATTGGACTCGCCTCCTGTCCGACTGTATTTATATACGCTTTCCGAATCGTATATAGCGTTGAATAAAACCCTCTTTATAATGTTAAATAGTCAGCACCAAGATGTTTTATTCTGTCTGGGGAACTTTCCTTTTCCTTGTATATATGATAACACATCAAACGGCATAAGTCAACACTTTTCTGAATGAAAACTGTACAAATTGCACATCGTAGTTTTGTATATTAGTCACATAGTTACACAGTTTACACAATATCAGCGTATTTAATCTATGTTTATAACTTAAAAACGCGTCGATTTGCTATTTTTAGGGAATTTAACCTCAGCAGGAATAGTATTGTGAGAAAATCATAAAATACCTCTTGACAACGCCTTTGGTTTCGTGTAAAATTGTATACAGAACAGAGGTCTTGAAACGGTCCTCGGAAAAGGAAGGAATAAACAATGTCAGAAATTGAAAACATCACAGACAACGACTTAGACACTGCCGAGTTTATAGACCTCGAAGACGAAAACGGTGATACCGTTACATTTGAGCTTATCGGACGAATCGAAGTTGACGGCAGTACCTACTGCGCAGTTATCCCCGAAGAAGACGATGAGAACGCCGACAGCGACGTTTACGTTATCCTCAAGGAAGTAAACAAGAATGACGAAGTTTATCTTGCTACCATCGACGACGATGCAGAATACGACCGTGTAGCCAAGGAATTCTTCAACGTATTTGAGGAGCTTGACGAAGAGGACGAATAAAAAGTTAATTCACTGCCTTGTGCGCTTCAGTATGATTTCATATGATCCGACACTCTTTAATAGGGATTTCTCTCCGTTTGCGGATTGCAGACCTCCCGCCATTGCGGAAGAAGGGAGCGTGAAACAATCGGGGGAAAGTTACCCACCGTACTTTATGTGCGGGTTTCATCGTCATACCACGGCAAGGTGGTCTTAAAAATTACAGCCGTACTGCGTAAAAACAGTACGGCTTTTCTTGTAATAAAATCTGTTTATATGAAAAATAGAGCAAATTCTCTATCCCTATAAGAACGCTTTGTGGGCTTTGCGTCCTTGCAAAGCCTTTGGGCATACACGCCCGGCGTCCGTGCCGGGGCTGAGTGTGGGGCTGCCGCCCTCACCCCGCTTGGGGCTACGCCCCAAACCCCATTTTAAAAAATTATATAGTTTTTTGACAAACTGAGCCGTACTGCTTAAAAACAGTACGGCTTTTCATTTTGCATAATCCGCTTTTTTCTGCGAAAGCTATCTCTATGAACAGTAAACGTAAACAAAAATCCGACCGCACAGGAAAGCACGCCCATCTGCTTTACGGCTCGCTTTGCGGTTTTCTTAACGGATTGTTCGGCTCAGGCGGCGGAACGGTCGCCGTGCCTGCCTTTGAGAAAAACGGCACAGAGCCGAAAAAGGCCCACGCTTCCTCGGTCGCACTGATATTCGTACTGAGCCTTGTCACCGCCGTTATATATTTAATGAACGGGAAACTGGATTTCGGCACAGCGTGGGAATATATACCCTATGGTCTTATCGGTGCGATACTCGGCTCTTTTCTTCTCGGAAAAATTCCCGACAGGCTGATAAGGATAATATTCGGTCTGCTTATGATTGCAAGCGGAGTGAGGATGATATTATGAATATTTTAGTGGGAATACTCACCGGAGCCACTGCGTCAATGGGGCTTGGCGGAGGTTTTATTCTGCTCGTGTATCTTTCGGTATTCACTGAAATACCGCAGGATATTGCGCAAGGGATAAACCTTCTTTTCTTTCTGCCAATTGCACTGCTTTCCCTTGTCATACACATTAAAAACAAGCTGACAGACTTAAAGCTTGTGGGGAAATATCTTATACTCGGACTTCCCTGTGCCGTTGCAGGAAGCTATGTCGCAGGAATTACGGATGTGGCTGTTCTGCGAAAGCTGTTCGGGATATTCGTTTTATATATCGGCATAAATCAGCTATACGTCAGCTTTTCAAATAAACCGAGCAAAAAAAGATCCGACAGCAAGTAACGCCGTCGGATTCTTTTACTTCTTCCCTTTTATCTTATCCCAATACACCTTTGACTGCTGTTCAAATTTGTTATCGCCGAACGTATAATAGACCCTGTCCTTTATAGCGTCAGGCAGATATTGCTGTTTTACATAATGATCCGGATAGTCATGCGGATAAAGATAATGCTGACCCTTCACCGCATTGCCCTCTCCGTCATAATGCTTGTTCTGAAGCTGTCGGGGTATTTCGCCCGTTTTGCCGTCCTCAACATCCTGCATAGCGGCATTTATACCGAGATACGCACTGTTGGACTTCGGCGATGTCGCAAGCAGGACCACCGCTTCGCCCAGCGGTATCCTCGCCTCAGGAAGCCCAAGCTGTAATGCACTGTCAACGCAAGCCTTTACTATCGGCACCGCCATAGGATACGCAAGCCCTATATCCTCGCTCGCTATAACAAGAAGCCTCCTGCAAAGCGAGGTAATATCCCCTGCCGCAAGCAAACGTGCCGCATAATGAAGCGCCGCATTTTCGTCCGAGCCTCTTATTGACTTCTGCAGCCCCGACAGAATATCATAATGATGATCGCCGTCACGGTCATAGTTCATACTGCTCTTCTGCGTAAGCAGCTTTGCGGTTTCCATCGTCACCGTATCGCCCTCGCTCGAAAGACAGCAAAGCTCTACGGTATTCGCCGCCTTTCTCACATCGCCGCCGCAGCCGTAAGCAATATGGCTTACAACGCCTTCCTCAAGCGTGAACTGCGTGTGCATCTCCTCGCCCATAAGCCTGAATGCACGTTCCACCGCAGGAAGTATATCCTCCGCCGTCACCTGCTTGAATTCAAACACGGTACAGCGTGAAAGAACGGCACTGTATACATAGAAATACGGATTCTCCGTCGTAGATGCAATCAGCGTTATTTCTCCGCTCTCGATATATTCGAGCAGTGTCTGCTGCTGCTTTTTATTGAGATATTGTATCTCGTCAAGGAAAAGCAGAATTCCGCCTGCCGCACCGAATGTCCCTAAATTCGCAACAACGTCCTTTATGTCCGATGTCGATGCTTGCGTACCGTTCAGCCTGTACAGGCTCATACTTGTTTTTTGGGCGATAATATTTGCCACAGTGGTTTTGCCCACACCCGACGGACCATAGAATATCATATTGGGTATCTTTCCCCTGCTGATGATATTGTAAAGCGGTTTTCCCTGCGCTAAGATGTGCCTTTGTCCCACAACCTCATCAAGCGTCGAAGGACGTATTCTGTCTGCTAACGGCATAATTCATCTCCTGTAAAATATAAGCCTCCGCCCGTCACAGAGCGGAGGCTGAAATACCATATTGCCTTATCAGTCGTTCTTGTGCTTTTCAAGTAAAGCGCTTATCTTCTGGTGAGGATCAATTACCTTGCTGATAGACATATCGTGGTTAAGAGCCATAATCAGATATGACAGATACTTCGATACGTCAACCTCGCAGAACCATTCCCTGCTGAGCAGTTCGGGCGTTCTGTAGGAAAGGTTTGTACCGAACACATAGTCGATCTTGCCGTCGGCATAGGCCTTGTCAAACGCTTCAAGACCGTTTGTGAAGATAGGATATGTCGCATATGCAAAAATTTTCTTTGCGTTACGCTTCTTAAGCTCGATAGCAATATCAAGCATAGATTCGCCCGATGAAATAATATCGTCCGCAATGAAAACGTCCTTGCCCTCAACCGAGTTACCGAGATATTCGTGAGCTACGATAGGGTTACGTCCGTTCACTACCTGCGAATAGTCACGTCTTTTATAGAACATACCGAGGTCTACACCAAGGACAGATGAATAGTACATATTTCTGTTGAGTGCACCTTCATCGGGGCTGACAACCATAAAATGATCCTTATCCATCTTGAAGTCATTTACATACTTGAACAGAGCCTTCAGTACCTGATATGTGGGGATTATATTATCAAAGCCCATCAGGGGAACTGCGTTGCATACTCTGGGGTCGTGAGCGTCAAACGCAATGATATTGGAAACGCCCATATTCTGAAGCTCCTGAAGTGCTACAGCGCAGTCAAGCGACTCTCTGTAGTTTCTTCTGTGCTGTCTTCCGCCGTAAAGTATAGGTGTGATAACGTTGATACGGTGAGCCTTACCGCCGATAGCCTGTATGATACGCTTGAGGTTCTGGAAGTGATCGTCGGGCGACATACGGTTCATTCTGCCGAACAGCGGATATTCAAGGCTGTAGTTGCCGAAATCGGCAATAATATAAACATCATAACCTCTTACAGTGTTCTTGATAAGAGCCTTACCGTCACCGGAAGAAAATCTGGGGCATTCGTTCTCAATGAGAAAATTATCATAATCGTAGCCTGCTTCCCTTGACCATGTTACAAGGTAATCGTTGACCTTCTTGCCAAGCTCCTCAGAACCGGGTATAGCAATAAGTCCGAGCGGAGCTACTCTCTCCGAGTGATTAAAAATAATATCTCTTGCAGATGCTGTCATTTATAAATTCCTTTCTTTATTCAACAATTAACCGATATTTAATACAACACGAAAACGAGGGAATCAATCTCTCGTTCTCGCTTATATGCAATTATTCGTACAGAGGATACTTTCTGCAGATTTCAGTTACTGTTTCTCTTACCTTGTCGGCGCTGTTGTCAAAGTCGGTCGCAGTAAGATAGATGCACTGTGCAATCTGCTTCATATCGTCTTCCTTTAATCCTCTTGTGGTAACCGCAGGTGTACCGATGCGCACGCCGCTCGTTACGAAAGGACTCTGAGGATCGTTGGGTATAGCATTCTTGTTAACTGTGATATACACCTCGTCGAGCTTCTTCTCAAGCTCTTTACCCGTGATATTGAAAGGCTGGAGGTCAACAAGCATAAGGTGGTTGTCTGTACCGCCCGATACAAGATTGAATCCCTTTTCAAGCAGAGAATCGGCAAGAACGGATGCGTTCTTCACAATCTGCTTAGCATATTCGGTAAATTCGGGCTTCAGCGCCTCGCCGAAGCATACAGCCTTAGCGGCGATAACGTGCATCAGAGGTCCGCCCTGTATGCCGGGGAATATAGCCTTGTTGATCTTCTTTGCAAGCTCCTCGTCATTTGTAAGGATAAGTCCTCCACGAGGTCCTCTCAGCGTCTTATGCGTTGTAGTAGTCACAACGTCTGCATAAGGCACGGGCGACATATGCTGACCGCCTGCAACAAGACCTGCAATGTGCGCCATATCTACCATAAGATATGCGCCAACTTCCTTAGCAATAGCCGAGAGCTTTTCAAAGTCGATCGCTCTGGGGTATGCGCTCGCACCCGCAACGATCATCTTGGGCTTATGCTCCTTTGCAAGTGCAAGTATATTGTCGTAATTCAGTCTGCCGGTTTCCTCATCAAGTCCGTAAGGTACGAAGTTGAAGTATTTGCCCGAAATGTTAACGGGAGAACCGTGTGTAAGGTGTCCGCCGTGAGCAAGGCTCATACCCATTACCGTGTCGCCGGGATTAAGCAGTGCAAAATAAACCGCCGTGTTAGCCTGTGCACCGGAGTGAGCCTGTACATTCGCATACTTTGCTCCGAACAGCTTGCAGGCACGTTCAATAGCGATATTCTCAACTATATCAACGTCCTCGCATCCGCCGTAATAACGCTTGCCGGGGTATCCCTCAGCATACTTGTTCGTAAGAACGCTTCCCATAGCCGCCATAACAGCAGGAGAAACGATATTCTCACTTGCAATAAGCTCAAGATTTCTTTTCTGACGTGCAAGCTCCTTGTCCATTGCGTCAGCAACATCGGGATCTATTCCCTTGAGAAAGCCGATCGTGTCAACTAAATTACTGTACATTTCATTTTTCCTTTCGGTTATTTTAAGCACGCTCTCAGAGCGGCTTTAATTACTTCTGCTTGGAAGTGAAGCCTTCCCAGTCCTTAAGGAACCTGTCGATACCGTTGTCGGTAAGAGGGTGCTTAAGCATCTGGAGAAGTACGTTCATAGGAACGGTTGCAATATCACATCCGAGTCTTGCCGCCTGTGTAACGTGCATCGGGTTACGGATAGATGCGGCGATGATCTCTGTTTCAATGCCCTGTGCATTGAATATGTCAACGATCTCTTCGATAAGGTTCATGCCTTCCATGCCTATATCGTCAAGTCTGCCGAGGAACGGGCTGACAAATGTAGCACCTGCTCTTGCGGCAAGAAGCGCCTGAGCGGCTGAGAATACAAGAGTAACGTTTGTCTTTATGCCCTTTGCGGTAAGCTGCTTGCAGGCCTTAAGACCCTCCTCACACATAGGGAGCTTTATAACGATATTCTTATGTATAGCGGCAAGGGGCAGAGCCTCCTCGACCATCTTGTCTGCTTCAAGCGAAATTACTTCGGCTGAAACAGGACCGTCTACGATTTCTGTGATTTCCTTTACCACCTGCTTGAAATCTCTTCCCTCTTTTGCAATAAGCGAGGGGTTTGTGGTAACACCGCAGATAATGCCCATATCATTGGCACGTCTGATGTCATCAACGTTGGCTGTGTCGATAAAAAGTTTCATAGGTACTCCTTTCCGGTTAACCGGACTTAGCATAATATTCCTACGGATTACGGCAACACACAAAAGCCGTATTCCGTTACTGACAATAATACAAATTATACATCAAGTGAAGCCAGCTCGTCGAAGTTTGCCTTCATAGCGGGATACAGCTTCTTGTAAAGCGCATATACCTTTTCGTACTTGGCACTGTTTTCAGCAATAGGCTCCTGTATCTTTTCGGGCTTGATTACCGCCTTGCACGCCTCGGGAACAGAGCTGTATATTCCTGCACCTACTGCCGCAAGAAGTGCAACGCCGAGTGCGGGACCTTCCTTGTTTGCCGTAGTCTTCACGTTGCAGGCATAAAGGTCTGCGAGCATCTGCCGCCACAGCGGTGATGTTCCGCCGCCGCCGCAAGCCATCATATCATCAATGCTTATATTCATCTCACGCATAACCTCAACACAGTCACGCAGTGAATAGGAAACGCCCTCCATAACGGCTCTGAGCATATCCTTCTTCTTGTGCATTGTGGAAAGACCTACAAATGCACCTCTTACGTTGGGGTCAAGGTGAGGTGTTCTCTCACCGTTGAGATAAGGCATATAGAGCAGTCTGTTTGCGCCTATCGGCACGCTGTCAGCTTCCTTATCCATAAGGTAGTACGGGTCAACGCCCATAGAAGCGGCTGTTTCCATCTCGCTCCACGCAAAGTTATCCCTGAACCACTTGAGCGACAGACCTGCTGACTGAGTAACGCCCATAACGTGCCAGCATCCCGGCACAGCACAGCAGAATGTATGTACTCTGCCCTTGGGGTCGATAGATATATCGGAAGTATGAGCAAACACAACGCCGCTTGAACCGATAGTAGTGAAAGCCTTGCCGTCCTCTACTACGCCTGTTCCGACAGCGGCAGCCGCATTATCGCCTGCACCGCCGACTACGGGCGTACCCTCCTTAAGACCTGTAGCCTGCGCTACAGCCTTTGTAACGGTACCTGTTATCTCAGGGCTTTCGTAAACCTTTGCAAGAAGCGACTTGTCGATGCCGAGCTTAGTCAGCACCTCGTCAGACCAGCATCTGCCGGGAATATCAAGCAGCTGCATACCCGATGCGTCTGAAACCTCTGTAGCGAACTCGCCCGTGAGCATAAATCTTATATAGTCCTTGGGGAGAAGAATATGGCGGCACTTTTCATAATTTTCAGGCTCGTTATTCTTTACCCACATTATCTTTGCGGCTGTAAAGCCTGTTATAGCAGGGTTTGCGGTGATAGCGATAAGTCTGTCGTGACCTACCTTTTCGGTTATCTCGACAACTTCCTTGCCTGTACGCTGATCGCACCAGATAATGCTGTTTCTGATTACCTTGTTATCCTTGTCCAGCATTACAAGTCCGTGCATCTGTCCCGAAAGACCTACGCCCTTTATCTCGTCTGCGGGAACTCCGCTCTTTGCAACTACGTCACGGATACTGTTAACGCAGGCGTTCCACCAGTCCGCAGGATCCTGCTCAGCATAGCCGTTGCAGGGAGTGTAAAGAGGATAATCGTAAAGCGCCGATGCAACAGGTGTGCCGTCCTCGCTGAAAAGCACTGTTTTTGTACCGGACGTACCTATATCGACACCGAGTATGTATGCCATATCTTTTCTCCTTATTTTTAAAAAAACTTCATAGAATTTTACCGTGCAAAATCTTACACGCTCCTTACATAATTATAATCCATCACAACGCAGTTTGTCAATAGAGAAAACCGAAATATCGTCATTAAAAACGCCACCGCCGCCCGTTGAACTCAGCGGTCGGCAAAAGCGGTTGCATGATGCCGACGAAATGTTTACAATCTTGTAACTTTTATTGACTTTGAGAGAAAATATTATATAATTTAATCAGAAAACACATTATTCCGTGGACAATCAGACGCTTTGAATTGTATTATATGTAAATACAGTACACGATTTCTTACTGCGAAAGGAGAATAGTATGAAAAGAAGAATTTTATCAGCAATAATCGCAGGTTCACTCATCGCGTCAACTCTCACCCTCTCGGCTTGTCAGTCGGAAAAATCCCTCGAAACAACGGATCTTATGACAGGCATCAAAGCCGCAAGCCACGAAACCGTAAAACCCGACGATGCTTTTAAGAGCGCATACGACATTTTCTCTGTTGAACTGCTTAAGAAATGCTTTGACGGCAAATCAAACACTCTTATCTCTCCCCTGTCGGTATCATCCGCACTCACAATGACAGCAAATGGTGCAAACGGTCAGACCAAAGATGAAATGGAAAAGGTACTCGGGAGCGGAATGCCCATTGACGAACTGAACAAATATCTTTCATCATTCAGCGGCTCGCTTACATCGGGCGAGGACTTCAAGCTGAAAAACGCAAATTCGATATGGTTTATCAAAGACAACAATTTCAATGTGAACAATGAGTTTTTACAGACCAACGCCGACTTTTACCACGCCGAAATATACAAACGTGCATATAACAGCGAGATTGTGAACGATATCAACAATTGGGTCAGTGAACATACAGACGGTATGATTGACAAGCTTCTTGACAACGGCGATGCGCTTTCAAATATTGCACTTATCAACGCAACAGCATTTGATGCCAAATGGGAAAACTACTACTATGACAATTTTGTTGAATATGGCACATTCACAGACGCTAACGGCAACGAGCAGTCAGCCACGATGCTGATTTCAGAAGAAAACGAATACATAAACGGCGATAACTGCACAGGCTTTATCAAGAAATATAAAGGCGGTAAGTACGGCTTTGCCGCAATACTACCCGACAGCAATGTTTCTATATCTGATTTTGTCGGTTCACTCAACGGAGATAAGCTTTTCAAAATGTTGCAGAATGCCGAAAGCACTAAGGTTGTCGCTAAAATGCCGAAGTTTGAGTATGAATACAGCGCCGAACTCAGTGAAGCATTGAAAGCTCTCGGTATGCCTACAGCCTTTTCCGACAGTGCTGATTTTTCGGGTATTTCGGGTGATAAACTTCACATCAGTGATGTACTACACAAAACGAAGATATCCGTTACCGAAGAAGGTACAAGGGCTGTCGCCGCAACAGGCGTGGTTATGTCCGCCGCTCCGGACGGTGACAAGCAGGTAATCCTGAACCGTCCGTTTATGTATATGATACTCGACAACGAAACGATGCTGCCACTGTTCGCAGGCGTGTATACAGGTATATGATAAATGACGGTGCATAAACCGTCTATCGAAAGGAGAACAGTATGAAAAGAAGAATTTTATCAGCAATAATCGCAGGTTCACTCATCGCGTCAACTCTCACCCTCTCGGCTTGTCAGTCGGAAAAATCCCTCGAAACAACGGATCTTATGACAGGCATCAAAGCCGCAAGCCACGAAACCGTAAAACCCGACGATGCTTTTAAGAGCGCATACGACATTTTCTCTGTTGAACTGCTTAAGAAATGCTTTGACGGCAAATCAAACACTCTTATCTCTCCCCTGTCGGTATCATCCGCACTCACAATGACAGCAAATGGTGCAAACGGTCAGACCAAAGATGAAATGGAAAAGGTACTCGGGAGCGGAATGCCCATTGACGAACTGAACAAATATCTTTCATCATTCAGCGGCTCGCTTACATCGGGCGAGAACTTCAAGCTGAAAAACGCAAATTCGATATGGTTCAGAGATGAAGAAAACAGGCTTACCGTTGAAAAGGACTTTTTGCAGAAAAATGCGGATTATTTCGGTGCGGCAATATACAAGCGTGCATTTGACAACGCCACGTGCAAAGAGATCAACAATTGGGTAAGCGACAATACCGACGGTATGATAGACAAAATACTTGACAACATCCCCGATGAAGCAATAATGTATCTTATAAACGCCGTCAGCTTTGACGCAGAATGGGAAAATATCTACAAGGAAAATGACATTTCAGATGGAAAATTCACAAATTCCGAAGACAAGCTGATGAATGTCACTATGATGCATTCAACCGAAAGTATTTATCTTGAAAGCGACGGCTGTAAAGGCTTTATCAAGCAGTATAAGGGCGGAAAATACAGTTTTGCGGCTTTACTTCCCGATAATGATATAGCCTCCTTCATATCCTCCTTATCCGGAGAAAAGCTCTGCAGGATATTAAGCAGTACCGAAAGCTGTAGCGTAGAAACAAAGCTCCCGAAATTCAGCTATGAATATTCAGACACACTGAACAATGCTTTGTCACAGCTTGGTATGCCGACAGCATTTGACGAAAACAATGCGGATTTTTCGGGCATCGGCAAATCAACCGTAGGCAATATATCCATCGGCAAAGTCATTCATAAGACTAAAATCGAGGTAAACGAGAAAGGTACTAAGGCAGGTGCCGCCGCTCTTGTAGAAATGGTTGACAGTGCGTGTGCTATTAACGAAAAGCAGGTAATCCTGAACCGCCCGTTTATGTATATGATACTCGACAACGAAACAATGCTGCCGCTGTTCGCAGGCATATATACAGGCGTATAACGCACAAAAATTGTATAATCTGCATAATCCGGGCTATAATATTTTCTTGACTTTTGGAGTACGTATGCTATAATTGAAATAGCAGAAAACGACAAATCTTTCAGGAAAGGCTGGATGTACAAATGGCAAAGCGCAGAATAGGTATACTGACGAGCGGAGGCGACTGCCCCGGACTTAACGCTACTATAAGAGGTGCGGCAAAAGCCTGTTACTCCATGTTCGGCGAGGACAATGTTGAGATAGTCGGCATATCCAACGGTTTCCACGGTCTGATCCATAATAACTGCCGTATAATGAAGCCGGAGGATTTTTCCGGCATACTCACCCAGGGCGGAACGATACTCGGCACAAAGCGTACACCATATAAGATGATGCAGGTTATCGAAGCCGACAACATAGACAAGGTTGCTGAAATGAAAGCCACCTATAAACAGCAGAAGCTCGACTGCATACTGACGCTCGGCGGCAACGGAACTCATAAAACAGCAAATCTTCTTTCCGAAGAGGGTCTGAATATAATCGGACTTCCCAAGACAATAGATAACGATATATGGGGAACAGATGTTACATTCGGCTTCCACACCGCAGTAGATATAGCGACTGAGGTCGTTGACAGAATCCACACGACTGCTACTTCCCACAGACGTATTATGGTAATCGAGATAATGGGCAACAAGGCAGGCTGGCTGACGCTTTATTCCGGTATTGCAGGCGGTGCGGATATTATTCTTATCCCAGAGATCCCTTATGATATTGATAAAGTCATCGACGCTTGCGAAAAACGTGCACAGTCCGGAAAGACATTCTCTATAATTGCGGTCGCAGAGGGCGCAATGGATATTGCAGAAGCCGCTATGAAGAAAAAGGAACGTGCAAAAAAACGTGCCGAAGCGGGTGAAACAACAGTTACAAACCGCATAGCAAAGCAGATTGAAGCCGCAACAGGCTTTGAGTCAAGAACAGTTGTTCCCGGTCATATATTAAGGGGCGGTTCGCCCTCCGCTTATGACAGAGTGCTTGCAACAAAGTTCGGCGCAAGAGCCGCAATGCTGATAAAGCAGGAAAAATACGGCTACACGGTCGCAAAAATCGGCAGTAAGATTTCCGAAAACAAGCTGTCCGATGTAACGATGAAGACAAAGTTCGTTTCCGAAAATGACGAGCTTGTCATCACAGGAAAAAGCATCGGCGTATCCTTCGGCGACTAAGCGGCTGTGAGCCGCTTCAAATTCGCCGTTCTGATGGATTAATCTAGGCTCAACCTCCGTTACCGGCGGAGTTACATAAAGTAATAAAGCAGATAAGCGGTCACAGTGCAATGCTGTGACCGTTTTTTATATTATTATATTTTAGCTGTCATCTCTCCGCACCACCCTTTCCAAAACCGCACTATTCCTTCGCCCTGCACCACCACCCTTGCCTCCCTTGTCAAAGGGAGGTGGATTGACGGCAATGCGCAAGCTTTAACTTTATTGCGTTTACTTGCGGCACAGCAGCCTTTTTTATTCACCAAACTTTTCCGCCGTCAAGACGGAGGGATTGCTTTCCTACCGCTCCCTTTCCGTTTCTCTGACACCTCCGTTGACAATCCCTCAGTCACAGTGACGGAAAACACGATTCTCTGCCAACGCATCTTCAACTATTATAAAAAGCAATATTGAAAACGATGTGCTTCACTGTGCCAGCTCCCTTTACACAAGGGAGCTAAAGGTGATAGTGCTTTACCAACCCTTCTCAAAACCGCACTATCCCTCGCCCTATAATAATTCAGCCCGACAAAAACCAAAAGCCCTCCGAGTTTTTTCTCAAAGGGCTTTTAAACATACAGAAAATTCATTCTGTCATAAACAGCTTAGCCACACCGCCGAATATCTCACGGGAAAGCTCGGCAGACATATCGGGGTTATCCTTTCTGATACGCTCGCACCGCTCAAGATAACCGACTATATCCACATTGTTTACCGTCTTTTTGCTTGTTCCCGAAATTATGCGGTCAACGGCAGCTGCCGCCTCTTTATAGAAATCACTCTCAAGCATACGTTCGGAAATATCGGCGTTTTTATCGGCGCATACAGGCAAATAGCTTTTTTCGTAATCAATGACAAAACAGTCGGTCAGTTTTACGAAAAGCTCTTCGCAATACGCTGTAAGACGGTTCTTTTCTTCAATGTAACGGGTGTCCTCGAATGGCCTTATTCTGCCCGTCATATCAATGCGGTTAAGTGAAAGGTAGGTCTTTCTGAGAATTATCTTACTTCCGTACCTTTCGGATACAGCTTTGGCAAAGCTCTTTACCGCACTTTCAATAAAATCCTTGTCAAAATTCTCAAGATACGGAGCAAACCGCTTATCATCGGTCATAAACGCTCTGTATGCCATAGAATCGCACAATCCGTCAACTGCCGCAACATATGTATCCTTGTGCTTGTAAAGCTCTTTATCCGCATCCGAGAAATCCACGAGAAGCCAATCGGCGCTGTTTTCCGGGAAATACGAACGAGTGAGCTCGGTGAATACATTACTGTTGCTGTCAACAAAGCTCAGATCAATGTCTGCTTTCTGTTCACATACCGTAAGCGGAGAAAATCCGCTGATACATTCATTTATAACCGCCCTGTCGCAAAGTGAAAGCAATGTCTTGCTGTCTGCTCTGCCGAACATATCGAAGGCAGACGGTTTGTTTTTTCTGTAATACTCCGATACAAGCTGTTCTACAGCACCCTTGTCAGCGCCGGATAGCCAAAGTCTTGCACATTTGAGATAAAATTCTGTTCCGCGCCTGTCAAGCACACAATCGGGTATAATGCCGTTCTTGCGATAGAATGCTGCCAGCATTTCCGTAAGGTCGTCAACTGCATAAAGTCCAAGCCTTATAACTTCATCAATGTTGCGGTTTGTGACATCGCCGTTTCGTATAGCGCATACTGCGTCAAATACATTTTTAAGCGTTGTGTTCCTGCCGAAATCATAACGTGCCTTTATCTCGGCAAACGATACAAACCCGCTGTCCTTGAGCGTGAGTATATCCTTGAATTCGGCACAGATGAAATCACGGCTAAGCTTGCTTATAAACGTGTCAACGGCATTGTTGCGGATAAAGAAGAACTTATCACAGCCGCTTGACTTTATCACATCGATATTTTCCGCAATTTCGGTAAGCCATATTTCGGGGTCATATGTAAGGGGGTTTACAAAACTGCCCTTTCTGCCTGAGCATATGCTTTTGGCGATGAGCGAAATGTTATTGCGGAACGATTCGTCACGGCAGACCGCATAACTCCTGCCACGCTTGTTGATAACACCGGGGTAATAACGTGATATATCTATTATCTTGGGTGATACACGGTGTATCAGATAGTTTTCCATATCGAGCAGAAGCCTGAAATCGCACGAACGGTCGTAAGAACGTATATATCTTCCGTTCACATAGTAAAGCTTCGGGTCGGATACCCTGACAAGTATTATCTTATCGGAGGGATAAACGGCGATAATGCTGTCAATGAACTTATCCAGAAGCGGTTTCCATACGGCTTCATCTTTTATATCAAGCTTTTTCAGCTTCTTTCTGTTCTCCTCGTAAAAATGCGACCTGATAAACGCCTTACCGCCCGAATACAGTACTCCGTCAAGCTGATATATAGGCGTTGCCGCCGCATAATAAAGATCCATTATAAGGCAGTCGGACCTGTTATCGGAGAGATACTCGTCATACCCCTTTGAAAGATTGTAGTACAGCGGGACAACACTGTCACGGAAGTACTGTTCATCTATCTCACGACGCTCTCCGTTCATAGTAAGCTGAGATATGAACAGATGTGAACGGTCGGTTTCGACATATTCGTCATCTTTGAAAAGTTCTGATATAAGCGCAGAACCTAAAAGAGCAAACGACTGCTGTTCCGGTTTTACCGCATAACGTGCAAGCCCGATCTTACCGCCAAGAGCAGTTGCAATCTGCTTTCTGAATTCGTCATATGCAGACAGTCCGAAATAGTGCATATTATCGTCCGACAAAAGCACTGCACGATGTTCCGAGCCGTAATCCTTGAATGCATACGGAATATATCCCGAAAAATCGGTAATAACCTTACCGCTGACTGTATCTCTTCTGAGCCTTACGCAAAGCAGTGCGCCGATCTTTTCAAACCTTGTGGCATAATCTGCAGGAATAAGCGAGCCGAGCGAATAAGCAACCGGCACTTTTCTGCCATCGGTACATTCTATAATATCGTACTCAGCTATCGCATTAAGTCCGTTTCCGACAATAAAGTCTGCTCCGCTTTCTGCCGCTTTATTCGCCGCACTGCGCCATTTTGGCTTTACAACGGGAGTATGACGTTCGTTCCACGAGCAGAACAGGAATATGTACTCCGCTCCGCTCTTCCTGAGCTTAGCCACATATTGCGAAATGTCTTTATTTAACGTTGCCGAAATAAATCCGATATTTATATTGTTGATATTGACAACCGAATACTTCTCACTGCCAAGAGTACAGTCGCTCTCTGTAATAACGGTCAGCGGATATTTTTCAAGCGACTGAGGCGCACGCTGGAGAAGTCCTGCGTTGACAGCAAGCGCATCTATTCCGCTTTTGCACACAGCGTCCGCAACAGATGACGGACAGTTTATGCTTCTGCTGTCCTCAAACGCATATGCCTTTTTATCATTGAGATCCGTGTCAAGCATTGCAACGGAAAAATCAAATGAGCCGAATATTCCGCCAAGCGATGAGAATGCTTCGTCAAAGACAGGCATACCTGCCGCCGCATTCTTCTGCATTTCAGCCGCAACGGTTATATCTCCGCCTATCATTATAGTGCATTTGTGATGACCGTTGCACAGTTTTCCGTCACTTCCGGCAAACCGCCTGTTATTGTACACACCTGCGCTCTTTTTCACTGCCGAATGATCAAGCTGAAGCGCTTTCACACCCTTTGTTTTCGGAATAACCGCCTCTGCCGGTGTGCAGGAAACGCTGAGCTTTTCTTCATGCTCAATCATTACAAAACTACGCACCGAAAACGAAACCTTACCGCTCTTGGTAAAGTTTTCAAGTCTGCACGAAGTACTTCCGCTGTAGCAGACAAAGGTATATTTTCCGCTTTCGTTTGCGTCGGCATATATCTTATATCCGTCGCACTGTGAATTATACCGCCACGACAATGTGCAGATACCGTCATTTCCGACAACCGCTGTCAGTCTGCGCGGCGTTTCAAGCGGACACGCCGAAACTATCTCCGATTCACCGAAATAGTTATCGGGTCCATCGGCTATTCTGAATGCCTTGACCTTATATCTCAGCGGCAGACCGTTGGTGCGTTTTTTTATTACCGCTCTCGGGTCTTTTACATTCATAACGCCTGTAAAGTGATTCTTTCCGAGCGGCGAAGAAAACACACGGTAGCCGTCCGCATATTTTATCTTGTCCCATATCAGCTCGACAACTCCCTCGCCCGTCTTTACGGTAACGGAAAATTGCGGCTGTTGTTCACGCAACTGCTTAAAATTCATAAGCTTTACCTCTCATAGGGTCATATATTGCTTAGTATCCAGTTTACAAACGATGCACGTTCGCTGTCTGCGTCTGCATCGATCTGTGCCGTTTTCGGCTTGTCGGTGATCTGTCTGTAATATTCATCGAGCTTGTCGAAATTTTTGTAGAAATTATAGTAACCGCCGATATAGTGCTGAACATCGTCTATTCTTATTCTGTAGCTGTCATGACGCACACAGAATGTATATACGACCGATGACGGCACTTTCATATACATTGCGGTTTCGGGATACAGGTAGCCGCCGAGCATATAGTGGGCACGTCTGTAGATAGTTCTGATGAACGCTTCAAAATTGAACTTCTGCATATATGACGCATATATCTTCTTTTCCTTTATACGCTCGTACAGGCTGAACGCCGCCATAAGAAGCTCAAGGAATGTATGGAATGTCGTATCCTGATTGAAGATCTTGCTGAGATTGTCGTTTGCGTTTTTAAGTCCGAAGTTGAGGAACCGCTCTTTCGGCTCATAAATAGTAACCTCGTTCACCGCATATGCTATCCAATGATCGCAAAAACGTGTGTAATCGTTTTTTATAAAATAGTCAAGCGCTCTTTCGGCGGCATCGAGATAACGTCTGTCTTTTGTGATACTGTAAGCTCTTGCAAGTGCAAACGTTGCCTCGCCGTCATAGTACACAATCCTGTCACGCTCTTTGCGCTCAAATCCGGGGAATGAAAGAACATGATAATAACTGCCATTCTCTTCCTGCATATCAAGAATCGAGTCAGCGAGGGCTGCGATAAGCTTATCGTACTTATTGCTTTCAAAAACGCTTGCATAGGTAGACAGCGTTACAATAGCTATCGCATTACCGCCGAGCTTTATCTCATCCGCCTTGCGCTCCACAAGATAAGCGTGCCCGCTGTCGGAATATTCTATGCTCCGCATAAGAAAATCTATCGTGCTGTTGATTTTCGGTATCAGTTTCTCGTCTTTTGTTGTATCATACTGCATTATAAGGCTCCAGATAGTACCGGAGTGACGCAGAATGTTATATGTAACAAAATGAAAATCGTTGACGGGATTTACGCCGTAGTCAAACTGTCCGTTCTCCTTGACTGCATTCGCAAGATAGACCGACGAGGTTTCTATTACCTGTTTTATATCGTTCTTTGTAAGCTCGCCGATAATTCTTCTGCCGTAGTTTTCTTCATCGGGATAAAGCTTATACAGCTTTTTATTTTCATCGCAGATATATCCGACTGTTGTAAATCCGATAAGCGTATCGGGGATAGCCGCAAGCTCTGTACCATGCTCGCCCAGATATTGCTTTATCCTCTCGTCACTGAGCGTTCCGAGCTTGTAGTTTATAAGTCCGCAACAGTTGAGCTGCGCCTCAAGCAGAGCCGTTTCAAAGCCGGTATCAAAACTTACGCCCTTTTTGAAGAAATATTCTCTTGCGCTCCTTATCTCTTCGGTAAACTCCGCACGGCTGATTATATTACTGCTGTTCACGCAGTCGACCTTTACCCACAGCGGGTTTATGTCGTTAACCGCCAAAAAGCTCTCTGCTTTCTTCATTGCGGCGTCAAACGTCGTTGCAAACCCGGCACCGCAGGCACTGAAAACCCTTGCGGAAAAGCTGCCGTCGGTTACAGATACAAAAACAACATCATTTCTGAACAGCGAACCTCGCTTATAATTTCCGAGCGAGCTGTCAAGGTAAGGGTCGCCCAGAATAAAGCTCTTAAGCAGTTTTTTTTTGGCTCTGAACAGCTTTACATTTGTACTTATAGGGGTAGATGCACTCATTGGCTTTTCCTCCCTGAAATAAACGTTTACATTTAAATATAGTATATCATATCACACAAAAAATGTCAAACAATTTTATTGACCTTCGGGCAGATTACGAGTATAATAATAGATATAAAGCCAAAGGAAGTAATAAATATGGATAAATACAAAAAATTCGCATCGGACAGAAAAGACGATATAGTCAACCTTTTATCAGAGCTCGTGGCGATTCCAAGCGTTATGGGAGAAGCAAAACCCGGTTATCCATTTGGAGAAGCTCCCGCAAAAGCGCTTGTAGCAATGCTTGATGCGGCGAAAGCTCTCGGTTTTGCGGTAAACAATGTTGATAACTGCTACGGTACGGCTGATTACCTGCCGGACGGTACTGACACGGCAGAACTTGCAATTCTTTGTCACCTGGACGTCGTGCCGGAAGGAAAAGGCTGGAGTTATAAACCTTTTGTCTGTACCGAAAAGGACGGTATTCTCTATGGCAGAGGCGTAACAGACGACAAAGGCCCTGCCGTATCGGCACTCTATGCGCTGTACAGCGTAAAACAGCTCGGAGTGAAGCTTTCTAAAGGCGTAAGACTGATATTCGGAACGAACGAAGAAAACGGCTCGGCAGATATAGAGCATTATCTTGAAAAAGATAAAATGCCGCCGATGGTATTCACTCCCGATGCCTCATATCCGCTTATAAACTGTGAGAAAGGTATGGCACGGATAAAATACAGCGCCGATATGGATAACGGCGATATCATCTCGATCTGCGGCGGACAGGTTATAAATGCAGTGCCTGCCGAGTGCTGCGCCGTTCTGTCAGGCAAGCATAAAAACGATATTTGTTCATATGTTAAGAAAAGCAAGAACGGTTGTGCTTATGACATTGAGCCCTGCGGCGATAACATAAAGGTTATCTGCAAGGGAGAATCCGCACACGCATCAACCCCCGAAAAAGGCAGGAACTCCATAATTGCAATGCTTGAAATGCTTGTATCACTTGAACTTGGCGACAATACGAATAAGCTGTTATCCGATATACTGAGGCTCTACCCTTACGGTGAAACAGACGGTTCTTCACTAGGCGTTGCCCGCGAAGATGAATCCGGCGCACTGACTTACGTTTTAAGCCTTATCAATGCCAAAGACGGCAAGCTTACATTCAGCACCGACACAAGATTTCCTATTAGTATGACTGCTGTACAGCTCGAAGAAAAAGCCTCATCGGCGCTTTCGGGTACCGATATATCCATATCCGGTTTTATGGGAACAGACGCACACTATGCTTCTCCCGACAGTTTCCTTGTAAAGACACTTCTCAGCGTATACGAGGAACAGACAGGCAAGAAAGGCGAGTGCATAGCTATCGGCGGCGGAACATACGTCCACGAAATCGAAGGCGGCGTTGCGTTCGGCGTTGAACATCCCGGTACCGACTACAGAATACACGGCGCAGATGAATTTGTTCCGGTGAGCGAGCTTATAGATAATACGGCTATGTTCGCAAATGCAATAGAAAAACTCTGCAAGTAATTTTACGCCCGTCCTTTTCATAGAATGTACAAACTATGAAAGGGCGGGCGTATTATGTGCGGACTTATATTCAGAAAGAAAACAAAAAAATATAGTTTCAGCGAAGCGGAGGAAATGCGCTCGCGTCTTGATTATCTGCAAAACAGGCTTGAAAAGACAAGACAGCTTTTTGATATTGAAACAGACCCCGAAAAAATCGAGGCTATCGTATATGAGGAAAAAGCTATCCTTATACGGATAGACCACCTTATAAGAAACGCAAAACAGCGCAATATCACAATAAATTATTCCGACAGGACAGACAGGAGCTGACTGCTCCACTCCTCTGTCAGCCTTTCAAGGCTGTATGACGCATTTGCGGGGCTTGTGGACGGCAGCTTCACTGCTTCTAACCCTACTGCGTCACGGCAATAACGCTTATACATATTATATGAAGTAGCACCGTTTGCAAATATTGCTTTGATAGAAGTTTTCATTACTAGCGAGGCTATATCATTAGGGATTACCGAGCGTATCGAGGCATCGGACGAGCCTGTAATTTCGCACGAGTCTATAACGTCCCAGACGGCAATGTTATGGCTTAACAGCATTGCTTTCTTCTCTTCTGTAGTGACGGGACAATCACAGCCGAGGACAGCGGCCAGCACTTTCCAGAAACGGTTCTGCGGATGACCGTAGAAAAACTTTGCCTCCCGTGATTTCACAGACGGGAACGAGCCTAATATAAGTACTTTGCTGTTTATATCGTACACGGGCGGGATATTGTGATACTGCGTCATTTAACATTGCTCCTTATATTTTATTACATTCAGAATAGCACAAAACAGCTTTTATTGCAAGATGAACCGGGATAAGCCAATTTAACAATACAGAAAATGTGCTTTTACAGTGCATTTACCCGACGTTTCCTGCTGACAGCCGATAATGAAACGGTAAAAGAGCCTTACAGCAAAAATCAAAGTTTAACGATAAAATATCAAGAAAAACGCACTTATTTGCAACAGACAGAAACAAAATGAAATTGCAAGAAAGAAATAGAGAGAAACAGCGATATTTAAAGAGATTTAAAGAGAAATAGATATATATTTAGATTTTGCCTAAAAAATCGTTTGACAAAGAGCAGGCGGATGGCTATAATATTAAACGTTGTGAAAATAATCAAACAGAGGTAAAACCTCAAGAGTAATTGAAAGGAAAGAATCAGAATGTCAACATTTATGCCTAAAGCTGAAACAGTTGAACGTAAGTGGTATATTCTTGATGCAGCAGGAATGCCCCTCGGCCGTGTTGCTGCAAAGGCTGCTCACATTCTCCGCGGTAAGCACAAGCCCACATACGCACCTCACTGCGACTGTGGCGATCATGTAATCGTAATTAACTGCGCAAAGGCAGTTTTAACAGGCAAGAAGCTTGAGAACAAGTACTACAGATGGCACACCGGCTACATCGGCGGTCTTAAGGAAGTACAGTACAGCAAGCTCATGAGCGAAAAGCCCGAAAAGGCTATGCAGCTCGCTATCGAGGGTATGCTCCCCAACAACACACTCGGTAGAAAAGCCGCTACAAGAATGCGTCTTTATGCAGGCGCTGAGCACAAGAACGGCGCTCAGAAGCCCGAAGAATTCAAATATTAAGGAGGGATAACAATGTACGAATCAAAGCCTTATTACTACGGAACAGGTAGAAGAAAGCACTCAGTTGCCAGAGTACGTGTTTATCCCGGCAGCGGTGTTATAACAGTTAACGGTCGCGGCATTGATGACTATTTCGGTCTTGAAACATTAAAGCTCATCGTTCGTCAGCCTCTCGCTCTGACAGGAACAACCGAAAAGTTTGATATCGTTTGCACAGTTGCAGGCGGCGGTGTTACAGGTCAGGCAGGCGCTATACGCCACGGTCTTTCAAGAGCTTTACTTCAGTACAGCGACGAGCTCCGTCCCGTACTCAAGAAGGCAGGCTTCTTAACTCGTGACCCCAGAATGAAGGAAAGAAAGAAGTACGGCTTAAAGGCTGCACGTCGCGCTCCCCAGTTCTCAAAGAGATAATCTCAGCCCTATACATCGGATTTTATCGGATGTGGGCTTTAAGATTTACTCGTATTTGTTGCGAGGACAATTCAATGACAACTACCCTCTCCGAGATATCGGGGAGGGTTTGTTATATAGGAAAAGTTTTATTTGAAAGGAAATAGAGCTATGAAAACAAAACCAGTTAAACTTATACGCAAACACCGTAATATTGTTATATCCAAAAAGAACGATTCTAATTTGAATAATAAATTTAGTGAAAGTTTAAAAATTATTGCTACAACAATAATACCGATAATTGTGGCAATTTATGGTGCTGTAAGTATTATTGCAAATTATTCATACAAAGCGCTAGCATCAGAATATTATGGGATATCTCCGGTTTATTTTTCATGTGATACAAATATACCGATTCTTCATTTTTCTTTATTTGCATTTGCGTTATATTTTTTATTTTTCCCTTTTATTTACAGATACATTTTTTGTAAGGATAAAATTGTTAATACATTTTCTGACAAGTTAACTATCATTTTATTCATAATATCATCTATAATGATTTTATTAATTTTAACATTACTGTCACTGTATGCCTTTATAGATAAATCATTCTATACTAACGAATGCACTAATATTTCTCTTTTTTTAAACGATAAATACATATCAATAATAATAGTTCTATTTCTCTTATTTGTTACACTCGGAATCTGCATTTACTATTTAGTTGTGAGAAAATTTCCTTTAAAAAAATCTGATAAAAAAGTTGCAGCACAAAACAAAATAGTCATAGTGGCAATTTTGTTATCTTTATTTACTATTCTGTTTTGCAACATAGAAGCAATGCTATTTATTTATCGATTTCCGACTGAAAACGAAAGAAATTTTGAATTTTTCAAAACAAATGATACTGAGTACGTTGTAATCACTCATTATAACGATAAAATTTTAGCTGTACCTTGCGAATGCGATGATAAAGGGTTGTTCACATTCTACACAAAAAATTACAGCTTATTTGACCCGAACGATTGTTTGTTAGATTATCAAATTTTAAGCAAAGAACCGAAAATAGAAAAAACATTACATTTAATCCCGCTATTAAATGCAATTATAATCTACAATTCCCCTACAATTCTTGACATTTTCACAGACCTATTGTATAATTATACATGAAATATTAAGTTACGGACTTATCTGTTAAGGGAGAAACGTATGAAGAAGATCATTGCAACAGCAATTGCAGCAATTACGGTGTCACTTCTGCTCTGCTTTTCCGCAGGAGCGTTCGACAATAATGACTATGGCGGAGGCGGCGACTACGGCGGTGGCGGTGACTACGGCGGATATGACTACGGAGGTAACGACTACGATAGCAGTAGCTACAGCGGTGATACCGACCCTGTTTCAGTTATAATAGGTATAGGCATAGTTGTTGTTATTATTATCATATCAACAATCGGAGGAAATAAAAAGAAATCCTCCGGCGGCACAACACGTCCTTCATCAATGAACGGTGCAAACGTTGTACTTCCCAACAGAACAGAACAGATAGAAGACATAATAAAACAGGGAGATCCCAACTTCTCGGCTTCCGATTTCATCACTTTCACAAAGCAGGTATACATAGATATCGAGAACGCATGGTGCAAGCGTGACCTGACCCCCGTCAGACCGGTTATGCACGAAAACCTTTATAACACTACCTGCAAGCAGGTGCAGGCGAAGATAGATCAGGGTGTTGTATATCACTACGAGAGCATAGCAATCGATACGGCTTACCTTACCTCGTATGAGCGTGATTCGCAGTTTGAATATGTAACGGCATACCTCACCTCAAGAATGATAGATTACCAGGTAGACGAAAAGACCGGCAAGATTATAAGAGGCGACAAGACTACACGCTGGGTTCAGAAGTACAAGATGAAGTTTGTACGTTCTCTCGGTGTTCAGACAAAAACGGAAACAGGCGCTATGAACGGTCACAACTGCCCGAACTGCGGTGCTCCGCTTGAAATTTCTTCGTCCGGTGTATGCGAATATTGCGGCTCTGTTGTAACAACAGGTCAGTACACATGGGTACTTACCGACTTCTCAGGTATAAGAAACGATACCGTAGATGACGGTATAAAGGGAGTATAATGTGGATATAACATCGTTCATTCTTTCAATATTAAGCTGGCTTGCTCCGCTTATAGTCATCGGTATCATCGTACTTGTCATTGTGTCGAAGGTGCGGAGCGCATCGCAGAAATATCTCGGTATGTCGCCGTCACAGGCAATGGAAATGATAAACAAGGGTGTCAAAGAGGAAGCTACCACTCCTAAGGGTATAACAGCCCTCAGTGAAATGTACGGTCCTGCCATCACCCGTGATTTTCCCGAAATAGGATACAAGGGCATGGAGGTCAAGGCAAGAAATGCAATAGTCGCAATTCTCAATGCCATAATGAACAAAAATGCCGAATTGCTTAAGGCAAGCGAATATACGCAGGATCTTATAAACAAGGTCAATAACCGTATAACCACCCTTAATGCGAACAACGAAAAAGAGATTTTCAATAATATAAAAATTCACCGTTGCGGAATCGCAAACTACCAGAACAAAAACAAGGAAGCGACGGCAAGGTTTGAAATTTCTCTTCAGTATGAATATGCAAAGGTGTCGGAAGAAAAGGCAGACAGCGCAAAGCCTGCGCTTATGCAGACAGCGTACAGCGTAACGCTCGCTTACAAGCAGGATCTGCACGAACAGACGACAAGTATTGTATTTTCAAGCAACTGCCCCAACTGCGGCGCTCCCATTGATGCGTCTGCAAAGGGCAAGAAGTGTCCATACTGCGGAAGCGGCATTACAGAAATTGCCGACCGTATATGGCTGGTCAACGATTTTAATTTAGTAAAATAAATTAAAAACTCAATGCGAAAGGAAATATTACTATGGGACTTATTAAAGCAGCTGTAGGCGCACTCTCAGGTACTCTCGGCGATACCTGGAAAGAGGCCATTCACTGCCCTGTTATCGGCAACGATACTGTTGTTGTTAACGGCGAGAAGATGCACAACGGTAATGCAAGAAGCAGTAACGTAAAGGGTACCGACAACGTTATCAGCAACGGCTCGGCAATCATGGTTGAAGAAAACACCTGTATGCTGACACTTGACAACGGCAAGATAACAAACGTTGTTACAGAACCCGGACGTTACATACTTGACAACTCGACAGCACCTTCAATCTTTGCAGGTCAGATAAAGGATTCACTCAAGGATCTTATTTCAAGATTCACATACGGCGGAACACCTGCCACCGAGCAGAGAGTAATCTACATCAACCTTCAGAAACTGCCCGGTATCCCCTTCGGTACAGGAACACCCGTTCCCTATCCCGATCCCCGTTATAATACAACAGTAGAGCTGCGTTTCTACGGCACATTCGAGGTTCAGATACCCGATGCCGAGAATGCCTGCAAGTTCTACGCAGAAGTTCTCAGCAAGGGCGTAAACGCTCCTCAGGTCTACGTTAAGGACATTTTCAAGAACGAGCAGTACAAGAACGAGTTCATGCAGTCACTGATGGTAGCTTTGAACCAGCTTTCAGCTGAGGGTTACAGCTACAACCAGATCACAAGCCAGCTCAACAACCTTACCAACAAGACTAAGGACGAAACTGCCAACAACTGGGCACAGAGAGGTCTGATGCTCACAAATATCGGTCTTGGTCCTATCACGATTTCCGAAGAAACAAAAGAGCTTCTTAAGGATCGTCTTAAGGCTGATACAATGCTCGGCGGCGATGTTCAGCGTGCTATGATGACAGGTGCCGTTGCTCGTGGTATCGAAGCGGCAGGCTCAAATGAAAACGGCGCTATGATGGGCTTTATGGGTATGAACATGGCTATGAACGCAGGTAACAATGTTCTTGGCGGTATGCCTGCGGCTCCTCAGCAGACAACACCTCAGCAGCCCACCCCCGGCGGATGGAAATGCTCGTGCGGCGCTACGAACACAGGTGCTTTCTGTTCTTCCTGCGGCGCTAAGAAGCCTGAGGCATGGACCTGCTCATGCGGTCAGTCAAACACAGGCAAGTTCTGTGCTAACTGCGGCAAGAGCAAGGAAGGCGACGCTCCCGCTGCTCACGCTCCTTCAAGCTGGACGTGCGAATGCGGCGCAACCAACACAGGCAAGTTCTGTGCAGAATGCGGCAAGTCAAAGCCTGCAGCTCCCAAGAAGTACAAGTGCGACAAATGCGGCTGGGTACCTGCCGATCCCGAACATCCTCCGAAGTTCTGTCCCGAATGCGGCGACCCCTTCAACGAGGACGATCTGGTATAACAAACATAATAAGCAAGCCTTTACCCTCCCTTACGGGAGGGTTTTGTGCGGTTTGATTCCAATAATGAGTGTAGAACAATGAATACTGCGATAAGTTTTATAAAGAAAAATACAGTTATGGTGATAGCTTTACTGGCGGCGGTTATCACATCATTTATAGTTCCGCCCGACGAGAAATATCTCCATTATTTCGATTACAAGACGCTTTCCTGCCTTTTCAGCGTACTGGCAGTTGTATGCGCCCTTAAAAACGTACAGTTCTTTTATATTCTCGCCTGCAACATAGTAAAAAAATTCTGCAATATACGCCTTTGCACAGTGGTGCTTGTATGGGTCACCTTCATAGGCTCTATGCTGATTGCAAACGATATGGCTCTGCTCACCTTTCTTCCGCTGGGATACTATGTACTGCATACCGCAGGTAAAGAGCGCTATATGGCGTTCACGTTCATAATGCAGAATATCGCCGCTAATCTCGGCGGTATGCTCACCCCCTTTGGAAATCCCCAGAACCTTTATCTTTATTCAAAGTTCAATATTCCGATAGGCGAATTTACGCTGATAATGCTTCCGCCGTTTCTGCTTGCGGTAGCGCTGATAACCGTATGCTGTGTAATCTTTGTAAAGCCTGAGCCTATTGAACTTAAGGACAAGCCTGAAAAAATCGACCGCAAACGTACAGCCGCGTATCTGTTCCTTTTCGCTATAGCAATAATCATCGTGTTCAACTTCATCCCATACTGGATAGGTATGATATTCATCACACTGACGCTTGTCGTTATGGACAGAAAGGCGCTTGCCGCAGTAGATTATCCGCTCCTGCTGACATTCGTATTCTTCTTCATATTTGCAGGAAATATGGCAAGGATCGATGTGATAAAGGACTTTTTCTCATCGGTTCTGCAAATAAATACACTGCTGTTCAGTGTGATCTCATGCCAGTTTATCAGCAATGTACCGTCAGCTATCCTGCTGTCGCAGTTTACAAGCGATTATCACAGCCTTTTACTCGGTGTTAACATCGGCGGTGTCGGCACACTTATAGCATCGCTTGCAAGTCTTATCACGCTCAGGCAGTACAATACCCTTAATCCGGGTAAAACCGGGCGGTATATTGCGTCTTTTTCTGCATTCAATTTCAGTTTTCTGATAGTCCTCACAGCATTCTGTATGCTTCTAGTGTAATCAAATGTAATCAAGCATCAGATACTCTTCAAACTGCTGTGAAGCACTATCCGAATTAATTTTTGCGATATTATCTTCGTTCATCCACTTTTCAATCGTCGGATACATCGGCATACCTTGTCTGTCATGCTTGTCCGCCCATTTGTTAAAACGTTCTTCATAGCGCTCAACGTTTTCCGTTCCGAAATTTTCAATGAGAGAATTTCTGTATGCGGCGGCGGTGAGCGCTTCTTTGTCGGCATTGCCCGACAAGCCTGTACTCTTATCCCCTTTACTTATCTCGTCTGCACTTACCTTAGCTGCACTGTTCTTTTCTGTACTAACCTTATCTGCGCCGCCATCTGACGGGCAAGTGTCGGGCAAATGACAGCATTCTGTTGATTCTGATGTTGTCTTTTTCTTGTCGTTATTACGCTGTAATGCGGCTTTTTCACGGTCAAGTATGTACATACCGTCTGCACGGACATACAGCATTGCCCTTTCTTTTTCAAATGAAGTCTTTTTCAGTCTGTCGGCTCTTATACTGTTGCACACCTTCCAGTGAGTTATAACATACACTCCCGAATCGAACGCTATAAGATAACCGCTGTCGCACAGCGCATTCAGGTCAGATGGTTTACAACCTGTCATTCTCTGAATGTTCTTTGCACAGCTGATAAAGCCTTCATCATCGGCATACAGTGAAAGATAGAAGTACAACACCTTTGCTTTTACCGGCAGGTCAAGAAACCTGTCGCTGGTTACTGTCTGCTTTGCAAACATTCTTTTTTCTGCCATTTTTATATTTCCCCTTTCTATATGGCTGATACAACATTTTGTTGATACAGGTATTATAGCACTGTTTTAAATGTTTGTCAACCTTTTGTTGTACTTGCTTGCAAAAAACCGCAGGCGTATCTGCGGTCTATTTTTTATTGTAGAATAAATCTATTCTGTCGTAGCGGCGCATTGTTTTTTATCTGTTCGACAGTTTGATATAAAACAACACGCTCCGCCAAGCACTGATTTTTAGCTCCCTTGTGTAAAGGGAGCTGGCTTGCGGCAAGGCTTACCGGTATCAAACACTACTATTCTTCTCGATACCTGTAACCCTAAAAGATCACAAACCTTATCTGCCGTAAAGACTGAGGGATTGTTTGCTACCAGTCTTTCCGCTTGCACAGACACCTCCGCTATCGTAAATCTGAATATATGTTATTTCAACGCACAACGACCGCAGACTTTCGCCTGCGGTTCGTTGTGCGTTAAAATTTTATGTTACTGCACTTCCACAATAGTTATATTCTCACCTGCAACTTCTACCTCAGCAAGCAGTGCGTTCTTTATCTGTGCCGCCTGAGCAATGTCAAGTCCCTGCGATTTTACTATGATATTTGCGCTGTTGTCGCTTAAGTAGCACAGTACATCTTCAAAGCCCTGAGCCTTGAGCGTTGTTTCGATCTTGTTTTCAGCCTCCATAAGATCTGTCAGCTGCTGTGCGTCCTGCGCCACGACCGCAAGCTCGTCTTTAGTCATATCTCCGCCGCCGTAAATGCTCTTCAGCGTTTCCTTTGCCTCTTCTCTGCTTGCCTGCTTGTCAATGCGTGCCTTTGCAAAATATTCTTCACTGCTGTCGGTTGCCTTTTCTGTATTGGCGGAAGCGGAAACTATATCGCTGTCTTTTTTGTCGGACGACTTGCTTGTATTGCCGTTTTCGTTTGATACAAGCCTTGTATCGCCATAGTTATCTTCCGAAGTGCTTTTACCGCTCACATTACTGCCTATGGCAAAATTAGCATACAGTCCTACCGCAAGCACAAGCGCCAGCCCCGCCGCAACAAGATGCTTTTTACCAAGTATAAGATTGATTCTCGGTCTTCTCATAACAAATACCTCACTTATGTTGTAATACATATTCTCGATGCGGAAACGTCAAGCGCCGTTCTTACCGCATTGATTACCCTTTCTGTTGTCCGGTTGCTTGCGGCATCCGGACATACTACCGTCACGCCGAGTACCGTGTGTTTATCTTCGTCAAGCTTTACCGTTACATTCGGAACTTTATTTATCCCGTCCATTGCCGCAAGCATCTGCGTTATCCGCTGTTCAAGCATCTGTTCTTCGGTAAGCCGTGTGTCTGACCCACTGCCGAAGCTCGACAGAAAGATAAGTGCGATAGCCGCTATTCCGGCAAAGAAAGCTATTTTGAGCAGTTTATCGGATTTCAGCAGTTCTTTCATATTCTACCTTTCTTTTGTATATCTGACTTTTATGTCATCTCCGACTGCCGCCTGTACAAGAGATGCCGCATCGGCAATATAACTGTCATCTGTTCCGTCATCAAATACAAGCTCAACCTCACTAATAGATATGCAGAACGCACCGTCAATATGCGCTGTAATATACACCTTACGATAAATAAATCCGTGTGAGTTGAGCAGTTCCTCTACCTTCTGCCTGACAGCTCTCGCCGCTGTTATGCGTGCCTGCTCGGATAATCTGTCGCTGAAATCAACCTGTGGGATATCGGCTATCCGTGTTTCTATGCTAAGCGCAGGAATTATATCGGTGACTGAATTTATAAGGCACACGGAAAATATACACGCTATCGCAAACGTTATCTGCATTTTGTACTTTTCGCAAGGTATCAGCATTCTGAAAAGCCCTGCCGCCGCGGCAAGCACGCATATACCCAGTGCTGCCTGCTTTATCTCATTCATACCGCACCACCTGACATAAATATCATAAGAGATATCGATATAACTGCCATAAGCAGAAAAGATACCAGCATCGCCATAATTATCGAGCTTACACCTTCGGCGCACTTGAGAAGTCCCGTAAGCTGTGATATTCCGAACAGATCGCTGAAAGCCGCCGCCGCAGAAAATGCGAGCTTATAGCACAGTACCGACAATATTGACGGAAGAATCAGCACACCGCCGGTTATTATGCCGAATACGCCGAAGTTATTACGGATAAGACCTATGCCGCCGTACATTACCGACAGCGAATCAGACACAGCGCCGCCGATGAACGGAACGCTGTTCGACACAGTGAACCTTGCAGCTTTTATTCCGACATTATCGGACGGCACAGTGATAAAACTCTGCATAGCAAGAAGCGCTACAAACACCGTCATAATCAGTCCCAGTATCCATATCACGGTTTTCTTTACCGCATCGGCAAGCGCCGACAGTTTAAGCTCACTGCACACGCTTCCTGCAAGCGAAACTCCGAGTATGCTCATTGACACCGGCATAAGTATTTTCGATGCAAGCTGAGTAAAGCCCTGCGCTCCACTCATGACCACGGTATTGAACATTGCGGCAGACGTAACGTGACCGCTTGTTGCGAGAATTCCCGCAAATGCAGGAATAAAGCTTGCCAGGAACACGCTTCCCGATTCAAGCGTTTTTGACGCCGCCGTCAATGAATCGCTTGCGGCTGTAACGGTAAGCGTACTGCACGCAAGCACCGATACTACCGAAAACACGGTCTTTAAATTGCCGGAATTGTCGGCGAATACGTTTGCAACACTGCACAGAAGCGTTACGCCGAGCAGTGAAACAAGCAGTTTAAGCGGACTTTGTATGCTGTCCCACAGCATACCTGTCACATTGCTTATAACCTTATCAAGCGACAGTGCGTTGCTGTCTATGCTCTGCGGCGTTATCCCTGCCGCCGACAACCGGCGGTCAAGCTCCTGCGGTATTTCAGCACTGTAGCCGTCAAGTATCGTGCTGTCCTGTGCGCCCGCACCAAGCGGTACGGCAAGCATAACAAACGCCGTTAAAAGTACCATAATGATTTTTATAATTGCTTTCATATTTCCTCACTGCAACAGCTGTTTTATCACTTCCATAAGGCGGTCAAACACAGGTAGGGCAAGAAGTACAATAGCGAATTTTCCCGCAAGCTCTATCTTTGCGGCTATCGACTTTTCCCCGGCGTCCGCACAGCTGTCAGACGCCATCTGCGTAATATAGCATACCGCGAGTGATTTTATCAGAACGTCCGCATACGATGTGTCGGGGTCTGCTATCTGCAAATAGCCGGATACAGTTTCTATAACAGGCTTTACGGCGGTAACCGCCGCACCCAGCATAAGCATTCCGGTGATAAGCGTAATGTATATACTGAACTCCGGCTTGTACTGCCTTAGCACTACCGAAAGCACTGCGCCGATAATTCCAGCGCCGACAAATGCGATAATATTCATATTCCCGTCCTTTTGAAGTCTAAAGATTGAAAATGTTTTTTATCGTGTCAAACAGGTTGCTTATCTCTGTTACTATCATCATCAGCACGACAATAAGCCCTGCTATAGTTGTCATCATAGCCTGCTCTTCTCTGCCCGAGCGCTGTAAAAGCTGATTGAGCACGGCAACGACAATCCCTATCGCCGCTATCTTGAAAATAAAATCTACATTCATATCACATCGCCGCTTTCTATATCAGCATTATTCCAACCGCCGCACCGAGCATAATCCCCAGCGTGCGGTAAAGCCTGCCCTTGCGCTTTTTCTCTTCATTCGCAGTTTCAAGTACATTGTCAAGCCTTGTCATTGCAAGCGCAAGTGCGGCAGTTTCACCCTCGGTATTGCTTTTTCCGATGCTCCTGCCAAGCTCAGACAATATCTGCCTGTCCTCCGCTTTTAAATAACCGCTGTTATGCACGCAAGCGTCCCATTCATCGCTTATATTGCCGCCGCTTTCGCAGACAGCTATCAGTTTGTCCGAAATATAACAGCGTGATGTGTCCTGCCGTGCTTTCAGCATTTCGTCAAGCTTGTAACCGTTATAAGTTACATATGCCGTCATACTCTGAAAAAGCGAGATGTACGCCGATATCGTCTCACAGCGCTGTGTAAGTCTGTCCGAAAAGTACGCTCCGACAGCCGCACCGCTGAGCGTTGTCAGCAAAAATATGACAATGCTTATCATACTGTACACCCCGCATTTATCGTCGGGGTAATAATCTGTTTTACGGCGGTTATCCTGTGGTTTTGGAGCAAAGCAATGTGCTGTATCGCTCCGCTGTCAACTATTGCTTTGATCCCATCGTTTGCCAAAGCGGTTTCGATACTGTCGGCATGAGCCGTCATAATCAGTCCTACGCCCGAATTCAGCAGCTGTCTTATACTCTCTGCGTCTGCTCCCAGCTCATCGGTCACGATATAGTCGGGCGACATACACCTGACAGCCCTTATTATACCGTCAGACTTGTCGTAACCGCTGAACACATCCGTCATAAGACCGACATCAAGGCACGGCTTGCCTTCATACACTGCCGCAATTTCCTGCCGTTCATCTATAAGCGATAACCTGAACCGTCCGCCGATACTCCTGCACAGATCCCGCAGTACGGTAGTCTTTCCGCTGAGCGGTCTTCCGATAATAAGCAATCCCTTGCTTGCGTTATTGTCATCAAAAAGCGTAAGCAGGTCTTTTGCCGACCCACAGTGCTGTCTTGCAATGCGGATATTGACCGAACTTATATTTTTAATTGCGTGCAGTCCGTCATCGTTATACACGGCGCTTCCGCATATACCTGCTCTATGACCGCCGTACAGTGTTATAAACCCGTTTGCTATATCCTTCTCATATGTATGCACTGAGTTCTGACATATCGCACTGATACACTCGTTTATAAGTGCGCTGTCTGCGGTTGCCTGAATAACGTGATTCTGATCTCCCGAGCGGATTATAAGCGGTGTGCCGCACTTTATCCGTATTTCCTCGGCAGTAGATTTAAGCGACTGCGGTACAGAACGCAGCGCTGGAAAAATCCTTGCTATCGGACGTATCGCCGTATCAAATTCGTTTGTTTTACTTTCTATCATTTTTTCATATCCTTTCGGCTTGTCTTTTTATTTAGTAAAGTCTATGCGTAATGGTATAAAAAAAGAACGCATGATTTCTCATGCGTTCCCAGTAAGTTATTCGTTTATCAAAGCTCAAATCTGTCGATCAGCGATTTCAGTATTGCCGCCTGACTGCTCAGTTCCTCGCTCGATGCGGCACTTTCTTCTGCAGTTGCGGTATTGCGTTGAACAACGCTTGCTATCTGCTCAACACCTTCGGTTATTTTCACAAGCTCCTCGCTTTCGGCATCTGCGTCTTTTGTGATACTGCTTACAATGCTTACAGCCTCGTTAGCGCTGTCTACAAGCGTTACCATAGCGTCTGCCGTATCTGTTGTCAGCTCTGTTCCGTTTGCGACAGCCTCAACAGTATGCTCTATAAGCTGTGATGTCAGCGCCGCTGCGTCTGCGGTCTTGCCGGCAAGATTTCTTACTTCATCGGCTACGACCGCAAAGCCCTTGCCTGCTTCACCGGCTCTTGCCGCCTCGACAGCAGCATTGAGCGCAAGTATATTTGTCTGGAATGCAATATCCTCGACCGTCTGAATGATCTTTTTGATCTCTTCCGACTTGTCGCCGATCTCCTGCATAGCCGCCGAAAGCTTGTTCATACTGTCATTACAGAGATTTACCTTTTCGCCCATCTCAGTCACTATCACATTTGCGCGATTTGCATTGTTGGCTGTAGTCTTTACGTTTCCGGATACAAGCTCACAGTTCGACGAAAGCGTATCGATAGCTCCCGCCTGCATAGCGGCACCGTTGGAAAGTTCCTGTGCGCCTGCCGCAAGCTGCGCAGAACCCTCTGATACCTGACCTGCCGCTGTTTCAATCTGTGTGAGCGTATCTTTAAGTGCGCTCTGTATCTTTATCATTGAAGCTTTTATATCGGCAAAATCCCCATTATACTGCAATGTTATCCCGTTATTGAAGCTGCCATCAGCCATAAGACCTAGCTTTCTGTCAATATCGGAAACGTAGCTTTTCAGCATTCCGTTGGCTTCTTCAATAGCTAAGCAGGCAGAGCCGATCTCATCGTTTTTGCGATATCCGCTCTTATATGACAGCTGACCGTTCTTCATCGAATCAGCCGCCTTATTGATTTCGCTCATTGGTTTAAGCTTATGGTTTATCTGAATGTTAAGTACAATCGTGCTGATCACAGTAAGTATGACAAGCACTGAGATGAATATTATAACCAGCCACATCTCGCTAAAATAGAAAGTATATGTGTCCTGTGCGTAAATTATTGTCCATCCATAGTCGCCGACGTTTTCCTTTGCATAGATTGAAAGCTGACCATTTTCATCTGTGCCTGTATATATCCTTCCGTTCTCATTTCCGACAATCGCCGCAATACTTGTATCGGAAGCCTTTGTATAATGTTCGCTTTCATCATTATCTACATAAGGCAGATATGCGTCATTTCTGTGTACGACTATATCTCCTGCGGCATCGATAAGTATCGGGTAATATCCGCCGTTGACATTGGACTTTTCTATATCAATGACAGACGTTACAAAGATATCGGCAGCAACTACCGAAATATCGCCGTTATCGTGGAATATCGGCTTTGAAACCGTTATTACAAGCTCTTTTGTCTTGACATCGATATACGGATCGGAAAAAACCGTCTTTTTAGCTTCAACCGCCTTTGTGTACCAGTCACGGTCGGTAGGGTCGTAATTTTCTGCGGCAGCATCCCAACCGTCAGAGAATACAGATGATTTATCCGACTTTCCGATGTAGAACACATATACCTCGTCTGAAACCGTCTGCATATCGGCAAGAAAACCATAAGCCTTGTCGAAATTATCGGCATCGTATTTACCGCTGTCAACCGCCTTTGCTAAGTTATCCATCATAAAGCACTGCTTATCGAACCATGCCGTTATGTCAGAGGCACTCTTGGATGTCTGCGCAACGAATATGCTGTGCTTGCTGTTTATCGCATTCGTGATCGAAGTAAAATACGTCAGCAACAGTATTATAACTGCAGTTATGCCGAACACAAGCTCAACATAATGTCTGAGACTTCATTGTATACCGTTGTTTTTCTTATCGACAGATGATGCTTTCTTCATGTGAATTTCCTCGTTCTTTCACGTAAGGGAACGGTCAATAGCCGCTATATCCGATATTTATTCCTTATCTGAAACAACAGTTCTTATATGAAGCTCCTCAAGCTGCTTATCGTCAACTACTGACGGGCACTGCGACATAAGCTCGCTTGCGTCCTTTACCTTCGGGAAAGCAACTACATCTCTCAGGCTGTCTGCACCGCAAAGAAGCATCGAAAGCCTGTCAAGACCTATACCAAGACCACCGTGCGGAGGTGCGGCATACTTGTATGCGTCAACAAGGAAGCCGAACTTTTCTTCAATCTCCTTATCGGTAAGACCAAGAAGTCTGAACATTCTCTCCTGAAGCTCAGGGTCGGTTATACGGATAGAACCACTGCAAAGCTCAATGCCGTTAAGAACCAGGTCGTAAGCCTTTGCTCTTACCTTGCCCTTGTCGGTGTCAAGGTATTCAAGGCACTCTTCCATAGGCATCGTGAATGGGTGGTGCATAGCAAGCCAGCTTTCCGACTCATCGTCCCACTCAAAGAACGGGAACTCGGTAATCCATAAGAAGTTGTATCCGCTGTCGGGTACAATGCCTATCTGCTTGCCGACCTTAAGACGCAGAGCGCCGAGTACGGGGAGCGTAACCTTGTTCTTGTCCGCAACGATAAGCACTACATCTCCCTTTTCACAGCCGAGGTGCGAAAGGATAGCGTCAAGCTCGCCCTCTTTGAGGAATTTTGCAAACGAGCAGTTCGGCGCATCATCATGCCAACGGATATAAGCAAGACCCTTTGCGCCGATTCCCTTTGAGAACTCGGTCAGCTTGTCTATTTCTTTTCTTGTAAGTACACCTGCGGCATTCTTTGCAACGATCGCTCTTACACTGCCGCCTGCGGCAATAGCCGAAGAAAATACCGAAAACTCTGTATCCTTTACAATATCGGACAGATCCTGTATCTCCATACCGAAGCGTGTATCAGGCTTATCCGAGCCGTAACGTGACATAGCGTCGTTATATGTCAGTCTGGGGAGCGGAGTTGTAATATCAACATCAAGCACATCCTTCATCAGCTTTTTGATGAAGCCCTCTGTAAGCTCAAGTATCTCATCAACGTCCATAAATGACATTTCAAGGTCTATCTGTGTGAATTCGGGTTGTCTGTCCGCACGCAGATCCTCATCTCTGAAGCATCTCGCAAGCTGAATATAACGGTCAAAGCCCGAGATCATAAGTAACTGCTTATATATCTGGGGCGACTGCGGAAGCGCATAGAACTTTCCCTCGTGAACTCTTGACGGTACAAGATAATCTCTTGCTCCCTCAGGAGTTGATTTCATCATCATAGGTGTTTCTATTTCAAGGAATCCGTTATCGTAGAAATATTCACGGGCTGTCTTTGCAATCCTGTGACGCATTATAAGGTTATCCTGCAGCTTCTTTCTGCGAAGATCGAGGTATCTGTATTTAAGACGAAGCTCCTCGTTTGTCTTTGTATCGTTTACTATCTCAAACGGCGTTGTCTGAGCCATCGAAAGTATACGAAGGTCGGTAACGAGAATTTCAACGTTGCCAGTCTTTATATCGTTATTCTTGCTCTCTCTTTCACGCAGAAGGCCCTGCGCCATAAGAACATATTCGCTCTTTATCTGCTTTGCCTTTTCAAATACGGCAGGTTCTGTTGTATCATCAAATACAAGCTGAACAATGCCTGTGCGGTCACGCAGATCGACGAACATAAGGCTGCCCTTATCTCTTACTCTCTGTACAAATCCGGCAACGGTAACGGTACTGCCGATACCCTCGACCTCGCCGCAATAATGTGTGCGCTTAAGACCTTTCATTGTGTCTAACATAAAATCTATACCTTTCCTACGGTTCTACCCGTTTATTTCCAACCGACAGACATAAGCGTCTGACGATAAACCTTTACAATTATAGCATTTTTCTGTCGGCTTTTCAAGTAGTGAGCCGAAAAAAAGCAACCGCAGAAGTTCTGCGGTCATTATATATTTCTGCTTTTTACTTTGCTTCAAGCCGTCTTTTTTTAATCCCCCGAATCAACAGAGTTTGCACTGATTTTGTCCGATATTGCTTTCTCTGCCTTCTCAGGCTCTTCCGACGCTATAAGAAAGCACAGATTGCCCTTTTGGAATACCACCGTCCTGCTTACGATTTTTTCCTGTTCGGGATATGTTCCGAACTGCTTTATAAGGCTGTCTTTCCTGCTTTGCAGTGCGGCTTTCACACCATCTGTGTCATCTGCACGCACTGCAATTATCTCCGACAGCTCAACGCTTATCGCTTGCTGATATACGCAGTAATCTGTGATACCGTATTTGCTGAAATCCATTATCGTATCAAGCAGCGTGCTGTCCGTTGCTTTGACCATTTCGGGAAAATCGCCGCTGTTAAGCGCTGTGAGTACAAGACCCTCGCAGGAAATATCATCGTCAGCCACCTTAGTTACCGTCCATTTTGTAGACGAACGGGAGGAGCTGTCCGCCTGCTGTACCGAGGAAGAAACATCATCGGCACAGCCGCATAGCGTTGCGGCAATGATTACAGCTATTAATACAGCGAGTGATTTTCTCATTTGCTTTTTATCCTCTCAAGATTTGCCGAAAGCGCATCAGGGAGCTTGTGCTTATCCTTGTCGTACCACGGCAGATCCTCACGCATGATGACATCGGGATGAGCCATAACACGCTTCATAAAGTCCTCTGTCATATATTTTTCGTTTATCACAGTGTAGCCGTCTTTGTCGAAAACAGGCTTGTACCCTTCCCTCTTGTAGACAAACTCGCCCCACCACGGGAGCCACCACAGCCACATGGCGTTGTCCTTTTTCATCTCATCGGGATCGGGGATATATCCACATTCGGACAAGGTTATCATCTTGCCGTGAGCCATTTCTCCCATATACCGGAAGCGTTCTTTCTGCGATGAATGATCATATTCCTTTACCGAGTAAATATCATCGCCGCAGATGTCAAACGTGTTGGGGTTTACCTCCATACACTTGTCCTGCCCGTTCCATACCCATATAAGATTGGTCAGCTTATGATAATTTTCCATACGGTCAAAAATCATATACCACAGCTTCTTATACGCTTCACGGTGCTGTTCATCGTGGTTTCCCCACCAGAACCAGTTGCCGTTTGCCTCATGCAGAGGCCGCCACAGCACAGGTATATCAAGCTGTGCCATACGCTTAAGCTCGGCTGATACCATATCTATCTCACGGATAATAAATTCATATTCCGCAGTACCTTCGGTTACGCCCTTGCATAAATCGAAGCAGGTCTTGTGATCATAGCCTGTCGTCTTGTAGTAGAACGATGAGCCTTTGGAATAATCGTCCATATCATTCGGAGCGTACCAGTGCCAGCACATTGTGACAATGCCCCCGCACTGAGTAGCCCATTTTATCGCCCTGTCCACCTGATCGTCCGTTTTCTTGCAGGAGCTTACTCCCATAAAGTCATAGCCTCTGACAGCAGGTAATTTGCCTGTCAGGTGATAATAAACGAGGTCTTCTACCTCTTCGCTTTGCAGATACTGCTGACCTGCAAGGTGCTTTTTACCGTATATGCTCTTAAGATAATCAAAAAGCCTTACGGTGTTTTCACTAGCCTGCTTTGAAACAGGTCTTGTCGGGTCGGGTTTAAAATTCAGCTGTTTTTTCAGTTTCTCGAAATCTGTAGTATACACCATAGTTCCTCACATTATATCTTTACTTGTTCTTTTGCTCCTGTAACGTTCTTACCGTTCTGAGAAGGAATTTTGTCGGAGCAAATCTCGAGCCCGCCGCAGCCGCCTTGGTGGTAACGCCTGGGATTATCAGCAGATCTCCGCATAAAAGACGCTCGATAGCATAGTCCGCAACATAAGCCTCGTTCTCACTCGGTATTCCAAAGCTCTTTACGCCTGCGACGCTGTTGAATTCGGTATCTACAGGTCCGGGGCAAAGCGCACTTATAACTACCCTGCTGCCTGTGCTTCTCAGTTCCTCGTAAACCGCCTTGGTAAGCTGTACGACATAGTTTTTTGTCGCATAGTATGTTGCAAGCAGAGGTCCTGCCATAAAGCCTGCAACAGACGCAGTGTTAAGGATATATCCGCTGTTTCTTGCGGCAAAATCACGCAAAAACAGCTTTGTCAGAATATGAACTGCCTTTATATTGACGTTTATCATCGAAAGTTCGTCTTTAAGATCTGTTTCAAGGAACGGACCGTACAGACCGAAACCCGCATTGTTAAAGAGAAAATCAATTTTATAATCCTTTACCTTGTTGTAAAGCCCGAAACACTGCTCCTCTTTTGAAAGGTCGGCTGTAATTGTTTTGACCTTTATTTCGGGACAATTATACACGATTTCTTCCTTGAGTGCCAGCAGACGCTCTGTTCTTCTTGCGACAAGTATAAGATTTACCCCTCTTGTAGCGAGATTTTTTGCCATTTCTCTTCCGATTCCCGAGCTTGCGCCCGTTATAAGTGCGATCATGTTAAATTCCTTTCCCGGTCATCTGACCGCTTACAAGTATATTTCTAAATCATTCCGTTTCTTGTAATTGATATTATTACCTTATGGATAAGTATATACTAAACTGTGCCCGAATTCAAGCCTTGAACGCAAAAAATCCGGCAATAAAATGCCGGATTTCTGTAAATAAATCAGATTCAGTCCTCAAGACCATCCAGAGAAACATCATGCTTTACTCTGTCACGCTCTTCTGCTCTCTTGCCGTTATTGAATCTGTCGACTGTGCCTACAAGATAACCTGTGATACGGCGGATACGCTCAAATCTTGTGTTATCGCCGTGGTCGCTTCTGCCGCACTTGGGGCAGACATCGCCGATTATACCGGTATATCCGCAGCAGGGATCTCTGTCGACGGGGTGGTTGATCGAACCGTAGCCGATACCTGATTCCTTCATACATCTGATGACCTGCTCAAATGCTTCAAGGTTCTGTAACGGATCGCCGTCAAGCTCGACATAGCTGATGTGACCTGCCAGTGTAAGCGCATGATAAGGCGCTTCAAGCTTTATCTTTCTGAATGCATTGATCGGGAAATATACGGGAATATGGAACGAGTTGGTGTAATATTCTCTGTCGGTTACGCCTTCAATTTTACCGAATCTCTTGCGGTCGATCTTTACAAATCTGCCTGAAAGACCCTCGGCGGGAGTAGCAAGAACTGAGAAATTAAGACCTGTCTTTTTGCTTTCCTCGTCCATTCTTGCCTTCATTCTGCCGATGATACGCAGACCGAGCTCCTGCGCTTCCTTGCTTTCGCCGTGGTGAACGCCGATAAGAGCCTTAAGGCACTCTGCAAGTCCGATAAAACCGACTGAAAGCGTACCGTGCTTCAGTACCTCACCTATCGTATCGTTGGGGTTGAGCTTTTCGGAGTCGATCCATATACCCTGTCCCATAAGGAACGGATAGTTCTTTACTCTCTTCTGCGACTGTATCTTGAATCTGTAGAGAAGCTGATCTATAACAAGGTTCATTCTGTCCTCAAGCATTTCAAAGAACTTGACGATATCGCCGCCCGCAAGGATACCGAGTCTGGGCAGGTTGATAGACGTAAATGAGAGGTTACCTCTGCCTGTTACTATTTCTCTTGTGGGATCGTAAACATTACCTATTACACGGGTACGGCAACCCATATATGCAATTTCCGTATTATAGTCGCCGGGCTTGTAATACTGGAGATTGAAAGGTGCGTCTATAAATGAGAAGTTCGGGAACAACCTCTTTGCGGATACTCTGCACGCAAGCTTGAACAGGTCGTAGTTGGGATCGCCCTCGTTGTAGTTAAGACCATCCTTTACCTTGAAGATATGTATCGGGAATATAGGTGTTTCGCCGTTGCCAAGACCTGCCTCGGTTGCAAGCAGAACATTCTTTATTACCATTCTGCCCTCGGGAGATGTATCAGTACCGTAGTTTATCGATGAGAACGGGATCTGTGCGCCCGCACGGCTGTTCATAGTGTTGAGGTTGTGCACAAGAGCTTCCATAGCCTGATATGTGGCTCTGTCGGTTTCAACCTCAGCCTGCTTCAAAGCAAACTTCTGTATCTTGTCAATTATTTCATCGGATACATCGGGGCATATCTCTTTAAGGCATTCACGCTCTGCGTCCTGATAGCCGTTATCGTTAGCGAGAACAGAACAAAGCTGCTTTTCTTCTTCGAGTTTCTTTGTATATGCCTTTACATCGGCTTCCGCCGTTGCCAGATCCTCGATACCGCCGATAAGCTCAAGTCCTCTTACGATATTCTGCGCATAGCGATGCTTATATGTCTTTCTTACACCATCAGCCATTGAATAATCAAAGTTGGGGATAGACTGTCCGCCGTGCTGATCGTTCTGGTTTGACTGGATAGCGATGCAGGCAAGTGCAGAATAGCTGCTGATCTCATTAGGCTCTCTGAGGAAGCCGTGACCTGTCGAAAAGCCGTTCTTGAACAGCTTGATAAGGTCAATCTGACAGCAGGTCGTGGTAAGCGTTAAAAAGTCAAGGTCGTGGATATGGATATCGCCGTCCCTGTGTGCCTTTGAATGTTCGGGAGCGAGTACATACATCTCGTTGAACTGCTTTGCACCCTCAGAACCGTACTTGAGCATGGTACCCATTGCGGTATCGCCGTCTATGTTAGCGTTCTCACGCTTTATATCACAATCTCTTGCAGCCTTGAATGTAAGATCCTCATAGATCTTCATAAGGCTTGTATTCATTTCTCTTACTCTTGTTCTGTCTGCTCTGTAAAGAATATATGCCTTGGCTGTCTTTGCATGACCGCTCTCAACAAGTACCTTTTCTACAGCGTCCTGTACTTCCTCTACAGTAGGAAGCTCACCTGATTTACCGGTGTTCTCCTCAAGATAATTGCAAACTTTCTCAGCCATTTCAGTGGCTTCCTGATAATCGTTACCGCCGACAGCTCTGGCTGCTTTATATATAGCATCAGCTATCTTCTCAACGTTGAACGGTACTGTACGTCCGTCCCTCTTCTGAATTTTAGTCAGCATTTGTTTCTCCCTCTAGTTGAAATTCCTCGCCATACCACAATATATAGTGGTGAGCGAAATACAGTTAATATTATATAGTGTCTTGCTCGGTTTGTCAATACGTCTTTTAGGAATAAGTATATAAAAATCAGACTGCATTTTTAGACAATTTGTCAATTGACTGAATGTAAACACCGATGAAAACACGGTATCACGCGCACAAAAAAACCGCCGTTTTGCTTAAAGCACACGGCGGCGTAATTTTTTCTGTGTCACAGACTCATATAGAAGTTGAGCAGTATAAGCCCAAGAACTACGTTAAAGCCGATGCCGACGCATATATACGGAATTCTCATGCGGTTGGTGCGCAGGAAACCGGAAGCGATACCGATCCATACACACGACGCCATAACCGCAAGAAGAAGTATCATAACGGCGACATTGTTCGGAAGTTCATAGCCTAAAAAGCTTGTACATACAAAGCTTGCCACGCAGTTTACAAACGGCAGTATTCCGAGCGGAATTGTCGCAAGCACCCAGCGTATCCTGTCTGCTCTTGCAAACGAGAACACTATAGCACCAAGTATAAGGGTAATTACAAGACACTCTATAGCCATAATGCTCTCCTTCTTTCAAAAATTCTCTTACTTAGCCATTGAGTTGAAGTCATCAATAGCCTTTGCGTTATCGTCACAGATGATAAGTGCAACATAGTTTCCGCTTGTCACAACGTTCTTTCCGTCTATCTTATACATCTCATCAGGGGTATAATCCTTGAATGTGGCTGTCTGAACCTCAACACGCTTTTCAAGCATAGCCTTTACGTCAGCGACATCGTCAGCCGACTTGAGCTGGAATACGGCAATCTCATCCGGATATGCGCCCGATCCGCAGATGTATGCGCTGAAGCTTTCTATCTTGTCACTTGCTACATCATAATAGCCCGACATACGGTCTGTGCCTATTTCTGCCATACCGGGGAACTTGACGTCTGCCTGGATCTTAGCTGTGATTTCAGCTGCTGTGCCAGAAGCCTGAGCTGTATCGGAGGAAGCCTCTGTACTGCTTTCTGCTGTCGAACTTGCTTCGGATGAAACAGCGCTCTCTGTTGCGGATGACTGAGCGTTTCCGCCTGAGCAACCGCATATTGAAACTGCGATCATAGCGCAGATAATTCCTGCCATTATTCTTTTAGTAAAGCTTTTCATTGTTCATAATTCCTTTCTTTTATGCACATTTTATATTAAGAATGTTTCTCAAGGAAACTTAGCATAACCTGATATGTCGAACCCATAAAGTGTATTCCGTCCATCTCGTGATATTCCTCGTAATAATATCCGTCAGGAGCTGTAAGCACCGAATGCAGGTCGAGAAATTCTGCCTTCGTGCCGGATATGACTTTTTCAAGAGCACCGTTGTACTCGTTTATCGCAGATGTTGTAAGTGCATTGTCATAATCCGCTTCGGCATAGTAAGTTATAGGCGGTATCGACAAGACATACACCTTAGCTTTGCTGACCTTTGAAATATGCTGTACAAGCTCGCCCATGCAGTCGGCAAGATAATTGCCGTCAGCATATCCTACGCTGTTGGTGCCAAGCATTATATATATCTTTTTTGGGTTATTCGACTTGATCTTGCTGTCAATCGTTTTCCCGTCAATTTCGCTGTCAAGTGCGGTTGAAGGGGCAAGCCCAACCATTGCATACACAAGCGACGGGTCAAGATATCCATAGAGGTAAAGTCCTGTAGTGATACTGTCGCCAATAAACAGCGAGTCATCAAAAAATGATGTATCAAAATCAGTCGGCGCTGTCGGCTCAGCTACGGAAACAGGTTCCGGGGTTTCTACCGGTTCTGTCGGCTCAGGCTCAAGTTCTGTGGCAACAGTTTTAGTTTCCGGCAACGTGGTTTCGTTGGTTGTAGCGACTGTAGTTACCGATGTGGTAACAGCTTTTGTAGTGGTCGCAACAGTAGTAGCACTTGTGGTACTTATTGATGTTTTCGCCGTTGTTGCGGTTTCGCTGCGCACTTCTGAACTTTCCTGTGAAGAAGTAATGTCTGCGCAACTGCACAGCACAACAGCTATTGCACTTATCAAGGCGACTGCCGATGTTCTGAAAGCGGCTGAATATTTCATATCAATATATCACCCTGACTTTTATGACGATTGCTTCTGTAAGTAGCTGAGCATTACCTCGTATGTCGTACCCATGAAATGGATACCGTCCATCTCGGCATAGTCAGCGTCAAAATATCCATCAGAGCCTGAAAGTACGCTGTTAAGGTCGATGAATGTTGCCGAGCTACCGGCAATTACCGTTTTCAGCTTAGTGTTATAATCGGTAATATTCTTAAGTGTAAGAGCGTTCTCATCTGACGCTTCCGCTTCGGCAGTTACGGGTGGAATAGATATTACATATATCTTTGCCTTTGTCAGTCCTGCTATCTTATCAACAAGCTCTTTCATACTTGCCGCAAGGGTTTCGTTATCAGCATATCCGACGCTGTTTGTGCCAAGCATTATAAATACCTTCTTAGGCTTGAATGAAGCTATCTTATCTGAAAGTGTAACTCCGTCTATCTCAGCGTCAAGTGCAGTAGAAGGAGCAAGACCCTGCTGTGCAAACACATTTTCCTTATCAAGGAAGCCATACAGGCTCAGACCTGTTGAGATACTGTCGCCTATAAACAGCGATGACGAGAAGTATTCCTTATCAAAGTCTATTGCAGGCAGGTTATCCGAAGTGCCCGAAGAATTGTCAGATGTTTCTCCCGACGATACTGTGCTCTCCGGAACCGAGCTTGTGTCTGATCCGGTAGCGGGAGCTTCTGTTTCGGGCGGCTCCGATGTGACAGCGGTGAAAGGCGGCTCGGATGATGTGCCGTCGTCTCCGTTTATTATATTATAGGTAAAGAAACACACTGTACATATGATAAGAACCAACAAAAGGTTCAGAAATATCATAGACGGTGTTATTCCGAATTTATTTTTTCCTTTTTTCTTCTGTGCCAAAACACACACCTCGCAATCATACTGTATTATTATACAGCATTTTAAGAAAATAATCAATAGATAAAAACAAAAAAATCGATGCCGATAAAGCACCGATTTTTGTCAAGCTGTTTATAACTTAGTCAGAAACATAAGGAATAAGAGCTACCTGTCTAGCCTTCTTGATAGCTGTTGTAAGCTCTCTCTGGTGGTATGCGCAGCAGCCTGTTACTCTGCGGGGCAGAATTTTGTAACGCTCTGTCATACACTTCTTGAGCTTAGCTACATCCTTATAATCAATGAATTCAGCTATGTCAGCACAGAAAGCGCAAACTTTTTTTCTTGTACGCTTCATAGGACGAACTGTTGACTTTTCATTCTTTTCTCTTTCAGCCATTGTATTATCCTCCTTATTTTGATCAGAACGGGTAATCGTCATCATCGGCAGATTCTGTGAAATCTGCATTGTTACCCTGCGACACTGTGGGCGCGGTGTTTGTTGTCTGTGCAGGATGTGCAGGTGCGGGAGCAGTCTGTGCATTTCCGGGATAGCTCTGGTAAGGCGATGAAGCCTGTCCGCCGTTTGCCTTTTCACCCGTAAATGTTGAACGGTCAACTATGATCTCTGTAATGTATGCGGGATTTCCGTTCTTGTCGGTATATGATCTGTTCTGAAGTTCGCCTTCAATAAGTATCATACGACCCTTGGCGAAATATCTTGAGATAAATTCCGCCTCGTTGCGCCAAGCGACTACATTGAAGAAATCCGACTTTCTTTCTTCGCCCTTTGTCTGGAATCTGCGGTCTACTGCTATTCTGAAAGAAAGCACTGACGCACCCGAAGTAGTGGATCTCAGTTCGAGGTCGTTGACTATACGACCCATCATAATTACTTTGTTATACATATGTTACCGCTCCTCCTGTATACTCTGCAGACAAATTACTTGCGTACCGTTACGAGCGAACGGAGAACGCCGTCAGTGATATTGATGATACGCTCGAATTCCATAGGGAAATCAGGCTTGCAGTCGAAGCTGTAAACTACATAATAACCGTCGGTCTCGTAGTTTATCTCGTAAGCGAGCTTACGAGCGCCCCATTCATCAACGTCAACTAATGTGCCGTGTTCCTTGATCAGATCAGAGAACTTAGCAACGAGAGCCTTTACTGCATCCTCACCGTTCTTGAGTGAAAATACAACAACTGCCTCATACTTTTCGCTGAGCTTTGCCATTATAAGCACCTCCTTGTGGATTTTAAGCCCGTACTTCAGCACGAGCAAGGGATGTTGACAAAGTTGTATACTTGTCAAGCTATATTATTATAGCAAACCGAAAACGGTTTGTCAAGACTTTTTTGAAATTTTATATTTTTCCGAAAATCAGCAGGAAAAAGACCATTGCTATAGGCTGATGCAGTACATATATCCACAGTGTATATCTGCCTGCAAGCGCAAGCGGTCTGCAATGGGTCTTGTAAAAGAATGCCGGCATTTTGTTTTCAATGGCATACTTACCGGTATATGCACCTGCCAGGAATACGAAAAACCACGGCATGAGCGGAAAATAATCCATTGACTGAAAGCTCGGCGACCTGAATCCGAGCGGGAAAAGAAGTCCTGCATTGTAGATAAACTCAGGCAGCTTTATTCCGACGCCTGCCGCAGGTCCCAGATAGCCGTACATAATTCCTCTTGTTAAAAAGAAAAGCACGGCACACACGGCGATTCCGACCGGTGCCGGGATCTTAAGGAAATATTTATCACCTATCGCATAAATCATCATAGATACGCCCATGAAGTGCAATATTCCGAACAGGATCGGCGCATTCGGAGCAAAAAACGCAAATATAAAAGTGATTATCATACCTATGAAGAAGCACTGTATGCCACGCTTTGCATTATTTCGAGAATAACGGCTGCTCATACCCGATATGAACATAAAAGCTCCTGCAAAAATATCACGAATAATATCAAACCAGCTGTCGAACATTATCGGAATGTGTATATTATAGGTGTAGTTAAGGTCGAAGCAGACATGGTACACTACCATACAGAGTATGCAGAAACCTCTTACCTCGTCCATAAAGCCTGCACGTCTGTATTTTTTTACTTCTGTGCCGCTGACGGTTGCTGTATTTTCCATTTTTATCTTTCCTCTTTTTTAGTCGGATAAAATTATTATATCACTAATGCACGTTAAGTTCCATTGTACATTTTTAACAATAATCACGTCATACATATAGGTGATTTCTACAAAAACGAACTACATTTGCATATTGCAATGGACTGCTGTTTGTGATATTATATGTATGAAAAAAACAGCGGTACCGACCGCATTACGAAAGGGACGACTAATTAATGCTTATTGCAAAGATAACCGACAGCGATTTCTTTGGTGGTGAGCCTCAGTATATCGAAGATGACGCACGCTATAATACAAGGGGTGTTATGACCGACGGCGAAGGAAATATCGCTATGATGAAGATAGAAAACTCCGACTATTACAAACTGCCCGGCGGAAGTATAGAGATAACAGAAACTCCCGACAAGGCTTTTTTACGCGAAGTATCGGAAGAAACAGGCTACCCTGCCGAACTTATCGGATATCTGGGTTGGATAGAAGAACACAAGTTCAAAAGGAAATTCTGCATGGTATCTCATTGCTATGTGGCAAAGAAAGCCTCGGATAAATGCGACACAGCGGCACTTGAACGTTCTCAGGAACGTCTGGGATATAAAATAGAATGGATGCCTTATGACGAGGCTGTAAGCAAGCTCAAAGCGCTTTCACAGCAGTGCAAGGAATATCAGATGAGCTTTGTTCTTAAAAGAGAACAGCTTATTCTTGAAAAGGCAAAGGATTTGATTGTAAAGTAAGGGCAGATATGAACAACGAAAAAGAAACGGTAATCCCTGATGAAAACGAAAATCACGAAAATGACGATATGATTGCACAGGATACGGTAAAAGAAGATGAAACGCTGTCATTTAAGCCTAATGAAGATGCTCGTCCTCAGCACACCTGGACAAAAAAGCAAAAAAGAGCCGTATGGATCGCAGCTGTTGTTGCGGTTGTGCTTTTTCTTGCAATCAGTTTTCTTCTGAGCCTTGCGGGGGTTGATGTGTTCAGCCTGCTGAGCGGAAACCCTGCTATGCAATAAAGTAAATAACGCAAAGACCGCACTCGTAGTAAGGGTGCGGTCTTTTTGTATTCGGACTTATAAAATCAGACATATAAGTCCGTTACAGCCGTCATTGATAATTCTCTGTATAGCCTCCTGAAGTTTGGCTCTTGCGTCTGCAGGCATACGGCTGAGTTTATTATGAAGTCCCTCGTTTACCAGTTCGTGGAGCGACTTTCCGAAAATATTGCTCTCCCATATCTTTGTCGGGTTTTCTTCAAACTCTCTGAGAAGATATTTTACAAGTTCCTCAGACTGCTTTTCGCTGCCGACGATCGGGTTTACCTCTGTGTTGATGTTGGCAAGCGTCATATGGATAGACGGTGCCGACGCTTTGAGACGTACACCGAACTTACCTCCCTGTTTTACGATCTCCGGCTCTTCAAGGGTCAGCTCCTCAGCTCCCGGCATTACAATGCCATAGCCCGTTGCTCTTACTTCTTCAAGCGCAGTGCGCACCTTTTCGTACTCTTTCTTTATCTTTGCAAGTTCGATCATACATGGCATAAGATCGCCCTCGTCTGCGAGTTCTATACCGGTGGTTTCGCCCAGCACCTGATAGAATAAATTCTGACCGAGATTTACGGTAATATAAGCCGTTCCGGAACCGAGTTCGGTTTTATCCTTACTGCAACAGCTTATACTCTCACACTGCCCTATTCTGTCTATAAAGCTGTCGATATCTCCCATACAGCCAATATTTTCAGCCGCCTCACGAACTGAACCGAACACCTGCTTTTTGAGATAATGATCGTTGTCGAGCGATGCCAACCACTTAGGTAACCTTATGCCGATTTCTCGGACGGGAAAGCCCATAAGTACATCTGACAGAAGCGATTTAATATTTTCTTCCGTAATATCAAGGCAGTTAAGCGGTGTAACCGCACAGCTATATTTTTCAGAAAGCCTTTCGGCAAGCCCCTTTGCCTCGGCAGATTTAGGGTCGCTGCAATTAAGTACAACGGTGAACGGCTTTTTTATACTTTTAAGCTCATTGATTACACGTTCTTCAGCCGCCTCATATTCCTCTCTCGGAATATCGGTGATACTTCCGTCAGTCGTTACCACAAGACCTATTGTACTGTGTTCGGCGATTACCTTGTGCGTTCCGACCTCAGCTGCCATATTGAACGGTACTTCTTCGTCAAACCATGGAGTTTTGACCATTCTCGGAGCTTCATTTTCGATATAACCCTTTGCTCCCGGAACTATGTATCCGACGCAATCAATCAACCGTACATTGAGATTGACGCTCTCGTCAACTGTTATGCTTACCGCTTCCTCAGGCACGAACTTAGGCTCTGTGGTCATTATTGTCTTACCTGCTGCCGACTGCGGAAGCTCGTCAACCGCTCTTTCTCTGCGGAACTCATCTTCAATTGACGGTACAACGATCGCATTCATAAACCTGCTGATAAAGGTTGATTTTCCCGTGCGCACAGGACCGACTACTCCTATATAGATATTTCCGCCTGTTCGCTCGGAAATGTCCTTATAAATTGATTTTGGCATAATTTCTCCTTATCTGCTCACATACTGTCTTATCTCCGTGCGGGAAACAAGCTTATATACTTTTAAACTATCGGTATCAGAAGCAAGCCTGAAACCTTTCCGTCAGCGACCTCGTTCTCGGCTTCTATCGCTGCCGCAGATGTGTTATAGCGCTTTGCTATATTCCAGATATCCTCGTTTTCATCGGCAAAGTACAGCTTTAACGAATAATCTTCGCATTTAGGTTTTTCGGCATTTTCATTTACTTCGACCTGCTTTATGACCTGCTCGTTATTGCAAAGATACATACATCCCTGCATAAGGATGGAACATCTCAGTTCTATGCCGTCATCGGTTATGCTGTAGCTTAACGATGAGATATTGAGTACCGGCTGAATTACGCAGTCGGCAGTGACTGTGCCTACCGAAACGGACGCTTCAAACGGCAGAGCCTTTTCTGAAAACGCCGGCTCGTTTTCCTTTACTGCTGAGATAACGCAAAGAAGCTTTCCGCTTATGCAAAGCTCACCGTTATCGCTCGGTCGGCAGATTATCTCCGACACGTCGCAGCTAACGTCGATCACACTGTCGGGTACACCGTTTTCACAAGGGATAAGCTGTTTTAAGTTAAGCGTCTGACTTATGAATCTGTGGTCGGCTTCGGTTTTAAGTGAGGCGGTAGTAAAGGACGTTTCATAAGCGGTAGAATACATATCGGCAACGGGATAAATGTTTTCCTCAAGTGTTGCGGTTATCTGCGAGCCGATTGTCAGCTCACAGCCGAATACTCCCGATGCATTGTCATCGGCGGATTTTACCGACAAAGAGCATGACAGTACCCTGAAAAATGCATAACAGTTATGCTTTTCATCTACACCCTGCATATCCACTATCTGACTTAGCGGAACTTCGGCTTCCATAGTCTGTAACGATGTTCCGTTGTCGTTTTGTATAAGATAAAGCGCCTTGAGCTTTGCCTCGCCTTTCAGCACAACTTTATCGGCTATTATCTTGCAATCATTTACCACTGCGGTTGCGTCACAGCTGATAACCGCCTTTACCGTGCCGTCTATGCCGGAAACTCCGATGTCCTCACGAACAACAAACTGCTTTCCTGCCGTGAGCTTTCTTGTACAGCAGACCTTGTTCTTTTTAGTCTGTATGTTACAGCCGTCAATGTCGGTTATGATCTCAAACGGCGTTACAGCGCTTACTTTTATCTTGAAGCTCACTGCGCCCCTTACATCGATGCGTCTGCCCGAAACCGCCCGACAGGTAGCATAATCTACCTTTGGTTCGATTGTTACCGAGCCGTTGTCAGCGGATTTAGGCAAATCAACAGTCTTTGAGTAGCTGTAACGATGCTCGATGCACTCCATTCCGCCGCCCTCGCTGAGATAAAGCACCGTAATGCAGATAACACCGTCACATATCAGCTTATCACCCGAAATATTGTAAGATACTATCCCAGGACGCAATGTGCACCTTAAAATCTTGAAGATATCGGGATAATAATCCGGCAGGACGTAATCAAACTCAACGCCCTGCTCCGCCTGTCCGTCATATATCACTTCCGTGACAAATACAGGCTCTTTCTTTACAGAAAAGTCCATATAATCCTCCTTTAGCTGTTTCCCTCTTGTACGGGTTTTAACACAATATATGAGGACACGGGACATAATATTACAGTTTGTCAGGGAAAAAGAAAAAGCTGTACCGAAAAGGTACAGCCTGCAAATGTATTAAGTTAAGCTATCAATAAAATCCGCCGTCAACTCCGAGAACCTGTCCCGTGACAAATCCTGCCGACGCAAGATACACTGCGGCGGAGGCTACATCATCGGGTGTTCCGAGCCTGCCTAGAGGAGTTTCCTCTATTAGTTCGTTCATCTCATCGGGCGACAGGTGAGCGTTGTTCATAGGGCTGTCGATTACTCCCGGTGCAATGCAGTTTACCGTTATGCCGCTCGGTGCGACTTCCTTTGACAGCGACTTTGTGAAGCCGATAAGTCCTGCCTTGACCGTTGAATAAGGCACTTCGCATGACGCTCCGTATACTCCCCATACGGATGAAATGTTGATGATACTACCTTGCTTGCGGCTTATCATAAAAGGCAGTACCGCCTTTGTCATATTGAATGCGCCCGTAAGGTGAACATCAATCATATTGTACCAGTCAAGCTCGGTAACGTCGCTGAGTAGCTTTATCTGTGATATGCCGGCGTTGTTTATAAGCACATCGATTTTTCCGAAATCAGCCGCTATGCGTTCTACTGCAACCGACACCTCCTGAGCGGAAGACACATCGGTCTTATATGCCTTGCAGCCGAGTTCTTTTTCAAGCTGACGGGCTTTTTCGTCGGAACTTTTATAGATTATAGCAACATCGTTTGTTTTTGCAAAGGCACAAGCCATTGCACTGCCGATAGCACCCGTGCCGCCTGTAATAATTACTGCCATAGTAATCCTTTCGATTATAAAACAGGCATTGCATTACCTGCTGACGTTAATGCAATGCCCTGCTTATTTACTTGCCTGTTACATTTATCTCGTCGCCGTCTGCGTCAACATTAATTTCAGAAACGTTTCCGTCTGCTTCGACTATGATATTGGCTACCTTATCCTCGATATCCTTGCGGACTATCCTGCGGACATCTCTGCCGCCGAACTTGCCGCCGGACGCTTTCTTTGCAACAAGGTCGTATGCCGCATCGGTTACATTCAGTGTGATATTCTTCTCACCGAGAGGCTCTTTCATCTCGCCTATCATAAGGTGAGCGATACCGTTGTACGCTTCAAGCGACAATGGCTTGAACACAACTACTTCATCTACACGGCTTAAGAATTCCGGACGTAAGAACTCGCCGAGAGCCTTCATAGCCTTATCCTTGGAGATATCCTCCTCACTCTTTGCAAAGCCAAGTCCGCTTGTGTTGAACGAAGAGCCTGCGTTTGAAGTCATTGCGATAACGGTATTCTCAAAGCTTACCGTTCTGCCGTGGGCGTCGTTTACCTTACCCTCGTCAAGAATCTGTAAGAGAATGTTCATTACATCGGGATGAGCCTTTTCAATCTCGTCAAAGAGAATTACGGAATAGGGCTTTCTGCGTACCTTTTCGGTGAGCTGTCCTGCCTCATCGTATCCTACATATCCGGGAGGCGAGCCGATAATTCTCGACACGCTGTGCTTTTCCATAAACTCGGACATATCAAGTCTTATGAGCGGGTCAACTGTGTTGAAAAGCTCGTTTGCAAGCACCTTTACAAGCTCGGTCTTACCGACACCTGTAGGTCCTACGAATATGAATGACGCAGGTCTGCGGCGTGCAGAAAGCTGAACTCTTGTTCTCTTTATGGCGGCGGCAACAAGCTCGCAGGCTTCGTCTTGTCCGACTACCTTTGACTTGAGTACGCTTTCAAGGTTTGCGATACGCTTGAACTCTGTTTCAAGGAGCTTGCTTGCAGGGATTCCCGTCCACAGCTCTATAACTTTGCAGACATCGTTCTCGGTAACGTGTACTTCCTTTATCATAGGCTCAAGCTCGTCAATACGGGCTGTATTCTTTGCAAGCTCGGTCTTTATCTCGGCTATACGCTGATAGTCTTTGTTCTCGGTTTCGGCAGAAAGATTGTTTTCTTCCACCTCAAGAGCCTTATTTTTCTTCTTGAGCTGCTCGTATTCGGTAAGCTCCTTACTGTTTATGCTTGCACAGGCGGCGGCTTCATCAAGCAGGTCTATCGCCTTGTCCGGCAGATATCTGTCGGTAATGTAACGCTCGCTGAGCACTGCACAGCTTCTCAATATATCATCGCTCACATAAAGTTTGTGGTATTCTTCATAGTATTCCTTGATACCCTTGAGCAGTTCAATAGTGTCCTCGATCGACGGCTCATTTGCAGTCACAGGCTGGAAACGCCTTTCAAGTGCGGAATCCTTTTCAATGTACTTTCTGTACTCGTTGAAGGTGGTAGCGCCGATTACCTGTACCTCGCCTCTTGAAAGCGCAGGCTTCAGGATATTTGCGGCATTCATCGTGCCTTCTGAATCGCCTGTTCCTACAAGGTTATGAACCTCGTCGATAAAGAGAATTATGTTACCGGCATTCTTTATCTCTTCGATAAGCGCCTTTACACGGCTCTCGAACTGACCTCTGAACTGCGTACCTGCTACAAGTGCGGTAAGGTCGAGCATATAAAGCTCCTTGCCCTGAAGTCTGAAAGGAACATCACCGTCAGCGAGCTTCTGTGCGATGCCCTCTGCTATAGCGGTCTTACCTACACCGGGCTCACCGATGATACAGGGGTTGTTCTTGGTACGGCGGGATAAAATCTGCATTACACGGTAGATTTCCTTTTCTCTGCCGATTATGCGGTCGATCTCGCCTTTTTTCGCCTTAGCTGTAAGGTTTGTGCAATAGGTATCGAGAAATTTTCTTTTTTTCTCTTCTTTCTTCTTGCTGCGCTTTTTGTCGTCCTTTACATCCTGCTTTTCACCGTCTGTCTTGCCGTCGGAATTTGATACGGCGTTGTTTGCGGCGGCGAAGCGCTGAAAGAACGGCAATACAGTGCCTGCTCCTCCCGGTGAAAATTCATCGTCATTGTCTTCGCCTTCGTCGGTGTCAGCGTCGGGGTCGCCCTCTCCGAAAAGCATCTTGTATGTTTCTTCAAGGTCATCATCACTGATTCCCATCTTTTCGAGGTAGTCGTTTACCTGCGGAACACCGAGTTCCTTTGCGCAGATAAGACAAAGACCTTCATCACGCTTTTCAGTGCCCTGTATTGTTGAGATAAATACGACCGCCTGTCTTTTTTTACATCTTGAACAAAGCATTTATATCCAACCTTTCTTTAGGTTCTGTCTGTTTTTCTGTAGTAATCTTAACAGATCGACTGTTATTATAGTTCTCTTTTGTTAACTGAGTATTTAATTAAGGAAATCGAGGAATGAGAAATTGTATACCCAGCTGAATGCGTATGACTTGTTTATTGTCATTTCATTCAGGAATATAAGCGTATTATTGCTGAGTGCAACCGCCATATGTGCGATTATTACAACGATAAACACGATTATAAGACCCTGTACAAGTCCGAGCACACCGCCGAGCAGTGAGTTTAGCTTGCCTATTACGGGAAGCTTGTTTACTACCGATGTAGCTCTTATGATTATCGAGAGTATTATCAGCACAAGGAAGAACAGTATTACAAATACCACGGTTCTCAGCGGCACAAGTATTACAGGCTTTGCCACATTGTCAAGTATCGCCTTACCGGGATTTCCGGATGATTCTACAACGCTTACAACGACACTGTTCACAAGTCCGCCGTCGATATCGTCTATTGTCTTTCCATCAAGTCCGAGCGCCGGTACAGCCTCGCTTACCTGTGCGATTATATCGTTCACGCTTTCAGCTACATCGCTGTTCTTTATATTCTGCGACAGCACTTCCGTCAGGAGCATATTCTCAAGACCGTACTTGTCGATATCACTCTCGTACAGTTGCACAGAACCGAGATTAATGTTTGAGTAATCGACCGACTTGTCAATACCGAATGCCGTAAGGTCGACCTTGCTGATACCTGTATTACTGAGGTTTACATTTGTGAGGTTTACAGTCACCTTTCCCGCCTTATCGGCTTTAAGCTCAAGGCTGTCCGTGCTCTTGCCGTTTATCTTTGCCTTATCCATATCTATCTTTCCGAGCTGTGTCACAACATTGTCGCCGAGCGCATCGTTGATAGATGTTGATATGCTCTGTTCGAGCGGCTTGCTTATAAAGCTGTCGTATACCCATGTTGACACACCGTCGCTTATAAGCAGTGCAACCACAAAAGACGCCACAAAAGCTGCAAGGTTCAGCACCATACGCACAAAGCCCCTTTTTACACCGACAAACAGCATACCTATAAGTATTGCCGCAAGTATTACATCATAAAACCAAAAAAAATCCGTTCCCATTAAATACCTTCCTTTCCGTATTTGAACGCTTACAGGGTTATACTGTCAATTGCATCATAGCCCATAAGCAGAACCGAGCCGCCGACTTTTATAAAATCAGAATAGCTGTCTGTAAGCAGTGTCTTTTTTACTGATTTGAGCGTTGAATCATACTGAGTTATGTCCGATTCGGTCATAACAAAAATACTGTTACCATTCACCTTTATCTGCTTTACATCAGCTGAAACCGCAACGCTTGCCGTCATTTCGCACTTGTCATTAAGCAGTACGATTTTCTTACCATCATCAGTGTAGTCGTCAAAAACAAAGACCTTGAGAGATGATGATGTATCAATGTTCTCTATTTTTTCCTGATAACTGTAGCTGCCGATAATCTCACCACTGTCGGAGTTATACGTTGCCATTATATTGTCACCTGTCACCGTGAGTGTATTCCCGTCAATACCCAGTGCCAGAGAAACGCAGTCGCTCAGCGACTGCGACCAAAGCTCAGTGCCGTCACCCGAAAGGTCATACTTTGATAGTTTTGTCACAATATCGCCGTTATCAGAGGTCACTCTGGTCACATACAGGTATCTGTTGTCATCAGAGAATACTGCCTGCATTACATTATCATCAATAAAACGCTGTGTGTAAAGCCACTTTCCGCTTCCGTCATAGACGTATATGACGTTAGAATAGCGTCCGCCTGAGGTGACTACCGCCGTATGTTCAGAATTACTCAGAAATACAGAAACTATAACCTCGTCTTCTATATTGCCCTTATATATCTCGCTTGTTCTGTTGAACAATGAAAAATCATGACCGCCCTTATCATAGATGACCACACGCTTTGAATTTGATACCGCCATCGGATGAACATATCCGTGCTGTAAAGCAAAGTTCTGTCCGCCGTTCTCATTATAGGAATAAAGGTAAGTATCGCTGAGCAGTGCAAAGCTGTCGTTCATAGCACAGAAGCTGTAGTCCGACCTGCCGGTAAGACTTATCGGATATCCTTCCGTTTCGGTTGTTGTAGTCTGTATCCTTGACGCAATGCCACGCAGAGGTTCAAATATCGTGTCACGGTATATCCATACCGGCACTGCCGCCGCAACAATGACAAGCCATATAATAAAATTTCTTATCAGCTTTGCTTTCTTCTTCTTTTTTCGATACAGCGTAACATCGTTTATATCATTGTTTTGCTGTTCAAGAGGATTTTTATCGGGTACTTTCATATTTACCCCTCTTTCATTTATACATCGTTTTCGTAGAACACCTTGTTGAGATACAATCCGCAGGGAGCAACCGTTTTGCCCGCAAACTCCCTGTCGGGATTTGTAAGGGCGTTTATTATATCCTGCTCGGTGCGCTTGCCCTCGCTGATATATATAAGTGTGCCTACTATTATTCTTACCATATTATGGAGAAATCCGTTTCCGCAGACTCTGATATCCACAAAGTCCCCATTCTGAGTAACATCTATAGAATATACTGTTCTTACCGTTGTAAGCAGGTGCTCTTTTGCTTCCGCCTTACAGAAAGAAGCAAAATCGTGCTCGCCAACCATAAGCTGTGCCGCTTTCCGCATTTTCTCAATATCGGGCTTATAGGGATAATGAAGCGCCGTATCCGCCGAGAAAACATCACGCACATCACCTGTGTAAATCCTGTAAACGTACTCTTTACCCTTGCTGTCAAACCTTGCGTGAAAGCTGTCGGGCATATCTTCGCAGGAAAGAAAGGCTATATCCTGCGGTAAAAGCGAATTTCCGCCTTTAATAAAGCCCTCGCAGGGAATGGGGCAGTTCGTTTTTACGTTGAACACAAACGCTCTTGCGTGCACACCCGTGTCTGTCCGTGAACAGCCGTTTATCGTAATATCCTCGCAGAGCAGTTTTGAAAGCACTTCCTCGACTGTCTGCTGTATGCTGTTTGCGTTGTTCTGGCGCTGGTAGCCGTGATAGGCAGTGCCGTTATACGCCATTGTTACTTTAAGATTGCGCATAGTTCACCTTAAATTCCGGGTACGGCTACATAAATGTTCATAAGAATGATCAATGTGAACATTGCAGCCGTTACAACCGTTGCGACAATATCCCTTGCTCCGAATTTAAGCTGTTTCATGCGTGTCCTGCCCTCGCCGCCTCTGTAGCAACGGCACTCCATAGCAAGAGCAAGCTCGTTGGCACGCTTGAAAGCCGATACAAACAATGGTATGAGCACCGGTATAAGTGCCTTGGCTTTCTTTACCAGTCCTCCTGTATCAAGGCTTGCGCCTCTCGCCTTCTGAGCCGACATTATCTTATCGGTTTCCTCGATAAGAGTAGGGATAAATCTCAGTGCTATAGTCATCATCATAGCAAGCTCGTGAACGGGAAAGTGAAGCTTCTTGAGCGGTGACAGCAGACGCTCTATTGCGTCTGTCAGCGCTATGGGCGAGGTTGTATAGGTAAGAAGCGACATTCCGACAATAAGGAACACTATCCTCACCGTCATAAACACCGATGTATTTATACCCTCTGCGTAAATCGTGATAAATCCCAGCTTTACAAGCGGATCTCCCTCGCCGTGTATAAAGAACAGATTCAGTATACAGGTAAACAGTATTATCGGCATAATTGGCTTTAAGCTCTTGAAAATCAGCTTGAAGCTGATCCCCGACAACATATAAATAATCAGCATAAACAGTCCCGCCGATATAAGCGAGCAATAATTTCCCGCCATAAACAGCATTACAACATAGGCGATATCCAGCACTATCTTGAAACGGCTGTCGAGCCTGTGGATTATTGAATTGCCCGGGAAAAACTGTCCTATTGTAATATCCTTCAGCATATCGTTCCTTTATCCATATACTGTATTATTCTCTCTTTTGCACGTTCTACAGTATATATATCTTTTCCTAAGTCTACACCTTTATCTCTCAGCTTCATCATGATCTTTGTGATCTGCGGAACATCAAGACCTATCTTTATAATTTCGTCCTGTCTAGCGAATACGCTGTCTGTATCCTCGTGGCAGAACAGCTTGCCCTTGTTCATAACAAGCACCTTATCGGCATACTTTACTATGTCCTCCATAGAGTGAGAAACAAGAAGTATCGTCTTGCCGTATTTCTTGTGGTAATCGCTTATCTTGCCGAGTACCTTTTCCCTGCCTATAGGGTCAAGTCCTGCCGCAGGCTCGTCAAGGATAAGAATCTCTGGATCCATTGCGATAACGCCTGCAAGTGCGACACGGCGTTTCTGTCCGCCCGAAAGGTCGAACGGCGAGCGTTCGAGAAGTTCCTCACGGATACCCATATTTTCTGCCGCCTCACGCACTCTGCGGTCGACCTCGGCTTCATCGCATCCCATATTCTTGGGACCGTACGCTATATCCTTGTATACTGTTTCTTCAAACAGCTGATACTCGGAATACTGGAATACAAGTCCTACCTTGAATCTTATCGAGCGTATATCAACACCCTTATCCCATATATTCTGTCCGTCTATGAACACCTCGCCCGATGTCGGCTTTACAAGACCGTTGAGGTGCTGGATAAGCGTTGATTTTCCGCTTCCGGTGTGACCGATTATTCCGCAGAATTCGCCCTTTTCTATAGTAAGGTCTACGTTATCCACAGCTGTCGACTCAAACGGAGTGCCGACGCTGTACTTATAGGTAAGCCCTTTCAGTTCTATCACATTCATTTTTTATTCCTTATTTTTGAGAATGTCGTACAGCACCTGTGCGCATTCATCTTCATCTATAATATCATCGGGAACGTCTATCCCGCTTTTCTTAAGCTCATACATAAGCTCGGTCGCCTGCGGAACGTCAAGTCCGACCGACTTTAACAGCTCAACCTGCGAGAATATCCTTTTCGGCACATCATCAAGCAGTATATTGCCCTTGTCTATAACTATAACACGATCAGCCTTTGCAGCTTCCTCCATATAATGGGTTATCAGCACAACGGTTATACCGTGCTCCTTGTTGAGCATTTTTATTGTTGACATTATCTCTTTTCTGCCCTTTGGGTCAAGCATTGCGGTCGGCTCGTCCATTACTATACATCGTGGCCGCATTGCGATTATGCCTGCTATCGCAACTCTCTGTTTCTGACCGCCGGAAAGCTGATGCGGAGCGTGGTTGCGGTACTCATACATATCGACCGTTTTCAGTGCGTCATCTACCCTTTTGCGTATTTCATCGGGAGGTATGCCGAGATTTTCGAGTGCGAACGCAACGTCCTCTTCTACTATAGTCGCTACTATCTGATTGTCGGGATTCTGGAAAACCATGCCGACAGTCTGACGTATATCGTATATCCTGCTCTCATCGGTCGTATCTATACCGTCAACAAGCACCTTGCCCGATGTCGGGAGCAGTATACCGTTGAAGTGCTTTGCAAGGGTCGACTTACCGCTTCCGTTATGACCGAGGACCGCTACAAAGCTTCCCTCCTCAATCGAGAGGTTAATATCGGTAAGTATACGGTTCTTGCCCGTTTCGTCGCCGTTTTCGTCAAATACGGTATAATCGAATATAAGGTCTTCGGTTTTAATTATCTCGTTATCTTTCAATCCGTTCTCCTTTACCGCCGTTTAATCGAAATATACTACAGCGGTGTTTCCCGCAGGCACTGCAAGCCCTGTCTGTTCAACGGGAAGTCCTATCTCCTGCGAATCTACTCTTATCTTATATTTTCTGCCTACCGTCATCTGTAATAGGTATGTCATTACCGATGAGGAAAGACCTGTCGTGTAGCTGTTGAGCACTATGAACAGCGGCTTTTCGGTAAGCACCTCGGTGCACATATTCATAAGGTCGCATATGCTGTCCTCAAGTTTCCACATCTCGCCGTTTGTTCCTCTGCCGTAGCTTGGTGGGTCGAGTATGATACTGTCATAGCGGTTTCCTCGTCTTATCTCTCTGCCGAGAAACTTCACCGCATCGTCTACTATCCATCTTATCGGCTTATCGGAAAGACCGCTGAGCTTTGCGTTTGTCCTGCCCCAGTCCACCATGCCTTTTACTGCGTCAAGGTGACATACCTTTGCGCCTGCCTTTGCGCAGGCGAGCGTTGCACCGCCCGTATACGCAAACATATTGAGTACGTTTATCTCTCTGCCTGCGTTCTTTATAAGCTCTGAACATAAGTCCCAGTTGACCGCCTGCTCGGGAAATATTCCCGTATGCTTGAAGCCTGTAGGCTTTACCATAAAGGTAAGTCCCTTGTAGCTTATGTTCCAGCTTTCCGGAAGCTGCTTTTTATACTCCCATTTACCGCCGCCGCTTGATGAGCGGTGATACACTGCGTCCGCCTTATTCCACAGCGGCGAGGGGTCGGGATTTTTCCATATTATCTGCGGGTCGGGACGTACAAGCGTTATATTGCCCCATTTTTCAAGGCGTTGACCGTCAGACGCATCTATAAGTCTGTAGTCCTGCCAATCCTCTGATTTTCTCAAGTTAATTCACCTTATCCTGTATCTGTCGACAGTCGGTCGTATCGTGTCAAGAAACGAATTTTCGCCTATCGTGTTTATTTTAAAGAATACTGCCTGACTGCCGCCCGTTGACATTACCGATAAAAATATCCTGCCATCGGTCTGGAACAAGGTAAAATTCATACTTACCCTGCCATTGCCGAGATAGCTGTAACGCTCATACGCACGGATCGAACAACGTGTACTGCCGTTTATAATATCCGAGCTTTCCTCAAGTGTGGCGCTCTTACTGCCGCCCATTACCGTACTATGAAGGTCTGCCAGGATAATATCAAAATTTCCGTACAGTTCAGCTTCCATCTTTGCCATAAAAACTCCTTTAACATTTCATCAGCACAGGCACTCTTTTATCGTGTCTGCGATGAGATTTGTCCAGTGATGCACTTCCTTTTCGTCTTTGCCCTCTATCATTACTCTTACAAGCGGTTCTGTTCCGCTTTCTCTGACGAGTATTCTGCCGTTTTCGCCCATAGCCTGTTCAGCCTGTGCGATAATATCGGTTATCTTCTGCGTCTTGTCCCACAGTCCCTTTTTGTCCTCGGTAATCTTTACGTTTACAAGAAGCTGTGGGAAGTCGGGTATATCCTTTACAAGCTGTGACAGCGGACGCTTGCATTTCGACAGCAGTTCAAGAGTCTGCACCGCTGTCAGCTGTCCGTCGCCTGTGGTTGCGTGATCGAGGAAAATAATGTGTCCGGACTGTTCGCCGCCTATATTATAACCGCTGTTCAGCATTTCTTCAAGCACATAACGGTCGCCGACCTTCGTGCATACTGTTTCTATCTTGTTTTCGTTCATAAAGCGGTGGAAGCCGAGGTTGCTCATAACGGTTACTACAGCCGTGTTGTTTTTCAGCGTACCCATTTCCTTCATATAACGTGAAATGATAGCAATGAGTTTGTCGCCGTCTATTATATTGCCCTTTTCATCGACAGCAAGGCATCTGTCAGCGTCGCCGTCAAACGCAAAGCCCACGTCACAGCCACGCTTTTTAACAAGCTCGACAAGCTGTTCCATATGTGTAGAGCCGCATTTATCGTTGATATTAAGACCGTCAGGCTCGTTATTGATATATACAAATTCCGCACCGAACTTATAGAAAAGCGATTCTGCGGTTGCGCTTGCACTGCCGTTTGCACAGTCTATCGCAACAAGAAGTCCCTGAAACTTTCCGCCGACGGTCGACTGGATATGCTCGTTGTACTCGCTTACGGCACCGTACATAGTTCTTACTCTGCCGACATCTGAGCCGTCAACAAGCGTCATTTTTTCCGGAGTGTCGAGTATCAGTGCCTCTATCTCATTTTCGACTTCATCAGGGAGCTTGAAGCCTGTCGATGAGAACAGCTTTATGCCGTTATATTCGACGCTGTTGTGCGAGGCTGAGATCATCACGCCTGCGTCTGCTTCGTAATATCTTACAAGATAGGCTACGGCGGGGGTGGGTACTACTCCGAGAAGTTCAACGTCCGCACCTACCGAGGTTATACCTGCGATAAGCGCCGATTCAAGAATATCCGAAGAGATTCTTGTATCCTTGCCTATCAGTATTCTGGCTTTTCCTTTATGTGTTTTCTGCTTTGTCAGTACAATTGCTGCGGCTCTTCCTATATTCATTGCAAGCTCGCAGGTAAGCTCTGTTACGGCTATACCTCTGGCACCGTCAGTTCCGAATAATCTGCCCATAATGCTTAAAATACCTTTCTTCGTTTTTTTCCAAACACTAAGTAACTATATCTACATTGAAAATCAGTCAAGCCTTTGCTGACCGTCACGCACAAGTCCGAGATGCTTATACGCAAGCTCAGTCGCACATCTGCCTCTCGGAGTTCTTGAAATAAAACCGAGTTGCATAAGGTACGGCTCGCATACATCCTCAAGCGTTACCGATTCTTCGCCGAGTGCGGACGCAAGCGTTTCAAGTCCGACAGGACCGCCGTTATAGCCGTTTATTATCATAGTAAGGAAACGCTTGTCAAGGCTGTCAAGACCGAGCTTGTCGATCTCAAGTCTGTTGAGTGCGATATCAGCCATTTCCTTTGTTATCTTTCCGTCGCCCATAACCTCGGCAAAATCACGCACACGCTTGAGCAGGCGGTTTGCGATACGGGGAGTTCCTCTTGAACGCTTTGCTATCTCCATAGCGCCGTTTTTATCGCACGGGATTGAAAGTATTACCGACGAACGCATTACTATATTGCAAAGCTCCTCGGGGGTATACATTTCAAGACGCATTATCACTCCGAACCTGTCACGCAGAGGTCCTGTAAGCTGTCCCGCTCTTGTTGTAGCGCCGATAAGCGTAAATCTGTTCAAGTCAACTCTTATCGACTGGGCGGAAGGTCCTTTGCCTATCATAATATCAAGCACGCAGTCCTCAAGAGCGGGATAGAGTATCTCCTCTACCTGTCTTGAAAGGCGGTGTATCTCGTCTACAAACAGCACATCGCCGGCCTGAAGTCCTGTGAGCAGTGCCGCAAGCTCACCCGGCTTTTCAATCGCAGGACCTGAGGTCACTTTGAAATTAACGCCCATTTCGTTAGCGATAATTCCTGCAAGCGTTGTCTTACCAAGTCCCGGAGGACCGTACAGCAGAACGTGGTCAAGGCTCTCGTTTCTTCTCTTTGCCGCCTCAATGTATACACGCAGGTTTTCCTTTACCTTTTCCTGACCGATATATTCGTTCAGCTTTTTGGGACGTAAGGAAAACTCAACGTCCGTATCTTCTGCCGAAAACTGCGGCTCAACTATGCGTGCTCCTTCATTTTCGTCTATGTCGGCTATATGTGAAAGATCGTTTCTCTCAATCATTTATACGCTTTCCCTTCAAAGTTAATGCGTGGACAACTTATCAGAACTTTGCAAGCTTCTTAAGCCCCGCTTTGATAAGCTCATCGGCAGGTGTTGCAGGGTCAAGTCCGCTCAGCGCCGATGTGGCTTCGTTATTTGTATAACCAAGCACCATAAGTGCGGATATCGCCTCGGCAAAAGTATTTGACGGTGCGGCTACCATCGGCACTGCACTGCCCTTTACTCCTGCGGCAACGTCCTGCTTTGATACCTTATCCTTAAGTTCAAGGACGATACGCTCTGCGGTCTTTTTGCCGATACCGGGCGCATTTGTCAGCGCCTTGCTGTCGCCGGACGCAACGCAAAGTGCGAATGACTGCGGCGTCATTCCCGATAATATTGAAAGCGCCGCTTTAGGACCTACTCCCGACACCGAGATCAGCATTTTGAAGCAGTTAAGCTCTGCCGCGTCATAAAAGCCGAACAAGTCTACCGCGTCTTCCCTTACCGCAAGATAGGTGAGAAGCTTTGCCTTTTCGCCGGTTTTAAGATGTGATAATGTATTTGCGGTCGTACGGCAGGCATAACCCACGCCGCCGCAGTCGATTACCGCAAGATTAGGCTCGATCAGATCGACCGTTCCGTTTACGCTGTATATCATAATGTACTCTTTTCTATATATTTGATGTTCTCAGATTCCTGAGCAGTGAACCACTGGTCTGACCGTGGCATATAGTCATTGCAAGTGCGTCCGCCGTATCGTCGGGTTTCGGCACTGCGGGGAGTTTCAAAATGTTCTTCGTCATCTCCTGAACCTGCTTCTTTACTGCCTGACCGTAACCTACTACCGCCTGCTTTACCTGCAGGGGCGTGTACTCGTTGATTTCAATTCCACGCTGTGCCGCCGCCATTATTATAATGCCTCTTGCCTGTGCGACATCTATTCCTGTTTTCTGATTATTGGTGAAGTAGAGCCGTTCTATCGACAGTGCATCAGGCTCCCAGGTGTCAAGTATCTGACAGAAGTCTTCATATATCTCGCACAGGCGCTTGGAAAACGGGGTATCCTTATCGGTTGTTATAGCGCCATAGTCAAGCACCTTGAATTTTCCGCCGCTGTAATCGACAATTCCGAAACCTACTATCGCATAGCCCGGGTCAATGCCAATAATACGCATAGCCGCCTCCTCAAAGTAACGTCTTCTGCCAATGTACAGTCAGAAACAAAAAACAAAAATCCATACTAAAGAAGTATAACACAAACACAGAAAAAATGCAACTTTTTTGTTATCGGTGCATCAACGTAATACAAATTAAGTAAAATCGGTTGAAATTTACGCTCTTTGGGTATATAATAGTATAAAACGATTGGAGAAAAAATGAGAAAATCACATATGACCGCTGTCCTGCCGCTTACTGTGCTGTGCGCCGCTTTTACAGCAGGGTGCAGTGCAAAGCAACCATACAGACACGACAGCTTTACATTTGATACTTTAGTATCGATCACAATATACGACGTCAACGGAAATTCTACCGCAGAGGAAATCTGCAAGGGTGCATCGGGAATGCTTAGCGCACTTGACGATACGCTGTCACGCACAAAGTCCGACAGTCTGATCACAAGGATAAACGACAATGCGTATTCATCGGCTGTAGATGTCGATGCGGCAACATATAATATGCTCAAAACCTGTACGCAGCTGTCAGACCTTACAGACGGAGCGTTTGACATAACACTCGGAAATATCTCCGATATGTGGGGCTTTGGCAAAGAAAACGCTGTAAAGCCCGATGATACGGAGCTTAAAAAGCTTGCGGGCAGAAAAAACTATGAGAACATTGTCTTTAACTATTATGAGCAGACAGTTGCCTTCTCCTCGGATGGTTTCAGCATAGACCTCGGTGCGGCGGCAAAGGGCTACGCTATGGATATGATGGACACATACCTGAGAGATTCGGGTGTTACATCAGCAGTAGTCGACTTCGGCGGCAGTATACTTACTATAGGCGATAACAACGGTGAGCGTTGGAATATAACAATAACCGCTGATGAAACGAACTCTCCTGTCGGAACACTTAAAGTAAACGAGGGCTATATAGCTACCTCAAACGGTGCCAAGCGCTTTGTAGAATATGACGGTGTAAAGTACCACCATATAATAGACCCCGAAACGGCTTATCCCGCAGACAGCGGCGTTAAAAGCTGTACCGTGTACTCAGGAAGCGGACTTATAAGCGACGCACTGTCAACCGCATTTTTCGTTATGGGCGCAGATAAAGCAAAGGAATTCTATGATAAATACGACATTGCGGAATATGTCATAACGCTGACCGACGGCACGGTTATCGTATCGGACGGCATTTCTGCCGACTTTACGGCATCATGACCGATAAGCGCAAAGTAATCTGTATAATAGCGGTGTTGTGCGTTGTTTTCTTCTCACTGCTGGGAATAATTCTGGTAAAAAATTCAGGAGGCGGCAATACTGCGTGCATATACAGTGACGGAAAACTTATAAAAACTGTAGATTTACACAGCGCCGAAGAACAATCGTTCACCGTAAATTCAGCAGACGGCGGATATAATGTAATAACGGTGAAAGACGGAAGTATAAGCGTTAAGGACGCCGACTGTCCGGACAAGATATGCGTTATGACCGCACCGATTTCGGACGGTATTCAGCCGATAGTATGTATGCCGCATAAGCTGGTTATCCGTATTGAAACAAAGCGGGGTGAATACAGCCTTGACAGTTAAAAAGCTCGTATTTTCAGCATTGCTCGCTGCAATGTCGTTGACGCTGTATGCAGTTGAGGGTATGATTCCGCCGATCGTGCCTATACCCGGCTTCAGGATAGGACTTGCGTACTTTCCGATATTGTTTACAATGTACCTCGGCGGTCAATGGAAAGCGTATGATACTGCACTGATACTTATAGTGCGGGTACTGTTATCGGCGCTTATATCCGGAAATCTTACGGCATTGCTGTTTTCGTTTTCCGGCGGTGCGTTGTCATTTGTTGCTATGGCTGTTACGCACAGGTTTATAAAAGAACCGTGGGGAGCGTTCCCTGCCGGGATATTCTCGGCGGTAATGCACAACGTCGGACAGATAGCGGCGGCATCGCTGATATATTCCGCGTCGGTATTTGCGTATCTTCCGTTTCTTGTTATCGCCGCCGTACTCACCGGAACATTTATTGCGGCGGTCGTATGGCTGATACTCAGAAAGCCGAACAGGATAATCTCAAAAATAAGAAATACAGAATAAAAGGATAAGGACCATGGATAAAGCTAAGATTGAAAGAATAAACTACCTTGCAAGGCAATCACGGGAACGTGAACTGACGCCCGAAGAAAAAAAGGAACAGACCGAACTGCGCAACGAATACAGAGCCTCGTTCAGAAGAGGTCTGATGTCCGAACTGGACAGGGTTTACGTAGTTGACGAAAAAGGCAATCAGCAGAAACTGATAAAAGATGACAAGAAGTAAAATAATCCGTAAAGGACTGAGTTACCATGGATAAAATATTTGACGCTCTCGAAACGCTTTACGGCAACTGCGAAATACCGTTCTTTTTAAGCGATGAATACGGAAATATTCATTGGAGAAATTCAGCGTGCGGCACTGTCATTATCTTTCCGAAAGGAATAAACGATACCGCAGATACAGCGCAGGTCAGCGTTGACGGCGAACTTTATACTGCACAGTCAAGCAAACTTCCCTACGTCAATAAAACTCTTATGCTCTGGCGTGTAAACACGCTTACAGATGTACTGATGCAACTCGGAAGTACAGACACATATACAGATATATGTTATATGCTCGCCAAAGCAAAGAGCGACATTTCAGACGCCGAAAAGAATATCAGGGACAAAACCGCGCTGAACACTTTAAAGCGTAACGTCGAAGTTCTGACAGAAATTGCCACAGTCATATACAACAGAGTTGCGCACACACCGTCGGTGTATTTTCTTGAACAGCTCAGAATGATAACCGACGAAGCAAACAAAATAATGAGCGATATTCCCGTTGTGTTCAGAATCGACACCGAGCAATCGTTCACCGAAGATATACCGGTCAACGTCGGACAGCGGATGTTCTATGTGTGTATGTTCAGCGTGCTCAAGGCAATGGTGCGATGCTCTGACAGGAAGCTGTTCAACCTGAAAATAGGCAGAGCTTCCGACAGGGTCACGCTCACTTCTTCTTTTCCGCTCAGGAGCGAGACGCACGCAGGTATGATAACGGACGATTTTGAAATGTACGGTGCAAAACTGTATATAGGGTATATCGGCGGAAATATGAAGTATACGACCGAAAATGACTTTGCGCATATCGAAATATCAATACCTTGCGGAAGTGCCGTTTCACTCAACAGTCCGTCGTTCAGCCCGTCCGGGGATGTATGCCCCGCTGTAGCCGGTATTTTTCTCAGCAATATAACAGACGACACATAAGGTGATAAAGTGACAGAGCGGTTTACAATTTTTTTAGACTTCAAACACATTTCTATCATAAAAGGCGGATATAATAATAAGCGTCAGGTAAAACTGACAGATTTTATGGTGGTTGAATAATTCAATAATCATAATTTCCTCTCCCAACATTTCATTGATAATTTGATTTGTGCTTATTTATTTCCGTTCAGTTTAATCTAGTTAAACTGAATTTTTTTTACAAAAAATCGGACAGACCGAAAAGAAAGGAAAGAGAGAAAATGTATAAGATACTTGTTGCGGACGATGAACAGAAAATCCGTGAGGTTATCAAGGAATACGCCGAGTACGAGGGTCATACGGTATATGAGGCGGTAGACGGTATGCAGGCGGTCGATATGGCAAAGGAGCAGGATTTCGACATAATAATAATGGACGTTATGATGCCGAGGCTGGATGGTTTTTCAGCCTGCAAGGAGATAAGAAAGTTCAAGAACACACCAATACTTATGCTCTCAGCAAGAACGGAGGAATATGACAAGTTGTTCGGATTTGAGATGGGCGTTGACGACTATGTTGTAAAGCCGTTCTCTCCCAAAGAGGTTCTCGCTCGCATAAATGCTATAATAAAACGCAACAAATCCGGGAATGAGCCTGCCGGAGAAACCGTAAAGTTTGAAGGACTTGAGATAAACTTCACCGCAAGAGATGTTTTCATAGACGGCGAAAAGGCAAACCTTACCCCAAAGGAATACGACCTGCTGTTCTACCTTGTAAAGAACAAGAACATAGCTCTTACCAGAAACAAGCTTCTTGAAGAAGTATGGGGATATGATTTCTTCGGTGACGACAGAACTATTGATACTCATATCAAGATGCTGAGAAACAACCTCGGTCCGTACAGAAAGTTTATTGTTACGCTAAGAGGTATGGGATATAAGTTTCAGGTATAAAATACTACAGCCGTCAAAGTTTGGCGGCTGTAATTGCTAACAAGGAAGTAATTTTAAATGAAAGACAGACTAAACAGCATACGTTTCCGATCGTGGCTGACATTTGTGTTGTTCTCACTGCTTGTAATAGTGTTCCTGTACTTTTTCCAGGTCGTGCTTCTGTCAAGCTATTATGAGTACATGAAGATACAGGAAACTGCGTCGGCGGCAAAACAGATAAAGGACGCCTGGTCACAGCAACCCGAAAACCTGAATACTATCGTTTCAAACATAGCTGATACACAGAAGATATACATCGAGATCTCTGACAGCAACCGCCCGTATTTCAGGGCAAGTTCGCTTGACAAGAGCAACAAAGAGATTTACTCACTGATCACAAGCCTTGATCCGGAAGATATGAAAGAAATAATCTCAGGTGAAAACACATTCTTCACTGCGACTATTCCGAGGACAAACAACGACAGCAAGGCAATAGTGCTTATAGCGCAGCTCGATGACGGAACGCAAAGCACATTTTTTAATACAAACGGTGTTGTAAGGCTGTATATATTCAATTATCTCGAACCGCTCGGTACTACTACGACAATTCTTCACAGCCAGCTGAATCTGACGGCAGGCATTATCATAATAGCGGCATTCATAATGTCAATAATTTTCTCCAACAGCATATCAAAACCGATCATCAATATATCCAAAGCGGCGCTTAAGCTTCCGCAGGGACAGTTTGATATGCCGAAACAGAAGCACTGCTTCACGGAAATAAACGAGCTTACCGATACACTGAGCTCCGCATCGGTAGAAATCGCAAAAGCGGACACCTTGCGTAAGGATCTTATGGCGAATATTTCGCACGATCTGCGTACGCCGCTTACGATGATAAAGGCTTATGCGGAGATGATAAGAGATCTTTCGGGCGATAACCCCGAAAAGCGAGAAAAGCATCTGCAGGTCATAATTGATGAAACGGACAGATTGACTTCTCTTGTAACCGATATACTTGACCTGTCAAAACTCCAGAGCGGAGTTGCGGAGCTTAAATACGAAACGATAAACTTATCTGAACACCTCGGCGATATAGTCCCCCGCTTCTCACTGCTGAATGAAATCAAGGATTACAATGTAGTGCTTAACGCAGAGCCGGATATATTCATAAACGCCGACATCACAAAGATAGATCAGGTAGTATACAACTTCATAAACAACGCTCTGACCTATACAGGTGATGATAAGACGGTAAGAGTAAATCTGTATCACAAGACACCGACAACCGCAAGACTTGAGGTGTGCGACAGCGGTATAGGCATCGATCCGGAAAATCTAAAATATGTCTGGGACAGATATTACCGTGTGAAGAAGGACGGCGAAACGCATCAGCGTGCAAAGAAAGGCAGTGGCTTAGGCCTTTCGATCGTAAAGGGTGTGCTTGAAATGCACAGGTTCAATTTCGGTGCAGACAGTATGGTCGGCGTCGGCAGTACGTTCTGGTTTGAGTTTGAGGACTGCAACCCGGATAAAGTGCAGGTTGACGAAAAGAAGCAGAAAAAGCTGAAGAATAAGAATAACGCTGAACAGCAGTAAATGTAAAAACCCCGTTCACATAGGTGAACGGGGTGATGTTTTTTATATCGATTATTATATCAATCGCCTGTAGATTCTCTCAGAACAAGGCTGTGCGGTAATGTATAAAGGTTATGGTCGGGATTTGTCGCTTTCATATTTTCAATCAGCTTCTCGATTACCAGCTTGCCCTGTGCGTAACACGGCTGTTCAACAGTAGATAAGTGCGGTACGAACATATGTGAATACTGGATATTGTCAAAGCCCATGAAGATAAGATCCTTGCCTATCCTGTAGCCCTTTGAAAGCGCATAGTTCATTGCGCCGATTGCGATTATATCCGAAATTGAGAATATAGCGGTAGGTGGGCTTGGCAGGTTCATAAGGTATTCACAGCCTCTCATACCCTGCTCTGTTTCATAGCCGCCGAAATAAACGTAATCTTCGTTATAGGGAATGCCGTTATCCTTGAGCGCAAGCTTGTAGCCTATCTCACGGTCAATGCTCGACTGGCTTCTCTGTAAAGTTGTGATAAGTCCTATCTTCTTATGACCCTTGCGGATAAGGTAGTTTACTGCGTCACGGCCTGCCTTTACGTTATCTATTGTGACGGTAAGAACGTTACAGTTGTCAAGACGTTCAAGACACATTGCTATATTGTGCTTTTCGCCGAGCGAATTGATGGTTGCGGCGTCCAGCTTAGGACCGAGCAGTACCGCACCGTCTACGGCTCTTGAGAAAAGCATACCGAGCAGGTGCATTTCGTGGTTGGGATCGTCATGGGTGGTAGCAATCAGAACATCATAGCCCTGTGAGAATGCGGCTACCTCCATACCTCTTATAACGTCCGAGTAGAAGCTCTGCTCTGTTGACGCTATAATGGCAAGTATTCTTCTCGTTTCACTTTTTCTTAAATCTCTGCCAAGAAAGCTGGGGCTGTATCCGAGTGCCTGAACAGCACTGTTTACCGCCTGTATTGCCTCTTCGGAAACGTTGGATTTTTTATTAAGAACTCTTGAAACGGTTGCAACGGAAACGTTAGCCGCCTTTGCAACGTCCTTGATAGTAACACTCATCAGCATTCTCTCCCTCAATTAAACTATATTACAATTATACAGTATTGTGAAACCGTTTTCAATGTAACATTTAACCAAAATTCGATATGTAATTTTATCATTTGTTACAAAGCGCAGGTTTTTACTTCAAAAAAATCGTGATAACGGTTTTCATAAAAACGTATTATTTCCTTAAAAAGTGTACGTTATTTACCCTGAATCTGCTTAAAACAGTGAAAACGGAGCGTTACAATTATAACTTTAGCTAAAATTATAAAGCAAGCGTAAAGAAAAACCTGTTTTTTGTGCAAAAAGTTACTTTACAAATCATCGGTTTTAGGTTACACTATTATATAAAGGCAGATATAAAGTTATTAGCTAAACTGACATTTTACAGAGGTTATTCAATATGAAAAAGAAATCAGTTACAATGAGCGATATAGCAAAGGCTATGGATATAAGCACCGTTACTGTGTCTAAGGCGCTTGGCGACAAGGACGGCGTAAGCGAGGAGCTTCGTGAGAAGATAAAGCAGAAGGCAAACGAAATGGGATACCGTTTCAGCTATACGTCAAAGTCATCTAAGGAAGGCTTTACGTTCAACATAAGTATAGTAGTGGCAAAGCACTTTATAAACGACGCAAGTGCGTTCTACTGGGTAATGTACCGTCATATCGTGGAGCTTCTGCAAAAGCAGAACTATTACGGCATACTCGATGTAATTTCAGAAAGCGATCAGGCAAACCGTTCAATGCCGAATTCGGTATCGGACAAAAAGGTTGACGGCGTGATCGTACTCGGACAGTTTGACGATGAATATGTAAGCGAGCTGTTAGACCTTGATATTCCTGTGGTTTTTCTTGACTTCTACAGCAGTGACAACCGCACTGACACCATTCTTTCAGACAGCTTCTTCGGCTCTTATATGCTTACAAACTATCTTATAAACGCAGGACACCGCAACATAGGCTTCCTCGGCACTATAACGTCAACATCAAGCATACAGGACAGATACCTCGGATATTACAAGGCTCTGCTTGAAAAAGGCATACCACTGCGCAGTGAGTGGGTAATTGACGACAGAGGTCCCGAAGGCACAAGCTATCCTCACTTTGACCTTCCTGCACAGAAGCCGACCGCTTTCGTATGTAACTGTGACGAGGCGGCTTACTGCCTGCTCAATCAGCTCAGAAGCGAGGGCTATGTAGTACCCGATGACATTTCGATAGTCGGCTACGATAACCACATCTATTTCAAATCCCCGTATAACAACGATCGACGTTGACAGCAAGAGAATGTCTTATGAGGCTGTCGAAACGATAATCAAGAAGATAAGGGATAAAAATTATTCAAGGGGCAGAACGCTTGTAACGGGCAAGCTGATTATCCGTGACAGCGTAAAGATATTGAAGTAATGAAAATTATAGATACTCACTCACACTATGACGACAGGTGGTTTGACGAGGACAGATATGAGGTTCTCGACCGCATTTTATCCGATAATGTGCAGGCAATCATAAATATGAGCGTGGATATTCCGACCTGCGAGTTTTCTCTGTCGCTTACCGAGCGTTACGAAAATGTATTCTGTGCGGTAGGCATTCATCCCGAAAATATAACCGACACACCCGACAATTACATTGATATACTGAGAACGCTTGCAAAGAATAAAAAGGCGGTCGCTATAGGCGAGATAGGGCTTGACTATCACTATGACGGCTATGATGCAGAAAGACAGCAGGAGATATTTGAAAATCAGATAAAGCTTGCAAACGAACTTTCCCTCCCTGCCGTTATCCACTGCCGTGACGCTACGGAAGATATGATGAAAATACTGCACCGCACTACTCCGGATAAATTTGTAGTGCATTGCTATTCAGGAAGTCCGGAAACAGCAAAGGAACTTTTAAAGCTCGGCGCATATATCAGCTTCACAGGCGTATTGACATTCAAGAATGCTAAAAAGGCGGTACATTCATGCGAGATTATCCCAAGTGACAGAATAATGCTTGAAACGGATAGTCCATATATGGCACCCGTGCCGTTCAGAGGAAGTCGCTGTGACAGCTCTATGACGCATAAAACAGCGGAAAAGCTGGCTGAAATAAAGGGAATACCGACTGAAGAAGCTATTAAAATCTGCAATGAAAATGCGGTGCGTTTCTTCGGACTTGATATAAAGTCTTGATTTATGTCATAAAATATGGTAAGATATATAAAGATATCGGCAGGACACGAAGTTCTGCCGAAAAATATATTTTGATATTTGAAAGGAAACAAAATGGACGCAGACCCCCGAAAACCTAAGCGAGCGGTAAAGATACTGCTTGCACCGCTGATTTTACTGAACAAAGGTCTTGATAAGCTGTTATCAAAGGCACTCGGCGACAGCTACTACGACAAGGAAGAAACCACGCAGGACAACATTATGTCTATGGTCGATGCGGGCAACGAATACGGCAACCTTGAGGACGAATCGGCACAGATGATAAACAACGTGTTTGAGTTCGGCGATCTTGTTGCATCGGATGTAATGACGCACAGAAAGAACATTGTCGGAGTAGATGTAAATTCATCTCTTGACGATATTGTCTATATTGCGCTTGAAAAGGGCTTTTCAAGAATACCTGTATACAAAGAAAACATTGACGCTATAGTCGGAATAATCATAGTAAAGGATCTCCTCTGCCTTGTCGGAAACGAAAACAAGGATAAGCTGAAAATAGAGGACTTTCTGCGTGAGGCGGTATATGTTCCCGAATCGTGCAGTTGCTCGGACGTGTTCAAGTTCCTGACTAATCTCAAGTCGGGTATGGGCATTGTGATTGACGAATACGGCGGTACAGCAGGTATCATCACGCTTGAGGATATAATCGAGTCGATAATGGGCAACATAGAGGACGAGTATGACGAGGAAAAGGACATGATAATCCCCCGCTCGAACGGCGCATACGAGGTCAGCGGTGAGGCTGATCCCGAAGATGTACTTGAGTTGTTCGGCTATGAGCTTGAAGAAGACCACGAATACGACACTATAGCAGGCTTTGTTACCGACCTGCTCGGATATATTCCCGAAGAAGAGGGCGAACACCCGAAGGTTCGCTATAAGGATATAATTTTCAAGGTTATCGAGGTTCACGATAATTGTATATCTAAGCTGATCGTCAGACCGTGCAAGGAGGAAGAGCTTGCGCTTGAGCCGAAGGAAACAACACATTTCGGGCAGTAATATAATACCGCAATTCCGAATGGGATTGCGGTATTTTTGCATTTATATTCTCTTTTCGAGCATCACAAGCATAACATCGGGTATCCCGTTGAACACGGTCGGTACAATGCCTATCTCCTTATATCCGTGCTTTTTGTACATTGCTCTTGCTACTGTGTTTCTCTCGTTGGTGTCAATTCTGAGCTCGTGACAGCCGTGCTGTAAGGCATAATCCTCATAGAATTTCAAAAATGCCCTGCCGCATCCTCTACCCTTTGCACAAGGCAATATTACAAGCGTGTGCAGTACGCATACCTCATCGTCAGCCGCTTCATATTCCCACTTGCCGTCCTTGTACACATCTACCTGAATATCATTTATCATCGCTGAGCCGAGCAGCCGTCCTCCGTCCTCCATTACATAAAGGTCGCCACGCTGAAGTCCTGCCTCCGCGGTCACACGGACGGGATAAACGCCTCTTATCCAGCCTGTAGTCTGCTCTCCTTTTTCCTCTGCGGTATGAATATCATCGTATATCTTTTCTATAGCGTCAATGTCGGCGGCTTTTGCCTTTCTTATATTCATTGTGTATCCTCGCTTTTGCTTTTGTGTACTACGCTGATAATATCACAAAAAACGGCTTGATTTCAATAAATATAGGATTTTTTGTGCCGATAAACAGATTTAATAGGCTGTATAGCGGTATATAGCAAACCGCCGTGCATTACGCACAGCGGTCAGACTGATATTTATTACTTTACAGAGAACTTATATATGGTAGTAAAGTTGTACTGCTCCCCTGCCTTATAAACGCAAGTGGGCTTGAACTGAGGCTTGTTGGGTGAGTCGGGGCAGAACTGGCTTTCAAGGCAGAAGCCCTGATTCTTGAACATTTCCTTGCCGCCCTTGCCTGTTTCGCCGCCAAGACCGCCGCTTATATAGAACTGTATAGCGGGCATATCGGTGTAGGTGGTCATTACTCTGCCTGTCTTATCGGAATAAATTTCTGCGGCTTTTCTCATTTCCTTTGTTTCGCCTAAAACATAGTTATGGTCATAGCCGCCGGGGAGCTTGCCGTTATCCATATCCTCGCCTATTCTCTTAGGTGCGGTAAAGTCAAACGGAGTACCCTTTACGCTTGCTATTTCTCCTGTCGGGATAAGCACAGGGCTTACAGGGGTGTATTTATCGGCAAATATCTGTGCGATGTGATCCTTGATATTTCCTGCGTCGGTTCCGTTCAGATTGAAATACGAGTGGTTAGTGAAATTCATCACCGTATCCTTGTCGCTTACCGCATTATAGCATATCTCAATCGAATCGGCCGTCAGAGTATACTTAACATCAAGCGTCAGCGTTCCGGGGAAGCCCTCCTCGCCGTCAACGCTCGTGTAGGAGAACACTACATAGGGATTGCCGTTTTCGCCGTAATCCTTGACATCCCAGACCTTCTTATTGAAGCCGTCATTACCGCCGTGAAGCGTGTTGCCGTTGTCGTTTTTGGCAAGAGTATATTCCTTGCCGTTAAGGGTGAACTTAGCGCCGCCGATACGGTTTGCATATCTTCCGACTAAAGCGCCCTGACTGCTTGTTCCTGCTATGTAACCGTCAAGCGTATCATAGCCTAAGAGTATATCGCCATTGTTACCGTCCTTATCGGGTACAATCAGCTTTACAAGCGAGCCTGCGTAGTTTGTAATCTCGGCTGTCATATTGCCGTTTTCAAGCGTGAATAAGTAGCAATCCTTTCCGTTATGATTGCCCCAGAGTTTCTTTTCAATGCTCATACTATTTACCATCCAAACAAAAATTACGGTATTACCGCAGTTTTATTGTACCATATACCGAATGAAATGTAAACCTTTTTTTCATTCAGAACTGCTTTTGATTTATATCTGTCGCAGATTATTTTCTGCGCGCTTCTCTGATTATCCTTACAAGCTGTATTATCAGCGTAGGTACAAAACCTATTGCAAGCGAGATACCAAAATATCCGATATTCATAAGCTGTGCCGAGAACAAGCCGCTTACACCGGGAACGAATACCGCTAAAACAAGGAATATTATTCCTGCAAGAAAAGCAAGCAGTGAGAATCTGTTTGACGTTAAACCGACTTTGAATATTGATTTATCACTGCGGCAGTTGAAGCCGTGAAACAGCCTTGATATACACAGTGTGCTGAATGCCATTGCACAGCCAAGCTCGGCTGAAACTGCGCTTCCGATAAAGTAGGCGGTCATTACTGCGGCGGCGATAAGCACTCCTCCTGTCACTATGCCGAGCGACATTGCTTTTGTGAGGAAGGATTCGCCTGTATTTCTGGGCTTTTGCGAAAGGAGCGATTTATCTGCTTTTTCCATACTTATAGCTATTGCAGGCAGTGAGTCGGTAAGAAGATTTATAAACAGTAGCTGAACAGCCGTGAACGGTGTCGGAAGTCCGGGTATAGCGGTACATAATACGGCGATTATTGCCGCAAGGTTGCCTGACAGCAGGAATTTAACGGCATTCTTGATATTTGCGTAGATCGCTCTGCCGTTTGCTACAGATTTGATAATAGTAGCGAAATTGTCATCGGTAAGTATCATTGAAGCGGCATCCTTTGATACCTGCGTACCGGTGATGCCCATAGCAACACCTACATCTGCCTTTTTCAGCGCAGGCGCATCGTTTACACCGTCGCCCGTCATAGCGACTACCTTGCCCTTGTTCTGCCAGCGTTCAACTATCCTTATCTTATTGTCGGGAGATACACGGGCATAAACGGAAACCTTTTCGATAACGCTGTCAAGCTCCTCATCGGTCATTTCGTCAAGCTGAACTCCGTCAAGGCTTATATCGCCGTCACGCATAATGCCGATCTCTCTTGCTATCGCACTTGCCGTTACCTTGTGGTCGCCCGTTATCATTACAGGCTTAATTCCTGCTCTTATGCAATCAGCGACTGCCGCCTTGCTTTCGGGGCGGGGCGGATCGGTCATTGCCGCAAGACCTATGAAGATATAGTTATCCTCAGTGTCTGCCTCTTCATTTTCGGAGAGCTTATAGGCGAATGCAAGCACACGCATTCCCTGTCCGGAAAAATGCTCGTTTGCAAGTGCGATTTTACGTTTATCATCGTCTGTTATGCTTCTGACCGTGCCGTTATCACAGACGGAAACCAGACGTGAAAGCAGGTTGTCTGTTGCGCCCTTTGTGAACATTGTACGCTTGCCGTCAACTATATGGCAGGTACTCATCAGCTTTCTTTCGCTGTCAAACGGTATTTCGGAAACTCTCGGATAATCGGAGCGTATCTTTTCATAAACCGGAACACCGATGTAATCGGACAGTGCGGTTTCGGTAGGGTCGCCTATGGCATTGCCGTCTGAATAGGCGGCATCGTTACACAGAGCCATCGCTCTTTCGAGAAGTGCAGAATCCGCATTGCAGGCAGAAGCGTCGGCGTTTTGCTCTTTGCCGTTTAAATAGACCTGTCTTACGGTCATTTTATTCTGGGTGAGCGTTCCTGTTTTATCACTGCATATAACAGACACACAGCCAAGACCTTCGACCGCCTTTAGATCCTTTATTACAGCGTTCTGCTCCGCCATTTTTCGTGTGCCTATGGCGAGGGCGATTGTGACTATCGAGCTTAACGCTTCGGGTATTGCGGCTACAGCAAGCGCTACGGCGAACATCAGCGAATCAAGCACGGGTGTTCCTCTTACGATATAGAGTATCATAACTATAAGGCAGAGAACAGGAATCGCTACAGAAAGCTGTTTTGAGAACTTGTCAAGGCTGTGCTGTAATGGGGTCTTTTTACGCTCAGCCTTGTTTATAAGCCCTGCAATCTTGCCAAGCTCCGTATCCATTCCGACCGCTGTTACAACAAACATACCTCTGCCTGCCGTTACAAGAGAGCCTGTGTAGACCATATTCTTTCTGTCGCCGAGAGGTATTTTTTCGCCTGTCAGCATCTCGGTGAACTTATCTATGCCGTTGCTTTCGCCTGTAAGCGAGCTTTCGTTTACCTGAAGGGACGCACACGAAACAAGTCTGCCGTCCGCACAGACAATGTCGCCCTGCTCTACAAGTACAATATCGCCTACGGTTACATCGGACGCATTGACGATATGAATGTTGTTATCCCTCATTACCTTTGCAGTGGGTGATGACATTGACTTGAGTGCCTCAAGCGATTTTTCCGCCTTGAAATGCTGGACAGTGCCAAGAACCGCATTCATAGTTATAACGCAGATGATAACAATCGCACTTTCTATGTTGTCGGTGAAAACAGAAACAAGAGCGGAGATTATCAGAATAATTACAAGCAAATCCGCAAACTGCTCTGCAAATACTCTTAAAACGCCCTTTTTCTTCTGCTCGGTTATTTCGTTTTTTCCGTAACGGGAAAGCCTGCTTTCAGCCTCGCCGCCTGTAAGTCCGTTCATGCTTGTATCAAGCTGTGAAAGGACCTCATGTGTGTTCATGTCGTAATAATTCATATTACCGTAACCTTTCCTTTCGTGTTTTGGGCAAAGGCATAAAAAAACAGACCTTTGCCGCAAAGAAATTGCGACAAAAGTCTTGTCATAAGCGTATACTCAGTACGGCACGGATCTCTGAGGCTTAAAGCGTTTGAAATCGTATTGACGACACCGTACAGGGATCATTCTGTGACCGATCCCCCGACTACTCCCTTTTATCATGTGGAAATGATAACATATTTATTTACAATTGTCAATAGACTTTACACAAATTTTACATTGCGCTATTTATAAAGCTCGTTTATGAGGCTGTCGGAAAGAAGAATGTCATCAGCGGTCGCAGGCTCGTCATCATACCGTATTTTGCTGTAGCTGTCGGAAAATGCTCCGATATTGTTTGTGCCGTGATACAGCTTATCGGAAACGCTTTCCTGTTGTTCTACAGTCATTGCGGAAATGTCTTCGGTAGTGCGACGGGATAACCACATAGCATATAATCTGTAACCGAGCCTGAATTTTTCTGTGCAGTCTTTGGTTCTGCGATAGCGTTTAAGACAATCTTTATCACTTTCACGGACTATCTTTTCCTGCTTTATATCGAGTGATTCATAGCTGTCTGTATAATCCTCGCACTCGTTTACAGTGTTATCATCAACGGAATATTTACCGAAAAAGCGCTTTGCCGCTTTCCTGATAAATGCCCATATCTTCTTTCTGAACACAATAAAAAGTATAATAGCAGTCAGGATAATAATGTATACGAATATATCCTTACCGTTCTGCTCTGCCTGTATGATATCAATATCAGGTATCTTTGTATCATCATCTGTTATCGGGTCGGTCTGCTGAAAACGTATATTGAAAATCAGTGCGTCTATGATCTTTAACGTCATCTGTACAAGCCATGTAAGTCCTGCGGCTACATAGTCCTTTAAAAGCAGTGCCGCAAGAATTATACCGCCGACAATGCCGATAAGCTTTGCGTTGTAAAGCTTAAGTCCTTTAGGAACTATCAGATTCGTGTTTCTTCTTCTGTCGATCTGTGACTGTATATTGGACTGGTTTATAAGCAGTACGGTAAGCATAGACATAACGACAAGAAGTACCGCTATCCTATCTTTTGAATCATTGAGATATGTTTTATCCTCTGCCATAACGCAACATAAGATATAACACATAAACGTTCCGACAAGGTATATTCCGAGCCATACCGGGGTAAACACTTCATCGAACTTATTCTTTTCAAGGCTTAATCCCAGAAGATACCATACTAAAACAGCGGGCATAAATGCAAGGCAGAAATTAAAAACGCCAAAGCCGCTTTCACCGAGCATATTGTTGATAACCGAAGAAATCACCGCAACAAGTATAACGATTGCCGTACCAAAACCGGCGATTAACATATTGCTCAGAAATATTGTTTTCGGAGTATGATGCAAACTTCTTACTTTCATCAGAAGATACCCGGAAGCCGTGACCGCACCCGCTATGGCATAATATATAATGTAATGCCACAGCAAAAAGCCGCTGAAAGCCGCTACCTCAAACACGAACATAAGCGGCAAGGGAACAAGCAGCATAGCAAGTGCGGCAACGCACTTCATTATAAAGTTCTTTTTCACGTTGTCCCCTCCCCATATTCCGTATTGAACGTATACGAGAATTTTCTCGCGTGTAAAATCTGACCGTCTGTGTTTTCCGGGATATTACCCGTGGTGTAGAATACAGCTTCAATATCATTGCCTTTAAGCTCATTTACAAACGCTGTCATTTCATTGTCAATATATGGCGTCAGGATTATAACATCGGTGAAACTGCCGTAATTCAGAGCATTCAGAAACGAGCCGAAATCAAAGCTGCAGCTGTCGGAAAGCTGTGCCAGCATTCTGAGAGTGCCCTCGCACTGTTCCGCTGTTTTTATAAATCCCGACGCTGTTCCTCCCACATTTCCGCCGTTTGTCGCAAAGGCACAGCCGCAGCCGTTGTCAACGCTGTCCCAAATAAGTTTTACGGCAAGCTTTATAAATGCTTCTGTATCTCTGATATCGGCAGAAGTAACCGGGACAACACCCTTTCGCTGCATATTCATTACGATAAGGCTATTTCTTGAAGTGGTAAACTCGTTGTTCATAGCCATAAGCTTACCGGTGATTGCAGTATACTTCCAGTTTATGCGGTTGAGCGGTTCTCTGCCCGTATATTCCTTTGAACCCGATATCATAAATGGATCTTCATTTATAAAACGTCTGACAAGGATTTCACCGACCGGTTCATTAAACGATAATATTGCGTCTTCGCCGTCGCTTGCAACAGGTAAAACCGTTATGCTTATCCCTACCTTTACGCCCTTTGACACCTTGACCAGTCCGAGCATATCAGTTGCGGTCACTGCGGTATCGTCAAACGAGAAAACACCGCGCTTAAGGCACTTTATCTTTCTTACTCTTGTACATTTACTGCGAGGCTTCAGCGAAAAAACACCGGGAATAAATGTATTATCGCCGCCGCTTGTCTGCGCCGCAGAATCCTTTCTGCTGAACGCAAGCCACCTTGAAGCGGAAAGCTCCGTTTTGATCCACGGCAATGCGACAAAGCGTCGGTTTTCAACGACTTCTGTCAATTCAAGCGTTTCGCCCTCATAGACTTCGGTCTTGTTTACCGACGCACTGTAATATATTCCTTTAAGTGCATACTTTCCGAAAATAAGCACCTCTGCGGCAATTACCGCCGCAATAACAAGAATAATCGCTACAAGCTCCATTTATATCTGCTCCGTAGGAACGGGAATCTCCTTTATCATTTTGTCGAGAATTTCCTGCTTTGCGCTGTCCGGGTCTCTCATAACAGTACTTCTGCATATAAGTCTGTGAGCGCATACATAAGGTGCAACAGCCTTTACATCATCGGGCGTTACAAATTCTCTGCCACGCAGAGCCGCTCTTGATTGCGACATATTTTTCAGCGCTATAAGTCCTCGTGTACTAAGGCCGAGCTTTATTTCACTGTTGTGACGGCTGGCATTTCCGATATCGGCAATGTAGCCTCTTACCGCCTCGTTAACCTTGATGTTCTCTACCCTGTTCATCATTTCAAGAAGCTCGGCTTTATCGGTTACGACAGTAAGACTTTCTACAGGATGAACCGCTCTTGAATTATCGAGTATCTGCATTTCGGATTCTCTGTCGGAATAGCCTACAGCCAGCTTTATCATAAATCGGTCAAGCTGTGCTTCGGGAAGAGGGTATGTGCCTGCCGTTTCAACCGGGTTCTGGGTCGCAAGCACGATAAAAGGCTTATCGATCACGAAGAACTCTCCATCGATTGTCACCTGCTTTTCTTCCATACACTGGAGTAAGGCAGACTGCGTTCTGGGTGTGGCACGGTTTATCTCATCGGCAAGAAGAATATTCGTGAACACGGGACCTGCACGGAACATAAATTCCTGCTCTTTCATATTGAAAAAGTGGATACCGGTAATATCGGACGGTAACAGGTCGGGAGTGAACTGTATTCTTGAAAAGCCTGCGTCAACACTTTTAGCAAGCGCTTTTGCAAGAACTGTCTTACCCGTTCCGGGAACATCGTCAAGCAAAACGTGTCCGCCGCTTAAAAGAGCCATTATGACAAGGTCTATCTTATCATCCTTGCCCTTTATGATTTTTGAAATGTTACTGCGGAGCTTTACCGCATATTCCTGCACCGTCATATATGTACCTTTCGTTTTTGTCGGGATCTACGTCTTATACAAGAGCCGCAGAATAATATTTATCGTAATTTACAAGCTCGTCAAGAAGTTTAGGAAGTTTTTCGTCAATCTCATCGTCCCTGAACTGGCAAGTGCCGACCGCTCTGTGACCGCCGCCGCCGTACTTGAGCATAAGCGAGCCCACATCAACGTTGCTCGTGCGGTTAAGTATAGAATAACCGACCGCAACCGAACAGCCCTTGCCGCCCTTACCGTTCACTATCCATGCAGATATATTCTGATGCGGATAAAGACTGTATATCATAAATCTGTTTCCGGTATAGATAGGATCGACATTACGCATATCGGATATGATAACATCGCCCTCTACTCTTGTATGGTCTGCTACCATCTTCTTAAACAATTCGGTCTGCTCGTTATAGAGCTTTATTCTTTCCTGAATATCGGGCATATTGAGGATTTCTTCCGTGGACATAGTTGCACAGCACACAAGGAGCTTTTCCATAAGCTGATAATTGCTTATAGTAAAGTTTCTGAAACGTCCGAGACCTGTACGGGGATCCATAAGGAAACCGATAAGTATCCAGCCTTCGGGATTCAGTATTTCATCTGCCGTAAGATTTCCGCTGTCAACCTTATCAACGGCAAGCATAAGATCATCAAAATTCGGGAAATGTTCCTTACCGCCATAATATTCATAGATTATTCTTGCGGCACTGGGAGCAATTCTGCTTTCGCCCTTATACTGACCCTTTATCTTAAGTCTTTCTTCTTCGCTTGAGTGGTGGTCAAACCACAGTCCGCAGCCCGGTGCAAACGGAACGTTTGCCAGTACGTCATTTTCGGTAACCGGCACAAGTCCGTCCTGAATATCCTTTGGATGAGCGAACGTCCAGCTGTCGATAACCTTTGCCTCAAGCAGTAATGCGCCGCAGGCAAGTCCGTCAAAATCCGATCTTGTAATAAGTCTCATATTATATTTCCTTTCTGCTTTGCAGATTTGATTTCTGTACTTATTATAACAAATACTGCTGAAATTTACAACATTTATATTTACTTAACTGTTAAAGGGTGACTTTAAGCCATAACCTCTTGACTTTGCCGGCATTTCCGAGCACAAGGCTGTAAAGCTTCTTTGTATAAGCGTAAACCTGTGTGCGTTCCTCTTCGGATATATCGCCTGCCGAGAACTCAGCCTTTTCTATGATCTTGATGACTTCAACAAGTTCTGTATCCATACCGAGCGCATTAAGTCGCTGATCGGCACGCAGTGCAAATTCTTCGGGAAGCTCGGTTCCCTCAGGCGCAATATCTGTTACAGCAAACAGCTTCATTATAAAACTGTACATATCCTTTACGGCTTTCACCGTATTCTTTGATTTGCGGAAAGTGCGCATACGCTTTTCATTTCTGTTCTTTACAGAATTTGCAAACAGCATAATTGCAACTGCTGCAAATGTGATAATCAGTACAGCCAACGCAACATTGAGTAATACAGAAATATCAACTCTGCTGTTTTCACCGCTGACATCACCGTTTGATGTACTGCTGTCGGATCCGGCGGTTACGGGAGCAGTCGTCTGCGTTGTATCTACAGGCGCAGGTGTGGTCGTCTGCGGCGGCTGGGTTGTGGTAGTTGTAATTTGCGGTGTTGTAGTTACAGGCGGAACATCTGTCTGCGACGGATCAGCAGCATCACCGAAACCGCCATTTCCGCCGTATCCTGTCGGATCAAACGGTATCCAGCCGAAATCATCGCTGTAAACTTCTACCCAAGCATGAAGCGAATTTTCGTTGATAGTTTTTTCGTATCTTCCGCTGTTTTCGTTGTAGTTTAGTTTTCCTGTAGTAAAACCGGTTATGTAGCGTGCAGGTATCCCCTTTTCACGCAGTGCCAGCGTCATTACGCTTGCATACAGCGCACAGTGTCCCTGCTTAGTGCCAAACAGGAAGTTTCCGAGCATGGTATTACTTTTGTCTGAGGTATTGTCGGCTGTAAGCGAATAGCGATAATGCGTTCTCAGATATTCACACATTCCGTAAGCGTACAGCATCTGATTGCTTACTATGCCTGCGTTATCTCCGTCAGCGCTTTCAAACTCCGAAATGAATCTTCTGATATTTTCTTTCTCACTGTCCGGTACAGAAGAATAAGTATCATAAACGTAACGGTCATATTCCTTTTTATCGTCAATATACCTGCCTGCTTCTTCATAAGTATATCCCACAGACATTAGAAGTGATTTTTTTTCATTGTCAGATGAATTATCGTATGCCAATGTAAACAGTGCGGGATTGACAGGCAGCGTCACATTGGACTCAAAGCTCTTCATCCAGTTTTTTCTGTCTGCGATCCTTATGACGGTGTCGCCGAAATACTTGAAGTTCTCATTTCTCATATAGGCATTATTGTCAGGAAGGAACGGCTTGAAAACGACATTTGTGTTTTTCAGGTATTCGATACTGACGTTCCTTGCACGATATAAAAGCAGTGAGTTGCTTGTCAGACCGCCGATATCTTCAATCGCCGAACGCATATCAAAATATCCGGGTAAGTCTGTGTGCGAATAAATATAATCATATTCATCATTTGATAACTGCTTTTCAGATATAAAGCCCGACATATTCAGATACTGTACCATCTGAGCTATCTGTTCGGGAGAAAAGTCATCGCTGATGTTATATTCTCCGCTGTACAATTTGTTCTGCGCAGTCTTACGCTGAACACCCGTCCAACTTTTTCCGTCAAAGTCAACTCCGATATCTCCGACAAGATACATTCCGTCGTCGCCGTCCGATCGGATGTTCAGTACCGGTTCATTCGCCGACTGCGGAGGTGCGTTCAGCTCTATATTGTTGTTTATCAGAAAGTTGTCCGATGAAAAATATCCGCTGAAAAGTCCGCCGTTATTGCCAGAAAAAACAAGGCTGAAATATTCGCCGATATCGGTAAAGAATTTTACCGTGGAGTTTATAACTTCTTCAGTGTCGATATAACTCATATCGGGAAACAGCTTCTGCGAGCCGAAGGTCGCACCGAATGTTATTATCGCCGCAAGTATGCCGCAAAGACAGTTCCTGCCGTAACGTGACAGCTCGGATCTTGCGGTCTGTAACGGGTTTTTCTTCTTCAGGCTTCTGCGATATATCTTTTCATCGCTCCCGGGGTTATTTCTGCCTGCGTTTGCGGGAACTTTAGAGTAAAATCCATTTGCCGATGAAATGGCATACAGACCGAAAAATGCGGTTACCGCAAGCAGTACATATACAGAATAATCTGCGTCTTCCGACAGAAAAGCCGGAATGAACATTATGCACCATGTCAGAATAAGCGGTAACGGTCTGAACTTCTTATAACAACACAGTACACATATAAAGCAGACAATGCAGGTGATTATCAGCATTGCCATATTCATACCGCTGGTGAAATCCTGAGTTCTTGTCAAAAAGGCGTGCGAATTTACAGGCACATACTGCAATGTAGACAGCAGTCTGCCGTCAAGCTGAATAAACAGATAGTCCTTTAACAACAGACACGCCTCATTGATCGCACTGTGGAAAAAATAGTATATCACACCTGCTCCTGCCGCAAGGACAGGTATTGCATAGCGTTTTTTTATGAATATGAAAACCGGCATAAAAGCCGTAACGAACAGCAGAACCTGAGCTATGGCTGAGCCGAACTCAAACGGGATATCATACATATCCATAAAGCTCATCAAAGTTCCGACAGCCAGCATATAGGTCAGTAACAGCTTTACCGCTATTACAGGAACTGGATTTACGTTTCTGCGATAGGTATTGCCGATAAGAACTATAGTCTGATCTGCTTCCCTGTTGTCCTTATTTCTGGTCTTTTTTTTCAAATCAGTTCTCCAAAGTAAATTTTAGAATTAAAACTCTGATACTGTTTTATTTCTTTTTATGAAGTTCTATTGCCGCATTGAGCGACTGAACAATATCATCCTTATCGATTTTCCAGAGTTCAAATCCCAATGTAACGGATATAGCGCCGGCAAGCTCTCTTTGTTCGTCCGATTCGATGGGACTGCTTACAAGAAGTATCTTGACCTGCTTGTTCCTGAAAAGCTCTATTTCGGTCATTTTACCTATAAAGTCACGTCTTAACTGTGATGTGATAAAATAAACGCTCGAGGTATCACCGGTGGTTTCGGTACAACTGCTCGCAATAGTTTCAGGCAGGAATGTTTCATGCTGCCTCGGCAACATACTCATGATATCGAAAAGCAACATATTATCCTCTTCGGTCTTGACGGTATATTGTTCACACTGCTTGTCCGCAGGCGAGTACCATGCATTCACACAGCTCTGTTTCATCGAAATCAACGAAAGATTAAGCGCCAGGAGTACCTCTATTATGCTGTCGGTGGCTTCCGCATTATCATTTTCAAACGGGAAATATTCATTCAGATCAGGGATAATCACACAGCTTCCGCCGATGCTTCGTTCCATCTGCTTTACCATAAGCTTGTCGTGCTTTGCCGACATAGCCCAGTGTACATTCTTTATCGAATCTTCATTTCTGTACTCTCTTATGCTCGCAAACGCATTCTTGTCAAGCGAAAAACTGTTCTGTGACAGCGTTTCACTGTCGCCGTCGCCTGTATCGGTTATCGGCTCAATAACGAGTTTACGCGGCAGTACTATGAAGCTTTCATAATGTTCGTATTTAGCGGAGATTCTGAACAGCTTGAAAAGATCGTATATAACAAAGCTCTCTATACCCGAGCGGTAAACTCCGCGGTATTTCACGGGTGAATTGAAGTTTATCGTGACAGATGAAAACGGAGGTACGCTGACCATTACCTTCTGCTGTTCAAACTTCTCGCTGTTTCTGTAAGGGAAACAGCCTGTAAGCATTCCCGGAGAAACGGGTACTATAAATCTGTTTGTAACGGTCACCGAAATGTCTGTATTTTCAAATTTTTCAGCTGTAAGCGTCCTGTATTCGATACGCACCTTAAGCAGCAGCTTTGTCATTAAAAGCAGTATAAATGATACTATCGGCAGAATGACAGATATCAGAAACAGCACCGATGTAAGTTTGCTCTTATACGAAAACATAAGTACCGTACTGACTATCAGAAAGACCGAATAAAAGAATCTGTATTTCGCCATACAAAATTTATCCCTTCGGTTACTGATTATTGCCCTTGAACGGGGGCTTTACCGACTTCATTATTTCATTTATAACATATTCTACGCTGATACGCTTTACTTTTGCCTCCTGCGTAAGATGTATTCTGTGCGGCAGAACATAGTTTACCATAAGCGCAACATCTTCGGGGGTAACATAGTTCCTGCCATCCATAAATGCTACGCTCTGCGCCGCTCTCATAAGCGCAATTGAAGCACGGGGACTTGCACCAAGCGCCGCAAAAGGATGATTTCTGGTAGCCGCAACTATATCAACGATATACTTATAAATTGCGGCGTCTATATGTGTTTCTCTTACTGCGGCAATACAGCTTTTAATATCATCAGCACCACACACCGGTTCAACCGATTCGATAGGGTCGCCGCTTTTTCTTCTGTAAAGTATCATTGCCTCGTCTTCGGCAGTCGGATAGCCTACGGACAGCTTGATAAGAAAACGGTCAAGCTGAGCCTCAGGGAGCGGATAAGTTCCGACATAACCGAATTCGTTTTCGGTTGCTATTACCATAAACGGATCAGGGAGTCTGTGCGCCGTGCCGTCAACGGTAACTTTCTTCTCTTCCATTGCTTCAAGCAGAGCCGACTGTGTTTTCGGTGATGTTCTGTTTATTTCATCAGCAATGAAGATATTGCTCATTACAAGACCTTCACGGTACTCGAAGCGTTCGTTTTCCTTATTGTACATAGTAAAACCCGTTATATCTGACGCCATAACATCAGGAGTAAACTGAACTCTCCTGCACGACAGCGAAGTAGCTTTTGCGAGCGTCATTGCAAGTGTAGTCTTACCAGTACCGGGAACATCTTCTATAAGTACGTGACCGCCGGAAAGCAATGCGGCAATCAACATCCTTACAACTTCCTGTTTGCCGATAATTACCTTTTCTATCTGTTCAAATAATTTAGGGATAAATTCGTAGTTTGCTGAATTTATTGAAATATTATTTTCCATATTCTATCCTTTAAACTTTGACGGGTATTTCCGTATAAAATCTGTTATCCGCATTGCAAAAAGTGTGCGGATATATAAGTAATTATACCAAAACAGCGTATTAAAATCAATAGTTTTTGCAAATTGTAACCAAATTGACATAATTTCGCACCGAAAGGAATATAAATATCGGTTGCTTATAAACCGGATTTGTGGTAATATAAAAGTGAAAGGAATGATTATATGCTTACAAAAATACTCAGTCGTGAAGCGTGTGCAGGTTGTCGCGTATGTTGCGGTTTTGACAGGGATGATGTCTGGGAAATACCGGTTATTTCACCGGAAACTGCTGCATATATAATAGATAATATCGATAAAAATGCAGAGCTTGAGCCTTTTCAAGACGGATATAGATTTGTTATGCACTTTACAGACGGCGAAGAGCTGTCGTACTGCCCTATGCTTACCGACAAAGGCTGCATTCTCGGCGATAAAAAACCGTTTGATTGCAGAGTATGGCCGTTCAGGGTAAACTGCATATCGGACGGCATACTCGGAATCACCGTATCGCCTGTGTGTGAAACGGTTTCCGCACTCCCGGTGTCAAAGTTATCCGCATTTCTGAACGAAAAATACGACGAGCGAGGCTCACTTGCCGATATAATGCTTGATTATGCGAAAAAACATCCGTATATTATAAAGCCTTATATCGACGACTATCCTGTTCTTAAAATCGTAAAAGTATGAACAAAAAATCCTGCGGTATCTTAACACCGCAGGATTTTAATTATTTATATCTGTAAAGCGAAATCTTCTCAAAACCGTCAAGAAGCTCATCGGTATAGTCAAATGCCTTTGCAACGCCCTTTGCAACGCACTCAATCGGGTCATCGGCAACATAGCAGGGTGCACCGATCGTTTCGGTTACAAGCTCAGGAAAGCCCTTGAGCATTGCTCCGCCGCCTGTCAGGACAATGCCGTTTGTAAGAATATCGCCGACAAGCTCAGGAGGTGTCTGCTCGAAAACTTCCTTTATCTTATCAACTATCTCCATTACGCTGTCGTGAAGGAATTCATACATATCCTTATCGGTTATCTCTACACTTTCGGGAAGCCCCTTTATAAGATGTCTGCCCTTAACGGTTACTTTTTCTTCACCTGTAGGATTATATACGTTAGCTATCTCTTTCTTAGCCTGCTCGGCTGTTTTTTCGCCGATAAGTATCTTGTACTTCATAGTTACGCCACGGATTATAGCCGCATCAAACTTATTGCCTGCCATCTTGAGTGAACAGCTCTTTACTATACCGTTGAACGAAACAACTGCAATATCAGCCGTACCGCCGCCGACATCGACAACCATTGTGCCGTTAGGCTTTGAAATATCAATACCTGCACCGAGCAGTGCGGCAATAGGTTCTTCTATAATGAATACCTTTCTTGCGCCGGCACAAAGTGCAGCCTCAACCACTGCCCTGTTCTCAACGTCAGTAACAGATGAAGGTACGCAAAGAATGATTCTCGGCTTTACAATTCTGCCGATTACCTTTCTGATAAATTCGATTATCATAGCTTCCGTCATCTCATTATCAGAGATAACACCGTCTTTAAGCGGCTTTACGGCAACAATATATTCAGGCGTTCTGCCGATCATCTTATATGCTTCGTTTCCGACTGCAAGTACACAGTGCTTTTTCTTGTCATAAGCAACAACAGATGGTTCATTAACAACTATTCCTTTATCGCCAAGCGTAATTATTACGTTCGCCGTTCCTAAATCAATTCCTATATCAGTAGCAGACATATCCTTAACCCTTTCCGTTTACAAATAATTATTTTCTATCAAAGCCAAAAGGCTATCCTTATCGTTTTCGCAATTTCCGTTTACAACCTGTTCAAGCAGAAAACTAAGTGCTTCTCCGATTTTTTTACCGGTTACACCAAGCTCAGAAATATCGGAACCGCTGACCTTAAGCTGTTTAAGGCTCATCGGCGGTTCATTTTCGAGATACTCTTTTGTATGCTCTTCAATGCTGTCGAACAGATCCTTTTCACCGAAATATGCAGGTGACTTTCCACAGGTATCATAATAATGCACTCTTATAAGCTTTAAAAAACGTTTGGCACCATATCTAACAAGCCCTCTTCGTATGCTGCGAGTGTCATCGTTAATAACTATACCATGATTTTTAATCAAAAACAATACCTCATCGGCAATTTTATTGCTGAAACGCAGTCTTTCGATAATTTTGGCGGCTATCTCACAGCTGACATCGGCGTGACCGTAAAAATGACCGACACCGTCTTTCATAAAAAAGCTAGCCGGCTTGCCGATATCGTGAAGCAACATAGTCAGTCTTGCTACAACAGTCGGTTCAGATGCCGCTACAGTCGCAACTATATGACCGTAAACCGTCTTATTATGATACTTAGAATGTTGTTCAAAGCCGACGCAAGGATACATTTCAGGTATGATCTCACATATTACATCACTGTAATTATAAAGAATATCACCGCAGTTCCCTGTAAGTATGCCGCAAAGTTCAAAATTTATCCGCTCTGCCGAAATGAAAGACAACAGATATCGTAGTCTATGAATAGCGTCTGAGGTGTTTTTATCAATTCTGAAACCGTAGCGTGAAGCAAATCTCAGCGCACGCAATATGCGCAATCCGTCCTCATCAAAACGTTTCATAGGATCACCGACACATCTGATTATCCCAGATTTAAGGTCTTGCCGCCCACCGAACGGGTCAATAATACCCTTCTCCGGACTGTACGCCATTGCGTTTATTGTAAGATCCCGCCGCGCAAGGTCTTCCTTAAGACAGGGAGTAAAACGTACTTCTGACGGGTGACGATGATCGGTATAATTCCCATCGATCCTATATGTTGTTATTTCAACAGTTTTCCTATTGATTATTACTGTCACAGTACCGTGCTTCAGTCCTACAGTAAGAAGTTTATAACCGTCAAATACTTTCATTATCTGTTCGGGCAATGCAGATGTTGTAACGTCATAATCATCAGGGCATTGCCCGAGCAGGTAATCTCTTACACAGCCACCGACACAATATGCTTCATAACCGCTGTTGCGTAGTTTATCAAGTATTTCACAAACATATTCCGGAAGCCTCATAAAATACCTCTCATAAGATTATATAAAAACAATATCCGCTTGTGAAAGCGGATATCGTCTTATATAAGATGTTAAAATCTCAATTATTCGTTGATAGCTGTAACTACGCCTGAACCAACTGTTCTGCCGCCTTCACGGATAGCGAAACGGAGACCTTCTTCAATAGCGATAGGAGTGATAAGCTCAACATCCATTGTTACGTTATCGCCGGGCATGCACATTTCCTTGTCAGCGGGAAGTGTGATAACGCCTGTAACGTCAGTTGTTCTGAAGAAGAACTGAGGTCTGTAGTTTGAGAAGAAAGGAGTATGACGTCCGCCTTCTTCTTTCTTTAATACGTAAACCTGACCCTTGAACTTCTTGTGGGGGTGGATTGAACCGGGCTTGCAGAGAACCTGACCACGCTCGATTTCGCTTCTCTGGATACCACGGAGAAGTGTACCGATGTTGTCGCCTGCCTCAGCGAAGTCAAGGAGCTTACGGAACATTTCGATACCTGTTACAACTGTCTGCTTAGGCTCGTCTGTAAGACCTGTGATTTCAACTGTATCGTTGAGCTTGAGGATACCTCTCTCAACTCTACCTGTAGCAACTGTACCACGACCGGAAATTGTCATAGTATCCTCAACAGGCATAAGGAAGGGCTGATCAGACTTACGATCAGGAGTAGGAATGTAGTCATCAACTGCATTCATAAGCTCTATGATGCAAGCATATTCGGGAGCATTGATGTCCTTGCTGGGGCAATCAAGAGCAACCTTAGCTGAACCACGGATAACGGGAACTTCATCACCGGGGAAGTCGTGCTCTGAAAGTGTCTCACGGATATCCATCTCAACGAGGTCGAGAAGTTCAGGATCGTCAACGTCATCGCACTTGTTGATGAATACAACGATAGCGGGAACGCCTACCTGGTGAGCGAGAAGGATGTGCTCCTTAGTCTGAGCCATAGGACCGTCTGTACCAGCAACAACGAGGATAGCACCGTCCATCTGAGCAGCACCTGTGATCATGTTCTTGATATAGTCAGCATGGCCGGGGCAGTCAACGTGCGCATAGTGACGCTTGTCTGTCTCATACTCAACGTGAGCTGTGTTGATTGTGATACCACGCTCTCTCTCCTCGGGAGCCTTGTCGATCATATCGTATGCTTCAAACTGAGCATAGCCCTTGAGTGAAAGAACCTTAGTGATAGCTGCTGTTAAAGTAGTCTTACCGTGGTCAACGTGACCGATTGTACCAATGTTTACGTGGGGCTTGGTACGTTCAAATTTCTGCTTTGCCATTGGAATTTTCCTCCTTTAATTATGTGTATTCCATACACTTGATATTTTATCAGATATTTTTCTAAAAAACAAGTACTTTTGGTACTTTTAGAAAAATTTTATTAGTCCTTTGATCTCTTGCTGATGATTCCATCTGCAATTGACTTGGGAACCTGAATGTAGTGGCTGGGTTCCATTACATACTGACCACGACCCTGTGACTTAGAACGCAGATCGTTTGAATAACCGAACATTTCCGACAGAGGAACAAAAGCATTGATCTGCTTAACACCGTTTCTGTCTTCCATACCCTGGATTTCACCACGACGTGAGCTTAAGTCGCCGATAACGTCGCCCATGTATTCTTCAGGAACTGTTACGACTACCTTCATGATAGGTTCAAGGATTACGGGGTTTGCCTTACGGCAAGCTTCCTTGATAGCCATTGAACCTGCGATCTTGAATGCCATTTCAGAAGAGTCGACCTCGTGATATGAACCGTCATAAAGCTCAACCTTAACGTCTACCGTCTGATAGCCTGCAAGAACACCGGACTGTAAAGCACCCTGGATACCTGCGTCAACTGCGGGGATATATTCCTTAGGAATCGAACCGCCGACAATTGCGTTAATGAACTCATAGCCCTTACCGGACTCGTTCGGGTAAACGTGGAGCTTAACGTGACCGTACTGACCCTTACCACCTGACTGACGTGCATACTTTGTATCAACATCAGCATTTGTTGTAATTGTCTCTTTATATGCAACCTGAGGAGCACCGACATTAGCCTCAACCTTGAATTCACGGAGAAGTCTGTCTACGATGATTTCGAGGTGGAGTTCGCCCATTCCGGCGATGATTGTCTGACCTGTTTCCTCATTTGTATAGGTTCTGAAAGTGGGGTCTTCCTCTGCAAGCTTTGCAAGAGCAATAGCCATCTTTTCCTGACCTGCCTTGGTCTTGGGTTCGATAGCGAGCGAGATAACGGGCTCGGGGAATTCCATAGACTCAAGGATTACGGGATGTTCTTCGTCACACAGTGTATCGCCTGTTGTTGTGTTCTTAACACCGACAGCAGCAGCGATATCGCCGCAGTAGCAAACTTCGAGGTCTGCTCTGTGGTTAGCGTGCATCTGAAGAATACGTCCCATACGCTCCTTCTTATCCTTTGTAGCGTTGAGGACTGTTGTGCCTGCAGCAACCGTACCTGAGTATACTCTGAAGAAGCAGAGCTTACCAACGAACGGGTCTGTAGCAATCTTGAAAGCAAGCGCAGAGAACGGCTGATCGTCGCCGGCGTGTCTTTCAACCTCTTCGCCTGTCTCGGGGTCAACGCCCTTGATAGAAGGAACATCGAGAGGAGAGGGCATATAGTCAACGATAGCATCGAGGAGCTTCTGTACGCCCTTATTCTTGTAGGAAGTACCACAGGTTACAGGTACGATCTCGTTATCAATCGTAGCCTTTCTGAGCACTGCCTTGATTTCTTCAATGGTGATTTCTTCACCTTCGAGGTACTTGTTCATAAGTTCCTCGTCCTGCTCAGCAACAGCCTCGATGAGTGCATCGTGGTATTCCTGAGCCTTCTCCTTCATGTCGTCCGGAATTTCTTCCACACGCATGTCCTTACCGAGATCATCATAGTAGATATCTGCTTTCATTTCGATAAGGTCTACGATACCTCTGAATGTATCTTCGGCACCGATAGGGAGCTGTATCGGAACAGCATTACATTTAAGTCTGTCCTTCATCATGCTTACAACATTATAGAAGTCTGCACCCATGATGTCCATCTTGTTGATGTATGCCATTCTCGGAACATGATACTTGTCTGCCTGACGCCATACAGTCTCTGACTGGGGCTCAACACCGCCCTTAGCACATAAAACCGTAACAGAACCGTCAAGAACTCGCAGCGAACGCTCAACTTCTACAGTGAAGTCAACGTGTCCGGGAGTATCGATAATATTGATTCTGTGCTTCTTCCAGTATGCAGTAGTAGCAGCAGAAGTAATTGTGATACCTCTTTCCTGCTCCTGCTCCATCCAGTCCATCGTAGCAGAACCGTCGTGTGTCTCACCGATCTTATGATTGATACCGGTGTAGAACAGGATACGCTCGGTAGTAGTTGTCTTACCTGCGTCGATGTGAGCCATGATACCAATATTACGGGTCATTTCAAGAGTTACGTCTCTAGCCATATTTCCTCCGTTTTATTGATTACCACTTGTAATGTGCGAAAGCTCTGTTAGCTTCAGCCATTCTGTGTGTATCATCGCGCTTCTTGCAAGCTCCGCCCTGACCGTTCATAGCGTCGAGGATCTCGTTTGCAAGTCTTTCCTTCATTGTCTTTTCGTTTCTCTGTCTTGCGTACAGAGTAATCCATCTCAGACCTAAAGTTCTTCTTCTTTCGGGACGAACTTCCATAGGAACCTGATATGTGGCACCGCCGACACGACGAGCCTTTACCTCTAACTGAGGCATGATATTTTCCATAGCTTCTTCAAAAGCTTCAAGTGCGCCCTTACCTGACTTCTCGGCTACGATGTCGAATGCACCGTATACGATCTTCTGAGCAACACCCTTCTTGCCGTCGAGCATGATATTGTTTACGAGTCTTGTTACGAGCTCTGAGCCGTACATAGGATCGGGTAATACATCACGCTTAGGAACATTACCTCTTCTTGGCACTTTACTTCCCTCCTTCATAAAAAATGAAAATCATCGGTACTCGAAAGCGATTAACTCCCGCCGTCCAATTGCAGAGGTAATAATATATATTACTCCACAATAGTGGCTAAAAGTCATCAGTTACGCTTTTTTCGCACCAGCCTTCGGACGCTTAGCTCCGTACTTTGATCTGCCCTGCATTCTTCCGTCAACACCCTGAGCATCAAGTGTGCCTCTGACAATGTGGTAACGTACACCGGGGAGATCCTTAACACGGCCGCCACGGATCAGTACAACGCTGTGTTCCTGCAGTTTGTGTCCGATACCCGGAATATAAGCAGTAACTTCATAACCGTTGGAAAGTCTTACTCTGGCAATCTTTCTCATAGCTGAGTTAGGCTTCTTAGGGGTAGCAGTACGAACAGCTGTGCATACGCCTCTCTTCTGGGGAGAAGACATATCTACTGTTTCCTTCTTCAGAGTGTTCATGCTCTTCTGCAGTGCGGGAGCCTTGGACTTCTTTTCTGCAACTGCTCTGCCCTTACGAACGAGCTGGTTAAAGGTTGGCAAATCTTACACCTCCTTGCAAAATTATTAAAAATTTATGCCACAGAATAACGCTTTTACGCATTTATTCTGCACACATTTAAATATTATATACAAAAAGGCGGCGATTGTCAAGCTTTTTCGTTTCCACGAAAAAAATTTGTGATAATCGTCGCCTTTGCGCTTATTTATTGTTTAGTTTTGTGCAGTTTCGCCAACCTGCTCTTCGTCGGAATGATTTTCTTCCGCTTCAGCTCCGTTATTAGCTTCGGCTTCCTTTTCTCTTTCTTCCTTTTCCTTTTCCATAGCCTCAAGACCTGTACCGGCAGGTATTAGCTTACCTATGATAACATTTTCCTTAAGACCGAGCAACGGGTCAACCTTGCCGTGGATTGCGGCATCGGTAAGAACTCGCGTTGTTTCCTGGAATGATGCGGCTGACATGAAACTGTCTGTTGCAAGAGATGCCTTTGTGATACCGAGCAGAACCGCCTCGCACTGTACGGGTTCGATCTGTTCGCCGGCTTCCTTGCGTTCTTCAAGTTCCTTGTTGATCTTGACAAGCTCTGTCTTGTCGATAACCGAGCCGGGAAGCAGATAGCTGCTGCCGGGATCTGTTACACGGATCTTTCTCATCATCTGACGGACAATGACTTCGATATGCTTATCGTTGATATCAACACCCTGTAAGCGGTAAACCTTCTGAACTTCAGCAATGATGTAGTTCTGAACCGCCTCTTCGCCCTTGACTTCAAGAACATCATGGGGGTTTACGCTACCTTCTGTAAGCGTTTCTCCGGCATTGATGTAATCGCCGTCCTGTATTCTGAGCTTGAATCCGAAAGGTACGGGATAAGGATGTTCCTCACCGTCCTCGCTTGTAATGATAACGTGTCTTGTCTTCTTGATCTCGTCGATTCTTGCCTTACCGCTGTGCTTAGCCATGATAGCGGCATTTTTGGGACGACGTGACTCGAAAAGTTCTTCGACACGGGGAAGACCCTGTGTGATATCTTCAGCAGATGCGATACCACCTGTATGGAACGTTCTCATCGTAAGCTGTGTACCGGGTTCACCGATTGACTGAGCGGCTATAATTCCGACAGCCTCACCGATCGTGATCTTCCTGCCGTTTGCAAGCGATGAACCGTAGCACTTAGCGCAGACGCCGTGTTCTGCGTGACAAGTAAGAACTGAGCGTATCTTAACTGTCTTTGCTCCCGTAGCTACTATCATCTTTGCGTCGGCTTCAGTCATCAGCTTATCCTTCGATACAAGAACTTCTCCGTTTTCGCCGATGAAGTCCTCTGCAAGGTATCTGCCGGTAAGACGCTCTTCAAGCGACTCGATAAGCTCCTTGCCTTCGCGTATCTCATAGATATCTATACCGTCTGTTGTTCCGCAGTCGTCTGTTCTAACAATGACTTCCTGCGATACGTCAACAAGACGTCTGGTAAGGTAACCCGAGTCAGCTGTTCTTAAAGCCGTATCGGCAAGACCCTTTCTCGCACCTCTTGAAGAAATGAAGTATTCGAGGATGTTAAGACCTTCACGATAGTTAGCTCTGATCGGAATCTCGATTGTTTCACCCGATGTGTTGGCAATAAGTCCACGCATACCTGCAAGCTGTCTTATCTGGTTTGTACTACCACGGGCTCCTGAGTCTGCCATCATATAGATGGGGTTGTAATCGTCAAGACCCTTTGTCAGCGCTGTGGTAACATCAGCTGTAGCCTGGTTCCATACACCGAGTACAGCGGACTTTCTTTCTGCGTTTGAAATAAAGCCGTTGTTGAAGTATTCGTTGATTTCCTGAACCTTTTCGTCAGCCTCAGCGAGTATTTCCTTTTTCTCGGGCGGAATTGTAGCGTCACAAACGGCAACCGTGATAGCAGCCTTTGTTGAGTACTTATAGCCCATAGCCTTTATCTTATCGAGTACCTGTGCAGTCATGGGAGTACCGTGAACCTTAAGGCACTTGTCAATGATCTGTCCGAGCTCTTTCTTTCTTACCTTGAAGCCGATTTCAAGATCGAACTTTTTTTCGGGATCTGTTCTGTCTACAAATCCGAGATCCTGAGGAATGTGCTCGTTGAATATAATACGACCTACTGTTGCATTGATTATTCTTGTTTCGGGGTGTTCTCCGCCGACATCCTTTGTTACTCTTACCTTGATAGCAGAGTGGATTGTGATGTCGCCCTCGTTGTAAGCCATAATCGCTTCATTGAAGTCACGGAATACCTTGCCTTCACCCTTTTCGCCGGGCTTGTCGATCGTAAGGTAATAAGAACCCAGCACCATATCCTGTGTAGGAACTGTAACCGGACGTCCGTCTGACGGCTTCAACAGGTTCTTTGCGGCAAGCATAAGTGTACGTGCTTCATTCTGTGCTTCTTCCGAAAGAGGAAGATGAACAGCCATCTGGTCACCGTCGAAGTCAGCGTTAAACGCTGTACAAACCAGAGGATGAAGCTTGATTGCACGACCTTCGACCAGCACCGGCATAAACGCCTGGATACCGAGTCTGTGAAGTGTAGGCGCACGGTTCAGCAGTACGGGGTGATCCTTGATAACTTCCTCAAGTACGTCCCATACAGCGGGATCCTTAGCCTGCTCTACCATCTTTCTTGCGCTCTTTATATTGTTAGCAATACCGCGCTTTGAAAGCTCCTTCATTACAAACGGCTTGAACAGCTCGATAGCCATTTCCTTAGGAAGACCGCACTGATCCATCTTAAGGTCAGGACCAACGACGATAACAGAACGTCCGGAGTAGTCAACACGCTTACCGAGAAGGTTCTGACGGAAACGACCCTGCTTACCCTTTAACATATCGGAGAGCGACTTTAAGGGACGGTTAGAAGGTCCTGTTACCGCTCTTCCGTGTCTGCCGTTGTCGATAAGTGCGTCAACAGCTTCCTGGAGCATTCTCTTTTCGTTTCTGATGATGATGTCGGGAGCATGCAGTTCCTTCATCTTTGTAAGACGGTTGTTTCTGTTGATAACACGTCTGTACAGATCGTTAAGATCAGATGTTGCAAATCTGCCGCCGTCCAGCATAACCATAGGACGCAGATCCGGTGGTATTACGGGAATGCAGTCGAGTATCATCCATTCCGGACGGTTACCGCTGAGTCTGAACGCTTCGATAACGTCCAGTCTCTTCAGCAGCTTTACTCTCTTCTGTCCCTGCTGTGTATCTTCAAGCTCTTTCTTAAGCTCTTCCGACAGCTTGTCAAGGTCAATCTCGCAAAGCAGTTCCTTGATTGCCTCAGCGCCCATCTCTGCTCTGAAATCGTCCTCATAACGCTCTCTCATATCAGCGTACTCTTTTTCAGTGAGTATCTGCTTCTTTGTGAGAACTGTATCACCGGGATCTACAACTATATACTTTGTGAAGTAAAGTACTTCCTCAAGTCTTTTGGGTGATATATCAAGCACCTGACCTATACGGCTGGGAGTGCCCTTGAAATACCATATGTGTGAAACGGGAGCTGCAAGTTCTATGTGACCCATACGCTCACGTCTTACCTTGTTGCGTGTTACTTCAACGCCGCAACGTTCGCATATCTTGCCTTTGAAGCGGATTCTCTTGTACTTACCGCAAGAGCATTCCCAGTCCTTCGTAGGTCCGAATATTCTTTCGCAATACAGACCGCCTCTTTCGGGCTTCTGTGTTCTGTAGTTGATTGTTTCGGGACGCTCAACAACGCCGTAGCTCCATGCACGGATCTGATCCGGAGAAGCAAGACCGATCTTCATTGAATCAAATGTTTTATATGCCAATTTACAGACCTCAATTCTTTCTATAGAAGTTTATGTGTGTCTATACACACGCTTTCCTGTCAATGCCTATACGCTTATTCACCGTCAAAGGTGTCATCTGCGTCATTCTCGTTGAAGTCGATGTCAAAATCTTCTTCCTCGTCCTTATCGGCATAGAAATCGCTGTCTTCATCTATATCCTGTGTGATGAATCCTTCATCAAGCGAGCCTTCCTCAGCTACATAGTCGAATGTATCCTCGCCGGCTGCCTGACCGTACTCATCATCTTCTTCGTAAGTCTGCTTAAGGTCAATCTCGTTCTTGTCAGCGTCGAGAACCTTGATATCAAGACCGAGCGACTGGAGTTCCTTGAACAGAACCTTGAAGCTTTCGGGAACGCCTGCCTTAGGAACAGGATCGCCCTTTACGATTGCTTCGTAAGTCTTTACACGTCCTACGATATCGTCAGACTTGACTGTCAGGATCTCCTGCAGTGTGTAAGCCGCACCGTAAGCTTCAAGTGCCCAAACTTCCATCTCACCGAAACGCTGACCGCCGAACTGAGCCTTACCGCCCAGAGGCTGCTGTGTAACGAGGGAGTAAGGACCGGTGGAACGAGCGTGGATCTTATCGTCAACCAGGTGGTGCAGCTTGAGGTAGTACATGTAACCAACAGTTACAGGGCCGTCGAACTTCTCGCCGGTGCGGCCGTCGGTAAGCTGCGTCTTGCAGTCGGAGGTGAGGGGCAGCTTTGTGAAGTCAAGGCCTGCGGAGTTGAGACCCAGCAGCTCAGGCTCCTTGCGGTCGCCGTCAGCCTTGCCCATGTTGAATATGCGGTCGGCTTCCTCTGTTACCTTGCCGTTGTTGATGGATCTTGCAGCGTCGTACAGCTCGCGGATATCCTGCTCGTGCGCGCCGTCGAATACCGGTGTTGCGATCTTCCAGCCGAGCGCCTTGGCTACGTAGCCGAGGTGTACCTCGAGCACCTGTCCGATGTTCATTCGGGAAGGTACGCCCAGAGGATTCAGCACGATGTCAAGCGGAGTACCGTCCGGCAGGAACGGCATATCCTCCTGACGGAGAATTCTGGAAACGACACCCTTGTTACCATGACGACCAGCCATCTTATCGCCGACGGAGATCTTTCTCTTCTGTGCGATGTAAACGCGGACCTTCTCGTTAACTCCGGGGGACAGCTCGTCGCAGTTGGTGCGGTCGAATACCTTTACGTCAACTACGATACCGCTTACGCCGTGCGCAACTCTCAGGGAGTTGTCACGCACCTCGCGCGCCTTCTCACCGAAGATAGCGCGGAGCAGTCTCTCCTCTGCGTTCAGCTCGGTCTCGCCCTTCGGGGAAACCTTGCCGACAAGGATATCGCCGGAGTGTACCTCCGCGCCGATGCGTACGATACCGCGCTCGTCCAGATCCTTCAGAGCGTCGTCTGAGAGGTTCGGGATATCACGGGTGATCTCTTCCGCACCGAGCTTGGTGTCGCGGCATTCCAGCTCGTATTCTTCTATATGAATAGAGGTATAAACATCATTGTAAACCAGCTTCTCGTTGATGAGTACGGCGTCCTCGTAGTTGTAGCCTTCCCATGTCATGAAGCCGATGAGGGCGTTCTTGCCGAGTGCGATCTCGCCCATCTTTGTTGCGGGGCCGTCAGCGATAACGTCGCCGGCCTTTACGCGCTCGCCCTTGCTTACGATCGGGCGCTGATTTACGCAGTTGCCCTGGTTGGAGCGCTTGAACTTGATAAGTCTGTAGATACGCTCCTGACCGAGGTCGTTTGTAACAACGATCTTGTCTGCGTCAACCTCTGTAACTACGCCGTCCTCCTTGGTGCATACAACTATGCCGGAGTCTACCGCAGCCTTGTACTCCATACCGGTGCCGACGATAGGATTGTCGGTAACCATAAGCGGAACCGCCTGACGCTGCATGTTCGCGCCCATCAGAGCACGGTTCGCGTCGTCGTTCTCGAGGAACGGGATCATAGCCGTAGCGACGGAAACGACCATCTTAGGCGATACGTCCATGAAGTCGACCTTCTCGCGCTCGATTTCAAGAATGGAGTCGCGGCAGCGTGCGTTTACGCGGGGTCTGGCGAATCTGCCTTCCTCGTCGAGGGGCTCGTTCGCCTGAGCTACAACGTAGTTATCCTCAACGTCGGCGGTCATGTAAACGACCTCGTCGAGGACCTTGCCGGTAGCCTTGTCAACACGTCTGTAGGGAGCCTCGATGAAGCCGTAAACGTTGATCCTTGCGAAAGTAGCAAGGTAGGAGATCAGACCGATGTTAGGACCTTCAGGGGTCTCGATCGGGCACATTCTTCCGTAGTGGGAGTAGTGTACGTCACGGACCTCGAATCCGGCTCTGTCTCGGGACAGACCGCCCGGACCAAGGGAGGACAGACGGCGCTTGTGGGTAAGCTCAGCCAGCGGGTTGTTCTGATCCATGAACTGCGACAGCGGAGAGGATCCGAAGAACTCTCTCATCGCGGAAATAACCTGACGGCAGTTAACGAAGGAGTCGGGAGTTACCTTCTCCTGATCCTGACCGGAAAGCGCCATCTTCTCGCGAATGGTTCTCTCCATACGTGTGAAGCCTATGCGGAACTGGTTCTGGAGCAGCTCGCCTACGCAGCGGATACGTCTGTTTCCGAGGTGGTCGATATCGTCCACGTTTCCGACGTCCTCGCAGAGGTCGATGAAGTAGCTTACGGTCGCGAATATATCTTCAATTGTGATGTGCTTGGGGATAAGCTCCTCTGCGCGCGCCTTGATGAGGATACGCAGGGTGTCCTGGTCGCCTGCTGCTTCCTCGAGGATATCGCGGAGGACAGCGAAGCGCACGTGCTCGTTGATGCCGAGGGACTCAACATCCATATCGCCGGTGTAGGTCTTGATGTCGACCATGCCGTTGCCGCATACCTTTACGGTAGCGCCCTCGCGTGTGGGGTGAACGACGGTGACGTCGATAACGCCGGCATTCTCGATCTCGAGAGCCTTCTCCTTTGTGATTACCTCGCCCTCGTCGACAAGGATCTCACCGGTCAGCGGCGCGATGACTGCCTCGGCAGCCTTCTTGCCGTAGATACGCTCAGAAATAGCGAGCTTCTTATTATACTTATAGCGTCCGAATCTGGAGAGGTCGTATCTCTTGGCGTCGAAGAACAGCATGTTGAGCTGATTCTGCGCGGACTCCACGGAAGCCATGTCGCCGGGGTGGAGCTTCTTGTAGACCTCGAGAAGAGCCTCTTCCTTGTTCTGGGTGCTGTCCTTCTCGATGGTGCAGGTGATTCTGGGGTCGTCGCCGAACTTTCCGGTCAGCTCTGCATTGGTGGAAAGACCGATGGAGCGGAGGAAGGTGGTAACGGGGATCTTTCTGTTCTTATCAATGCGTACATAGAACACGTCGTTGGCGTCCATCTCGTACTCGAGCCATGCGCCGCGGTTCGGGATAACAGTCGCCTTAAACAGCTTCTTACCGGTCTTGTCGTGCTCAAAACCGTAGTAAACGCCCGGTGAACGAACGAGCTGAGATACTACAACACGCTCAGAGCCGTTGATAACGAATGTACCGCTGTCAGTCATGAGCGGCAGATCACCCATATAGATCTCGTTATCGATCACGGAGCCGGTCTCCTTGTTCAGAAGTCTGGCAGTAACGCGGATCGGGACTGCATATGTCGCGTCGCGCTCCTTGCACTCCTCAATGGTATACTTGATCTTGTCGTCGAAACGGTGGCTTATGAACGAGAGTTCATATTTGCCGTTTGCGTCAGTGATCGGGGAAACGTCCCTGAACACTTCCTTGATACCGTCCTGCAGGAACCACTCGTAGGAATCCTTCTGAATACCTATGAGGTTCGGCATGTCGATTACCTCATTGATTTTAGAAAAACTCATTCGGGTGGTTTTTCCGAGCTGTATGGGCTTTACATTCACCATCGGCTTTATCACTCCTTAACAAAATTCCGGTCTCAGACTTGCTGGAAAAAACCGGTGTTTGGCGCATTTTAAACGTCAAAAACAGGCTTTTTCGCGCACAAATCCATTATGATACATTATGAAATTATAACATAATTATAGGCAAAAGTCAAGCATTTTACAGTAAAAAAACCGCGCGATATTCCGCGCATTTTTGTCACAAGCGTGGATTTTTTTGCCCAAAGCAACAAACTTTGAACTTTTTCGCATTCAAATTATTGCAAATCATACAAAATTGAATTTTCATGCTCTAATCAAAGCGAAAACCCGCCCGAATATCGTTCCGGGCGGGTAAAATATACATTATCATCTGTCAGCGCGTATCACCGCGACCGAGATATCGTCCCGGCTGCCCTCGACAGAGCGCTCCCGCAGGTGCACCGACAGAGCCGGGATATCCTGCTGAGAAAGCCGTGCGGTACGTCCTGCGAAATTCAGCAGGTCAGCGCTGCTCAGGAACGAATTGATCAGCCCGTCGCTGGAAAGAGTCACGCTGACCATCTCCCCCTCCCGCCAGAAGCTGCGGAAGCTGTTTATCGCGTCGCAGTCGCACAGTGAGGTCGTGAGGTTTCCGACCAGCCTTTCGTCCTCCGGCATAGGGAACTCCGCTCCGGAATCCGTCTCCAAAGTGAACGTCCCGTCGCCTATCTGAAGCCCGAAAACGCCGTCCTTATCGGCTGCGGCAAGTATCAGGGTCGCGCCGTACATCACTTCCGGCTGAAGCCCGCCGTATTTTTCGAAAATCGCACGCTCGTTCGGGGTCAGCGGAGAAAACCGCATGTGCGCGGCAATTTCATCGTTCCAGCCGCATATGATGTTCCCGGCGATACGCCGAGCCGCCTCCCTTGGGTCGTGGAGGAACACCGCGCCGAGGCTCCCGTTGCGTTCGCAGAAATCCGTGACCGAGCGCAGAGCCACACGCGCCGCCATCTCGCTGCCCGAGGCGCTGCGGAAGTGCTTCTCGCTCCCATGCCCGTCGGACACCGCAGCGACCGCCAGTTTATCGGTGATGAGCACCCTTGCGCTGTCCTGGCAGGGCGTTCCCGAATCCTCGTGGGAAGCTCCCCTGACCGACACAGCAAAGCCGCTGAACTGCATTACCAGCCAGCCTCGATGTCAGCGCTTATCTCGTCGCTGTCGGCGAACTCGCGTATCTGCTCCGCCGCGGACTGCTGCTTTGTGCGCATATCCTCCTCGGACTCCGCAAGGCGAACGCTGCGGCTTCCGATCTGCGAGGAAGTCACCGCAACGAACTTTATCAGCTTCGCGAGGGCTTCGCCGTTGTGCGCCGTAACAACGCTGTCCGGGTCGCCGGTGAACCGCGCGAGTATATCGTGGTCTGCGTCCTCGCCGATGGCGACCGCGGCCTTTATGCCGTTGGAATACCAGCGGTTCTTCGACAGGATATCAAGCCCCTTTTCGTAGTTGTCGGTGGGATAGCCGTCCGACATGAGTATCATGACCGGAGCAAACGAAAGGCTCGGGGACTTCATGAACTCGTTTCTGGAGAGCTTCGCGGCAAGCTCAGTGAGGGCGCTGCCGAGGTCGGTGACGTTCTCAGCGTCGAGGGGCTTCCACTCGAACTCGTCGATGGATATAGGCTCGTCGTACATCCACTCACAGCCGCCGGAGAACTTCAGGACTGCCAGCTTGATATCCGCGTCCGCGCCGCCTATGCCCCTGATTTCGGGGATAAGCTCCTCCATAACGGAATTTACAGTGCCGATCTTGCTGCCGCCCATGCTGCCGGAGCAGTCGATAAGGAAAAACAGCACCATCGACTTCTTGGCGATCTCTTCCGCGTCGTCAAAAGGATTAACAGGTGTATCTGACATATAACTTCCCTCCTGATGATTCAATATAATACTGTATCTATTATATCATCGCCGGTGGGAATTGTCAATCATCTTGACATAATCATTCTGCCGTGATATTATTATATTCACAGGGAACCTCTAAAAACCGGTTTGAAAAGGGAAAATGGGTAGAGTGCGCCGAATGCGATGAAAGCCGACGAAGTAAGGCTGTATGCCTTACGAGGAGGTTTGAAGAAGCAGTCGGTGTGCTATACACATTTTCACTCAAACAAGGTTTTTAGAGGTGACCTTCTGAAATGGCGGCGGCCTCCTCGTCCGTCCAGGCGCTTTCGGGCTGCTCCGACACCGCGTCGACGTACTCCAGCACGCCGCTGTATATCGTGAACGCAAGCTGCTGCTGATATTCCTCGGTGGCGAGCTTCGCTTCCTCCTCGGGATTCGAAAGGAAGCCGCACTCGATCATCAGCGACGGGTTCTTGTTGGATTTGAGCAGGAACAGTTCGTCGCCGGAAAGCTTTATTTCACGGTCGTTTCCCGGCTGGAGCTGCGCGAAACGCGCCTGCATTATCTGCGCCAGCGTCCGGTTGTCGGGATTGTTGTTATTGTAGAACATCTGCCCGCCGAAGTACTTCGGGTCGGTGTAGTTGTTCTGGTGGATACACAGGAATATGCTGTCGGGATAGCTCTGGATTATCTCAAGCCGGTTATCCATGTCGGAGAGCTTCTGGTTGCGTATGCCCTCGACTCCGGGGTCGTAGATGGAGATATCCTCATCGCGGGTCAGCACAGTGCGGAACCCGGAAAGCTCCAGGAGCTGCCGGAGGTGCTTCACCACGGAAAGGTTCACGTCCTTTTCAAGGACGCCGCTCTTCCCCACCGCGCCGCTGTCAAGTCCGCCGTGGCCCGCGTCTAGCACTATGACCGGACGCTCCGAAGCCTCCGCGGATGTCGGGACGGCGCTGTCGGTCACCCTTGCGCAGACCGCCAGGAAAGCGAAGATCCCCGCCATGCACGCAGCGAATCTCAGAGTTTGTTTGTTGAATTTCATTTCGATTACCCCCGGACAAATTGTCTATTTGTTCATAAGATATGAGCAAGTCCCGGGAAATATTACTAGGGATACGCTGAATAAAGCGCAGCGTAACAAAATCAGACGCGTGAGCACGCCTTTGTTTGATTCAGCGCTTCCATAGAAAAGGAGAAAATATGGCAAAACCGAAAACCGTGTTCGTGTGCAGCGAATGCGGGCAGGAATACTCAAAGTGGAACGGCAGATGCACCGCCTGCGGAAGCTGGAACACCATCGAAGAAGCAGAGCCGGCGCCGGTCATCGGCGGGAAGTACTCTGCTCCGGCGGCGGAGCTTAAATTCAGCCCCATCGGCGACGTGGACTGCAACGACGAGATACGCTACGGCACGGGAAGCTCCGAGCTTGACAGGGTGCTCGGCGGAGGGCTTGTGAAAGGCTCGCTGGTGCTTATCGGCGGCGACCCGGGCATCGGAAAATCCACGCTGCTGCTCCAGATATGCGGCTTCATGGGCGGAGAGCACACTATACTCTACGTTTCCGGCGAGGAATCCGAACGTCAGATAAAGCTCCGCGCCGACCGTCTGGGAGTCACCGGCGGAGGGCTGCTGCTCGCCTCCGGCAACAACTGCGAAAGCATAATCCAGGCGGTCAGGAAAAACAAACCGGATATCGTGATAATCGACTCGATACAGACCATAACCTCCAGCGGGATAACCTCCTCGGCGGGAAGCGTCGTGCAGGTCAGGGAATGCACAAACGCATTCATGCACCTCGCAAAATCCGAGGAGATCCCGATTTTCATAGTCAGCCACGTCAACAAGGACGGCGGCATAGCCGGGCCGAAAATAATGGAGCACATCGTGGACACGGTGCTGTACTTCGAGGGCGAGAAGCAGCTTTCCTACCGCATTCTCAGGGCGATAAAGAACCGCTTCGGCTCCACCAACGAAATAGGCGTGTTCAACATGGACGACGACGGCCTCCACGAGGTCACGAACCCCTCGGAGATGATGCTCTCCGGGCGTATCACTACGGTCTCCGGCAGCGCGGTAGTCTGCACCATCGAAGGCACCCGCCCTATCCTCGCCGAGGTCCAGGCGCTGGTTACGAAATCCACGCTGTCAGCGCCGAGAAGGGTCGCCACCGGCTTCGACTACAACCGGCTCTACATGATACTCGCGGTGCTCGAAAAGCGCACCGGATTCTTCTTCGGCGGGGTCGACGTATACGTCAACATAGTCGGCGGCCTCCGGCTGGACGAGCCTGCGGCCGACCTGGCGGTGGCGCTGGCGCTGTACTCCGGGCTATGCGACAAGGTGATACCGGAAAAGCTGATGGTGTTCGGCGAGGTCGGGCTCGGCGGAGAGGTACGGGCGGCTTCCCACGTCAGGGAGCGCGTCAAGGAAGGCGCGCGGCTCGGATTTGAGCGGTGCATAATCCCGAAACAGAGCTTCTCGTCGCTCAGCCGCAGCGAAAACTACGGCATTCAGATAATCGGCGTGCGGACGCTGGAACAGGCATTCCGCGCGATAAACGCGGACAAGGAAAAGGAGAACAAGGAATGACAAACTGCGACGACTGCGTAAATTACGTCTACGACGAGGAATGCGACTGCTGGACATGTCTGGTAAACCTCGACGAGGACGAGATGTACCGATTCATGTGCGGAACTAACTACAACTGCCCATATTACTCGTCCGACGACGAGTACTCCATCGCAAGGAAGCAGTAACGCTCCCTTATGTGATACTGTAACAAATAAAAAAACCGGGGCTGTGCTGTCACAGTCCCGGTTTTGGTTTATTGCGGATCGCTCATGTTTTATCGTGAGACGGTCTCTTAGACACGCATGCTATCGCTTCAGCAGTGGCAATGTTGAGGTCTACGCTGCTCTGGCGCGCCAAAGAATTCAGCTTGGAAAAAAGCTCTCCATTGTGAGTGCTGACATATCTTGCCGGAAGCTTGTTGAGTGCAAGAGCGGTCATATCCTCTATGCAGCGGTCGCATTTACAGCAGTTTTCGGTCTTGAGCATTTCAGTCAGTTTATCCCTGACTATACCTTCCATCACATTAACAAGTGCCATAATAATTACCCCACATTCATGTAAAGCCCGGAAACTACCGAGCCGATATATTTATTTTACAATAAAAAGGCATGTTTGTCAATACTTTTTACAATATTCTGCAATTTATGGGTTCGGCGTATTTCACAGAATTTTTTGCGGAAAATAGTCAAAAAAAGCAAAGGAGAGATTCTTGATGAATATATCGAACGAGGAATACGGTGAACTTACCAAGCGCCGCTCCCACAATTCAAAGCTGTGCAGGACAATTCCGATGGCGTTTCTTATCGGCGGGCTGATCTGCACGCTCGGCGAGGCTCTGCTGAACCTCTACGGCATGGCAGGACTTAACAAGGACGAAGCAGGCGCGCTGACCTCCATCACGCTGGTGTTTCTGAGCATACTCTTCACCGGGCTGGAATGGTACGACCGGATCGCGCAGCACGCCGGCGCGGGTACACTGGTGCCGATAACCGGCTTCGCGAACGCAGTCGCCTCACCGGCGCTGGACTTCAAAAGCGAGGGCTTCGTGCTGGGCCTGGGCGCTAAGATGTTCGTTATCGCAGGACCGGTCATCGTTTACGGCATAAGCGCTTCGGTGGTGTACGGCATTATTTACTACATCGTCGGTCTGTTTACAAAGTGAGGTGTCAGCATGAAATACTGTGAAGGAAAAACAATGTGCTTCCGCAAACCGTCCGTGATAGCCTACGCGGCGGTAGTTGGCAAGGCGGAGAACGAAGGTCCCTACGGCGGCGAATTCGACGAGGTGGTCGAGGACAACAAGGCGGGCTCGGATACCTGGGAGCAGGCGGAATCCCTGTTCCAGCAGCGCGCGGTCGGGCACGTCCTGCGCAAATCCGGGCTGGAGCCTGACAGGATAGACCTCATGATAGCCGGCGACCTGCTCAACCAGTGCGTGGGAAGCTCCTACGGTCTGAAGGACTACTTTATCCCCTACCTCGGGATATACGGAGCCTGCTCCACATTCGCGGAAGGGCTTCTGCTCTCGGCGGCTCTGGTGAATGCCGGATATATCGACACCGCTATAGCAAGCACCTCCTCGCATTTCAGCACGGCGGAGCGCCAGTTCCGGTTCCCGCTGAACTACGGCGGAGTACGCACCCCCACCGCCCAGTGGACCGCCACCGCCGCCGGAGCCGCGCTGGTCGGGTTCAGCGGGAAGCCTCCGTTTATACGTGCTGCGACAGTCGGCAAGATCGAGGATATGGGAATCACCGACCTCAACAACATGGGAGCCGCGATGGCAGGCGCAGCCTACGACACGCTGACCCGCCACATGAAGCACCGTGGAACTCACCCGCAGGACTACGACGTGATAATCACCGGCGACCTGGGTCAGGTTGGCAGCGACCTGCTCTACGACCTGTTCCAGCGCGACGGCGTTTCCCTCAGGGAGCACCACAAGGACTGCGGGCTGATGATCTACGACCGCGCCGCCCAGGACGTACACGCAGGCGGCTCCGGGTGCGGGTGCTCCGCTTCGATGATGTGCGGGCACTTCTTCAAGCGGATACAGGCCGGCGAGCTGAAACGCGTTCTCTACTGCGCGACCGGCGCGCTGATGTCACCTACGGTCGTTCAGCAGGGCGGGAGCATTCCCGGGATCGCGCACTGCGTGGAGATATCATCGGAAGCAGGAGGTTAACGAGATAAAATGGATATGTTTCTTGAATACGTCTGGGCGTTTCTCATCGGAGGGGCATTCTGCGCGGTCGGTCAGCTCCTGATAGACCTGACGAAGCTCACCCCCGCCAGGATCCTGGTAAGCTATGTGGTCGCCGGGGTCGTCCTCGGCGCGGTAGGGGTTTACGACCCGCTCATTGAATTCGCCGGCGGCGGCGCGACAGTTCCTCTTACAGGCTTCGGAAACCTCCTTGCAAAGGGAGTCCGCGAAGCCGTCGACCAGCACGGCCTCCTCGGAGCTTTCATGGGAGGCTTCACCGCTGCGGCGGCTGGTATTGCGGCGGCGGTGTTCTTCGGACTGCTCGCGGCTCTGTGCTTTAAGAGCGGGTCAAAGATAAACGAAACCTGACGGGGACGTCGGGACTTTATCTGAGCTTTAGTTCTGCGGAAAACGAAAAGCCGCTGAAAAGTTAAATTAAGAATTCGGAATGCGGAATTCGGAATTATGGAATCCGCTTCGCGGATATATTTTTAAAAGCAAAGCGGGGAAATTTGATCTGCTTTGCTTTTTTACGATTGAACGCTAATTGAAATAATGACCGCACATTGTTCCCGAGCGTTCCGTTTTTGTGCTATATGCTTTTCCGGCGGCGGGTTCCGTGGGGAATTTTTGTCGCAGTCACAATAGATTTTTTCTGCGGAATATGCTATAATACTATCGTATTGTATTGTATCCCCGGAAATCGGGGAATGATAACAAGGAGGAAAATTCAATATGAACAGCGAAAAGATCCACAAGATGGTCGGAACCGGCGTTCTGACCGCAGTAGTAATCGTCGTATATCTTCTGACGATGGGAATTTCCGTAGGTCCGTTCAACATCACGTTTGCTCTTATCCCGATAGTAGTCGGCGCGGCACTATACGGCTGGGCGACAGGCGGCTGGCTCGGTCTGGTGTTCGGCGCGATGGTGCTTTTCACCGGCGGCGCGAACGCATTTTTGGTGATCAACGTACCCGGGACGATTATCACAGTTCTGGTCAAGGGCGCGGCGGCTGGTCTTGTTCCGGGACTTATCTACAGCGCTCTCGAGAAGAAGAACCGCTGGGCTGCGACAATATGCGCGGCTGCGGCAGCTCCGATCGTTAATACCGGAATATTCCTGCTGGGCTGCCTCGCGTTCTTCATGGGAACAATAAACGAATGGGCGGCAGGCGCAGGCATTGAGAACGCAGGAATCTACATGGTGACGGTTTTCGTCGGCGTGAACTTCCTGGTAGAGCTTGGCGCTAACCTGCTGTTAAGCTCCGTGATAGTAAGAATAGTCGACATAGTAAAGAACAAACTGGCCGCAAACAAGTCACGGATATAATTCCAAAGGAGCAGCAATGATACTTGCAATAGACATCGGCAATACAAATATAGTCCTCGGCTGCGCGGACAGCGACAGGATATTGTTCCGTGAACGCCTTGCGACAGTTCAGCGCGAAACCTCGCTTGAATACGCCGTAAAGATAAAAGCGGCGCTTGATATAAACGGGATCGACCGCACACAAATCAGCGGCGCTGTGATATCTTCCGTCGTACCGTCTGTCACGAACACCGTAAAGGCGGCGGCTGAAAAGCTCATCGACGGGAAAATCATGATAGTAGGCCCCGGAATAAAGACCGGGCTGAAAATCCAGATCGACAACCCCGCGCAGCTCGGCAGCGACCTGGTCGTTGACGCCGTTGCAGGTATCCACGACTACCCGCTGCCGCAGATAATAATTGACATGGGCACCGCGACCACGTTCTCGGTCATCGACAAGGACCGCACCTACATCGGCGGACTTATCACCACCGGCGTAGCCGTATCAGCGGACGCCCTAAACTCCAGAACGGCGCAGCTCCCGAAAATCGCCTATGAAAAGCCGAAGCGCGTAATATGCAGCAACACCGTCGACTGCATAACCAGCGGCATAATGTACTCCAACGCATGCGCGATAGACGGAATAATCGAACGCATTGAGGAGGAGCTCGGCGAAAAGGCGACGGTCATCGCAACGGGCGGACTCTCGCAGGTAGTAATACCTCTCTGCCGCCACGAAATCACTTACGATGACGACCTTCTCTTAAAGGGGCTAATGCTCATCTGGAACAAAAATTCAAAATAAACATATTACTGACCTTACAATACACAAAATTGCTGCCGGCTTTCCGGCAGCAATTCTTGTTTTATAGGGGTCTGCGGTATATCACCGCGTCGTCGTCCGGGTAGTAGTTCCGGCGGAGCGCTATCTTTTCGTAGCCGCTCTTTTCGTATAGCGCTATCGCCCCGGCGTTCCTGCTGCGAACCTCGAGGAAGCAGCATACCGCGCCGCGCTCCTGCATTTTTGAGTGCAGTTCGGTCAGGAGCCGCTCCGCTATGCCCTGTCTGCGGAACTCCGGCAGCGTCGCTATCTGGAACAGCTCCGCTTCATCTGCCGCGACCCTTCCCAGCGCGAACCCCGCGACAATTCCGCCGCGCTCCTCGGTAACGAGGATATTCAGCGGGCTGTTAAGCTCCGACAGCAGCGTATCCGACGTCCAGCTTCCATGGAAGCACTCCTGCTCTATCGCGTTTATCTGCGCGAACTGCTCGTCAGTGGGCTTCATACCAGCTTCTGCCCTCCTTTGCGTCGGCGGTGAGAGGCACGGCAAGCTTTACTGCGCCCTGCATTTCCTCGGTGAGTATCTGCGCCGCCTTGTCCGCCTGCGCCTCCGGAGCCTCAACGATCAACTCATCATGCACCTGGAGTATCAGCTTTGCCTCGGGGAGCTCCTCTTTCAGCCTGCGGTATACGCGTATCATAGCTATCTTGATGATATCCGCAGCCGTGCCCTGTATCGGTGTGTTCATCGCGATACGCTTTCCCAGAGCCTTCACGGTCTTGTTGGTCGAGAGTATCTCCGGAATAAAACGCTTCCTGCCGAACATCGTGACCGCCCAGCCGTCCTTTTCGGCGCTTGCAGTCACCTTGTCCATATACGCTTTCACGCCGGAATAATGGGTCAGGTAGTCGTCGATATACCGCTTCGCCTCGGGGACTGACACGTTGATATCCTTTGCAAGCGAAAACGCGCCTATGCCGTACACAATGCCGAAATTGACCGCCTTCGCGCTGCGGCGCTGCTCCGGAGTGATCAGCTCCGGCGGGACGTTCAGGACGCTCGCGGCGGTCTCGGTGTGGATATCTCCGCCCTCGCAGAAGGTCTTTATCATCGCCTTGTCGCCGGAAAGGTGCGCCAGTACGCGCAGCTCTATCTGGCTGTAGTCCGCGTCGGCAAGCATTCTGCCCTCCCCCGCGACAAAGAATCTGCGGAAGTTCCTGCCTATCTCGGTGCGCACCGGAATGTTCTGTATGTTCGGCTCCGCAGAAGAAATACGCCCGGTGCGGGTTTCGGTCTGCTTGAATGTGGTGTGCATTCTGCCGTCCGGAGAAACCGCCGCTTCAAGCCCCTTGACGTAGGTGTTGTAGAGCTTCGTGAGCGTTCTGTAGTCGAATATCAGCGGAATTATCGGGTGCCTGCCGCGCAGCCCCTCCAGCGTATCCGCGTCGGTGGAGTAACCCGTCTTGCGCTTCTTCCCGGCGGGAAGTCCCAGCTCCTCGAAAAGCACAACGCTGAGCTGCTTCGGAGAACCGATGTTGAACTCGTGCCCTGCTTCCTTGTAGATATCCTGCTCGATCTCCTTTATCTTCGGCTGGAGCGCGTCTCCGAACTCCCGCAGCGCCTCGGTGTCCAGCTTCACGCCCTCTATCTCCATGGAGCTAAGAACCTCGGCAAGGGGTATCTCAATGTCAGCCAGAACGCCGTACATCTCCTGCTGGTGTATTTTCTCCCACAGAGCGCGGTTCAGCAGAAACAGCGACTCCCCGAGCCGCTCCGCGCTGTAGGTCACGCCGTATTCCGCGCAGAGGCGCTCAACGGTGTAGTCGCTGGAATTTACGTTCAGAAGATACCCGGCAAGCGCCGCGTCGAACACCACGTTTTTAAGCTCCATGCCGTTTTTCATGCAGTAGGAATACAGCGCCTTCGCGTCGTCGGTGCGCTTGGGGGCTTCGGAAGCCAGGATAGCCGCCGTGCCCTCCTGCGGCTTCCCCACGAGGAACACGCGCACTTCCCCGCCGGAAAACGCCACGTCATACGCCGCCGGATCGAATTCCGGGATATCGGCCTTTTCCGCGGCTTCAACTGCGGGAGTTCCGGCATTATCCGGTGCGGGCGCGGTTCCCTCGGAGGCTATCGAGGCTAACGCGACCTTCGCCGGGGCGGTCTTGTCCAGACCCAGCTTCTTCATAACGCCGAACATTTCCATTTCGGTGAGGATACCTGCGGCTTCGGCGGGGTCTCCGTCCTTTTTCTCGTATGCGGACATGTCAAGCTCCACCGGGGCTTCAAGCGTTATCTCTGCGAGCTTGCGGCTCAGCTCCGCGCTCTCCCTGCCGTTTTCAAGCTTGGCGCGTACTCCCTTCGTGACCTCTATCGTGTCGAGGTTCTGGTAGATGTAGTCCACCGTGTGGTACTTCTGAATAAGCCCCAGCGCGGTCTTTTCGCCTACTCCGGGAACTCCCGGGATATTATCGGAGCTGTCGCCCATAAGGGTCTTGACCTCCAGCATTTCCCGGGGCGTAACGCCGTAGACCTCGGCTATCTTCGCCGGAGTGTAGATGATGTCCTCCTTGTTGGAGGCGAGCCTTACCGTCACCTTGTCGGTGATAAGCTGGAAGCTGTCGCGGTCTCCCGTGGAGATGGTGCACTCTCCGCCCTGCGATTCAGCGGCGTGGGAGAGCGTTCCGATGATGTCGTCCGCTTCGTAGCCCTCCTTCTCCACGATGGCGACTCCAAGCGCGGTGAGTATCTGCTTGATTATCGGCATCTGCGCACGCAGCTCGTCTGGCATTGCGTGGCGGGTGCCCTTGTAGTCCGCATACATCTTGTGCCGGAACGTCGGCGCATGCAGGTCGAACGCCACTGCGATGCGGTCGGGAGCCTCCTCCTTCATCAGCTTGAGAAATATGTTAAGGAATCCGGTCAGCGCGTTGGTCGGCATTCCCTTTTTATTCGTGAGCACGCGTATCCCGTAGAACGCGCGGTTCATTATGCTGTTTCCGTCTATTACAAGCAGCTTCATGCTTTATTCTCCTTTGAATTTCGGCATAGTCGGGATATCCGTCATGCGGATATCGTCAAGCACGCGGTGATCCAGCTTTTTCAGCATGAACAGCGTGCAGGTGCCGGTAAATGCTCCGCCGATCACCGCCGAGGCTGTAAGTATCGGCGTGTAGGCGAGCACCAGAATGTTCCCGTAGATTATCACCGCGGTGAGCATCTGCCCGGCGATATGCGCCAGCGCTCCCATGATCCCGACCAGCGGCAGCCAGTTCTCTCGGTTCTCGCCGGGGAGGAGCTTTCTCATCAGAAGCATGAACCCAAGCGCGCAGATACCGCCCATCACTCCGTAGAACAGGTTCATGACCTGCCCGGTGATGAACGCCGCCACAAAGCAGCGCAGTATCACAACGAGCATCACATCTATGGAGCGCCACTTTCCGCCTATGTAGAGCATGAACATCGTTACGATGTTTCCAAGCCCGACCCTCACGCCGGGGATAGCGCATATAGGCGGCAGGAACGATTCAGCCGCTGAAAGCACCGCCGCAATGCATATAAACAGTGCGCAAAGCGCGACTTTTCTAACCCTGAGCGCTTTCACCAGAATGCACCTCCGTCGTATTCTCCTGTGCGGAACGGCTGCTCCGCGAATTCATTATGCCGGACACCTTCTCCGCGATCAGCATAAGATCGGAAGGCTCCGACGGCTTCGCAGGCTCGACCGGCTCCGGCTCTGCCTCGGGCATGATAGCCGCTTCTGGCTCTCCGGTGAACGTGTAGTCGCCGGCGCTTATCTTAGCCGCCGGATACGCAGCAAGCCAGTCGCGCAGATGACCCGCGGCAAGGCTGACCGCCGCCGCTGCCGAAGCCGCCAGCATAACAAATCCGCAGACCGCGAACACAGCGCCGTTTCCGCTTACGATAAAGCAGATCAGCGCATAGACCAGGTTCAGCGCGCAGCTCACCAGACGTATGACCGGCTCCCCGGCGACCGCCATCAGAGCTGCCGCAACGGAAGCCGCCGCGCCTATCGCAAGCGCCAGCCCGGTGAAAATTCCGCCCATGGCGAAGCCGCACACAGCGCACACTAACGCCGCCGCACACTGAATATAAAAGCACGCATGCACAGTCCTCCGGAGCGCGCCGACCCTCCTCTGCCTTGCAGAAACAAAATCGGAGACCACGCTCTTTCCGTCGGATTCAAAATGTATGAGCCGCTTTTTTATCCCGTCCAGCATAATTACCTCCAGAAATTATAAGGCTCAGAGCCTGTTGACTTCCTCCAGCCACAGCGCCGCGGAAGCGTCGCTGGGCATTCTCCAGTCGCCACGGGGCGAGAGTGTGACAGAACCCACCTTCACGCCGTCCGGCAGGCAGCTCCGCTTGAACTGCTGCGAGAAGAACCTGCGGTAGAACGTCCTGAGCCACTTGAGAATAGTTTCCCGGTCGTAGCTTCCATCAAACGCGTACTCCGCCAGGCGGAAAACCTTGCTGGGCGGGAAGCACCAGCGTATCCCGTTGTACAGGAAGAAATCGTGCAGCTCGTACGGACCTACCAGATCCTCGGTTATCTGGGCGATGTCGCCGTTTTCGTCCGCCGGGAGAAGCTCCGGGCTTACCGGAGTATCGTAAATGCTCATCAGGACCTCGCGGAGGTCTGCGCCGCCGACGGTTCCCGCGTAGTACTTCACGATGTAACGAACAAGCGTTTTCGGAACGGAAGCGTTCACGCCGTACATAGACATGTGGTCGCCGTTGTAGGTAGCCCAGCCGAGCGCAAGCTCCGAAAGGTCTCCTGTGCCTATTACCATGCCGTTTTCAGCATTTGCGAGATCCATGAGTATCTTGGTGCGCTCCCGTGCCTGACCGTTTTCGTACACCACATTGTGGTTGCTCTCGTCGTGGCCGATATCCTTGAAGTGCTGCTTTACCGAATCGGCAATATCTATCACGCGCAGCCTTGTCCCGAGCAGCTCGCAGAGCCGCTCCGCGTTGCTGCGGGTGCGCTTTGTCGTACCGAAGCAGGGCATTGTGACCGCCAGTATATCCGACGCGGGTCTGCCGAGCAGCTTCATAGCCTCCACGCACACCAGCAGCGCAAGCGTGGAATCCAGCCCGCCGGAAATTCCGATCACCAGCGTTTTCGCGTTGGTGTGGCGGACGCGCTTTTCAAGCCCATGTGCCTGCATTGTGAGGATATCCTCGCAGCGCTTGTCGGTCTCCGCCGAGGTATTCGGAACGAACGGAGTGCGGCGCACTATTCTGGTAAGCTCTGCGGGCTTTATTTCCATATCGAACGGAATACGGCGCATTCCCGGGCGCAGACCTCCCACGAAGCTAGTGTTGCGGCGGCGCTCGGAAGCAAGCTTCTGGACGTCTATTTCAGTAACGGTCAGCCCGGTTGAGTACAGTTTGCTCTCCGCGAGGACTATTCCGTTTTCGGCGATTATATCGTGCCCGCCGAATACAAGATCCTGCGTGCTTTCGCCGGAGCCTGCGCTGGCATACACGTACCCGCACAGCAGCCGCGCGGACTGGCTGTTGACAAGCTCACGGCGGTAGGAATCCTTGCCGATGGTCTCGTTGCTGGCGGAGAGATTCGCGATGAGGGTCGCGCCGCCGAGCGTGAGTGAAATGCTCGGAGGCTCCGCAGCCCAGAGATCCTCGCAGATCTCCGCAGAGAAAACCAGCTCGGGCATTCCGCGGCACTCGAACAGCAATCCAAGCCCGAACGGAACGCTCTCCCCGAAAAGCTCAATATCGTACTCGCCCTCCGGGGCGGCGGTGAAATGCCGCTTCTCGTAGAATTCGTTGTAGTTCGGGAGGAACTTCTTCGGCACAACGCCGAGTATCTTCCCGTCCTTCATTACGACGGCGCAGTTGTAAAGCTCCCCGCGGAACCTCAGCGGACAGCCCACCGCAATGAGCATGTCAAGTCCGGCGGAGTGCTCCGTGATATCCTTCAGCGCGTTCAGGGCGCCGTCAAGCAGGGTCTGCTGAAAAAACAGATCCTGACAGGTGTAGCCGGTAATGCACAGCTCCGGCAGAACTAGCACTCTCACTCCCTGCTCGTGAGCCTTATCTATCAGCGCCTTTATGCGGGCGCAGTTATAGCCGCAGTCTGCAACCTTGATGTCAGGCGTTCCCGCGGCGGTCTTTACAAATCCGTCCTTCATTCTTCTGCTCCTTTTGTGCCACAGTAAGCACTTTATATTGTTATCCATTGTATATTATATACGTTTTTCATCTGAAAATCAAGAGCAGTACACGGATTTTTAACATTTTATATAAAAATCCCCGCAGCCGTGTGACTGCGGGGATAATTGTATTCGATTCAGTGATATCAGAATCCGGTAGAATAGTTCGGAGCTTCCTTTGTGATCTGGATATCGTGCGGGTGGGACTCCCTGAGACCTGCGCCGGTGATGCGTACGAACTCTGCACGCTCCTGGAGGTCGGGGATAGTCGGGCAGCCGCAGTAGCCCATACCGGAGCGGATACCGCCAACGAGCTGGAAGATGGTGTCGGCAACGGATCCCTTGTAAGGTACACGGCCCTCAACGCCCTCGGGAACGAGCTTCTTGCTCTTATCCTGGAAGTAGCGGTCAGCGGAGCCCTTCTTCATTGCAGCAAGGCTTCCCATGCCTCTGTATACCTTGAAGCTTCTGCCCTGATAGATCTCGACGTCGCCGGGAGCCTCCTCGCAGCCTGCCAGCAGGGAGCCGAGCATTACGCAGTTAGCGCCAGCCGCAAGAGCCTTGACGATATCGCCGGAGAACTTGATACCGCCGTCTGCGATGACCGGAACGCCGTACTTAGCGGCAGCGCATGCGCAGTCGTAAACCGCGGTGATCTGCGGAACACCGATACCTGCAACTATTCTGGTGGTGCAGATAGAGCCGGGGCCGATACCTACCTTTACAGCGTCAGCGCCAGCCTTGATGAGATCCTCAGCGGCAGCGCCGGTCGCAACGTTGCCCGCGATGATAACAGCGTTCGGGAACGCGGTCTTGATCTTGTCGAGGGTGGTCATGATGTTCTTGCTGTGGCCGTGCGCGGAGTCGAGCACCAGTACGTCCGCCTGAGCCTTCAGCAGAGCGCCGGCTCTGTCAAGCACGTCGGGAGTAATTCCGATCGCAGCGCCGCAGAGGAGTCTGCCGCCTGCGTCGCGCGCGGTGTTCGGGTACTGTACGCTCTTCTCGATATCCTTGATCGTGATAAGTCCCTTGAGGAAGCCGTTCTCGTCAACCAGCGGGAGCTTCTCGATCTTGTGCTTTCTGAGAATCTCCTGAGCCTGCTGGAGATTAGTGCCGACCGGAGCGGTAACGAGGTGATCCTTTGTCATTACCTCGCCGATCTTCTGGTTGTAATCGGTGATGAAGCGGAGGTCGCGGTTAGTGAGGATACCGACCAGCTTGCCGTTCTCAACGACCGGAACACCGGAGATCTTGTACTTGCCCATCAGAGCGTCTGCGTCAAATACGCTGTCCTGCGGGGAGAGGAAGAACGGGTTAACGATAACGCCGTTTTCAGAACGCTTTACCTTGTCCACCTCGTCGACCTGCTGCTCGATGGTCATGTTCTTGTGGATAATACCGATACCGCCTTCTCTGGCGATCGCGATAGCCATGCGGCTCTCTGTTACGGTATCCATCGCGGAAGTCATGATCGGGGTGTTGAGCGTGATGTTCTTGGTGAGCTGCGTCTTGAGGTCGATCATGTTCGGGGTAACGTCGCTCTTTGCGGGTATGAGCAGCACGTCGTCGAACGTAAGACCTTCCTTGACAAATTTCTCGTTGTAGTTGCAGTTCAGCATACGATTAAATCCTCACTTTCTCGATCCGTTTCTGATTTGCACAGGTATTCCTGCGTCTTTTTCATTTTCTGGAACATTTCCCTCAATAAGGAAAAAAGCCGCTGAATGCATATGCTTCATGGCTTTTAGTTCCGTTTCGGGGAGATGTCCTTCCGAAGATATATTGTAAATATTATATCACTAAACCGCTTTTTTTTCAAGCGCAAACCAGGAGAAAAGTATACAAATATCAAGCCTGAATTCGCCGCGATTTCGGAAATTTTCACGCTTTCCCTGAAAATCTCAAAAAAATCTTTCACAGCTTATTGACGAAAAAAGATATTTATTATAGAATATATGTGTATGGGTATTTTATGCCCTCTGAAAAATGTATGAAATTCACAGATAAGGAAATGATAATATGATAAAGACCTCAGCTTCGCTGCTTGCCTGCGACCTCGCGGATATATCCGGGGAGCTCTCGCGCTGCAAAGCGGCGAATGTCGACTGGATACACTTCGACGTAATGGACGGCGCGTTCGTCGATCAGATAACCTACGGCAGCCCGGTGCTGAAATGCGTCCGCAGGGCAACGGATATGTTCCTTGACGTGCACCTGATGGTGAACGACCCGGCGAGCCAGATCAAGTTCTTCGCGGAAGCCGGAGCCGACCTCATCAGCTTCCACCTTGAGAGCCGCAGCGACGCACGAAAGACCCTGGAGCTGATACGTTCCTTCGGCGTGAAATCCGCGCTTGCAGTAAAGCCCGGAACGCCCATTGAGGAAGCGTTCCCGCTTGTGGAGCTGTGCGACATGGTGCTCGTTATGACCGTTGAGCCGGGCTACGGCGGGCAGGCGTTCATTCCGGAAACGCTGGATAAGATACGCGCTCTGCGCAGCTTCGCCGGAGATTCCATCGACATTGAAGTCGACGGCGGAATAAACGGCAAGACCGCTCCGTTGGTAAAGGAAGCCGGCGCGAACGTCCTGGTTGCCGGGACCGGCCTTTTCAAGGCGGAGGATATGGCGCAGGTTAACTCCCTGCTGAAGGCTCCGCAGAAAGGACAGGCATGATAACTCCCATAACCAAGCGCGACCCGCGTAAGCTGTATCTGGAGCGCCTTGTATTCATGGCGGCTCTGCTGATACCGGCGGTGTTCCGCGGCGGCTTCAGACCGCTGACAGTGTGCGCGGTGTGCGTTATCTGCTGCATGTTCACAGACTGGGTCTGCTGCAAGCTGCGCCGCATAAAATACGACATTAAAGACCCCGCCGTGATGTTCTGGGGGCTGTGCTGCGGAATGCTCATGCCTGCTGGTATCCCGCATGTCCTTGCAGGACTTTCCGCGGTTATCTGCATAGCTCTCGGGAAACACATTTTCGGCGGAAACGAGAACCTCGTGTTCTCTCCTCCAGCGATAGCCGTGGCGTTCCTGATAATCTGCTACCCCGGCGACATGCTGTATTATCCGAAGGTCGGCGAAATTCTCCCGATGTTCTCGGAGTACGAAGGGACTTTCACCCGCTCTGTCGAATACCACATGAACCTCGGCACAACGCCTACCCAGTCCGTTATGGATATCCTCATGGGGAACGTCCCCGGCGCTATCGGCGCTGTTAATATCCTCGTTATTCTGGTCATCGGCGTGTGCATGCTGATAAAGCACTCCACCAGCTTCACCGCGCTGATATCCTGCCTGACCTCTGTGGCGGCTATCTCCGCGCTGTACCCCAGGGTCGGGGATTCTCCGCTTATGTCGGTGTTCTATGAGCTTTCCAGCGGCTTCCTGCTGTTCGGAATCGTTTTTATGTCCGCCGAGCCTTATATACTGCCGAAGCGCCGCGCCGCACGAGTCATCTACGGAGTCGTGCTGGGCTACACCGTGATGATGTTCCGGTATTTCGGTCAGGTGGAGGGCTGCTTCGTTTTCGCGCTGCTTATCGTCAACGCCATGAGCAGCTCGTTTGATACCATCGTTGAAAATATCCTCTACTGGAAGCGCAACTACATCAGCTCCTTCGAGGGAAGCAAGAACCGCGCGCAGCAGGGCGGCATAAAGCTCACTGACACGCAGGAGATACAGCTCCCCGAAAAATACCGCTACAACACCCCGCCGATAGACGGCAAGGTGAAGCGCCACAAGCGCCGTCCTGCGTTAATAAGCAGACCCGGGGAGGCTCAGCCGCACCATGAGCAGCTCGAGCAGCCGGAGCGTTCAGAGCCATCTATAAACCCGGAGAAGGAGGACAGCGATGAATAACAAAACCTCCGGGAAGTTCAGACTTGACGGGCTTTTCCGCCAGAATATCGTTCTGATGAGCGGACTCGTCACCGCCCCGATAATAGTAGCGGCGACAACGTTCGAACGCGCTCTGGTGCTCACCCTGAGCTTCCTTCTTATCTCGTACTCGTCAATAATCATCTGTCGGTTCATTCCCCGGGAGATAGTCTACACCGTGCGGATAATCTGCTACGTCGGAGTTGCCGCTGTGATGTATATTCCAACCGCGCTGCTGATGAACGCGCTGTTCCCTGAAACGGCCTCGGCGGTGTCCATCTACATTGAGATACTTGTAGTCAATTCCCTGATACTCGCAAAGACCGAGAGTCGGTTCTACCTCATGCCGATGAAAGAAATGGCGCTGGACGCGCTGATGTACATTCTTGGCTACGCTATAGCGGCGTTCGCCGTGGGTATCATCAGGGAGTTCCTCGCGTTCGGCTCGCTGTTCGGGCTGAGAGTATGCGACGCCCCCATGCCCGCCGCCAAGACCACGTTCTTCGGGTTCATACTTGTGGGGATCCTCGCGGCGGTCTGCCGCGGAGTGACTACCCGCCGCAGGAAGCGCAGCGAAAGCTCCGGCGTTATCCGAAAGGGGGCTGAATGATGGAAGTTATCGCAAAGATCGTTTCCGCCGCGATGGTATCCGTGTTCGTCCAGAACGCGATATTCGACCGCGCATTCGGCAGCAACGTCGGTATTTACGCCTCCCGAAAGAACAGCACCGTTATCGGCTTCACTCTCGGCATCACTGCTATGACCACCCTGGCGAGCATTGTTTCCTTCTTTGTTGACCAGGCTATGCTCCCGACGGAGTTCGGCTGGCTGTTCATGCCGCTTATCTACTCAGCCGTTATCAGCGTGCTGTATATTCTGGGGCTTCTGGGGCTGTGGCGGTTTTTCCCAAAAATATTCAGGAAAATACGCAAGTACGTCCACCTTGCGATATTCAACTGCGCCGTTATCGGCGCGCTTTTCCTCAACTCCAACTACGGCAGCGACATCTGGTCGTACATCGGATACGGTTTCGGCACCGGCATTGGGTTCTTCCTGGCGTGCTTCCTGCTGAATATCGCGCACGAAAAGCTGGACAGCGACAAGATCCCGCGTATATTCCGCGGCTACCCCATCATGCTTGTATACATCGGCGTGATATCGCTGGCGTTCTACGCGCTGGCGGGCTACACCGTTGACTTCTGATAACAACACACCACATTCTAGGAGATATCATGAAGAAAAAGAACATCAAGATAAAGCACCGCAAATACAGCCTGTACCAGCGCAAGAAAAGCAAGGGCAGGAAGTTCCTCACCGGACTGCTGATGGTAATTCTGGTGGCGGGTCTGTGCGTACTGGGCTACGGCCTGGGCAAGCCACTGGTGGAGTACTTCTCTAACCGCGGAAACGAGCCGCCCCCAGAATCCGCCTGGACTCCGCCGGTATCCGCCGAGCCTGCGGCTCCCTCTGCGGAAGGAACTGCGGAAAAGACCGCTGAATCCTCCGAACCTACCGCCGAGCCGGAAATCGAAAAGACGGTCAGCGCGTTCATTCTGCCGGAGACCGCCGCGCTCAGCTCCGAGAGCCTCAACAGCGCCCTCGCAGCCGCAAAGAACAACGGCTGCACCGACATCACGGTAACGCTCAAGGACGAAGCCGGAAGCTTCCTTTACAAGACCGCGCTCAAGGATATCCCCGAGAGCCAGATAACCGGAACCCTCACCGCAAAGCAGATTGCGGACATCATCACCAGGGCTGGAATGACTCCGCACGCGCGTATAAATACGCTGCTCGACCGCACCTCCCAGACCTACTCCGGCGGAAACATCTGCTACATGATAGCCGACGGCGGGATCTGGCACGACTACTACGTCGACCAGGGCGGCAAGTCCTGGCTCGACCCGTTCGAGAAGGAGACCGCGGCGTACCTTGCGGATATCACAAAGGAGATCGCGTCCGCAGGCTTCACAGACGTGATACTCGCAAACATGAGGTACCCGGCGTTCAACCCGCTGGATTATACGAACTTTCTGCGGCAGCTCAACATTTCCGACGAAACCGCGCGTCTTGAAGCGCTGTGGAACGTCATTTCCGCATGCCAGAAGGCTGCGGGGGATACCAGAGTCACAATTGAAATGAACGACGAAGATCTGTTCGCGGATAACAACGCGATCGCGCTCACCACTGCGGAAGCCGCAGGAGATAAAACAAAGCTGAAAACCGCAGCGCTGCTGGTGGACTACTCCCCCGCCGACAAGACCGGCTACGCCGAAACAAGGGCGTTCATCGGGAAGCTCTCCGCGATGTACTCCGGTCAGGAATGGGCGGTCCGCATTCAGACCTCCGGATTCTCCGCCGCTTCTCTCGAGCAGGTGCGCAAGGCGTTTGCGGACTCCGGTATCACCATGTTTTCTGAATAATCGGTGAAAATTTTACCGCCCTACTTGATTTTAGGAGCAGTTTAGGTTATAATTAAAAGGTACTATAAAAATCATGCCGCAAGGCAGGACGTGGAGGACAACTAATGACAACACTCGCAGTTATTTCTACCGCAGCTTCTTCTGCAGACGCAACCGGCGGTGCAAACGTGGCAAGCATGCTCACAATGCTCATTCCGCTGGCGCTTATCATCGTATTCTTCTATTTCTTCATAATCCGCCCGGAGAAGAAGCGCAACAAGGAAATGCAGAACATGCTCAACAGCATTCAGGTTGCTGATGAGGTTATCACCAACGGCGGCATCATCGGCAGAGTTCTTTCCGTTAAGGAGGACACCGTGCTTATCGAGACCGGCAGCGACCGCACCAAGATCCGCGTGCTGAAATCTGCTATCGCTAAGAACAACACCGTTCACGAGGCTCCCGCTGAGGAAGCTCCCGCTAAGAAGAAAAAGGGCGACAAGCCCGCTGAGATCAAGTGACCTTGCGCATATGAAGCAAAAACTCCCTTCGGAAACGGAGGGAGTTTCTGTTTGTCGGAAGAGTGCACGGCTAAAAATATGCTGGTGAAAATTGCCGACGTGGTATTTAACATGCGGCCGCTAAATTATAAGCAAGGGGCCTCTTTTGAAGCCCCTTACATTCATTCATTCTTATTTTCTGTTGTCTGTTCAGGCTCGGTAGCTCCCTCCGCGCCCTTTTTAAGCTTTATCTTCGACATATTCCGTATTCTTGACCAGATGAACGCCAGCGCCACCAAAACAAGCTCCGGAATAGTCTGCCACAGTCTGGACACCACGGATACGACCATAGCGTCGCTCTGCGGCATTATAAGGCACAATCCGGCTACGATGATACCCTCGCGGACTCCAAGCCCGGACGGGGCGAATATCGCGAGAATGCCCATTATCGCGGAAACTCCCCAGATACCGGCACAGAACAGCAGTTCGGAATACTCCACGGCGGGGTAGATCGACTTTGTAAGAATGAAGAATCCAACGCCGACGATCAGCCAGTTTCCGATGAACAGCAGCACAACCTTTAACATCTGCGAGTACTTCATCGGTATCTCAAGATCCTTCTTAAAGAGCTTCCCAAGTATCCGCAGGAAGAAATTGATTATTTTCGGGTGAATACACACGAAAAACACGACTATCAGCGCGATAGTTACCCACTTGTAGTTTTCCAGAAGCTCGTTCGGGAAGAACAGCAGCGACACGATAAACAGCATTGCCGCGCCAAGCAGCGTGCAGACATTCTCAATAAAGAAGCACACCGTTACCTTCGACAGCGGCGCGTCCTCCTCCTTATAATAGGTCAGGCGGGCGGCAAGCATGAACACCTTCCCCGGAATGTACTTTCCGAGGATAGAGTAGAGGTAGCTCGTGACGGCTTTCTCGTACTTTATCGCACAGCCGTTAAGCTTTGTAATGTAGTGCCACAGAGACGCCAGGGTTATTTTATACAAGAAATAGAACAGCATGGAGAATATGAATATCCCCATATCAACGTTCATTATCTTGTCGGAGAATTCATCCCAGTTCTTCCAGAAGTACCACGCCAGGAATACCACGACAAGCACGCCGAACAGGATTTTCAGCGCTTTCAGTATCTTTTTCTTATCAGGCTTTTTCATTGTTTTCTCCCGGTCAGAAGCTCAGCAGCACGCGAATGAAGCACATGTAATAGTATATGAACCAGGTCGGCATTTTCTCAAGCTTAGCGAGCTTTTCACGGCTGAATTTCATGTTTCTCCAGCCAAGCTTGAATGCAAGGCGGTGATTCCACTTGCACTTGCCGGAGACATCAACATTAAGCTTCCTGCCCATCTTTTCGAACATTTCCTGCTTCGCCTTTGCCGCGTTGAACTTGAATACAAGCGCACGCTTCTGGCTGCGAAGCATTTTGCTGTCGTCAATACGCGAAGCTACTATCGCGCCGTCGTCCACAGCGGACTGGAACGCCTCCATTGCGCGCTCGCTTCGGATAACGCAGCTTGTGTGCTTTATCGGATTCTTCTTCATTTCCTTGAGCCAGATATCGCCGAAGCTGATATCCGCAGAGTTGCAGTAATGATCCTGGCAGACCATGCAGCTCTCCCGGCTGAAGAAGTACGCGTTTTTGTATGCGCATATCGTCTTGGGGTAGCTGAGGGTCTTTTCGCTGCCGTCCTCGTACTGCACGGTGGAAAGTCCGCGCCAGTGACCACGGCGGTAGTACAGCCTCTTTGCGCCCTCAAGGGAGATTTTCTTCTTCCTCAGCGGAACTAACGTTGCATTCTCGCTGTGACTTCCGCTGCAATAAAGTCCGAGCTTCAGCACGACCTTTTCTTTCAGCGCGGGCTCCTTTTCAAGCATTGCGGTGAACGCTCTCATCTGGCAAGGGACGAGTACTACGGCAAGCTTTCCGTTGAACTCACGGAGCATATCAACGTGCTTCATCAGCGGCATGTACATGTATACCGACGAGGAGCTTTCCATCAGTTCCTCCCTGGTTGTCGCGATGAACGTCTTGTATCCCAGCTTTCCGTCCTTTATCTCGCTTCTTGTGACCCACGCGCCGTCTATCTCTCCCGTTTCGAGCATGTGGCACAGCAGAGCCGTCACCATACCGCCGGAAGCCGCATTAGCGCGGATATTCCCGTCAGCGGCATAGCCCATTCGCGCGCATATATGTTCGCCCATGTAGAACTCCGGACGGTTGAAATCAAGCAGCTTGACCTTTTTCGGCTTGGCGTAGACCTTGTCTATCTCCTCGCTGATGAAGCGGATATTGTCACGGCTGCTCTCCAACACGGCAGGGAGGTTCTCCTTTATTTTCTCGCGTATATTCTGGCTCTCGGAAATGAACCCCATGAACTTTGTTTTCAGGGAGTCAAGCTCCAGCGCGGAAAAATCCACCGCGTACTCGCCAAGCCCGAACATATCGAGGACTTCCTTATACTTGTGGCTCCAGCCGACGAGCAGCACCGGAGTGCATTTTTCCAGAGCGCCTATCATTGCATGGAATCGGGAAGCTACCAGTACTTCGCAGCGTGCCAGTAGCTCGCGTATCTCCTCGGGAGCCATTTCGCGCCGCTCCCACATTACCTTTGTCTTGTCCCGGACTGCATTATAGACCTCGGTGCAGATGATGAGGTCGTTGTTGCGGGGCTTCTCGCTGCCTTCGCGGGCGGCGTTGGCTATCAGAAGCACGTTATAGTCCTGCTCATTGAGCCAGTTGATGAACTGGATCATACAACCGCGGTAGTCCCTGCCCATTTTTTCGCATTTTCCCTGGACTACGCTGCTTATCGACAGCGCGACAACTCTCTTGCGGAAGAACGGGCTGTCCTCGCAGAGCTTCTGCACTTTTTCGGCATAAAATTCGCTGTCGGGCATGGAGAATGCTCCATCGGCGCAGAGCTTCACGTTTTCGGTGACGCCTATTCCGGCTAGGTTGTCCTGGGTGATTTTTCCGCGTGCGCAGATGAGCTTTATCTTCGGAAGTATCCACTTTGCAAGGAACTTATTCCAGCCGTTCTTGAACGTACCAAGCGCCTGGGAGTACTTAACGACGGGAACTCCGCAAAGCATGGGGACTGCTGCGCATACGAACGCGTAAGTATTCATGATGAAGCCGCGGCTGTCCACGAAGGAGATTCCCGCCTCGTCGATAACTATGTCGCACTGGGAGTACGCCTTGATTATCTTATCCATTTGCAGAAGCTTCCGGAACGGCGGAATGAACCGCAGGAAGCTATAAAGTATGGACAGCGGGAAAGCCAGGAATAGAAGGCGCTCCGGCTTTGCGTTGACTACTTTTATAAAGTCGTATTTCTCGGGCATTTCAGCGATGAGCTTACGGTCTGCACCGGGGTATGTGGACATCAGGAATATATTGAGTTTCTCGCCGTAGCGCTCCCTGAGCTGCTTTATGGAGCTCTGAAGCATGGCTGCGGCTCCCTTGTTTCCGCTGAAGCAGGCGGCGGTTATAGCGATGTTTATTGGTTTCATCTATGTGCGCTTCCTTTACTTTTCGATTTTGTATAGCAATACAATGATATTGTATCACATAAGTGCTTATTTGTCAAAAGAAAAGTTTGTGAAAAGATTGCTGGAATGATAAACTATAATTTAGCGCTACATGGAAACTACTGCGTCAGCAATTGGTTTTCGCTT
>OLNW01000033.1_pt1 | contig 173703 bp, 154 predicted proteins | sample 1672121 | NCBI WGS metagenome assembly OLNW01 (sample SAMEA3136648, study PRJEB25190) | human gut metagenome
GCTAAGGGGCTTACCCTCAGAAAAATCATCCGCAATGCCGTTACAACAGCACTGCGGATGGATATCTCGTTGCTCGCTAACTTTTAGCGGACAGCAATAATATTAAATTTGTTTGTTTGGTGCGATAATGCTATCTCAAAAATCTCATTTTGGTGCATGATATGGTGATTAAATTTGTTTGTTCAGTGCAGAGGCGTTATATTTGTCTTTGAAAAACAGTGATTTATGAAAAGGAAAATATATGATTCCCTTTTGAGATGGAAAAACGAGGAGAAAGGTAAGGTCGCCCTCCTCGTGGAAGGAGCAAGGCGGGTGGGAAAGAGCTTCATAGTGGAGGAGTTCGCCAAGAATGAGTACAAGTCATATATTCTTGTGGACTTCGCGCACATCGGTAAAGCGATGAAGGAAGTTTTTGATGAGTATCTGAATGAAACTGACACATTTCTTATCTTTTTGCAGAATGTCGCTGGTGTCCAGCTGTACGAGAGAGAGTCATTGATTATTTTCGATGAGGTTCAGAAATATCCAATGGCGCGTCAGGCCATCAAGCATCTTGTAGCGGACGGAAGGTATGATTACATAGAGACCGGGTCATTGGTAAGCATCAATGAGAACACCGAGGATATTCTTTTGCCTTCCGAGGAGAGACCTCTTCAAATGTACCCTATGGATTTTGAGGAGTTTTTATGGGCGTTGGGCGATGAGATGACCATGCCGTTCGTCAAGACGTGTTTTGAGAATCGATGTCAGCTTGGCCCGATGCACCGTAAGGCGATGACCATGTTCCGGCAGTATCTGATTGTCGGAGGAATGCCGCAGGCGGTTAAAGAATTTGTTGAAACGGGGATATTCCGTAAAGTGGACACGGTGAAGCGGGATATTCTGGCATTGTACCGTCGTAGCATTGACAAGCACGTCAATGGGTACACGGAAAAGGTTAAGGCGGTGTGGGATCAGATACCGGGCGAGCTTCAGAAACATGAGAAGAAGTTCCGCCTTGCAAGTTTGGGTGAAGGCGCGAGATACAGAAGCTATGAGTCATCGTTCCTTTGGCTGAAGGACGCTCGTTTTGTGAATATCTGCAATGGTGTTACGGAACCTCAGGTAGGCATGAGACTGAAACGAGATGACCGGACTTTCAAATGTTATATGGGAGACACTGGGCTCCTGATTTCTCACGCGTTCGATGAGAAGACTATCCAAGGCGAGGAGCTGTATCAGAAACTTCTTCTTGGCAAGTTGGAAATCAATGAAGGGATGCTCATGGAAAACATTGTCGCCCAGATGTTTGTTGCAAGCGGTCACTCTTTGTATTTCTATAGCAATTATTCAACGGTCTCTGAGGACAGGATGGAGGTTGACTTCCTTGTGGAAAAGCCGACATTGACAAACGCCCATAACATTTGCCCGGTTGAGGTGAAATCTGGCAAGTATTCCTGCTTCTCATCCTTGTCAAAATTCCGTGAAAAGTTCAAAAAACAACTTCATGTTCCTTACGTAATTTATACCCAGGATTATAAAGAAGAAAACGGATATGTGTTCCTTCCGATCTATATGACACCACTGCTATAGAAGTGGCGACAAATCCAAATTATTTTTTAAGGATTACTAAGTGTCAATTTACATATCAATTTTGTATATTTGTAATTGAGGCCTTGGCTGTCACGGAGGTTCTGTGGCCGCAGACAGGGCTTACCGAAGTTCAATCACATAAAGACCTAAGAATATGTTCGCAAAAGAGATCTACATCGCAAGACGCAAGGCTCTGTTGGAGAAGATGGCGCAGACCGCTCCGCAGGGGAAGCGTGGAATAGCCCTGTTCGTGGGCAACGTCGAAGCGGCCGCCCAGTACAAGGACAACGCCTATAAATTCCGTCAGGACTCATCCTGGCTGTACTATTTCGGACTCGACGAGCCACGCTATGCGGCCATCCTGGACCTTGACAGCGGAGAGGAGACCATCTTCGCCGACGATGTGGAGATCGGGGACATCATCTGGATGGGACCTCAGCCATCGGTCGCCTCCAAGGCCGCCGAGGTTGGCGTAAATCATTCAGCATCTTACGGTTCTCTGAACATCGCCGTCACTAAGGCTTTGGCCACAGGCAGGAATATTCATTTCCTTCCTCCGAGCCGCTACTACAACACGATGAAACTCGCCGCCCTTGTGGGAATATCCAATGAGGATGTGGCCCGTGTCGCCCCTATCGACGAGGACGGCGGCAAGCACGCCTCCATGGAACTCGTGCAGGCTGTCATCTCGATGAGGCTTGTCAAGGAACAGTGCGAGATCGAGCAGATCGACGATGCCGGAGCTCTCGGACAGAGGATGCATACTGTGGCCCGCAACAGCGTCAAGGTCGGGATCATCGAGCAGGAGATTGTCGGCAAGATGGAGGGTGTGACCCTCAGCGAAGGTTGGGGCGTGTCGTTCCCGACAATCCTTACCCAGCATGGTGAGACTCTGCACAATCATCTGCACGACAAGGTCATCGAGCCTGGCAAACTGATGGTGATCGACGCCGGTGCCGAGAATAATATGCACTACGCCTCTGATTTCACCCGCACCCTGCCGACCAGCGGCAAGTTTACCCAGAAGCAGAGGGACATCTATCAGATAGTCTGCGACTGCAACGAGTTGGCGTTCAATCTGACAAAGCCGGGAGTCGCCTATAGGGACGTTCATCTGGCCGTCGCCAAGCTGATGCTGGAGGATCTCAGATCTCTGGACATCGTGCGCGGCAATCTGGACAATATGCTTCACGAAGGCATCGCCGGACTGTTCCAGCCTCACGGACTCGGCCACAACATGGGACTTGACGTTCACGACATGGAGGACCTCGGAGAGGATCTCGTGGGTTACGATCCGGATCAGAAACGCTCCACGCAGCTCGGCCTCGGCAGCCTCAGAATGGCACGCCGACTTGTTCCGGGCAATGTCATCACAGATGAGCCGGGAATATACTTCATTCCGGCCCTCATCGAGAAATGGAAGAGCGAGAAGCGCGACAAGGGCTTCGTGAACTATTACAAGCTGGAGCACGACTACCTCGACTTCGGTGGCATCCGTCTGGAGGACGATGTGCTTGTGACAGAGGATGGCGCGCGCCGCACAGGCCCGAACCGCCTTCCGATCCAGCCGGACGATGTCGAGGCCGCTATGGCTTAGCCGATAACCTCGCGGATTTAAACAATGAGCGTTTTGGTCATCATCCTTGCCGTGCTGGCAGGAGTGGTCGGCATCATCGGGAGCGTTGTCCCCGCCCTGCCCGGTCCTCCTGTCAGCTGGGTCGGGCTGATGATTCTCTATTTCTGGGGCAAAGGCACGAACGGGGCCGGCGACCCGATGTCGCTGACATTTCTGCTCGTCTGGCTGGGAATCACTGCGGCCGTGACGATCATCGACTACATTGTGCCGTCCTGGTTCACCAAGGTCACGGGCGGAACTAAAGCCGCTGGCCGGGGAGCCATAGCCGGGATGCTTGTCGGCCTCTTCGTCCCGCCGGTCGGAATCATCCTCGGCACTCTTCTTGGAGCGTTTCTCGCCGAGTTGGTTTTCGCTGACAAGAACGGCTGGGAATCCGCCAAATCCGCCCTCGGAGCCTTTATGGGATTCCTTTGCGGAACCGGCATCAAGTTGATTGCCAGCGGAATGATGATGTATTACATAGTAGTGTATCTTACTTGAATATGGAAGAGAAATATTCACGTTTCCTTGAGGAAGTAGGGAAATTCGTGCCCAAGAACGCACTCTACACCGATGAGATAAGGCGCTTCGCCTGGGGCACCGACGCTGGTTTCTACAGGCTTGTGCCGAAGATTGTCATCCGGTCGTCCAATGAGAAAGAAATCTCGAAGATCCTTGAGGCGGCATCGAAGTTTGATGTCCCGGTGACTTTTCGTGCCGCCGGAACCAGCCTTTCGGGTCAGGCTGTCAGCGATTCCGTGCTGATCGTGGTGGGAAAGAACTGGGAAAGATACATGGTTTCGGAGGACGCTTCCGAGATAACCCTCGAACCGGGAATCGTAGGGGCGAGGGTGAACGCCATCCTGAAGCCTTATGGTCGGAAATTCGGCCCGGATCCGGCCTCGATCGGAAGTTGTATGGTCGGCGGAATCGTGATGAACAACGCTTCCGGAATGAGCTGCGGAACCCACGCCAACAGCGACAGGGAACTGGAGAGCGTGCGGATGGTCTTTGCTGACGGAACTGTTCTGGACACGGGCGATAAGGATTCCAAGGAGGCTTTCCGCGCCGGACATCCGGAATTCATCCGAAAGATAGAGGGATTGAGGGACGAAATCCTTGCCGACAAGGAACTCTCCGAACGCATAAGGTACAAATACTCAATAAAGAACGTAACCGGACTCAACATATTCCCTTTCATCAGGTTTGAAGATCCGTTCGACATAATCGCCCATTTGCTGGTCGGCTCCGAGGGTACGCTGGCGTTTATGAGCCAGGTCACGATGAAGACTCTGCCGCTGCCGTCCAAGGAAGCTTCAGCGATGGTCTATTTCGGGACGATAAGGGAGGCGGCGGAAGCGGTGGTGGCGCTGCGGAAGGACATTGACCCTGCGGTGCTTGATGCCGCTGAACTGCTTGACAAACGGTCGCTTGCGTCAGTAGTTGACCCGATGCTTAATGAATATCCCGACAAGGATCTGACCGCTCTCCTGCTTCGCGTCACGGGTGCTGACCAGACGGACTTGGATGCCAACATCGGCAAACTCTCCGAGGTTCTGCGCCGTTTTGCCGTACTGAATGACGCGGAGGGCAACTCGTTCATATTCAGTAGCGATCCTGCCATTACGGGGAACTACTGGGCCATCCGTTCGGGAATATTCCCGTCCGTCGGTGGAATGCGCCGCGAGGGGACGACCTGCCTTATCGAGGACATCGCCTTCCACATCGAGGATCTGCCAGACGCGACGGAGGATCTTTCGGCGCTGCTGGACAGGCATGGCTACGACGATTCCTGCATCTACGGCCACGCCCTTGAGGGCAACTTCCATTTCATCATCAACCAGTCGTTTGATTCCGAGGCGGAGGTGAGGCGCTATGAGGCGATGGTCCGCGACGTGGCGGAGATGGTGGTCGGGAAATATGACGGTTCTCTGAAGGCCGAGCACGGAACGGGCAGGAATATGGCTCCGTTCGTGAAGTACGAGTGGGGCGGGAAGGCGTTCGGGATAATGAAGCGGGTGAAGGAACTGTTTGACCCTCACAGGCTTCTGAATCCTGGTGTGATCTTCAACGATGATCCGGAGTGCTTCTTGAAGAATTTCAAGGCGTTGCCGGTGCTGAAACCGTGGGCGGATGACAGCAAGGCTGTCGAGCCTGAGTTGGCGGAGATCTACAAGAAACTGAACAAATGCATCGAGTGCGGATTCTGCGAGGTGAACTGCCTTTCCTGCGGCTTCACGCTTTCGTCCCGGACCAGGATCGCCACGCAACGTGAGATCACCGCCCTGCGGGAGTTGCCGGATCCGACCGCCTCGGAACAGACTCGTCTGCGGACGCTTGAGAAGGAATATTCCTACACGGGGGAGCAGACTTGCGCCGGGGACGGCCTCTGCTCGACTTCGTGTCCGATGGGCATCAATGTCGCCGACCTGACTCATCAGCTGAGGAGGGTGAATATGCCCGCGGGCTCTTTCGGCCACGGTTTCTGGAACTTCGTCGCCGGTCATTACGCCGGAGTCAAGAGTGGCCTTCGCGGTGCTTTGAGGATGGCCACGGCCGGCGAGACCGTGCTTGGTGACCTTGCCATGAGCGGCCTATGCCGCTGGCTGCACAACGCCATACGTATTCCGCTATGGACTCCAGCCACCCCTGAGGCCTATAATATTCCTAAATCGCTCAGGGCTTTGGTAAGTTCCGCCGCCTTTGGCCACGATGGCGCTTCGACTGTCGAAGCGGCCACGGAACCTGCCGGGTTGGGGAGCCTGTCCATGAGCCCGGACTCGCAAACATCCGAAGCGGCCACGGAACCTGCCAGGTTGGGGAGCCTGTCCATGAGCCTGGACTCGCAAACATCTGAAGCGGCCACAGGAACACCGACAGTCTGCAAGGTGGTCTATTTCCCGAGCTGCATCAACCAGATGATGGGCCTCCCTAAACATCACCACGCCGTGGACAAGCCTCTTGTCGAGGAGATGGTGTCGCTGTTGGGCAAAGCAGGCTACGAGGTCATATTCCCGGAGAATATGTCGTCCCTTTGCTGCGGCACGATCTGGGAAAGCAAGGGTATGCCGGAGATCGCCGACAGGAAGACAGCCGAACTGGAGGAAGCTCTTTGGCAGGCCAGTGAGCAAGGCCGCTACCCTGTCCTTTGCGACCAAAGCCCCTGCCTTCATCGTATGGAGCACAAAATAAAGAAGATGCGGCTCTACGAACCGTCCGAATTCATCCTTGGTTTCCTGACCGACAGGCTGGACTTCCACCAGACCGACACCCCGGTAGCCATTCATCTCACCTGCTCGATGCGTCTGATGCACAAGACCGGCAAGATGCTTGAACTTGCCCGCATGTGCTCCACCAACGTGATTGTTCCAGAAGGCGTAGGCTGCTGCGGTTTCGCCGGCGACAAGGGCATGACCCACCCGGAACTCAACAAGTACGCCCTTCGCAAGCTAAAAGCCCAGGTCAAAGGCGTCCCGGTCGGCTACTCCAACAGCCGCACTTGCGAGATCGGCCTTGCCACCAACTCCGGCATCCCGTACGTCTCCATCGCCTACCTCGTCAACCGCTGCACCACCGCCAAAAATGTGTGACGGATCAGTGGACAATCTTGACATCTGACACAGAAACTCCTTTTTGTACACCGAGCGATCATCTCGGTCGCAATCACCTTTTCGGTCGCAGAGCAGTCACCTCGGCGTTCACTGAGCGATCAACCTCTTCGGTCGCAGAGCGATCACCTCGGCGTTCACTGAGCAATCAACCTTTTCGGTCGCAGAGCAGTCACCTCGGCGTTCACTGAGCCTGTCGAAGTGATCTGTTTCCATGTGAGCCGTAACCGTTATGGATAGTGTAAAGTATTGGGTAATAATGGATAACGCTGCTGCCTTTAGTCGGTTTCTGCCAAAGAGAAGTTGCTATCTGATTCATTAAGAATATCTTACCTGTCACTCACTCTGTATCAATTGGTGGTGCTTAATGCGCTGGTTTTCAGAAATATAGCTATTACCCTTCCGCTTGATCTCACCGAAGGAAAGTGGTCAAGATATTCATCAGCAACCATTTACTCTTCACGGCTACAGAATCGAAGAATATTCAGTATCTTTGCCCCTATGGAAGTACGTGCGAAAAAGGCGCTCGGCCAGCATTTCCTGACTGACCAGAGTATTGCGAAGAACATTGTCGGGGCTCTTGAGGGGCATCAGGCGTTGGAGGTCGGCCCTGGAATGGGAGTCCTGACCCAGTACCTGCTGCCACGTCCGGAACTGGCGTTGAAAGTCATTGAGATTGACGGCGAGTCTGTTGTCTATCTGAAGAAGCATTTCCCGAAATTGGGTGACAGCCTGATTGAGGGTGACTTCCTTAAGATGAATCTTGACGGCATCTTCGAGGGGGAATATTCAGTGATCGGGAACTTCCCGTACAACATCTCCTCGCAGATATTCTTCAAGATTCTTGAGCATCGCGACCGTGTCCCGGAGGTGGTCTGTATGATCCAGAAGGAGGTCGCAGAGCGCATCGCCGAGAAGCCCGGCACCAAGACATACGGCATCCTGTCGGTCTTTCTTCAGGCATGGTATGACATTGAATATCTTTTCACTGTGGGTTCTGGAGCGTTCAACCCTCCACCTAAGGTCCAGTCCGCCGTGATCCGTCTCACCCGCAATTCTCGCACATCCCTCGGTTGCGATGAAAAGCTTTTCCGCACGGTAGTGAAGACCGCCTTCGGCCAGCGCCGCAAGACCCTTCGCAATTCCCTCAAGCCGCTGATCAGACCGGATCTCCTGTCCGACCCAGTCTTCGGTCTCCGCCCCGAGCGCCTGAGTGTGGATGATTTCATAGCCTTGACCCACAAGCTTCAGAATAGCTGACCCTTGCCGGTTGAGGTTCCCGATGACAGCCCGCCTGCTGACCTGCTGCTACTCGACTGCTACCCGTCTATTGCCCTGATGCTACCCGACTGCTGCCCGACTGCTACCTACCTGTTGCCTTTTGTGCTGTTTTTGTCGAGATTTTCAACAAGATTCTTGGAAAACAAGAAAAATTTGTATCTTTGTAGTCCAAATAGCGACGAAAGGTTTGACAACCGTTCGGCCAGAACATCCGGAGAGGTGGGAGAGTGGCTGAATCCACAGGTTTGCTAAACCTGCATACGGGTAACCGTATCACGAGTTCGAATCTCGTTCTCTCCGCTTTCTAACAAGCAAAAAGCCCTTTCTGAGTATTTCAGAAGGGGTTTTTCTTATTTTTCAGCCTTAAAAACTTGCACCAAAAATGCACCAAGTGTGCATCCAAAGGCCATTATGACTTCCTTGGTTCTTTCTTCATTTGGTCAAAGTTCAGGCTTATCAGGACAGCCCCAGACAAAGGGTCAGCATCATAGATGACCACCATCTTTATGGACTGGAACCATAGTAGGTGAATCAGAACCATCTCCTTGTTTGTCACTCCTGGGACCACCAGATTGGACACTTTAACCCAGGACTTCTTCATAGAAAGGTTCTCACAGAGATGGTTCTCTTCCTGGTAAATCAAGTTCAGTTCATCATCAGAATAGAGAGTGGTAAATAACCTCTCCATTGTAACTTCAAGGTGTTTAATGTGGTTTTCAATTTCTTTCTTCATCATCTTTTTCCCTTAACAATATAGTCTGCTATCCACAAAAGCAAACATTTGGGGAGAAATCCAACGACTGTCAAGATCCTCTTTACCTCCTCATCTCCAAAAGTAAAGAAAGAGAGAACAGCCTCTGCCATCCTCCCTTTCTGTTCTTCTTGTCCCCATCAAAAGTTTGTTTCCATCATCTTCTTCCTGGTTTTGTCAGTCAATGCAATGTATGGTTTCATAGTGTCATAGTCTTCATGTCCAGTGTAGGACATCACCAGTTGTGGAGACCACCCCATTTCCAGAGCATGAACCACAAAGGTTCTTCTTGCAGAGTGAGTTCCTATAACATCACATAACTGGTGAGTTTCATCAATCCTGTCCTTCCCACTAAACTGCATCTTTGTAATATCTCTTGTAAATCCCAGTTTCTTTGCAATCACCTTCAATTGGTCATTCATCTTCTGATTGGACTTTGGAGGAAACATCAACCCATCCTTGGTGGGGATGTCCCTGTACTTCATATACAACTCCTTACTATATTTGTTCAAGAAGATGGTCAGAGAGTCATGAGTCTTCTTACTCACAAAGGAGAAGGAGGTGGGGTTGTCAAAATCATCAAAGTCAGCTTTCTTCAATATCTCCATATCACTATGTCTCAATGAGGTGACACATGCAAAACAGAACCTATCCCTGGTCAGTTCCAGGTGTTCTTCTCCTTCACTGAGCTTATAGTTATACATCTTCTCAAACTCTTCCCACTTCAAATAATTGACTGCCTTGGGTTTAGACTGTTCCAACTTTGGAGTCTTGTGTTTCAGGACATCCTCCCCATGTTTCAAGTATCCTCTCTCTTTTGCCCATTTGAGTATCTGTTTGAAGTAACTCAAATGGTTATCAATGGTATTGTTTTTATAACCTTCCATTATGAGAAAGTTTTGGTACTCATCCAGAGTTGAACCTGTTATGTTGTCCATCAACAAATTGGGTTTCATCTTCTTCACCTGAGTCTGAACAGCACTCAACTTGTCAAAGATGGGGTTATCCCATACCTTCTTCTGGTTCATCTGTTTCATATCAGAGAGTTTCCAGTGTTCCTCCTTACTCCTCACTTCAACATATATCTTTGCAAACTCATCAAAAGTAAGGTTCTTCTCCTTGACAAGTTGGACACAGGGGTCATAGAAGGATGCAATCACATAGTCCATCCACTCCTGTCTCTCATCCTTGGTATTCATCTTCTCCAAGTCCTTGGTCTCTATGATGACCTTGGAGATGTGTTCTTGAAGGTTGTTCAAAAGAGTTCTTTTCTCTTCCACTTCCCTTTGTTTCTCAATCTTCTCAACCTTGGAAGTCCTTCTCAGGGTCTGTCTCTTTTCATCCCAGTCCTTGGGGGAGATGAAAATCTTGGTCTTACCTCCCACCCTGAATGACCTGGAGACAGACACCCTCACAAGTATCTGTCCCTTCTTGGTCTCATCTACCTTCTTTGATAACTCAAAATTGATTGTACTCATACTTATGACAATCTGGGGTTAGTGGTTAGGAGGTGGTTGATTTCTTCAATGGAGAAGAAGTCCCTACCTCCAACTGTTCTGGGGGTGAGGTATCCAGAGTGTTTCCACCTGTTGATGGTGGAGACATGGACACCAAACATCTGTGCTGTGTGGGTTGTGTCAAACCACTTCTGGTCTTCCATCTTCTTCTGTTCATTCTTGACCTCCCTCATAGTGGTCACCACACATTCCTTCATCATTCTCTGTAAGTCCTGATAGTTCATAGTTACAGAGATGTTTTTGTCATCAAAACTAATACTTCTCATAATTATAAATTATTAAAAATTAAACATTTACTTTCCATTTAATAACATTTCAATCCAATCATCATCTTGGTCAAGTGACACTGGGTACATCCCCTTCTCCACCAGTTGTTCAAGTCTCAGGTCATCTATTTTCTCCAAATTATCCTCTTCCCCAATCTCTTCATAATAAATCCACCCCACCTGTTTCCACTCATCTTCTCCCAACTTGTCAAGGATTTCATAACCTTCAATCAAATAGTTTCCATCTACATCTTCAGCAAAACAATGATGGACATACAAATCTTTAATCTTTCTCATTTCCATACTCCTATCCATTAATCCAAGGTTTGTATTTACTCCCAGGTCCCCAGTGGGGTCTAAACTCATCACAGAATGGTGGGTCATCATACCCACTGTCTTCCCACAACTTTTTCTTCTTAACAGTCTTGTCTTTGGTTTCCACAACCACATCAGGGTCTTCAAGACCCATAGTCTTTTTTCCTTCCATCTATTTCTTTGATTAAAACTCCAAGGATTGTCCTTGTCCAGAGGTTCAGAACTGAACTCTTCTTAAACATAACAAAGGATGAAGGGATTTGATGGGAAAAATGCAGTTTTGAGAAACTTTTTTTCAAAATATGCCCTACAATACACTGTAATGCATATATTTTTTACAATGCAAACTTCTTTTTGAGCCTCATTACTGTGCTGAGCCCCACCTTCTGCTCCCTGGCTATCCTTCTCAACGACTTCTCCATATATCTCAGCTCAAAGATGACTTTCCTATACTTCATCAGGTAGTCCTTCCTGGTCATTCTTGGTCTTCCCATAGTGTTGATGTGGTTAAAGGTTGAACTCTTTCTTTACCTTCTGGACAGTGGCTGGTGATACCCCTGTTATCTTGGAGGTGTTCCTGATGGACTGTCCCGCTTTGAGGTTCTTGATAACACTCCTGTACTCAATGGCCATCTGGTCTTTGGTCTTTATGCCTGAACCCTTGGGCTTCCCCAATTTGCCACCATCCCTGATATACTTCTCCCTTCCAGAGTTGAGCCTATACTTGATGGCCTCCCTTTCCAGTTCTGCTGCTGTGCCCAGAACTGCACACATTATGGTCAGGTAAGGGTTCTCCTTCCCATCAGGAGAAAAAATGGACAGTTGTTCTTTCAGGAAATAACAATTGATGTGGTGGTCTTTGAGGGACTTGATGGTCTCCAAGAGTTCATCACACTTCCTGGACAGCCTGGACAGCTCACTGCAAAGAATAAGGTCTATGTGGTTGTCAATGCAAAAAGAGAGGGCTTCCTGAAGGAGAGGTCTGCACTTGTTGGAGAGGCCCCCTGACTGGTGTTCTTGAAAGTTCCTGATGACCTGGATATGGTTGGAGTCTGCATAGTGTTGGAGGTCTTCTACTTGTCTGGTGGTGTCCTGTCTTCCTTCAAGGGAACCAGAACTGCTGCACCTGGTAAAGATGATGGCTGTGGGTGTCATTGGTGTGCTATTTTAAAAGGTGTGCTAAACAAATGATGTCAGGGCTTATTACAGGTGGGTGTGGGTGGGGTCTTTGTGTTCTCCCTTTCTCTTTGATAATGATCATAACTTCTTCCCATCCAGTATGCTTTCCAGGATGTCTCTTGCTGCTCCCTTGGCTGCTATGATGTGGGAGAAACTGGGACCAACTGAACTGTAATTGGACACTATACCTGCAAGGATGATTGCAGATGTGATGACCAGCAGTTGCTCTCTGGGGGTGATGTTTTTTTCTTCTTCCATAAGGGGTGGTGTTTAGTATCTCTCTTTAATAAGGTAGTCTTCACATTCTTCCAGACCAAAGAACTCAATGAGGTAGTCCTTGGAAACTGGTTCAGGGCTGGTATAGGAGGTGGAAGACCATTCCCTTCCTGGCTCCTTGTAATTGATGATGTAGGTGTATGTCATATTCTGTCAGTTTTTGAACACACTTAAAATGATACAGCTATTGCGCCGCAACTTGGCTATAATCAATAAATTAGATTCAAAAAGTCAAATTGTCAGGTGGGGTCTGCGACAGCCGCAGTCGCAGACCCACCCTGTGTTCAAAAACTCCTTTCCCTTGTTTCACTAATCCCTGTTTTTTTGTTATATTTAATATAAAGGGATTGATTATGAGAGATTTAGGTAATAATGTGAAGACCAGTAATATCAACTGGGACAACAAGAAAGAGTGGGTAAATAAGAGGAAGGAACTGTATAGGAGGATTATGACCTCAAAATACATTCCTGACATCAGCAAGCAAAGGGTACGTGACTACTCCAAGGGTCTATGGGAAACCCCCAAGACCTTTGTGGATGGTTATGCATACAATGATGGAACCTGGTTGAAGTTCAATACCTGTAGGGTGAAGGGTGGCAAGTTCCACAACAAGATATACTGTAAGACCAAGAAGGATGTCATAGAGCAGTTGTACAGTTATCTGTGTTTCTTGAAGAAAATAGGTATGACCAACACTATGGAAATGGGATACTTTGCTGTCTGTCATATCATTTGGAAACTCACCTTTGTGAAAGGGATGTATGAACCCAACAAGACCAACCTGACCAAGATGGAAAAACTGGCTGCCACTGTCCAGAGGAATGATGTCATCTGTGAGAGGAGGGACACCAGACAATATTGTATGGATCCAAAACTGAAAAAAGGTAAAACAACAGGTCAGGTGGTAGGACTTCAAAGGAAGAAGGATAAGGAAATCAGATGGAAGAGGATAGAGGAACTATTTGATGATACATTGACCAATCAGCAGAACCTTGACAAGATGAAAGACAATGGTCTGATTATTAGTGAACCAACACTACAAAGGTTTAAGAGAACACATAGGGGGTGTCAAATGGTTTTTGATGACCATAATACATCAGATAACAGACATTGATTATCAGTAAGTTAAGTGGTGTCAAATGGTGCTATAGTATATAAATATACTTATTGTAGTTCATTACATTCACTACAAGTCAATGAAAGAGAAAAAGATAAGAGGGTAAGGCCAGGTTCCACCTGGAAGTGAAATCCTTCAAGCTTTCAGCTTATCAGGATTTCCCTTTGGGTAGGGAGGTAAGGCACAATAAGGAAGGTTTGTTCTTATAAGTATCAGGTAGGAGTTAAGGGATAGAAGACAACAGCAATAAATATTTTATGACAGCAGAAGAAATAAATCAATCATACCAGGAGTTCCAGGATGAACTTGCTACCAGGGAGCTGCACTTAAAGCTACTTCCTACCTTCAAGGATGAGTCACTGGATGACCTTATCAACTTACTCAAAGAGGTAAAGGATAACACTCCTATCTTTACTGAAAAGGAGAAGCCTATTCCAGATATTCCCAGTGACAAAACCACATAAATATCTTATAATCAAAAATATAAAAGGATATGAAAGTGACTATTATTAGACTATCAAGGCCATTATTGCTCCCATCAGAGAAGACAGAGAATGGCTATAACTTCAAGACCATCTATGGCTATGTCATAAAGAGACCCATCAAGGAAGATGTACTTAAAAAGGCAGAGGACTATGCTGGATACCTTGCTGCTATGCACCTTTACTACAATGGCAATGAGGAAAAGGACTTCACAATAGACAATGAGTTCAGGGGTGTACCTGACTGGGCTGACAAGAAAGGAGTGACCCACACTACCTTTGATGTCTGGATGAGAAGAATCTGCAATAATGCCATAGACAGGTTGAGGCTCACCCATACCATCATCCCTGTGGACTTGGATGAGGAGACCTACTCTACCTGTATCAATAATTGGGGCCTTGTGGTAGATGAAGAGTTCTACTATGACATAGAGCAGGACTCACTATATGATACCCCCTGTGGAGAGGGCAATTCAGAAGATGATGGACTCCCATTTTAAACCAGGCATGCCCCCATTTGGACATCCACTTTCAGTATTTCAGACATCCACTTCCAGCAAGGAGGATGCAAGACATAAAAACACCAATACAGACTATTGTGAAGCAGTTTTAAGCCATAGTGTTATTATATGCCAAGGGGTGACCAGAGATGGAAACCCCTACCCCTTTTAGGGATTATACAGGGGAAAACTATATGTGTCCTGTGAGTGTGCAGGACTGTATTGAAGCTTTCATTTGGAGTCATACTCCACTTTCCATACTTTCATATCAGCATCAGGAGGGGCAAGGGGTCTCTCCTTTTGTTTTCTAATTCACTGAAAAACAGGAGATTACACACAGGTATCAAAAAAAATATTGAAAAATGTGCAAAAAATCCCCAAAATCCTTGGGGTCTTTGTTATGTTTAGTTTGTGAGTGTTTGAAACACCACAGGGTTTTATTTATTAACATTTAATCTTTTAGAGATGAGAAAAAAGTATCAAAATGAACTATTGGGTCTGTCAAGGACAGAACTCAAAAAGGAATGGGAGAACTGTTGGGATAGAATCCAGAAGTTGAACCCCATCAGAGACTACAAAGAACTTGAAGAACTGAACAAGAGGTTTGACAAGTGTGTGGAAGCTTACTATGCTGTTGATTGTGGTGACCACTGGAAGGTAACCAAGGCATCCAAGATTAATGGGAGTGGTTGGTCTTTTAAGGTGATGAAGAATTCTTAATGGGAGGGTGGCTATGGAACACATTGTTGAGAAAGTAAGAGAGAAACTCCCTCAGGAAATAATAATGAAGTTAAACTGTGTCAGTTATGGTAGTCACTGGTATGAATCTGCCTATTATCCTTTTATGGTACTGGTGAAAACCATTTGTGATGTCCTCCATAAGGAAAAGAATAAGTGTGAGTTTGATGATTGTGTGGATCTTGTCAATGAAATCACAGGTCTTTCTTTTGTGAGTGATGAAGATAGTGACTACTGGGAGACAGATGAGGAGAGATTGGAGATTTTATTTGATAGTGTTTGTTAATGTATGTAGAACACCAGAATTATGAAACTCTTTTTCAGTCAGGGACAGATGGTAAAACAACCTTTCTGTCCCTGTTTTTTGTCCCCATTTTCAATCCCCCAGACTGATATTATCCATAAATACTTTTAGATGGGTAACTATCTAATATATAATCAAATATGTAAGTTATGGATAAAAAATGTAAAAGAATAGGGACTTTCAAAAAGTTCCTGAGCCAACAAAGAATGAAGAAAATCAATGAGGCAAATGTCAATATTGAATGTGACTGGTGGGATGCCTGCATAGTGGAAGTGATACAGGAGATTGATAAGGAGTGTAGTGGTTTTTTTGTCTGGGAGACCATTATCAAGTACTGCAAGGACAAATGGTCTATACTTGGAAGAACTCTCCCCCAGCCAGAGTATGATGATAATATCCTTACCCAGCACATCAAAGACCTTATTTTCCAGTTCCATGGGGACAGTTTCTACACTGACTGGAAATGTGATGTTGGCTGGGACAACCAGCAGGTGCATTCAAAAGGACTGGTCATTGAAGAGCTGGCAGCTGTCATCCTGGAAAAGGTCAAGGAGAAGGCAAAACCCCAAGGAGAGCCAGATACAGGAGAGACCACAGGAACTTTGTCAGATAGAGAGGAGACAAAGATGATACCTATGAAGCCAGCACCCAGTTTTGATGATGAGTATTGTGAAGACCGGCCTTATGAGTATGAGAGCCACAAGGTGAGACCTGTCAAGGGTTTTGAGGCCTATACCAAGGCCCTTAATGAGACAGTGGCTATTATTGATATGGCAAGTCAGGAGGCCTGCATCAACTACTGTCTGGACAGGATAAAGAAGGAAGTGGGGAGCTATGACCCACAGGAGATGCTCAATATGGCATTGGAGGCAGCAGACCCAAAGGTCAAGGCCAGATTGGTGCTGCTGTATGTAAAGGATATGGTCACAGATTACCTATCCAAGGAAAAAGCCCAATTGGGGTTGGTCGATGTGAATGGCTATAAGGGAAAGACTGTCCCCAAGGAAGTTTGGGATGAGGGTCTGGACCAGCTCTGTAAGGATATTGCAGATGATGTTCTTGTGAAGCTGGCTGAAATAAATGGAGTAAGTTTGAGTGATGCAGAAGTTGAGTGAGACATACATCAGGGAATACCCCACCAGGGAGAAGCCCCCAAAGAGTGAGATTGTGCAGCAGATTGAGGAGTTTGCACAGAAGAAGAAGGCTGTGATAAAAGCCTGGACAGAGATTGAGGATCACCCAGAAGCAGAGGATTTGTCATCAGATGTGGGGTCTGCATTTGATGAGGCTGACCTGGATGAGGAGATGAGTGCAGCCTATGATGCTGTGGGAGAAGGAGGGATGATATATGCATCCTTTGAACACTCCTTCTGGATCAGGTATAAGGGGCAACTAATAAGGGTGATGTAAGGGTTAAAACCATCGTTTTCTATTGTTTGGAGGTCTGCAACCTCGCAGTCGCAGACCTCTGTCTATACATGTGCACCTTTTTAAAGCGTCATTACCTTGCTAACTTTAAGATTTTTCTTATCTTTGTGGTGCTACTGGGAAGGATAATCCCCAGGGTAGAAAGGTAGTTCATCTAAAAGAGAAAATCTGGACAATTTTTTACAGCAGATGGACAATCCGGTTTGGTATGTCTCGACGCCATTCGTGGTGTCGTGCATATAGGCAGGATGTCTATTGCTGTAGGCCCCGTCCAGAGGCTCTCTTTTGATAGACAAGATTCCTGCCTTTCTAATTTATAACATATGCCGAGTCTGGAATCTGTCGGTTTAAAAAAAACAATTATGGGAGCACTAATCCTTGTTTATGCCCTTTTGGCATTTGGTTTTATCTTATGCTTTATTGGCCGATTCCCTGGCCAGGTGCTGGCTTATGCCGGAATGCTTGTTGCTGCTTTTGCTGTTAAAAACCAACTTTATCCCGTTTGGATGTTGGTCGTATGTGGTGTTTTGGTTGTGGCCAGTATAATTCTGAACAAAAAATATGCTTCCAAAATTGCCGAAAAAGTACATGAATTTGGGAAAGCTGGAAAAATCGGAACAACTGTCGGATCTATTATCTCTATTCTTTGCCTGGCAAGTGATGTAAATCCCGTCGTGGGTATCATTCTTTTCATAGTCCTTCCTTTTGTTTTTGCCTTCCTTTTCGAAAGTATTGCAAAGAAAAATGCTGCCGAAGGCGCAAAAAGGGCTGCTGGGGCATATACCCTTTTCTCTGTCTCAACCTTGGTCAATCTTGCCATTTGTGTCTTCTGCTTAGGCGAAGTAATGTATGGTTGGATTGGATAGTCAAAGGTCTGTATCAATAGTCTAATACCTTAACAATTATCATTATGAGACCAATAATTTACACCCTTATTGTCACTTTCTCCACCTTGTTTATTGTTTCCTGCGGAGAAGGTGGTATGAAACCGAGAAGCACTAAGATTGCCGGACCTCTTGGAGAGTATTTTGGAATTGTGGACAGAGCATATAAGGCGGCGAATGACGGTACCGTTTATATTGAATTTACAAGAGTAAAGGATGGTTTACCTGAGCCTTGGGTCATTGAAAATGGAATGACTGTGGGCTGGAACGATGGTGAGGTGGAGCCCAATTTGAGTATTGAATTCTTTGACAAGAATGGTAATATTGTCGGCAAATCCAAAACATTGGACCTCAAAAGCAGCCACTTCAATGATGATAAAGATAACTTGCAGAAATTAGTCAACCTCTCAGTGGGGGAATCCTGTTCAATCAATTTCGACTTGGAATCAAGTGATGCTGTTCAGTTTGCATTGTCAAGTAGTTTTGAATATCATCCGATGCCAGAGGTGGTACATTTGTCTGCCGAAGATGCGGCCAGGTATTCGCAGATGATTGATGAATATGAGCGTATAATCAACAACTTTATTTCTATTCAAAAAACAGAAGATAGTTTTAATATGGGCCTCTACGAAGAAGCGATAGAGTTGGCACAAAAAATAAGTGATAGTATTGACAATGCTTCTTCTGATCTTGAAGAACGGTTCTCCCAACTTGAGAGAAAGTTTTCTAATGCTGCCATGTTTGGCTCTAAATCCGATTCAGAATAACATCAGACCTTCATATAATGACATTAAATCGTATTATGATGATGAAAAGACTTGTTAATTATTGTCTTTTGACAATCCTTTCATTTGTTTTGTTCTCTTGCTCTTCTTCTGTTTCGCAGGACACCCCTGAGGCTACTGTCGATGCTTTTATTAAGGCTGAGCAGTCATTAAACTTTAAAACCTGGAATAACCTTTGGTCTCAACCTGATGGCTTTTATGATTGGCAGTTCAAGAACCTTTATAAAGATAGCAAAAACTGCACATATGAGATTTTGAATAATAAAACCAGAATCGACGGTGACGAGGCAATAGTATATGTGAATGTTACGAATGAAGAGGGTACTGAAGAATCATTTGCCGAACTAAGTAGGAAGGAAGGGAAATGGTATGTGGATTATGTGAATTTCTAATCTGTCCTTGAAATAACACGATGTGTAGAATCTTTTGGAAACGTTTGCTGATCGTGGGATCCTCTATGGCCTTTGGTTTGCTGTTGATGAGTTTCCTGCCATCATCAAAAAACCAGGTGTCGCTTGTGAGCAGCACTTTGAGGTATTCACAATCAGGTGGTCCATGGACGGAATGGCAGGAAAGTGCAATTCCTATCGTCATTGATGGTAAGGATATTACTTTTGGCGCGGTTCCCGTCAGCGTGCTCAGGATTTTGGAGACTACAGGACAGGCATCCGACGACAGCCGGAATACCACATACAAATGCAGGAATGCGAAGGGTACGGAATTCACCGTGAAACTGGTGTATTCTTCTGCGACGAGTGCTATCCTAAATGTTGAGAATGCGTCGGTAAAGATGTCCTACAAGTGTGTGGTCGCAAAGGAAAAGCCCTATCTTAACATGGTAGATTTAGGCCTGTCGTGCAAATGGGGTCTGTCGAACTACTACAATTATAAAACGGACATTGTCTCTGCTGCTTTCGGCGCTGGAAAGAGAATGACGTATGATGATGCTGTCAAGGCATACGGCTCGGGGAAGCAGCACCTTCCCACGAACAGTCAGATCCAGGAGCTGTTGACGAAATGCACCTGGGAGTTCATCAACGATCCCGATGGCGAAATTCACATGGGCTATCTGGTTACGGGGCCGAACGGTAACAGCATTTTCTTCCCCTGCGAAGACGGTGGTGATGGCAGGTTGTCGTCAGCTTGGTATCTCGGTTCCGAGTCATTCGATGCATTTCTTTGCAATGCCTTGCAATTGAACATCAACAGTAGGATTATACATCCTTACGAAAAAAACTATTACGGTTGCATCAGGCTTGTTGAAGACAAATAGAGGTTTCAATAGGACAGCTGGCTATGATGCTGCTGCTCTCCTCTTCCAGGGACATGTCACTCAGTTGCATCCGTGGCCGGGTGCCATTGTCCAGCAGGATCCAGATCCAACTGATACATATATAAAGAGTTCTACGACGACTTGGAATAAACAGGGGAACTAAGGTGTACCATCTGGTTGGACGATACTTGCTGAATAGCATTAAGAAACATACATTAAAGGGAGCCCCAACAGGTTCCCTTTTTCATCCCACATACACACCCTTATATAACCTCTCAATACCTGGTGCATTTTTACCCTCAAAAAGTTGCACCAAGATGAAAAGAGTACTGATTGATGCAGAATCATATACAGGGACACCACACAATGGGAAATTGCATAAATTGCATCAAGTTAGTCATTTACAATGAAATGTGTAGTAATACACAATGATACACAGGAAGAGGGCACAGAGCCACTTTAATCTCGTTCTCTCCGCAAAAAAAAGTGGCTTACAGGTGTCTGTGGGTCACTTTTTTTTGTGGTTGTTCTATAGGGCTTGTCCATCGGATGCAGCAATGGCTCAAGTCCAAAACCCTGTGTAAAAGAACACGGCTTGCTCATCGGCTGGCTTGATCCACCAGCGTAAGGGCTCAAGTCCAAAACCCTGTGTAAAAGAACGGAAACGATCATGATGATTGACTTTTAACTGTTTCGCGCCAACATCAAAGTAAACGCTGATGAGCAATTAGGCTGTTTGTCGAAGGCATACCGCCAGTCGGTTCAATAGTTCCATCGCGCAGATCTGGTACTTCTGGGCAGTTTGCTGAGTTGACACAATAGTTTGTCCGGTGAAAGCCTTGCTTGCCGGACATGGCGCATGATTTCCGCATTTTGTCCGGCCAAAGCGCAAGCCACCGGACGAACGGCGCAGATGGAACAGGACGGCGAGAATATTTCATAACTCTTTCAGCCACATCTCAAATCTGCATTGGTGGAAGCCGGCCCGGACTGAAAAACTCAAATGCGAAGACACAAGTTTTTCACTTGAATGTGCCTTCCAAGCATTTAGAAGCTGTTTTGAATTGTTTGTTTGAAGGTAAAGAGCGAGCTCTTCCCCTGCTGCTCACCTCGGCACGGGGCGACCCTGATAAGGTCTCGCCTCTGCTTGTACCCTGCAAGGCACCTGGACTCGGGCTGGCATTCAGGTGACGGGGAATGGACGACATTCTTTTACCAAATTGTCGTGCATGACCTGCATAAAGATGGTTTCGATGACACTTTATGGAGAAAATGTCATTCAATCCCTCGATTGTCAGCCTGTCTCGGACTGCCCTTGAACGCAGGCCACATCTATGGCCCGGTGCCCAGCCACAAGCGGGAAGGGAATATTTTCGTGATTTGTAAGCGGTTGGTAATAAATATTTTAATCGCTTGCCTTTAGCGAATCCGCACTTAAGGCGAGTGTTTAACCACATGATAATAAGTGCGTTACCCGCCACTGTCAGGTGCAGAGCCGAGTGAAAGATTAATGCTAATGAAGATGATAAGGATTTGTGTCACGTTGAGTTCCGGTGTGTTTGGAGGTTATGGCGGCCATTCACCCGGATAGGGCGCGCGAAGCTCGTAGACCGCCATGCCTCCTCATACTGTCTTAGAAGTCTCGGCGAGAGTTAAAAAGTCTGTACCCTTATACAAGGGCGACAACGAATTTTCAATCCTCGAAGGTGGTAATTATGCTTTTAAGACAGTCTCCCCAGACCCTGGTCCACTCAGACCAGAGAAACACATGCGATGGCGTCCAACAACGCTATGTGGCGAAGGAGTACTTCCTGGATGCAACTCAGGGGACAGATGCTAATTCCATTTAAATACTTTCGAAGCATGCCCAAACGCAGACTTTTGGGCTTTATCCCAGATATACCAGAGACTCCCTCACGAATGTAAGAAATTTGTTGACAATATATCATAAAAATGCTATATTTGTCAACAAATAGTATCGCTATGACTAATGACTTGTTTCATATAAGACTGCGTGAAGCGCGTTTGCTTTGCGGATTGAGTATGGACAAACTTGCCGCAAAAACCAACAGTGCCATCACCAAACAAAGTTTATCTAAATATGAAGCCGGGGTGATGTGTCCCAAACGTGGCACACTTGCCGCCCTGGCCAAAGCTTTGGACATAGGCGAGGCTTTCTTTTCGGGTGCTGATTTAGAGATAGATACCCCTATGCTGCGCAGGACATCAGGAGGAGTTCTCTCCGATGTGGAGACCGCCCGCCTTGAGGCGATTCTATCTTTCTGGACGGAGCAATACCTCGCCAAAGAAAAAGAGAGCGGCATGGCAGTACGCTTTTCAAATCCGCTTTCGGAACTTAGGATCACCAAGGCTGAAGATGTCGCCAAGGCCGCACTCCTTTTACGTGAACAATGGAACTGCGGGGACGGCCCGTTGCCCTGCATCTTGAGGCTGCTGGAACGAAAGGGACTCAAGGTCAAGGCAATGGAGTTGCCTGACGGCATTCTTGGCCTGAGTACATGGGCGAACAACACGTATCCTCTGATCCTTGTTGATGTCCGACCGGAAAAGACCACCGTCGAACGTTTGCGTTTTACTGTCTGCCACGAGCTGGGACATCTGTTGCTTGATTTCAGCGGGGATGCGGACGAAGAGAAACTGTGCGACAGGTTTTCCGGTTTCTTCCTGTTTCCTCAAAAGACCTTTATTGAAGAATTCGGGAATGAGGAAAGGGAGTGTTTGACCCTCGCGGAAATGATTGACTTAAAGGAGATTTATGGTGTGTCTGTTGCGGCACAGGTACACGAGGCACATGACCTGGGAATGATTACCGACGAGCATTATCATTGGTGGTTTGAAGAAAGAATCAGCAAGAACCCTCGCGAGAAAGGATGGGGCACCTATCCCATCCCTGAAACTTTGGGGCGCGAAAAAAGGATCGACTCAATCCTGAACAATACTCTGACTACATAATGAAATATACTTGCGAGCAATGATAATAGCACATTTATTCAAGGAAGACGATAATCGTTGGAAAATTCAGTCCAATGAGGAACACTGTGCTGGTGTTGCTGGATTGGCGTCTCGGTTTGCCGGCGAGTTCGGGATGTCATCTTGGGGTGGACTTATAGGCTTTCTTCACGACAAAGGCAAGGAGTCCAATGCATTTCAGCAGCATATTAAAAAGGTGAGCGGGTATTCGCCCGAGGTTAAGGTCATCGGCAATTATCATCATGCCTATGTCGGTGGCGCCATCGCAGGGAAGCAATATGGAAAGTCTGCGGACAATCTGATCGTTAATCAAATACTTTCTCACCATTCTGGCTTGCACGATTCCGATGAGATTGATGCTGCTATCAAAAAGGAGATGGATCAGAACCATGACGGGCAACTCCCCCCGGAGATTAACACAGACATCGGAACAATCAAGTTAAACAAACCTCCGTTTGTTCTTAGTCCAAATGATTTTCACCATTTGGCACGCATGCTCTTTTCCTGCTTGGTGGATGCGGACTACCTTGACACAGAGTCTTTTATGGATAAGACTTCTTCTGAACTACGTTCGGGGAAGGCGACCTTGACTGAACTGCTTCCAAAGCTGGAGAACTACCTTCTTGAACTAAAGGCAAATGCCACAGATTCCGCGGTCAACCATGTCAGGGACGAAGTACAGAACCAATGCATCAGGACTTCAGAGTCTCCAATTGGCTTTTACAGTTTAACGGTTCCGACAGGAGGCGGCAAAACGCTGTCCTCATTGGTTTGGGCGATGAGGCATGCCATTCATAATGGACAAGACAGGGTGATCGTTGCGATTCCTTACACGAGCATCATAGTACAGACCGCATCCATCCTGAGGAATATCTTCGGAGAAGAAAACGTACTGGAACATCATAGCAATGCCGACCCTGAACAAATTAGAGACGAAAGGCTTCGGGAACGGATGAGGTTAGCAACCGAAAACTGGGATTATCCGATAATTGTGACAACCAATGTGCAGCTGTTCGAGTCTATGTTTGACAACAGACCGTCTGTTTGCCGCAGACTGCATAACATAGTGAACAGCGTCATTATATTGGATGAAGTGCAGACGCTTCAGGTTGATTATTTACAGCCCATTGTTGACTCCTTGAAGACATACAACAAACTGTTCAAGATGTCCGTCTTGTTCACTACTGCCAGTCAGCCTGTCTTGAGCGGTGTCATTGAGGGATGCAACCCCAAGGCGTCATTTTCGGGAATAAACGAAATCAAGGAGATCATTCCGGAGAATTTCCGGCTTCATGATAAGCTGCGGCGAGTAAGGCTCGACATTGACAACGAAGGGAAAACCTACGATGAAGTGGCCGGGATGCTGACACGGCATAAAAGGGTGCTTTGTGTTGTAAACACTCGAAATGATGCGAAAGAACTCTACAAGCGTCTCCCACAAGAAGGTGTCACTCTGCATCTTTCCAAGATGATGTGTCCGGCTCACATACGTGAGACCATAGCAAAGATCAAGACCGCCCTTAAAGATGACGAAAATGAGATCATCCGTGTTGTGTCCACGCAATTGATAGAGGCGGGAGTTGACATAGACTTCCCTGTTGTCTTTCGACAGGAGGCAGGACTTGACTCTGTCCTGCAAGCAGCCGGAAGATGCAATCGGGAAGGCAACCTGAACAGCGGTACTACATACGTGTTCAGCCTTGCAAATGAACACAATCTTCCTAAAGGTGATATTCAAGATGGCAATAATGCGAGAAAGAGCATAGTTGGAGATCACGATTGGTTCGATCCCTCTACTATGAAGTTGTACTTTAGGCAATTATATTGCCGGAAAGATAGTTTCGACAAGAAAAACATCAAGGATTATCTCTATAAAAAAGACCCTTGTTTTGAGACTGCCGCAAAAGAGTTCCGGTTGATAGAGGACACAGGGAAGAATGTCATAGTTTGTTGGAATGACAGCACCGAGTTGGTGAGGAAGCTGACGCAGCATGGTCCGTCTTATATGTTGATGAAGAGACTGTCCGACTACAGTGTGAACGTTTATCAACGGGACTTTGACGCCTTATGCAGCATGGGTGTTGTTTCCGAGAAAGTCGAGGGTGTCTATGTTGTCGAGTATGCGGGACAGTATGATGAACACATTGGCTTACGTACAGAGAATCGTTGGACAAATGAATCTATAGTCATATAAGGAAAACGGTATGATAAAGAGAAATTCAGTAAAACTATTCGGAGGAAACCAGATACGCTCCGTTTGGGATGAAGATAATGAGAAGTGGTATTTCTCAATAGTTGATGTGGTGGCTGTCTTGACGGACAACGATGACTACCAACTTGCACGCAACTATTGGAAAGTCTTGAAAAACAGACTTATAAAAGAAGGAAATGAACCGGTTACAAATTGTAACCAGTTGAAATTGCCGGCGGCAGACGGCAAGATGCGTATGACTGATGTCGCAGATACAGAGCAACTTCTGCGTATCATTCAGTCTATCCCGTCGCCCAAGGCAGAGCCATTTAAGATATGGCTGGCAAAAGTTGGTGCCGAACGTCTGGATCAGATGCAGGATCCGGAATTGAGCATCCAGCAAGCGATGATGGACTACAAGCGTTTGGGTTATTCCGACAACTGGATCAACCAACGCCTGAAGAGCATCGAGATTCGCAAGGACTTGACAGACCAATGGAAGTCGCACAATGTTGAGGAGGGCATTCAATACGCTTCTCTAACGGACATCATTTATCAGGCCTGGGCCGGCAGAACGGCTAAAGACTACAAGCGATTCAAAGGTCTGAAGAAGGAAAACTTGCGTGACAATATGACAAATGAGGAACTTGTGCTGAATATGCTTGCGGAACTCTCTGCTACCAGCATCACAAAAGCGAAGAACCCTCAGACGCTGGATGAAAACAAGGTGTGTGCGAAAGAAGGTGGTGACGTGGCACGTGTGGCCAGAGAAAATCTGGAATCAAAGACAGGGCGCAAGGTCGTGTCACCTCTTTCCGCAAGAAGGTTCTTTGAGGCTCAACAGCCTGTGGAAGAGATAGAAAACAAAGACAATCCTGACAAAACAAATTAATGGCGATATGGAATATTCAGACAAGGAATACTGCTTGGAGGTGTGGGGCGACATGGCTTGCTTCACCAGGCCGGAACTGAAGGTGGAGCGGGTAAGTTATGATGTGATCACCCCATCAGCGGCACGTGCCATCTTCGAGGCGATTTTCTGGAAACCGGCCATACATTGGCAGATTACCAAAATCGAAGTGTTGAACCCAATCAAGTGGACATCAATCCGTAGAAATGAAGTCGGAGCGGTTGCAGGCAGATCTCCGATCTTCATCGAAGAACAAAGACAGATGAAGAACACCCTTTTGCTTAAGGATGTGCGTTATCGTATTTGGGCAAGAATGGAGTTTCGTCCAATTAGAAAACGCATTGAGGAGGGCGACCTGTTCGCTCATGAACCAGGAAAGGATGAGAACCCGATGAAGTATTACCAGATGTTTGAGCGTAGAGCGGGCAAGGGTCAATGCTTCAATCAGCCTTACCTTGGCACACGTGAATTTTCTGCGTCATTTCGTCTGGTGGATGTGAATGCGGAAGAGTTAGATCCGGCATTGCCTACAGACAAAGGAGGCGACAGAGACTTCGGGATTATGCTCTATGACATGGATTTCTCAAATCCTAAGGACATTCAAGCCTTGTTCTATCGTGCTGAAATGAGGCAAGGAGTAATCACTGTTCCGCCAATTGATAGCAAGGAGGTGTTAAGATGATACTGAAAGCGTTATATGACTATTATAACAGGTGCGGCAACCTTCCGGCGCCGGGAATGGAAGAGAAGGAAATAGGCTTTGTCATTGTCATTTCCAAAGAAGGCAAATTCCTTCGCTTTGAGGACTGTAGAACGGACAAGACCATCGGAAGAGTCTATCTTGTCAAAAAACACGTGAGCAGGTCAAGTGCCGCTGTCGCCAACTACCTTTATGATAACAGTGCCTATGTGCTTGGTTATTCAGATAAAGATGATAGTGAAAAGAATCAGTTGTATTTCAATACATTTGTTGAGAAGGTTCAGTCAATTCTGGATAGGATGCCTGATAATTCTGACATTCGGACGCTGATGAACTTCTATGCGCAGGGAAGAGAGGCTATCCATTCAGAAGTAGAGCAAGATCCATTATGGGAAGACATTAAAAAGAATTTATCAAAGAAGTATTCGGTTTTTTCTTTTAGGATTGAAGGAGACTTGAGAATCCTGGCAGAGAAGAAAGAACTCATGCAAACAAATGAGGGTACAAGGAATGATAACAGCCGTGGTCTCTGCATGGTGACGGGTGTTCAAGGAGAACTTGTTGATACCACAACAGCCACAATGATTCAAGGAAGTCAGGCAACTGCGAAATTGGTCGCTTTTCAGGTTAATTCCGGCTATGACTCTTACGGAAAAGAAAAGTGCGGCAACGCTCCGATCTCACACGAGGCCGAATTTGCCTACACGACAGCTCTCAACACGATGCTGCGTAGAGATTCACGCAACAAATTTACGGTAGGCAACCGTACGTTCGTCTTTTGGGCATCCTCAAATGACAAGGCTGCGGAACAAGCGGAAGAAAGCCTCTTTGATTTGCTGGGATATTCGGAAGAGAAGAAAGACAATCCTAATGCGAAGATAGAACAAGTAAGAAAAGTCTTTACCGCGATTTATTCGGGTAGTTTGAGCACAAGTCTGGAAGATCGTTTCTACATTCTTGGACTTGCCCCCAATTCCGCTCGGATAGCGGTGGTCTATTGGTCAGAAACACCTTTGCGGGATTTTGCCGGGAAGATTCTTCGGCATTTCGACGATATGGAGATAATCGACACGCGCAAGGATAGAAAGCCATATATGGGAATAAAGGATATTCTTTCAGCGGTCACTTTAGGAGGCAAGCAGTCCGAGGCGACGCCGAATCTTCCTGAATCAATCATCAAAAGCATCTTTCTGGGGACACCTTACCCTTATACCCTCCTTTCCGCATGTATACGTCGGATAAGGGCAGAAAGTGGTGACGGCAATGCTGCTCGAATAACTCGTATAGCCATCATAAAGGCATTTTTGAACAGACAAAATGTTAATGATAAAAGAATGGAAATCATGTTGGACAAACGTAACACAAATCAGGGCTACCTGTGTGGCCGCCTCTTTGCAGTTCTTGACAGAATTCAAGAAGATGCAAACGGGATCAGCAGCATCCGCGAACGCTATATGAATGCTGCCAGCTCAACACCATCCTCGGTGTTCGCAACGATACTCAATCTTTCTTCCCACCATTTGGAGAATTTGTCAAATGAGGGAAAGAAAGTGTTCTATGAGAAGTTGAAGCAAGAGATAATCGACAAAATCTCCTCTGATGGGTTCCCGGCGCACCTTGACCTTCAAGACCAAGGTCGCTTCTTTGTGGGATATTATCACCAGAGGCAAGACTTTTTTAATAAAAAAGAAGAGAATAATAATGACGAAAGTGTAAATGCTTAAAATTTAAAATATTATGACTGAATTAAACAACAGAATCGATTTCGTTTACGTTTTCGATGTACAGGATGGTAATCCAAACGGTGATCCGGATGCGGGAAATCTGCCTCGCGTGGATGCCGAAACTGGTATGGGACTGGTGACAGATGTGTGCTTGAAGCGTAAGGTTCGTAATTATGTACAGGTTGCGAAAGGCTTGTCAGAGGGCTATGACATATTCATCAAAGAAAAAGCTATTCTCAATGATGAGATAGACAAAGCCCATGATGACTCTGTGGTAAAGGGTGTCAAGGACGCAAAGGACAAGACAGCCGCCGCGCGACGTTTCATGTGCAAGAACTACTATGACATACGAACCTTTGGTGCTGTAATGTCAACAGGAAAGAATGCCGGTCAGGTTAGAGGCCCTATACAACTGACCTTCGCTCGTTCTGTCGACCCGGTTGCCACAGCAGAGCATTCCATAACCAGGGTTGCGGTTGCGACACAAAAAGAGGCCGAGAGCCAAAAGGGAGAGAATCACACTATGGGTCGCAAAGCCACAATACCTTACGGCCTCTATGTGTGCCACGGTTTCGTCTCGGCAAACCTTGCGAAACAGACAGGCTTCTCTGAAGAAGATCTTCAATTATTCTTCGAGGCGTTGAAAAATATGTTCGATGCGGATCGTTCGGCCGCTCGCGGCTTGATGAGCGCACAGAAGCTTATTGTGTTCCGTCACGATTCCGAACTTGGCAATGCGCCGGCCAATAAACTCTTCGATCTGGTAAAGATAGAAAAAGTAACAGAGAGTGCCCCAAGATCGTTCCGTGACTATAAGGTGACGATTGAAGAAGAATCGATTCCTGCCGGTGTCACAGTGAAAGAACTCATATAGCGTCGTTCTATGTACTCAGAAGAAGAAATGCTAATGTTGTCGGGGATTCAGCACTTTATGTTCTGTCCCCGGCAATGGGCATTGATTCACATCGAACAACAATGGGCTGAGAACAAGCTGACGACGGAGGGGAGTATTCTGCATAGTAACGTTGACAATCCTTTCTACCGCCAGAAAAATGGAGACGTAATCACTCTCCGCTCTTTGCATATCGCCTCAAGGGAGCTAGGGCTGTATGGCGTCACGGATGCGGTGGAACTTATTCCTTCCGACTCCCGAGAGGATTCGATCACCCATAATAAATACAAAGGATTTTGGAAGCCTTATCCTATTGAATATAAAAGGGGACATAGTAAACCTGATGAGAGAGACGAAGTACAACTGGCGGCTCAAGTTCTATGTCTGGAAGAAATGTATGGTATTCATATTCCTCGTGGAGCCCTCTATTACGATGAGGTGAAGCGTCGTGAAACGGTTGAAATGTCCGATGTTTTGCGGACAACCACGATGCGATGCGCCAAAGAAATGCATAGAATATTCACAAGCGGCGACATCCCCAAAGCCACGAAGAGACCCCATTGCAAAAACTGTTCTCTAAAAGACATTTGCCTTCCGGAAACGAATGATTGTACTCAAGTTGTAACGTATTTAAGCAGAAACCTATATGAGAATATTACTTAATACTTTGTATGTGACTACCCCTGAAGCATATTTGAGCAAGGATGGGCTGAATGTTGTTGTCTCTGTAAATCAGGAGGAGATATTCCGTATACCGATTCACAACATTGAGCAGATAGTGACATTCGGATATATGGGAGCAAGTCCAGGGGTAATGAAGTTATGTGCCGATAGCGGGGTATCCCTTACGTTTCTTTCTCCACAAGGTCGTTACATAAGTCGTTCGCAAGGTCCGACAAAAGGCAATGTTTTATTGAGGAAGGCACAATACAATTATTCCGATGATCCAGATTATTCCCTTCACCTCAGCAAATTGTTTATCGGAGGAAAGATACATAATTATCGTAATATTCTTCGTAGGTTCATTCGTGACAATGGTTCAGACGATGTTGTGGAAAATGCGGCGGAAAATCTCCGAAGGTGTAAGTTAAGGGTCTTGAACACAGATTCAATTGATAGCGTAAGAGGAATTGAAGGGGAGGCGGCAACATATTATTTTGGAATATTCTCACATCTGATTCTGAACCAGAAAGACGATTTTGTTTTTGAGAACCGTAATCGCCGTCCTCCAAAGGATGCTGTCAACGCTATGCTGTCGTTTGTGTATTCCCTTATTTGCAATGATATGACTTCCGCTTTGGAGACAGTGGGTCTAGATCCATATGTGGGTTTTATGCATACCTTAAGACCAGGCCGGGCTTCTTTGGCTTTGGATGTTATGGAAGAACTTCGCGCTTATTTGGGAGACCGTTTGATTCTGTCGTTGATAAACAGGAAACAGATTACAATAAAAGATTTTGTGAAGCAAGGGGATGAAAGCATTGTGATGACGGATAGCGGGAGGAAAACAATATTGACCGCTTGGCAAAGCCGAAAAAAAGAGACGATCACTCATCCCTATCTTAACGAGAAGGTATCCATAGGCCTTTTACCCTACATTCAATCAATGTTACTGGCGAGATTCATCAGGAAAGACATTGATGACTATCCTGTTTTCCTTATCCAATAATTGGCGATTATGTTTGTACTGATAACTTATGATGTGAATGTGTCCTCGCCCAGTGGAGAAAGACGCTTGAGACAAGTCGCAAAGGCCTGTTTAAATTATGGTAAACGTGTTCAGAATTCAGTGTTTGAATGCATCTTGACAGAATCTCAATATGTGAGCCTTAAATTTCAGTTAGAGAATCTCATCGATAGAGACCAAGACAGTGTAAGGTTCTATTCATTAGGATCAAACTGGAAACACAAGGTAGAAACCTTGAGTGATAAGAGAGACACGGATTTCACGGAGGAGCTCATTATTTGACAGAGGCGAACCCCAAGTGTTGCAGATAAAGCAGAGATGTTCGCAATTGTTGAACATCAATAATATGGCTGAGATAATCACGTAATGTTAACAGAGTTTATAATTATTATGTTTTCATTCGCAAATTCATTATCTTTATGACCTAAAAGCCAACCATTTGATGGCTTAACAGTCGCACCCCACGTGGGTGCGTGGATTGAAATATACTTAAAACGTTTAATTGTTAATAATTCGAGAGTCGCACCCCACGTGGGTGCGTGGATTGAAATACCCTGTCAATGGAGATGGGCTTACACAATATGGTCGCACCCCACGTGGGTGCGTGGATTGAAATATTGCAGGCAGCCAAGAGATGTATTTCGATCTGGGTCGCACCCCACGTGGGTGCGTGGATTGAAATGATCCTCCCCGAACCCCAAGGCACGGCTATTGGGTCGCACCCCACGTGGGTGCGTGGATTGAAATCCAAAGCGATGGCGTTATATATTACGGGGTTGACGTCGCACCCCACGTGGGTGCGTGGATTGAAATTCCATCTCCACGGCCGGCGTGGACACCAGCTATCGTCGCACCCCACGTGGGTGCGTGGATTGAAATATTGCCGTGGAGTTGCAGACGTGCTGACCATAAGTCGCACCCCACGTGGGTGCGTGGATTGAAATCTAATGAGCGGCCCAGGCGCGCTCTATCTCCGTGTCGCACCCCACGTGGGTGCGTGGATTGAAATTTTTATCATAAAATCATATTTTTATCTAAAAATTGTCGCACCCCACGTGGGTGCGTGGATTGAAATTGCTGGGCGGTGCTGGCCTCCAGCCTCGCCGTGGGTCGCACCCCACGTGGGTGCGTGGATTGAAATTTCCGGTATCGCAAGGCTTTGATGATAGCGAGACGTCGCACCCCACGTGGGTGCGTGGATTGAAATACCCTGACTGTCAGCGTGACCCTTAGATCCTCGCGTCGCACCCCACGTGGGTGCGTGGATTGAAATGCAAGCATCTTAATAGCTCCGCGTTTGGTCATATCGTCGCACCCCACGTGGGTGCGTGGATTGAAATCCTGCACCTCCCCGGCCGGGACTAATTGCGTGTTGTCGCACCCCACGTGGGTGCGTGGATTGAAATTCAATGTTCCTGTCTATGATCTTTTCAAGCCCCGCGTCGCACCCCACGTGGGTGCGTGGATTGAAATTCCCCCTCCTCGGTCTTGACCATACGGCCGAGCACACGTCGCACCCCACGTGGGTGCGTGGATTGAAATAGCGCAAAGGGGCTCAAGGAGTTCCGCGCTCTCGTCGCACCCCACGTGGGTGCGTGGATTGAAATACAAGTGCCTACACCCTCCGTCACACGGCCTGCGCAAGCAGCCTTGCCGAGAACGGCTTTATGGATTGCATCAAGAGCTGTGACTTCCTGCTGAGCAACGAAGGTAAGGCGGCCATCGTCAAGCTTCACGTTGACGGAATAGCAAGGTACGTAAGAAGCCGCTATTCTTGACTATCCGGGACAGGAACCCCTTCCGCTCGCAGATGGCCTTCAATGGTGTTGAGCGGCAGGTTTTCCATCCGACTCTGGTCAATGTAGTTCAGCATAGAGACGCGGAGACCTTTCAGATTCGGATGCTCGTTGATATATGTTTTGAGAGACTTCACCTTGACGTTTTCCTCGGCCTTGGTCTACCCGTTATTGCATTCGGCAAAACTGATAGGCCGCCGCTTTCCCCAAAGCGACGGCCTGTTGTATATAAAACGAACTTAACAAATAGACAACAAAAAGAACTTTTGTCTGTCCAAGGACAAAGGTATCAAGATTTATCGAATATCCAAAACTTTTTCGTAATTTTTTAAAACGATTTTTGCGTCAATTGTTCATGAAAGCACCGTTGTTTGCTTACAGATTGATGCAAAATGCCGCTTCGAGACACTTCTGAGGGGGATTCTGTGTAAGATGATCCGGCGATGTTCCGTCTGGACCGCACCATTGGTGGCGGCAAGATTTAAAAGGTTTTCACCCGTTTCTGTACTCACTTGGTGTCATTCCTGTGTGTGCCTTGAAGAACTTGTAGAACACGGACGGATTCGGGAAATGCAGTTTGAAAACGATCTCCTTAATGCTGTCGTCGGTGTACTTGAGCATATTCTTGGCCTCCAGAATCACGAACGAGTCGATCCAGTCCGGCGCCGACCGTCCGCTTACCTGCTTGATAAGCTTGGAAAGGTATTTGGGTGTCAGGCCAAGATGGCTCGCATAGAAGGCCATGTTCCTTTCTGAGGTGTGATGCTCGGTGACGAGCGCCATGAAATGCTCGAAAATCAGTTTTACTCTCGTGTTGACCGCCGCTCCAGGCAACTCGGGGGTTCTGGCCGCACTCTTCTCCATTAGTCCTCCGAGAACATAGAACAGCGAAGCTATCAAAGAACCGACAGCCTCCCTTTTGTTCGGCACATCCGAGGACAGGATTACCCCTATAAGATCCAAATATTTGGAACAGAATGCGATGTTCCTGTCGTCAAGCTGAATGCATGGCTCCGTCAGCAATTTCAGCCGATCGTCGAAAATTTTCTTAAAGTCGAAACTTATGCTGGAAAGATACTCCTTGGAGATCGCTACGACAATGAACTCGAATCCGTTGTCGCCTTCATTGCCCAGCCTGTTTATCTTTATGATGTTCCCCGGGGTGCCGATGAACAGCGTACCCTTGACCACTTTGTAAGACCGAAGGTTGATCTCCACGTTCAGCTCTCCTGATTTGCAGAAAATCGCGATGTACGCATCGCTGCGGCAAGGATATTTCAGAAATTGAAGGTTGTCGCTATACTTCACGTCCATGATGAAGAAATCGTCTTCAAGCTGGATCTCGTTCTGGACAGGAACGAGTTTCCTGATCTGTTTAAGACCTATGTTCAATAACGAATCTGGCATTCCATAAAATGTTTTTAGCGTCTGGCGGCAAAATTAGGAAATATTCTTGTCATTGCAAAATTTCGCAATATTCTACCTTTTGACAATTATAGAGTCCAATCGTTCATTCTAATGGTATAATTTGGCAGTCAATTTGTAGTGAAGCCTATCGCTTGTAAGAAGAACAAAAAATTTATGAATATGAACAAGTACATTGTCAAAATCTCAACATTGGTCGCTATGGCTCTTGTGCCAGTTGCGATGAATGCCCAGCAGACGTTGACGCTGGAGCAGTGCCGCGAAATGGCAATCGAGAACAACAAGACCTTGAAACAGGCCGAGACCAAGATTGAAATGGCAGGCTATGACCGTAAGATAGCGTTCGCGAATTATCTTCCGAATATCTCGGCGACAGGGGCGTACATCTATAACGCCAATGACATCGCCCTTGTCAGCGACGCTACCTCGCAGAAGCTCCAGAATATGGGAACGCTCATACATTCCCAGACTCAAGGTTTCGCTCAGGAACTGATGACCGCTATAAAATCCAATCCGGCGGCCGCTCTTGAATATGCCAACAGCCCTATGTGGCAGACGGTTCTCGGAGCGCTTTCGCAGACGGATATGTCACAGACAATCAACGCCCTTGGCAAGGAGATCGATGACGCTTTCCATCCGGATATGCAAAACATTTTCGCAGGTGCGGTGACGGTTCAGCAACCGGTGTTTGTGGGAGGCAAGATCATAGCTGCCAACAAGATTGCCAAATTGGCGGAAGAGCTGTCAAAGACCCAGTACGACCAGCAGTACCAGCAGGTTATAGTTGATGTTGACCAGGCATATTGGCAGATCATCTCCATCGCCAACAAGAAAAAACTCGCCGACGCCTACGCCGACCTTCTTCACAAGATGGAGCACGATGTGGATCTTTTTGTCAAGGAAGGTGTGGCCACGGAGTCTGACGCTCTCCAGATAAAGGTGAAAGCCAACGAGGCGGACATGCTCAAAACCAAGTCAGACAATGGCTTGACCCTTGCCAAAATGCTTCTCTGCAAGCAGATAGGTCTTGATCTCAGCACTGAGATCGTACTTGCTGACGAAACCCTCTCCGACATTCCTGTCCCTCAGATGGGTGCGGACAAGGATTTGGATCAGATATATGCCGACAGGCCGGAGACAAAGAGCCTTGAGCTGGCCTCTCAAATCTATGACGGAAAAGTCAGGGTGGCAAGAGCCGACATGATGCCGAAAATAGCTTTGATGGCTTCGTATTCGGTGACCAATCCTAATATTAAGAATGGATTCCAGAAGGACTGGGGTGGATTCTTCAATGCCGGCGTGATGGTGAACATTCCGATCTTCCACGGATTCGAAGCCATGAGCAAGACTCGTAAGGCCAAGGCGGAGGCCACACTTTACAGAACCCAGCTTGAGGATGCCAAGAACCTCATCAATCTGCAGGTGACCCAGTTGCGCAAGCAGGAAGGTGAGGCGTTCGAGAAGCTCACGATGGCGCAGAACAACCTGTCCAGTGCTGAGGAGAACCTCCGTACCGCGACGGTCGGCTTCGAGGAGGGCGTGATCGACACCAACACCGCGCTCGCCGCCCAGACCGCATGGCTTAAGGCTCATTCTGAATATATTGACGCGGGAATCGAGCTTCAGATGCTCGCCGCCAACCTGAACAAGGCGGAAGGCAACAACCACGCTCAGGCAAGATAATCAACGGATAATGATAAAAATTTAAGAATATTATGGAAAAGGAAAAGAAAAGCTACAATCTTGTGATTGGCATTGTGGCGCTGATCGTAATCATCCTTCTGATCGCCATCATCGGCTATTTCGTCTCTAAACCTAAGCCTCTGATGATTCAGGGCGAGGCAGAGGCCAGTGAGTATCGTGTGTCCGGCAAGGTTCCGGGCAGGATCGAGGAACTTTACGTCAAGGAAGGCCAGATGGTCCACAAGGGAGACACCGTCGCCCTCATCGACTCTCCTGAGGTGCGTGCCAAGCTGGCGCAGGCCAACGCCATCAAGGCGGCTGCCAGCTCACAGAGCAGAAAGGCTCAGAACGGAGCCCGCAAGGAGCAGATCGCCGGAGCCTATGAGCTTTATCAGCAGGCTCTTGTGCAGGAAGACGTGATGAAGAAGTCTTTCGACAGGATCCAGAAGCTCTATGACCAGAAAGTCATCGCGGCTCAGAAATACGACGAGGTGAAGGCCAAGTACGATGCCTCCGTCGCTCAGACAAAGGCTGCCAAGAGTCAGTATGACATGGCTGTCAACGGAGCGCGCGAGGAGGACAAGGCTGCGGCCAAGGCTCTCGTCGATCAGGCTGACGGCGCGTTGATGGAGGTGGAGTCTTATCTGAGCGAGCTGTACCTTACGGCTCCTGCTGACGGAATCATCTCGGCTCTTTTCCCTAAGGTCGGCGAGCTTGTCGGCCAGGGAGCGCCTGTCGCCAGCGTTACGGACTTGAATGATGTATGGTTCACGTTCAATGTACGCGAGGACTATCTCCACGGCATGAAGCAGGGCGACAAGATCACGGTGATCATCCCGGCTCTTGACGGCAAGGAGGTTCCGGCCACCATCAACTATGTGGCTGTCCGTGAGTCCTACGCCACGTGGAAGGCCACCAAGGAAACAGGTATGTACGATGCCAAGACCTTCGAAGTCAGGGCCGTTCCGGATGTGACGGTGGACGGCATTCGTCCTGGTATGTCCGCAATCGTTAAGTAAGGACTATCATCATGACTAATTGGCAGAGAATAATTGCGGTGGCCCGCCGCGAGCTCAGGATCATCAGGCAGCGTCCGATCTATCTTCTGGGTTCGGTAGGCGTGATAGCCTTCTGCGCCATATTCTTCCTGACATTTCTGAAGGACGGTCTGCCGAGTGATGTTCCGATCGGTCTTGTGGACTACGACTACTCGTCAACCTCAAGGAATTTCTGCCAGCAGCTGGATGCCACCCAGTTGGGAAAGGTTGTCCACTACGATTCGTTCGCGGCTGCCAGAGAAGACATGAACAGAGGCAAGATCGCGGCTGTCTGTGTCGTTCCTGTGGGGATGAACGATGACATCCAGGCGAACCGTCAGCCGAAGATCACGTTCTACGTCAACGGCTTGTACTTCGTCAGCGGGGCGCTTGCGTGGAAGGATCTTCTTCAGATGGTCAATCTGACCAACGGAGCCGTGCAGAGGCAGGCCTTCAGGGCAAGAGGCTACAACGACAGCCAGATCATGGGCATGATCCGTCCTGTGGACGTGGATGTCCATCAGATCGGCAACGTCGGCACCAACTACAACTACTACCTCAGCAGCGTCCTGCTGCCAGGTGTGCTGGAGATGATCGTGATAATCGTCCTGATATATTCATTGGGAGCGGAGCTTAAGTATGGTACCTCCAGGCATCTGCTGCAGACCTCCGGCAACTCGATTGTGACCGCCCTCGCCGGCAAGCTTCTGGTGTGGACGCTGACATTCTCGGCGATCGGGCTGATACTGATCCTGCTGCTCTTCCATAGGCTGCATTTTCCGTTGGCGGGATCCATCTGGAACATGTTTTTGGGCATATTCCTTATGATCTTCGCCAGTGAGGCGATCGCCATATTCATCCTTGAGATGCTTCCTGTGCCGAGGTTGGCGTTGAGTATCGGCGCTCTTTACAGCGTGCTTGGATTCTCCCTCTCGGGCTTCACGCTTCCGATAGAGGCCATGCCGCCTTACATCCAGGGACTTGCGGCGGCGTTCCCGTTGCGTCATTATTATCTGTTCTATGTCCAGGAGGCCATATTCGGAGCCGGATTCGCCGGATGGTGGAAGCAGGTGATCTACTTGCTGATCTTCATTCTGTTGCCGCTCATAGGTCTTGTGCGACTCAAGAAGGCCTACATTCATCAGAACTTCCCTAAAGACTAAGTGACATGAAAAATACATACGCAAAAACATGGATCAAGGACTTCTGGGGCATATTCTGTCATGAACTTCGACAGATTTTCTCAGACAGCGGCGTGCTGCTGATCTTCCTTGTCGCCGGACTTGCCTATCCGCTGCTTTACAATCTCGTTTACCTGAACGGTATTCTTTCTGAGACTCCCGTTGCCATTGTTGACAATTGCGACAGCCCGGACAGCCACCGCTTCATCAGGGAGATCGACGCCACCCGAGAGGTCGAGGTCGCGGCGAAATGTATGAATATGGCCGAGGCGGAAAAGATGATGCAGGAACGCAAGGTCAACGGTATCATCTATTTCCCTTCCGACTTCACAGAGAAACTGGCCAGAAACGAGACGTCCACATTCTCCGTCTATGCGGACATGAGCAGCTTCCTCTACTACAAGAACGCTCTCATGGCCACCAACTTCGTGATGCTTCATGAGATCGGACAGATCCAGATGCAGAGGTTCTCATCCCTCGGGATGACGGAACAGACCGCGTCACAGACTGTCAAGCCGCTCGGCTACGAGGACAACAATCCCTACAACAGGGCCTTCAACTACAGTTTCTTCCTGATCTCGGCCATCCTGATGATCATCATCCAGCAGACGCTTTTCTACGGAATGTCACTGCTGGTAGGAACCGCAAGGGAGAGGAACCGCAGTTTCGCATCGCTTCCTGACAGACTTGAAGGTCACGGTGTCGGGCGTGTGGTCATGGGACGTGGAGGCGCCTACTGGCTGCTTTACCTTGCTGTGGGCATGTACATCGCGTTCATCGTCCCGGCAATATTCGGAATCCCTCAAAGAGGTGAGTTCAAGGATGTCCTTGCGATGCTGGTCTTCTTCATCACTGACTGTGTGTTCTTCAGCATGGTCTGGAGCACGCTGATCACGAGGAGGGAGTCCGTGTTCATCCTCTTTCTGGCGATGTCGCCTGTGGCTTTGTTCCTGACCGGTTGCTCATGGCCGACATTCGCGTTCCCGGGCTTCTGGAAGGTGTTCTCCTACATATTCCCGTCCACTTTCGGCGCGCAGGGTTTCATCAACCTCAGCACTGCCGGTGGCGAGATGGGAGCGGCTGACGTGCAGATGAAGGCCATGATCATCCAGACGGTCATCTATTTCTTCCTTGCATGCGTGGCTGTCTATGCCGAGAACTGGGTACTGCGTCACAAGGAGCAGATCCGTCAGAGGAGTGAGCGGCTCGCCAAGCGTGTGGGCATCGACAGCGCCGAGGACGCTAAGATCATCGCCGGAGAATAAGGTGTGATCCGGTAAAGAGAAAACTCCCTCCCGAATTTTGCACGTTACCAAAATTCGGGAGGGAGTTTTCTCTTTACCGGTTGCTGAACCTACCGAAGTGGCAGTCGTTCTGCAGTTATATGTCCGCTTTAACTATTCCCCTACGTGGAACGCCACGCGGAGTTCCTCGATCTCCTCGTCGGTGATCGGGTTCAGCTTGCCCAAAGGAGCGGCGAGGATCAGCGAGCGGGCGCTGAAATCTGCCACCTCAAGACGGTCGAACGTGTTGATGAGCTGGTCACCGGTCACGACGACGGAATCGTTTTCCAGCATCACGAACGGTCTCTGTTTGAACTCATCGGCGAGTTCTGTCAGATGCTCGTTGTACTGGCTCCCGAACGGGAATGTCGGGATGTCCTGAAGGAATATCCAGCTCTCCGGGATTGTTCGCACGTCGAATTTCACTCCGGTCGTGCAGAATCCCATCAGGGCAGGGGACTGGGTCAGGATGATTGAGTTGACCTTCGGGTTGCGGCGGTAGATCTCGTAATGAAGTGCCACAGAGCGGCTTGCGTTCTTCCCGGCCTCTACCATTCCGTCTTTGATCTGCACGATGTCTTCCGGCTCAAGATCCCAACGCTGCATGCTGGACGGAGTGATGAGGAAATCATTGCCTCTCCAGCGCACGGATGCCGTACCGTAGGAACTGCACATAAGCCCTTGTGAGCAGGCTCTGCGGACAATTTTGCAGATCTCCGCGCGGATCGCCCTCTCGTCTGAAGGGTGCGTTACGTTCATAAAGTGTTGGAACGGAACGTTCACGGCTTTCTCGTGCTGGAGGATCTGATCCTCGCTGAGGTATTTAGGCTCTCCCAAAGTCTTGGCGTTCAGGATTGTGCGCGCGCAGAGCTCCAGGGTCTCAAACCTCTGGTAAGCATCAGCGATGTCCTCACCGGCAACCACGACACCGTGGTTCTCCATGATGACGGCCTTGTAGTCCGGGTTCTTCTTGAATTCTGCCACAATTTTCTTTCCCAGAAGCTCGCTTCCCGGAAGGGCATATTCAGCGAATCCGACAGGGCCGCAGGTCGCGCGCGCCTGAGGGATGATGCTCGTGTCCGGAACCTGGTGAACCATACTGAAGGTGACCAGTCCAGGAGGGTGGGCGTGGATCACTGAATGAATATGCGGGTTCATCTTGTAGATGGCCTTGTGGAAAGGGTACTCGGATGAAGGTCTGTGAGGTCCGATGATGGTTCCGTCAGCCTTCACGCACATGATGTCCGCCGGAGTCAGCGAACCTTTGTCAATCGCCGCCGGGGTGATCCACATATCTCCGTTCTCGTCCATGATGGACAGGTTTCCGCCGGAGGTGGTGGTCATCTCGCTGCGATAAATCCTGCCGATGATGATAGCGATCTGCTCGGCCGGATGCATCAGATTTACGTCAAGTTGTTTCATGATATTAATGAATTACATTGGAAGCCGCTTTACTTTGCCTGAAGTCAAGGTCGCTTCCCGGATTTACAATTATGCCAGCATGACCTGCCCTCCCGTCACAGGGATGGCCTGTCCGGTCTCTCCGGTCTGGTCGATGGCGTAGAGGATGGCCTTGCAGACATCCACAGGGTTGCATCCCTTGCGCATAGGCACCTGGGCGAGATAGTAGTCCTTGACATCCTGCACGGTCTTCGCTCCCGGAACCTTGCCGGCGTTGAGGTATTGGATGAACAGGCCGTTCTCCGGATTGCTCCACAGCGGGCCGTCGTAGTAGTTGCCAGGGCAGATGCTGTTGACTTTCACCCTGTCCGGTGCGAGCTCAAGCGCGAAGGACTGGGTTAAACCTATACCTCCGAACTTGCCGCCGGCGTAGGCGAAGTTCGCCTTGCTGCCGCGCAGTCCGCTCTTGCTGTTGACCTGGATGATGTCGGCGAAATATTCAGGATCATATTTCGTCTCGATTTTCATTATGTGCGAGGCGACCTTCGCGCAGAAGAAGTAGGCCTCATAGTTGATCTTGGTGACGAACTCGAAGTTCTCCGGAGTCATCACGTCCAACCCGCCGGCGCGTACAACCCCGGCGTTGCTGACGAACGCGTCAAGCGCGCCGAAGTTCACGATTGTCTCCTTCATCAGGTTCCGGAGGCTTGCCATATCCGCGACATTTGTCTTTACGAATATGGCCTTGTTGGCTCCAGCCTTCTCGTTGAAGCTGGCGGCGGTCTTCTCGCCGGTCGCCTCGTTGAGGTCGGCCACCACGATGTTGGCTCCCTGCGCCATCAGCTCACGGGCGATGCCCTCTCCGAATCCCTGGGCGGCTCCGGTCACGATGATCGTGCGGCCTTCCACACGGCCTTTGGACGCGCTGGAGGCCACCTTGCGGCGGTAGTTCTCCACCTCCCAGTTGTCGATGAAGTCGATCCAAGCCCGCTCCATCGGATGCTCTCCGCCGAAGCTCTGCGCATAGAACGCTACCTTCATCGCGTCCGTGAACACATCGGTGATGATCTGTGCGTTCCTGGAGCTGTCTCCCACGGCGATGAGTCCGATTCCTTTGATGAGCAATACCTTAGGCGTGTAGCCTTTCCCGCTTACGAAAGCCTCGATTTCCTCCTCGGCCTGCTTTAAAATCTCTTCATCTGACTCGGCTTCAATGAATATGTACGAGCTCTTGCAGTACACGATGATGTCCGGGGTGAACGGCTTCGCAATCTTGTCGAAACCGGATTTTCCGGAACAATCAGTCGCTTCGACAGGCTCGGCGACCGGCTGTTGATCGGTCACTGAGCCTGTCGAAGTGACTGAACAACCATCAATGAAGAAGTCCACAAGGGCGTTCTTCGTGACTTTCAAGGTCTTGAAGCCCCTTCCGGAGCGCGAGAGCATCTGCCTGATCGCCGGAACGACATCCGTAACAGTCTCCGAGACAGCCGTGTCACCCTCCGGAAGAGCGGCGACCTTGGCCTCAAGTTTTCCAAGGACTTCTGAATATATTCCCTCAATCTCAGCGGTGGTGTCCCCACCCACGAATATTCCGTGATTCTGAAGGAATATCACCTGGGGCTCCTTGCCTTTCTCAGCCTTGTAGGCCTTTATCCGGTCATAGACCTTCTTGAAAAGCGTGTAGCCCGGGTCGGTATATTCAATGTAAAGGGCATCTGGGAATATCTCCTTGCACGCGGCCTCGGCGTTCACCGAGCACATCAGGCCGTTGACAAGGGTAGGGTGGAGGTGAACCACGAAGGCGAATCCCATGCAGTTGTGCAGGGATGTCTCCACTGAAGGCCTTCTGTCCTTTGTTATACAGGCCACGGAGAGGTCGTTCTTGACCTGTTCCTCACGTATCGCCGTGTCCTCATTGTAAGCCTTTTCGCCCATCTCGTTCAGAAGGGCTCTGTCAAGGACGGCAAACCCGTCCTCTGTTATCGTCGCGAGGGCGTGGCCGCTGGCCTTCACCCAAAGTCTGTTCTCATCCTTGTAGGAAGTGTTGCCACCTCCGGCGATCACGAACCTGGAGTCCTGTCCGAACTTCCGGGAAATCGCGATAAGGTCTTCAATCTGTTTCATATTCGTGTGTCAATTATGTGTTCTGTTTGCCTCATTGGCATATTCCTAAATGGCTAAAGTCTTGCGGATCAACTCGTCTCCCGCTTCGATGGAGTTCAGTCCCGCCTGATGGGCGGCCACCGCGCAGGCTCCACGGTAGTTGGTCTCGCGCAGTTTTTCGCTGAGTCCTTCGGCGTTGTCGCGGGTGCGCAGACGGATCGGCTCCAGCGCCGGGGTGTTGTGCTCCGAGCCGAAAGTGACGATGAATCCCTCGTCCTGAAGGTAACCGGAATATTCCTCAAGCACGGCCGTCGTGTTGCGGGTCGTGATGAATTCCACGGACTTGATCCCGCGCTTTTTCAGCGTGTCGGCGGCCTTCTGGAGATCGCCCTCGAAGTCGGTGAAGTTGCCTTTCGCGTCGTCCGCGAGGAACGGGTAGGTAGGGATTCCGCCGGCGGCCTTGATGATTTGGCAGACGGTCTCCATCGGCAGGAACGCCTTAGGATCCTCAGGCACGAACGCCGCGCCTCCGGCCTTGAGCAGTTTGCTTCTGATCTCGTTTTCCACAGCCGCCTCGTTGTCCGGTGCGGATTTCAGTGGCTGTCCGCCGAAGATCCTCTCGTAGAGGGCGAGCCTGTCCTGGATTTTGTCGGCTTTGGCGTCAACCGCCATCCTGAGAGCCTTCGCAAGGTGACGCTCACGCACCGATCCTCTGGTCAGTTCCTTGACAATATATTTGAAATCAACGTTGAATCCGGCCTTGACCTCATCCAGATGGGCGTTCAGTTTGGCGCACATCCTTTCAACCTGGGCGTTGGACTCAGCCCGTACATCGGCGAGCATCTGAGCCTCTTTGCCGCTGAGTATCACCGGATAGGCCAGTCCCTTTCCGCTCAGGTAGGTGCGTCCCGGGTTGTTCGGGTCGTTCACTCTTAATCCGGCGGCCTGGTCCTCGCTGTTCAGAGAGATGAACTCGATGTTGAACATCGGGTAGAGATGCCTTGCGGCGCATTCGTCATTCCACTCCCTGTAGCCGTCGAGGCTGTAGAAGTCATTGATTCCCACAACTTCGACACCTTCGGCGGCGGCCATATCAAGGGCTTGTCTCACGTCTTTGAAGGCGCTGAAGGAGTACGGTGTGTGCAGATGGGCGTTAACGTCGATTATCGTTTTCATATTCATGAATATTCTTTGCTCAAAGTTAGTAATAATCTTATAAAGGTCATTCTGCAATGCGGATTTTTGAAGCCGTTCGGTCAAATTTGAAATTAATTTGCTAAATTTGTGGAATATGCCACGAAATATTTTCGATAACATAAAACATCTTACAAATGGAAAAGAAACAACAAGGTAACATTTTCGCTATTGTGATCATGTTCTTCCTGTTCGCGATGATCTCATTCGTGACGGGATTCCAGAATCCGTTCGGAGTCATCGTGAAGCAGCAGTTCGCCGCTTCGAACTTTATGTCCCAGCTGGGCAACGCCGCCAACTTCATCGCTTATGCGTTTATGGGCCTGCCTGCCGGTATGATCCTGTCCAAGAAGGGCTACAAGTTCACCGCCCTCGCGGCTGTGACCGTCGGATTCATCGGAGTCGGCATCACATTCCTCTCCGGAATCGCCGGAAGCTTCGCCGTCTATATTCTCGGCGCGTTCATCTCCGGTTTCTCGATGTGTATGCTCAACACGGTTGTGAACCCTATGCTCAACACTCTCGGTGGTGGTGGAAACAAGGGTAACCAGCTCATCCAGTGGGGCGGTTCCTGCAACTCCTTGAGCGCCACGATCGTGCCTGTGCTCGTGGGTTATCTCATCGGTGACGTTACGAAGGACACTCAGATCGCCGACGCCAATCCGGCGCTCTTCATCGCGATGGGCATTTTCGCTCTGGCGTTCATCATCATCGCGGCCTCGCATATTCCTGAACCTGAGCTTGAGGCGGCTGCTGCTTCCGGAAAGACGCAGCAGCTCACCATCGGCGAGAGCGTCAAGGGAGCCCTCTCCTTCAAGCATTTCGTGCTTGGTATCATCGCCATATTCGTCTATGTGGGTGTCGAGGTAGGTATTCCTAACTTCGTGAACCTATACATGACATCCGCCGAGATCGGCATCAGCGCCGCTGTGGCTGGAACAATTGTCGGGATGTACTGGTTCCTCATGCTTTGTGGTCGTCTCGTGGGAGCTTCCGTCGGAGGGAAGGTCTCCAGCCGCGCCATGGTCAGCTTCGTGGGCATTGTCGCCATCATATTCCTTCTTCTTGGAATGTTCCTTGGTGACACGGCGACAGTCAAGTTCCCGGCCATCACCTCCCAGCTGTCATTCTCCCTCGCCGAGATTCCGATCGGAGTGATGTTCTTCATCCTCTGCGGACTCTGCACATCCGTGATGTGGGGCGCCATATTCAATCTCGCTGTCGAGGGCCTCGGCAAGTACACATCTATCGCTTCCGGCCTGTTCATGGTGATGGTTTGCGGTGGTGGAATCCTCCCTCTCATCCAGGGTGCCGTCGCTGACGCCACCAACTATCTGATGAGTTACATCGTTATCATCATCGGTGTCGCCTATATCCTTTGGTACGCCCTCTTCGGCTCTAAAGTAAAGAAAACCGCTTAATTTGAAATCCCGTCCCGGTGGGGTTCTCCACCGGGACTTATCATAGCCAAATATTATGGAACAGAATCTAGTAATAGGAATAGATGTCGGTGGACAGACCACCAAATGCGGGGTTGTTGACGCGCGCGGAACCGTGCTCGCCCAGACAGTCATCCGTTCAGACTCCTACACTACTGTCGAGCCTTACATCGAGGAACTTGCCGCGGCGCTGAAGAAGATCATCACCGATGCCGGTGCCGAAGGGCAGATCCGTGGAATCGGTGTGGGCGCTCCTAACGCCAACTACTACACCGGTGAAGTCGAGAATGCCGTTAACCTTTCTTGGGGAAGAGCTGGTTCGATTCCTTTCGCCAAGATGCTTACCGAAGCGATGGGCGGCATCCCTGTGACCCTAACCAACGACGCCAACGCCGCCGCGATGGGTGAGATGACCTACGGTGCCGCGAGAGGTATGAAGAATTTCATCATGATCACCCTCGGAACCGGTGTCGGCAGCGGAATCGTCATCAACGGTGAGATGGTCTATGGCCACGACGGATTCGCCGGAGAGCTCGGCCACACCACGATCGTCCGCCACAACGGCCGTCGCTGCAACTGCGGAAAGAGTGGTTGCCTTGAGACCTACTGCTCTGCGATCGGGGTGGCCAAAACCGCCCGCGAGTGGCTGGATATGAGCGATCAGCCATCGGCCCTCCGCAGCCTTGACAGCATCTCCTCAAAGGATGTCTATGAGGCCGCCAAGGAAGGCGATGCCCTTGCCATCAAGATCTTTGAATACACCGGAACCCTCCTCGGCCAGGCTTTCGCCGACTTCATCGCGTTCTCCTCTCCTGAGGCCATCGTTCTCTTCGGCGGTCTCGCCAGAAGCAAGGAGTTCCTCACCGAGCCGATCCTCCGTTCGATGAACGACAACGTCCTCCCTCTCTGGAAGAACAAGGTCCAGCTCGTATATTCCCAGCTCAAGGAGTCCGACGCCGCCATCCTCGGCGCCTCCGCCCTCGCCTGGGAACGATAGGCTCTCCGATGCGGCGTTTGGCTTGGTCTTGAAGCCTTGCCGGATGCCGTCGCCAGAGCGAGCCTCCCTCCAGCCGTGGAGCGCAAGCTCTTGTAAATGAATATACTGACGCACCCTCCTTGTGCCTGACATAGGGCTGAGGAGGGTGCGTCATTTTTTTGATCTTCAGTTGCTTGGTCTCCACGGAAATACCGTGCGGCCTTTCGGCGGAAGAATGCGGTATTCTACACTTTTCTGTCAAGAATCTCCTTGTGGAACGGGCCGACACACTTGCTAAATTCGCAACATGAGTTGCGCGAAGATTCTTTTGCTCTTATTAATGGCTTGCGAGAACTGGCTCAAGTGCCACTCTGCAAACTTATTTGCTCTTTTATAAATTACTCTTGCTTTTCCGTGTAATGTATTATAAATTTGTGATATAGTATTGTATATGATCCTATGACCTAGTGGCCGGACAGTACTGTGGGCGTGACTAGCGATTGACTCAACATAGGAGACTGACCTCTGAAATCGTAGAAGCAGTATTGCCTATGATTATTCTTAACGATTGGGAATCAATTCTTTTTTTTGTAAAACTTTGGACAAAGACTTTTTATGAACAAACAACTTCTTTTTTGTGTTTTGTCTCTTCTCGCCGTTCTCTCTGTCAGTTGTAATAAATCTGATGGAGAATCTACTATCTATGGCAAAAGCTGGAAAGAAAAATGGATTGTTGCATCAAAGACAATCACCGCTACAGGAGCCAATGGGCCTGAGACATGCTATTGGATAAAGGTTGACAACAACCCTGTCTGGCAAATTAGTCATAGCCAGATAGATGGCTTCAACTATGAAAGTGGCTACGAGTACGAACTGCTTGTTAATGCGCAAGAAATACTTGATCCTCCTCAGGATGCGTCTTCCTGTGAATATACGCTTCTCTCTGTTGTGTCAAAAATATTAAAAGACTCTGATGTCCCGCTTTTGACAAATACTCCATTATAATGTATGTCGAATGCCGAATCTTTTCAAAATGGTTCAAGACATTTTTCTGATTCTGTTGCCATTATTGCAAGGAGATATTCTCCTTTCAAAAGAGCAGACTGAAACTATTATGACAAGATCTGGAGCAATAACAGATGTTATAAAATATTGGCCAGGTAATACGGTGTATTATACATTCGCACAAGATTTTTCTTTACAATCAAATGTTGAAAGGGCCATTAATGAGTGGGAAAACAAGTTTAACATTTGTAAATGGTACTGGTTATGGTAATTACATAGAGTTTTTCCACGGATCTGGTAATTATTCATACTTAGGAATGGTAGGAGGGAAACAACAGATTAGTCTGTCTTTGTATGGAAGCAGTTATGGATCTGCTATTCACGAGATAGGACATGCTGTAGGTCTCATACACGAGCAATGCCGAAATGATAGGGATTCTTATATTACTATACATACTTCTAACATTGAGTCTGGAAAAGAGCATAATTTTTCAAAATATGGTTCGAATTTGGTTTGTGATGTCGGCACTTTTGATTTTGGATCGATTATGCTATATGATTCTTTCGCTTTTAGTGCCAACAATCAGCCTACGATGACTACTAAGGAAGGACTGTATTTTTATGCACAAAGAACTCATTTGTCAGACGGCGATGTTCAAGGAGTGGCTGCAATGTATGGTCCTCCGTTTATTGTACTGAGATATGATACTCAGGTTATTAGAGATGAAGTTAATGTGCTTGATGAAGTGTATGAATGTTCAGTTTCATATACAATTAAGGTTTTTGCCGGCAAAAACGGTACTCAACCGACTACCCTTGAATACCCACGTGTAGTGACAATTTACGAGAATAAGCGTGTATATGATTCTGGTAAAGTAAAAGAAACAATAAGGCCTTATAATGTGACTCTTCCTGCGGGCTGTGGATCGTACTCTATTGGAACGGTGCGTAATATTGAGCGTTATTACATGAGCGATCCAGTAGAAATGGATGTTACGACATACTCAATTGATGTCCCTCCAGCAACTCAGCAATAATACAAGGTCTGTTCGCCATTCATTGTCCGTGGAGCGCAAACTCTTGTAAATGAATATTGTGACGTGCCATCCTTTGCCCGAAACGGGTGTTGGGGTGGTGCGTTTTTTTCGTAAAGTTTTTTCGTGAAATATTTATTTAATGACACATTGCTTATAATTGTCTTGATATTAGTGCGATACACCGAAAGTTGGTCGATCCCTAAATTTAACCCACGTCCTCTAAAAGCGGGAATATGACAGAAAGACGCTCGTGAAGAGATCATTGTCCCTCTAAAAGCGTGATTTGTACAAATTAACGCCTGTGAAGGAGCGTTATGGACGGTTAACGGCAGCATTGGCAAGAATCTCTTTTAGGAACGGGCCGGTGACGGAGGCGGGGTTCTGGGCGAGTTGCTCGGGAGTGCCTTGGGCGACGATGAGGCCGCCGCGGCGACCACCGTCGGGACCGAGGTCGAAGAGGTAGTCCACACTCTTGAGAACATCCAGATTGTGCTCGATGATGATCACCGTGTTGCCTTGATCGACAAGCTGCTGCAGAACGTTGAGCAATACCTTGATGTCTTCGAAGTGAAGGCCGGTCGTCGGCTCGTCGAGGATGTACAGGGTGTTGCCGGTGGCTTTTCTGAACAGCTCCGCCGCCAGTTTCATTCGCTGACTCTCGCCGCCGGAAAGTGTCACGGCTGACTGGCCGAGATGAACGTAACCGAGACCTACATCGACCAACGCTTTCAGTTTCTGGGCGATGGCCGGAATCGGCTTGAAGAACTCATAGGCCTCGCTGATAGGCATCTCAAGCACATCGTTGATGCTCTTGCCCTTGTAATGCACGGCCAGCGTGTCCTCCTTGTACCTCTTGCCCCTGCACTCATCGCAGACCACATTCACGGACGGCAGGAAGTTCATCTCGATGACCTTGATTCCGGCCCCCTTGCAAGCCTCGCAGCGTCCACCAGCCACGTTGAACGAAAACCGGCCGGCCTTGAACCCGCGTACCTTTGCGTCCGGAGTGTCGGCGAACAGGTTGCGGATGTCGTTGAACACACCCGTGAACGTGGCCGGGTTTGATCTCGGCGAACGTCCGATCGGGCTCTGGTCGATCTCTATCAGCTTGTCGATGTTCTCGACACCCTCCAGTGAATCGTAAGCCAAAGGATGCAGCTTAGCCCTGTAGAACTTGTTCTTGAGAATCGGCATCAGAGTCTCGTTGATGAGCGTGGACTTGCCACTCCCGCTCACTCCGCTGATCCCGATGAAGCATCCCAGCGGAAAATCTACACTGACATTCTTCAGGTTGTTGCCCCTCGCTCCCTTGATGCTCAGGAACTTGCCGCTTCCTGCCCGGCGCTCGGACGGAATCTCGATCGAATCTTTCCCTTGAAGGTAATCCAGCGTCTTTGACTTCCCGAATATGCAGTGTCCGGCGGTCTCCTTGTCCAATGAGGAAGGAATCTTTCCGTTGTCCGAGGAATATTCCATCAGAGCTTTCAGAGGTGCGTTCAGGCATATTTTCCCGCCTTTGTCGCCGGCCCCTGGGCCCACATCCACAAGCCAGTCGGCACTCATCATCGTCTCGTAGTCGTGCTCCACGACCATCACGGAGTTGCCCTCGTCCCGGAGTTCCTTCAACGAGTTGATCAGCTTGCGGTTGTCCCTCTGGTGCAGTCCGATTGACGGCTCGTCCAGGATGTACAGCACGTTGACGAGTTTTGAACCGATTTGCGTTGCGAGCCTGATCCTCTGGCCCTCTCCGCCGGAAAGCGAGGCCGTCGGGCGGTCAAGTGACAGATAGTCAAGACCTACGTCCAGCATAAACTGAACCCTTTCGTTGAGTTCCTTGAGAATGTCCCGCGCTATATTGTTCTCTCTTGTGTTTAGTTTCCCTGGCAACGACGCGAACCATTCCTTGAGTTCGGTCATCTCCATCGCCGCCACCTCTGAGATAGTCTTGCCGTCAATCTTGAAGCAGCGGGCGTTCTCGTTCAGCCTGGTGCCGTGGCAGACAGGACACACGATCTTCTCGTCGATGTCGTCCACGATTCCGTCAAACGTAACCATTTCGGACAGACTACCTTCGCCTACACGGAACAATTCATCACTTCCGAATATGATGTGCGAGATGGCCTCGTCCGGAATCGAGTCGATAGGATCGTACAGAGAGAAGTTGTATTTCCGGGCGATGGAGCGGATCACATCATATTTCTTGGTCTCACGCATTTTACCCAGCGGGACTATTCCCCCGTCTGCGATTGACACTGATCTGTCAGGGATGATGGAATTCATATCCACATTCACTATCATTCCAAGTCCTTTGCAGTGAGGACAGTAACCTTCCGGGGAGTTGAATGAGAAAGAGTGTGGCGCTGGTTCCTGCAAGGATATTCCCGAATCAGGATCGACAAGGTGCTTGGAGAAATGCCTCAGTTTGTCAGAGCCGAACTCCAGCAGGGCGACCGAGCCTTTGCCAAGATTCAGAGCCGACATCACGGAGTCCCGGACCCGTTTCTCATCGCCCTCAGACGGCTTGAGCTTGTCCACGACCAGTTCTATGAAGTGGCTTTTGTAGCGGTCCAGAGCATCAACCTCGTTCAGCGGGAGTATATTCCCGTCCACTCTGACATCGGTGTAGCCTCGTTTGCGGAGCTGGTCGAACAGCTCGCGGTAATGTCCCTTGCGCCCCACGACCAGCGGAGCGAGCAGGTAACACTTCTTGCCCTTATATTCATCCATTATGAGGTCCACGATCTGCGCGTCCGTGTAGCGGGCCATCTCCTTCCCCGTGACCGGTGAATATGCCCTCGAAGCCTTCGCGTACAGAAGCCGGAGGAAGTCGAATATTTCGGTGATGGTTCCGACGGTGGAGCGTGGGTTGTTGCCCGTGGTCTTCTGCTCGATGGCGATGATCGGACTCAGTCCCGTTATGCTCTCGACCTCAGGCTTTTCCAGTACACCCATAAAGTGCTTGGCGTAAGGCGAAAGCGTGTCCAGGTACCGTCTCTGCCCTTCTGCGTAGATCGTGTCGAACGCCAGCGAGGACTTCCCGCTGCCGCTTAGCCCCGTCACCACCACAAGTTCTCCTCTTGGAATGTCAACGTTCACACCCTTAAGGTTATGCGCCTCCGCCCCCCGGATCTCGATATATTCTTTCTTGCTCATCATTTCCGCTTTATTCCGCAAATTTAACGAATATTCAGTAAATTTGTAGTCAAGAGTAAAACAGACGAATCAATGAGTCAGGATCATCAACTGAACATCAAGACATTTAATTTCAATTCGTTCCGGGAGAATTGCTATGTGCTTTGGGACGGAAGGGGGAATTGCGTTTTTGTGGATCCGGGGTGCTATTGGCCGGAAGAGTTCGCTAAGCTTAAGGAGCTGGTGAAGACGGAACGGCTGACACCGAAGGCCATCTGGCTGACGCACGGGCATTTCGACCACGTGCACGGGGTGCTGAGGATCGTCCAGGAATATTCAGTGCCGGTGCTGATGTCGCCGGAGGACAAGATGATTCTGGACAACAATCCGGCGGCCGTGAGGGAGTTCGGGCTGGTAGCGCATGATTCCTCTGAGATCAAGACGGTGGACATCCGTGACGGGGAGGTTCTGGACACGCTTGAGGGGTCACCTTTCATGGTGATAACCACTCCAGGACACACTCCAGGTGGGGTTTGCTACTACGACGAGACGGACAAGGTCCTGCTGACAGGCGACACTCTTTTCGCCGGGGCGATCGGGCGTTCGGACCTTATAGGAGGGGATTATGACCATCTGATAATCAGTATAATGGATAAGTTGATGGGACTGCCGGGTGATGTGGATGTGCTTCCGGGGCACGGACGCAAGACCACGATTGCAGACGAAAGGACCCACAACCCGTTCCTCCAACCGTTCAACGAGCCGGAGGAGGATCTTGACTGGGACGGGGAAGGAATAGAGATAGAAGGAGAAAAATAATGCACATAGGAATAGCAGGCAACATAGGCAGCGGCAAGACCACCCTCACAAGGATGCTGGCCGCGCATTACGGATGGACACCGAAGTACGAGTCGGTGACATACAATCCATATCTGGAGGACTACTACAAGGACATCCCCCGCTGGTCGTACAATCTGGAGACATATTTCCTCGCCCAGAGGTTCAAGGACGTGCTGGAGATAGCCAAGAGCAAGGACGTGATCATCCAGGACAGGACGCTCTTCGAGGGCGTGCACATCTTCGTAGCCAACAACTATGCGATGGGCAACCTCACCAAGCGCGACTACGAGACCTATATGGACCTCTACAACGTGATGGCGGCGACGGTGCGCAAGCCGGATCTGCTGATCTACCTCAAATCATCGGTGCCTCACCTCGTGGCGCAGATCCAGAAACGTGGCCGCGACTACGAGCAGACCATGAGCCTTGAATATCTCAGCGGCCTGAACGACCGTTATGACAAGTGGATCAATGAATATGACGGCAAGGTCCTGACAATTGAGGCTGACGATCTCGACTTCGAGAACCGCCCCGAGGACTTCGCCTCCATCACCGACCGCATCGATGCCGAACTCTACGGCCTCTTCCCTCTGGAGAAGTAGTCAGACACATTGCCCCTTCTCCCTGGCCACAAAACCCTATCCCCGGTCACTGAGCTTGTCGAAGTGACCGAACGTCGCACCTCATTCTCCGAAAGCCGAGAGAATTGATGTCGGGGTGATAGCTGAACCATCGGATGTGAATGCACCCATATCGTAGGCACCCCAGTTGCGCCCCTGTTTCTCATAAATGGCAGGTCTCCATTTTCCGTCAACCTGCGGCTCCCAGTAGAACACACCAGCGCAGACGGACAGGGACTTGACCGAGTTCATAAAATCGGTCAGGCATTGGGTGGATGTGGCGATCTCTGACGCGGAGGCCTTGACACCAACCTCACAGACCATCGCCTTGCAGCCATACTTCGAGGCTAAAGTCTTAATATTCAATATGGCGGCAGAGTTCATCGCCTTCCAGGTCATTTGGGAGTTGGTCATCGGATAATGCGACAGTCCGATCATATCGAACTTTCCACCGTTGGCCTTGAGCTTGTCGAAGAACCAGGTGTTGTCCTGATATGCATTGTCGATGTGGACAATCACCTGAGCGTCAGGGAACACGGATTTGACAGCGTCATAGCCTGCCGTGGTGAGGGCGGCATAGTTTGACCAACCTCCCGGAATATCCCCTTTGTCGTTATAGAGACGTCCGGTCTCCCAAAGCATTCCCGGTCTGGTCTCGTTGCCGACCTGCACCCAATGCGGAGTGACTCCTGCGGACTTCAAGGCGGTCAGAACATCCTTGGTGTGCTCGGCGACCTTGGCGGAAAGGCCTTTCAGATCCAGGCCAGCCCACTCGGCGGGAGTATTCTGACGACTCGGATCAGCGAAGAAATCGCTGTAGTGGAAATCAATCATCACCGACATTCCGGCCTCGGCGGCCCGTTTGGCCATATTCACGACATCATCCTTGCCGCTCCATCCGTTCGGATCCTCAGGCTTCACCCAGACACGAAGGCGTATGGCGTTGATCCCGGCGGCCTTAAGCACCGGATAAAGCCCGGCATTGCCCTTGGAGTCCTTGAAAGCCGTTCCGCTTATCCGGGAAGGATTGTGGGTCATATCATACTCCATTTCCGAAGCCCAGCTGACATCCGCACCCCGTGCGAACGCCACTTCGTCCACAGAAGGCGCATCCGGTCCGTCTTTCTGATTGCCTCCGGATCCACCGCAGCCGACAAACAGGGAGGAAACCGCAAATGCCAATGCGGACAATGTAGCAAGACGTGAATATAATGTACTCATGCAGCGTAACGTCTTTCAAAAGATCCGGTGACCGGGACGGCCACTAAAGGCTTTCGATGTTCTTCTCGTTGAGTAGATTCTTGCCCTCGGCAGTGTAGGCGTACTCGATGCGGTCAGCATAATGCTTCTCGACCTTGCCACGGACAATCTTCATCGTGCTGTTGACCAATCCGTTCTGCTCGGTGAACGGCTCAGGCAGCACAGCCACGGCGGCCGGCAGCCACCTCTCCGGGAACATTCCGCCGTGAGATCCGCCCTTCTTGTAGGAATCAATCTCTTCCTGGATCTTCTTCAGCATCGCCTCCTTGCCCTCACGTGTGGCTGGATCCAGACCCTTCGAGGAGACATATTCCTTGAGGGCATCCTTCGCCGGAACGATCAGGACGATCGTGTAAGGATCCTGGTTGTTGTGCAGGATGACCTGCTCGATGTACTTCGAGCCGTCGGTGAGCGAGTCCTCGAAGCCTTCCGGACTGTATTTCTCTCCGTCGGATGAGATCAGCAGAGACTTGAAGCGGCCGACAACGTAAAGATATTCACTATCATACATATATCCCATATCTCCAGTGTGCAGCCAACCGTCGCGGAGAGCCTCGGCAGTGCCTTGTGGATTCTTCCAGTAGCCGGCCATCACATTCTCGCCGCGCACCACGATCTCGCCCTTCGTGCGGAGCGGAACCTCCTTGCCGTTGTCGTCGCAGATCTTGATGTCAAGCGGCTTCACGACACGGCCCGAAGAGCCGAACATCGCATGGCCGGTCGAGTTGGCGGAGATGATAGGGGTCGCCTCGGACACGCCGTAGCCTTGGAACATAGGAATGCCGATGGCGCAGAAGTACCTCTGAAGCTCGATGTCCAGAAGCGCGCCGCCTCCCACAAAGAACTCCATCCTGCCGCCGAATCCCTCACGGACCTTCTTGAATATGATCTTGTCGAACAAGGCCATCAACGGCTTCTTCCAAAGCTGAAGGATGCCGCCACGGTTGTAATATTCCTTGTTGTAGGAGATTGCGAGGTTGAGGGCGTAGTTGTAGAGTTTCTCGACCTTCGGTCCCTGCTTGTGGATGGTGGTCTCAACGTTTTTCTTGAAGTTGCGGGCAAGCGCCGGCACTGACAGCATCACGTGCGGACGGACCTCCTTGATAGCTATAGGAATATTCCTGAGCGTGGCGAGCGGGTTGGCTCCGACAGGCACGGTGGCGATGCTGCTGCAATAGGACATCATCGTGTAGAATCCGGCCACGTGCGCGAAGCAGTGGTCAAGAGGCAGGATGATGAGCATCGTGGAATCAGGCTTGACTCCGATCACGGAATGAGCCTGCTCAACGTTGGCAGTGTAGTTGCGATGCGTAAGAAGAACGCCCTTAGGGTCGGCTGTTGTTCCGGAAGTATAGCTGATCGTGGCGTAATCGTCTGGCTCCACAGACTTGTAACGCTCCTCGAACTCGGCCTTGTGACCGAACAGGTAGCTGTCGCCGAGAGCCTGAACCCATTCCATCGAGACCTCCTTGGCGTTGGCCGCCGGAATGTTATCCAGCACGATGACCTTCTCCACGCAGTCCAGCTGTGAGATTATCCTGCGGATCTTCGGGAGTTGCTGTCCGGAAACGATCACGAACCTGGACTCGGAATGCTGGATCCTGAAAGTCAGGTCGTTGCTTTCCTCGAGCTTGATGGAGAGCGGGACGCTCACGCCGCCGGCGTAGAGGATTCCCAACTCGGAAAGGATCCACATGTTCCTTCCCTCTGAAAGGAGAGATACCCTCTCGCCCTTGTTGAGCCCCATGGCCATCAGGCCGGCCGCGATGCGGTAGCCTTCCTTGCGGGTCTGCTCGAATGATGTCTCGGTCCACTTTTCATCCACTTTCTCGCGGAGGAACACGTGCGTAGAGTATTCGTGGGTATATTTCTCCACGAACTCGATGATTGTCGGTCTTGTAGCTGACATACTATGTAATCGTTAAAATTATCTTTGCCAAAACCGCGGCGGGTTATTCCTTGCCGCTAAGTAATCATTAAAAAATAACTTGAACAATTTGTATATCTTTATGGTCTATATTTCTTTTCTCATCAGTCATGTGCCACCGGCACACTCCTTCTTCCAAAAGAAATCTATCCTCATAAATCTGACACAAAATTTAGTTCAACTTATTTTTTAACGCTTACTAAGTCATTATTCATCAATCTGTCTGACCTCCGGGAAGAGGCCGAAGAGTTCGGCGTCTATCTTGTCGGTGACGGTCTGGAAGTCCTCCGGACGGTTCTCAAACTTGATGTTGTCCACATCGATGACCAGAAGATGCCCGTCATATTTGGAGATCCAGTCGTCGTAGCGCTTGTTGAGGCCCGTAAGATAGTCGATGCGGATGCTGCTTTCATATTCCCTGCCTCTCTTCTGAATCTGCGCCACCAGATTAGGAATGGTGGATTTCAGGTAGATCAGAAGGTCCGGCTTGCTGACCAGCGACATCATAAGGTCGAAGAGATCCGAGTAGTTTTCGAAATCGCGGGTGCTCATCAATCCCATATCGTGAAGGTTCGGGGCGAATATGCGCGCGTCCTCGTAGATTGTCCTGTCCTGGATGATGACATCGCTGCATCTTGAGATGTCCACGACATCCTTGAACCTTTTGTTCAGGAAATAGATCTGGAGGTTGAATGACCAGCGCTCCATATCAGCGTAGAAATCAGAAAGATAGGGGTTGAAGTCAACCGATTCGAACTTCGGAGTCCAGCCGTAATGGGCCGCCAGCATCTTTGTCAGGGTGGTCTTGCCACTGCCTATGTTGCCTGCTATCGCGATGTGCATATCCTTTGTGTGTTTTGTTCAGTCTTCTCGCTACCTCTTGTTGCAAAGATCATCAAATCTTTTCGATATGATTCCATACCTGCCGAAGAGACGCAGTGCAAAATTAATAAATATTCCTCGTAAACTCTGCCTTATCCAACAAGAATATGCCGGCATCGTCTCTGTTCCTCACAACGAGAACAACTCGTTGACCGTCTTCCCGAAAAATGCTGAGAGCCTCAGGGCAAGTTCCGTGGAAGGAACGAACTTGTTCGGATCGCCGAGGTGAGCAGCAGGGAAAAAGCTTGTCCATAACCTTCAAACAAGCAATCCAGCACAGCTTCTAAGACGCAATATGTTACTCCTGCCGCTGACTTTGTGAAGATTAACGTCTTGTTTGTTAATAGCTTAAGCGGTGATCTTTAGTGGACTTGCACTAAAGATAAGAATCTATTTGCTTTGTTCAGAATGTTTTACGCATCACTTGCTGATAGCCAACTGGTGACATGTATAACCTTGATTTTCAGAACTTTAGGGCATGGCCTTCTGCTTGTAAGCACCGAAGGTTATCTGCTTATCTTCTGTGTTTCAGTGTTTTATCCTCCACCGCCTCAATCCGCAGGAATTTCCGCGCGTGCTCAATGCTGACTCCACAGCGGCTGATGAGCTCGTTGAGGTAGGCGATGCGCTCCTCTGCTTGGAGTCTCAGCACATCCTCGATGCCTGAAAACCGCCCGTCTGCCGTCAGATGGTGTGTCATCTTCTTGTAGTCGGCACCAGAATAAGGATCGTGTGGCTCCCTGATGTCATATTCACTGCCTGTGTTGCTGCTGAAAGCGGTCAGCATATTCCTATAACTTCCATAGTAACTGATCACACGTTTGAAATCAATGACTGAATATTCCCTTACAATGAAATCAATAAGCTGTTTCTTCTCGCTCACATTCAGCGAAAGGAACAAGTCATCAAGCACTTCGTACGAAAGCGGTCTGCCGTGTGCATGTAGCATCTTTACTCTCGAAAGTGCTTTTCTCATACTTACAGATGCTTCACGAGGGATGAGCTTGTCTGAATATGGATGGTCAGATTCCGCATAGACCAGGAAATTCCAACGCCAGTCTTCCGCCCGCTTGCAGATACGGTCCTCAACCGGGTTGTTGTAGAGGTAGGCGAGTGAGGTTCTGGCCTGCTTGCCGCCTCGTTTGTTGGACAGCCCGTAAGTGGAAAGCAAACTCCCCTTTAATCCGTGTCTGATGTTGTAAGTCTTTGAGAATTTTGAGCATAGTTCCTGCATGAACCTCGCGATAGTTTTGTGATCCTCAGCCTCGACCAGTACATGAATATGATTGTACATCAAGCAAAGCCCCAGCACACGGATCCTATGCTTGGCCGCAGTCAAAGAGAATATCGTAAAGAAAACCAGCGAGTCCTTCACGCTGTAGAACACCACGAATCCGGACCGTGCTCTCTGGAAGATATGCCCGACCGCACCCTTCTGATAAATCATTCGCCTCAAACGAGCCATAATTCAATAATTTAAGTTGGTCAATATGTTTGTGACAAGATAGGCATTTATCCGTAGAACTCCAAAAGAATTCGGACCAGGCATTTTAGGCTTGCGCTTAACATATAGATGAATCTTTATTATGTCGAAAGGCCTAAGTAAAATGTAAAAAAATAACATGCATCACTTTAAATTTGCAATATATTGATGCTCAAGGTGATTCTATGTGTTCAAATTTATCGGTTGATGCAACTTATTTTTTCGACATTAGTACTGATGCGTTAATAATTATCAAATTAAGTAAGTTCTGAAAAATCCTTATTTCAAATGAGTAGTTGAGGGGCTGTCATAAACCTTCAGTACAAACTAATTTCAAATCGAGGTTATAGTAGAATATTGTTAAACTTTGCAATGTTGATAACTCAAGTTTCGCATTTGCGAAACACCACTCTTCTTCACTGCTTGCAGTGAAAGCAAGTCCCTCCCCCGAGGGGAGGGATTTAGGGAGGGGGTAACGTGAATTGATGAGGGTGGGCAATCACCTTCGAACGTGAGATAATGTACTTTACAGCAGGTAATTGCCTACTTGCGAAAGTTTAATTGATAAGTTACGAACATAGATGCGAAAGTTAGCGCATCACTAATATTTCGACATTACTAAAGTACATAAGTCCGGAAGAATTTCATCAGATGTATCAGGGGCTGTGTTTGAGACTGTGTCTTGGCAGGAGTATCAGTTGTATCTTTCAGACGAGGTACCCCCGTTCCTCACTCTTTCGTCTCTGCATAGGATGTAATGCCCTGACTATCATTGATAAAGTTACTTGTCTTCGGTATGTTAGAACCAAAGGCATGTCGTTGGTTATCTGACATTCAATGCTTTAATCCGCACTGGTTGATTGTCAAGGAGTGACGTGTAATACTTTGGAAACAAATACCTTAAGATGTTGCCTTTAGTGTTGACTCACTTAAGACGAAGTGTTAAATTGCATCTGACCAATGCTTTACGTGGTACTGATTGATAATCAATCGGTGGCGATTAATATGCTGAAAATGAATCTAATAACGTCGAGTCTTTGGCTGGAATCGACCAAAGGGAATCGGCTTTTTTTCTGAATATGAGTGCGTTATCAATAACGGACTCTTCTACCAGATGAGGCGGTTCACTCATCAGGCACCTGCGAAAAACAATTATCCTTCCGCCGGAAAGGACGGAAGGACAACGCATAGTTTGATATTCATAATTAGTTGACCTTCATGTGAGCCGAGGCCTGTTCCATGCTGTTTGGCTTTGGTGGCCGATCGCTGGTCGTGTCTATGATTCCGACGTCTGTCACTTCGACAGGCTCATTGACCGGAAAGTAAATTTGGTCAGTGGCCGTGACTTCCCTTGGCCTTGCGGCGGTCACTTTGACGGGTTCAGTGACCGGTTGCAAAGCAAGCTCAGTGACCGTTCGGCTCTCCGAAGGCCGTGAAACATCTAGTCGAGTGTGTGGATGGCGAGGCCGGAACGGAGTTTCGGCTCGAACCACGTGGTCTTCGGAGGCATGATGTTGCCGGTGTCGGCGATGTCGATGAGCTGCTGCATCGAGACAGGGTAGAGGGCGAAGGCGACCTTCATCTCACCGCTGTCAACCCTGCGCCTGAGCTCGCCGAGACCTCTGATTCCACCTACGAAATCAATTCTCTTGTCCGTGCGCAGATCCTTGATTCCAAGCACTTTGTCAAGTACGAGGTTCGAGAGGATCGTGACATCCAGGACTCCAATCGGATCCTTGTCGTCGTACCGGCCAGGAAGAGCCTCCATAGAGTACCACTTCCCGTCAAGGTACATCGAGAAGTTGTGCAGATGGTCAGGGTGGTAGATTTCCTTACCCATCTCGCGGACCGTGAAGTTCTCCTCAAGAGCGGCGATGAACTGTTCCTTGGAAAGACCGTTCAGATCCTTTACGACACGGTTGTAGTCCAGGATCTTCAGCTGGCTCTCAGGGAAGCACACGGCCATAAAGAAGTTGTACTCCTCGTCTCCGGTGTGGTTCGGGTTCTGAGCCCTCTTCTCGGCGCCGACACGCGCGGCGGCCGCTGTACGATGATGACCGTCAGCAACATAGAAGGCGTCAACATCGTTCTGGAACAGCCTTGTGATCTGGTCGATGGTCTTGTCGTCATCGATCACCCAGAACTTGTGGCCGAACTTGTTCTCGTCGATGAAATCGTACTCCGGAGCCTTCTTGACGGTCTGGGCGACAATCTCGTTCAGAACGTGGTTGTCCTTGTAGGCGAAGAACACCGGCTCGATGTTGGCGTTCTGGATGCGGACGTGAACCATTCGGTCATCTTCCTTGTCCTTGCGGGTGAGCTCGTGCTTCTTGATCTTGCCGGACGCATAGTCGTCCGTGTGGGCGCAGAGTACGAGTCCGTACTGTGTGCGGCCTTCCATGGTCTGGGCATAGACGTAGTAGCACTCCTTAGGGTCACGCCTGAGCCAACCCTTAGCCTGCCACTCCTTGAAATTCTTCACGGCCTCGTCATAGACCTTAGGGTCGTGATCCTCAAGGATAGGGTTGAAGTCGATCTCCGGCTTGGTGATGTGGAGGAGGGATTTCTCTCCGGCCATCTCCTTGGCCTCTTCGGAGTTAAGCACGTCATAAGGCGGAGCGGCCACCTCTGTCACAATATCTTTCGGCGGCCTGATCGCCGCGAACGGTTTTACTCTTACCATAATATTCTTGGAAAAATGTTGAATGAATATGCCAATGTGCCTAGAAGAATCTCTTTCAGGCAGCCTGAACTGCTTTTGAAATAGATGGCACCGGTGCAAAGGCAGGGGTGCCATCTGAATATTCATGAATTACTTGTTGACCTGGAAACGTGTGTTGCCCGTGGCGAAGAAGTCCACGATCTGGCGAGCGGCAGCAAGGCCTGCGTTCATGTTGGCCTCGGCGGTCTGGGCGCCCATCTTCTTAGGAGTCGCGAATATGCGCACACCGAACTTCTCCTTCAACGCGGCGTAGTTGTCCGGAGCCACGTCGGTGATGTATTTCAGATCAGTCCTTTCCTCAAGAGCCTTCTCCAGTCCGGCCTCGTCGATGACCTCCTTGCGGGCGGTGTTCACCAGACAGGCACCCTTAGGCATCTTGGTGATCAGGTCGTAGCCGATCGAACCGATGGTCTGAGGGGTGGCAGGAATATGCACGGAGATGAAGTCGCAGGATGCGTACATATGCTCAAGCGAATCGGCTGGCTCCGCTCCGGCCTCACGTATCTTCTCCGCAGGAATGAACGGGTCGATGGCCATAACACTCATTCCAAGAGCCTCGGCCTTCTTGCCGACCAGACGGCCGACGTTGCCGAAAGCCTGGATGCCGACTTTCTTGCCCTGGATCTCGGATCCGGTGGCAGGGGTGAACTGGTTGCGGCACATATAGATCATCATGGCGATGGCAAGCTCGGCGACAGCGTTGGAGTTCTGTCCCGGAGTGTTCATAACGACCACGTTGTGCGCGGTCGCCGCGGCGAGGTCAACGTTGTCATAACCGGCTCCGGCACGGACAACGATCTTCAACTGTTTCGCGGCGTCAAGCACTTCGGCTGTGACTTTGTCGGAGCGGATGATGAGAGCGTCCACATCAGCGACGGCTGCGATGAGCTCCGAAGCGTCGGCGTATTTCTCAAGAGCGGCGAACTCGTGTCCTGCCGCTGTGACAATCTCCTTGATCCCGGCGACAGCCGCCGCTGAGAAAGGCTTCTGTGTTGCGACTAATATCTTCATAATGAGTTATTTCTTAAGTTCCTCGAATTCCTTCATACAATCAACAAGGGCCTGAACGTCCTCGACGGTGCAGGCGTTGTAGAGGGAAGCCCTGAAGCCTCCGACCGAGCGGTGACCCTTGATGCCGATCATTCCGCGCTCTTTGGCGAACGCCAGGAACTCGTCCTGAAGAGCCTCGTAGCCAGGGGCCATAACGAAGCAGACATTCATCAGCGAGCGGTCCTCCTTCGCGGCGGTGCCGACAAACAGAGGGTTGCGGTCTATCTCTGAATATAAAAGGTCAGCCTTCCGCTGGTTGATCTTCTGGATGGCAGGAACTCCACCGATGCTCTTGAGCCACTTGAGGGTCTCGTTCATCATAAAGATGGAGAATACAGGAGGGGTGTTGTACATAGACAGCTTCTCGATGTGGTTGCGGTAGTCAAGCATCGCAGGGAGGTACCTTGAAACCCTTCCGAGGGAGTCCTTCCTGATGATCGCGAAGATCACGCCGGCAGGACCTACGTTCTTCTGCGCGCCACCGTAGATGAGATCGTACTTGCTCACGTCCACAGGACGGCTCATGATGTCGGATGACATGTCGGCGATCAGAGGAACAGGGCAGTCGATGTCCTCCTTGATCTCGGTGCCGTAGATGGTGTTGTTCGTGGTGATGTGGAAGTAGTCGATGTCCGTAGGAATCTCGTATCCCTTAGGAATGTAAGAGTAGTTCTTGTCGGCAGAGCTTGCGAGAGCGTAAGCCTCGCCGATTCCCTTGGCCTCCTTGAGGGCTTTCTTCGCCCAGACACCTGTCTCAAGATAGGCGGCCTTCTTCTCAAGGTAGTTCATAGCCACATAGAGGAACTGCAAAGACGCACCGCCTCCGAGGAACACGATCTCGTGTGTCTCGGGAATATTCAGAAGCTCTCTCCAGAGTGCGCGGCACTCGTCCATAGTCGCGTCCCACTCCTTTGTGCGGTGGGAGATGCTGAGAACAGAGACACCTGTGCCTTTGAAATCCTTGAGGGCCTCAATGGCATTGTCGATGGCCACCTGCGGAAGCAGGCAAGGGCCGGCGTTGAATACGTGTACTTTCTTCATTTCTATTTTAGTTTCAAAGTATTATTAAAATATACGGTTTAAAATCAAAACTGATTTCGCGGTAAAGATAGGCAATTAAAAGGATTTGCCCAACATTTACCGCGAAATTATAAATTATCTGTAGCCGAGGAGGTACGAGATGATCGCCATCCTGACGTACATTCCGCCGCCGGCCTGCTGGAAGTAATAGGCGTATGGGGTGTCGTCGATGTCCGTGGCGATCTCGTTGACCCTTGGGAGCGGGTGCATTATCTTCATATTCGGCTTGACGGAGCCAAGCATCGAGGCGGAGAGTCGATAGACATCCTTTACCTTATTATATTCATCCATGTCAGGGAACCTTTCCTGCTGGACTCTTGTCATGTAGAGCACGTCGCAGATGTTGAGACCATCCTCTATCCTGTCGGTCTGCCGGTAGTCAACTCCCTCACGGTCAAGGATCTCAAGATATTTCTTTGGCATATTCAATTCTTCAGGAGAGGTGAATATGAAGTGTGGGTCGAACCAGCGCAGCGCTTCCACAAGGGAGTGGACGGCACGGCCGTACTTGAGGTCTCCGACCATATTCACTGTCAATCCATTGAGTTTGCCTTGGGTCTTCTGGATGGCGTAGAGGTCGAGCAGGGTCTGCGTAGGGTGTTGGTTCGCTCCGTCGCCGGCGTTGATGACAGGCACCGACGCCACTGACGCGGCGATGTCCGCCGCTCCCGCTTGAGGGTGCCTCATCACAATCATATCCACATAGTTGGACACAATCTTTATGGTGTCCTCCAGGGTCTCTCCCTTGGTCTGGCTGGTGTTGCGGTTGTCAGGGAAGCCGATGACTCTGGCTCCCAGCCTGTTGACCGCGGCCTCGAACGAGAGCCTCGTTCTGGTCGAAGGTTCGAAGAACAGGCAGGCCACCACCTTTCCGGCGAGAAAGCTCTGTTCACGGTTCGCTTCGAATTCCTTTGCTACCTCAAGGATGTGAAGGACTTCGTCCTTTGAAAAATCCTGGATTGAAATTAGACTTTTAGACATGATGTTTATGATTTAAAGTTCGTTTATCGTACAGTTCTCGATTTTCCCGATTCTGGTCCGGAAGTCATCCTCGGCGGAGAGCCGGATCCAGACCTGAAGTGTGCACTCCGCTCCGAAAGCCTGTCCTTTCTGCTTGAGGTCCATGTCTTTGAGAATCTTCATGACGCTGTTCATCGCCTCGTAGCCGAAACGGACGCTGAACCATTTCCCGGCGATCTTCTCAACGCTGCCGGCCTTGTCAAGGGCTTCTGCCGTGGAGGTTTTGTAGGCTCTGATAAGTCCCGGGATCCCGAGCTTGATTCCTCCGAAATAGCGCACTACCACCACCAGCACATCGCTCAACCCTCTGGAATCGATCTGGCCCAGGATCGGTCTGCCGGCCGAGGAGGAGGGTTCTCCGTCATCATTGGCCCTGAACTTGTCTCCAAGGTAGCCCAGCCGGTAGGCGTAGCAATGGTGGCGGGCATCGTGGTACTTCTTTTTCAAGTCACCGACAATGCTCTTGACCTCTTCTTCTGTCTCGACAGGAAAAGCGAATGAGATGAAGCGGCTGCCGTTGTCTTTGAACAGCCCTTCAGCCGGTCCGGGAATGCTCTTGTAGGAGTCTCGGATGATGTTTTCTGGTCTTTCCATTCCTAAGACACGAAAATAGCGTTTTTCACATAATTTTGCAACCGAACGATAAATTTTGTAATTTTGAAATGGTTTTGAATCAAAAATATTTATGGTTTATAAATACAGGGTGACTTTGGCCGGGATCAAAGGATTCTACCGGGTTTATGAGATGAGGGGCGAAACGACCCTTTACGAATTCCACAAACAGATGCGCGCGGACATGGAATTTCCGCAGGATCAGCTGATTATGTTCAAGGCTATGGATGCCGGCGGCGGAGTTCTCGCCCGCTACGGACTGATCGACCTTGGCAGCGGCACAGTGGACAATGTAACCGTGGCGCAGACTGTCAAGAACGGGGTCGCCTCGTTCCTGTACTTCTACGATGTGCCGAACCGCAAGAGCGTGATCGTCACGTTCGAGGGCGTGGAGGAGAAGCCGGAATGCTCTCCTACGATCGTCGAGGTGAAGGGCCCGAATCCTATCGAGTTCGAGAACGGTTATGTGGCTTTTGAGGATCTCCCTGATTCACAGAGACATCTGCCTGGCCAGAAGCCTGACTGGGGTTCGGATGATGATGACGATGAAGGTGACTCGTCCCTTTCCTTGGATGAAGACAGGGACGATGAGGAGGACGATGACGACGAGGACGGAAAGATAGTCTTCGACGGAACCGAAGATCTGGACATCTAAGAATCAGTTCCTCTGCTTCGAATATGTCCCGGCGGCTTCTCATAATCCTTGGACCTACCGCTGTCGGCAAGACTGACTTCAGCGTCTCGAAGGCTTTGGAATATGGCTCGCCGGTGATTTCCTGCGACTCCCGCCAAATCTTCAGGAATATGTCGATCGGGACCGCTGTCCCGAGTGCTTCGCAGCTTGCCGCTGTGAAGCATTATTTCATTCAGTCCGTTCCGGTCACGCAGGCCTACACGGCGGGGGATTACGAGCTGGAGGCTGTGGCTCTGGTCGAGAGACTTTTCGATGAGGGACACGAGACCTTGGTGATGACCGGCGGCTCGATGTTCTACATAGACGCGGTCTGCAACGGGCTTGACAATCTTCCGGACGGGGATTCGGCTTTGCGGGCCGAGCTGTGGGAAAGGCTTGGAAAAGAAGGCGTTGGGACTCTCGCCGAGGAACTTAGGCTGAAGGATCCGCTGACATATTCACAGATTGACACCCGCAACAGCCAGAGGGTCATACGGGCCTTGGAGGTCTGCCTGGTCTCTGGGAGGCCGTTCTCGTCGTTCAAGACGGGGGAGAGGCGCGTGCGTTCCTTCGAGATAGAAAAAATAGGACTTACGCGGCCGCGTGAGGAACTATATTCACGGATTAATCAGAGGGTTCTGAATATGATTGACGAGGGGCTTGTGGAGGAGGTCCGGTCGCTGCTGCCGTACCGGGATTGCCAGGCGCTTCAGACCGTCGGCTACAAGGAGATCTTTGAATATCTTGATAAAAAGATTCCTCTGGAGGAAGCTGTCCGCCTCATCCAGAGGAACACTCGTCATTACGCCAAAAAGCAGCTTACCTGGTGGCGCCGTGACCCTTCCATCCGTTGGGTTGACATCCACTAACAGTAGAAGGATGAATAAGATGGGAAATGGGAATCGGAGCGTAGCGATGCAAGGGGTATGGGGAGAACGCTCCCCATTGCCCCACCGGGGCTGTCACGAAGTGACTGGGGGTAAAAAAGGAAGGGATCTTCCGTTCTGACTTAGAACGGAAGATCATTGCTTGGATCATCCGCAGGAAGGTCATCGATGGTCGGTGCGGGAGCCTGCTGCTGAGGCTGCGCTCCGTAATTCGGCTGAGGAGCCGGAGAGTAATTCTGTGGAGCCTGGTATGCCTGCTGCTGCGCCGGGGCTGATGCCGACTGTCCCGCCGGAGCGATTCTCCAGACACGCACATCGTTGTACCAACGTCCGTTGTATTCCCGTGCCCTTAGATTGAAAGCCACCTTAACCGAGTCTCCGACCTGGTACTTGTCCAGATCCGCGACCTTGTCGTTGCCGAAAGCCGTCAGACACACGTCCGCCGGATAGTTGCCGTCTTGATATTCAAGGACAAAATCTTGTTTTGTCCAGGAGCCCTTGGCTCCCTGTCCACTCTGCTTGGCAAGCTTCTGCTTGATCCTGCCTTCTATTTCCAATGCCATGATATTCTTTGTCTTGTAAAAATTAAACCTGCTCGGCGCACGGGCGCGAAGCAGGCTTGTCATACGCTGCCTGAAGGCAGAGATTATTTTTTGTCCTCTACAACCGGCTCAACGAAGTGCTTTACAGAGTCGAGCTGGATGTCGAACACGAGAGTCGTGTTAGGGTCGATGCCGTTAGATCCGCGCTCGCCGTAGCCAAGCTCTGAAGGGACATAAAGAGTAGCCTTTCCACCCTCACCAAGAAGCTGGAGACCTTCTGTCCATGCAGGGATGACCCTGTTGAGTGTAAGCATGACAGCGTCCTGCTCCTCCTTGACCTCCTCGATGACGGTGCCGTCGGTGAGGGAAAGCTTGTAGTGAACATAGACGGTGTCCTTGTTGGAAGTAGGCTTTACCTCGCTTCCGGCCTCGGCGATGATGTACTGGAGTCCGGACTCGGTCTCCTGAACACCGGCCTTCTTGCGGTTGGCCTCAAGGAACTTCTGCTCTTTCTCCTTGTTGATCGCGCCTACATATTCAGCCCTCTTCTGAACGAACTCGTTCATGATCCTGTTCATCTCCTCAGGGTTGACCTTGAACTGCTTTGTGAACTCCTCGTCGCGCGGGTTGCCCTTGGAGGCCACGAAATCAGCGGCTCCCTTCTTGATCATGTTGAAGTTGAGGTCGCCCATGTTGTAGTTCTTGATCATGGAACCAAGCTGGATACCAAGAAGATAACTTACTGAATCAACGGTCGCTTTTGAAGGAAGGAGATCCTTTGCGCTGGTCGGTTTCTGAGGAACCTCGGCAACGGCTGTGCTGTCCGCACCATCCGCCTTGCCGTCAACCTTGTTTGAGTTGCAGGCCGCGATTGAAAGAACCATCGCTGTCGCCGCAAGCATTTTGAATGTCTTCATAACACTATTAAAAATTTTAAAAGTTGCCGATTTGTCGCTTTCAGGGTAAAGAACCCCGAAAGTTCCGCAAATATCGCAAAAAATATTGACTTTATTGTCCATTAAATTTCAAAATGCTTGTTTATCCCGAAAACAATCACTATTTTTAGAAATAATTAGGTAATTCTATGGAAATCGACTCGTCATCGCTGAATTCCAAGTTGAAAGAATTCTTTGGTTTTGATTCCTTCAAGGGGGATCAGGAGAGAATCATCCGGAACCTTCTGGATGGCAAGGACACTTTTGTCCTCATGCCGACGGGCGGCGGAAAGTCTTTATGTTTCCAGCTGCCGGCCTTGGTTATGCCTGGCACCGCCATCGTGATCTCTCCGCTGATCGCCTTGATGAAAAATCAGGTGGATGTGATCCGCGGGTTTGTGGAGGAACAGAACGGAGTCGCTCATTTCCTGAACTCGTCCTTGAACAGAGCCCAGATCCAGGAGGTCAGGGCGGATGTTCTTTCCGGAGTGACCAAATTGCTTTACGTGGCTCCGGAGTCGCTTACAAAAGAGGAGAATGTGGATCTGCTTCGGGAGGTGAAGATCTCTTTCTACGCCGTGGATGAGGCCCATTGCATTTCCGAATGGGGACATGACTTCAGGCCGGAGTACCGCCGGATCAGGGACATGGTCCAGATGATAGGCCGGGCTCCTATCATGGCCTTGACGGCGACAGCCACCCCGAAGGTCCAGAACGACATTCAGAAGAATCTCGGAATCATGGACGCTACCGTCTTCAAGTCGTCGTTCAACAGACCTAACCTGTACTACGAGGTTCGTGACAAAGTAGATCCTGACAAAGACATAATAAGGTACATCAAGCAGCATCCAGGGAAATCAGGAATCATATACTGCTTGAGCCGCAAGAAAGTTGAGGAAATCGCCAAGCTGCTGGAGATCAACGGAATCCGCGCGCTTCCTTATCATGCGGGACTGGATGCGAAGACCAGGGCGGAGAACCAGGACAGGTTCTTGATGGAGGACGTGGAGGTCATTGTGGCGACCATAGCCTTCGGCATGGGAATCGACAAGCCGGATGTGCGCTTTGTCATACACTATGATATTCCTAAAAGCATCGAGGGCTATTATCAGGAGACCGGACGTGCCGGCAGGGACGGGGAGAACGCTGAATGCATCACGTTCTACAGCTATAAGGACATCCGCAAATTGGAAAAGTTCATGCAGGGCAAGCCGGTTTCGGAGCAAGAGATAGGCCGTCAGTTGCTTATGGACACCGTGGCGTACGCCGAATCCAGCATGTGCCGCCGCAGGATGCTGCTGAACTATTTCGGAGAGGATTATCCTAAGGACAACTGCGGATTGTGCGACAACTGTCTCAATCCGAAGGCCACATTCGACGGGCGCAAGGAGATGTGTCTGGTGATAAGACTTGTAAGGTCCCTTCCGGAACATTTCAAGATCGAACATCTGGCATCGGTCCTGGCCGGGCAGTCGACGGCGATGATCAAATCCTACCGTCACGACACATTCCCGCTTTTCGGCTCGGGTGCTGGCCACAGTCTGAAGTTCTGGTGCTCGGTCATCAACCAAGGGCTTCTGCTGCATCTTCTTGAGAAGGAGATCGAGACATACGGTCTGATCTATGTGACCAGGAAAGGTGAGGATTTTTTCAGCAACCCTTATGAGATCCGTCTTGTGGAGGACAAGAATTTCAAGGGGAAAGGTACGGGCGATGAGGATGATGAGGACGCACCGGCTGCCGGCATGAAGGGAGGGGGTGGAGACGCGGCGCTCCTGTCCATGCTCAAGAACTTGAGGAAGGACATTTCCCGGAAGTTGAATCTTCAGCCGTGGATCATATTCGGAGACCCGGCTCTTGAGGACATGTCCATCCTCTATCCGATCACTTACGATGAGCTCCATAACTGTCAGGGTGTAGGCGAGGGGAAGGCAAGAAAGTATGGCAAGGAGTTCATCGACTTGATCCGAAGGTATGTGGATGAGAACGACATCACAAGACCTGAGGACTTTGTGGTCAAATCGGCTCCGACCAAGAGTTCCGACAAGATATTCATCATCCAGAGCGTTGACCGGCGGATGTCTTTGGAGGATATAGCTGACGCGAAAGGCTGGGAGATGGATGAACTTGTCGGGGAGATCGAAGGCATCGTGTCTTCCGGCACCAATCTGAATCTGAATTACTACATCAGCCAGACCATTGATGATGAGGTTGTTGATGAAATTTATGAATATTTCAAAAGCGAGGCGACCTCTGACTCAGTGGAGGAGGCCATCAAGGTGCTGGGCGCTGATTATGAGGAGATGGAGATTCGCCTTGTCCGGATAAAGTTCCTTTGCGAGATAGCCTCTTAGATGGTCACCATCTTGAGTTTCCGGCCTTCAAAATGTCCGAGCCGTCGGAATCCGAACATCTTGACATACTGTGCGAAATAGTCGAACCTGTCACCCACCTGCCTGGGTGTGTGGGAATCTGATCCCATGCAGATGATCTCGCCTCCGAGTTCCATGTACCTTATCAGAATGTCCCTGTCAAGCTGTGGGGTGCGGAGACCGTAAGTCTTGTAACTTTTTGTGTTGATTTCCAGACCTTTGCCATTCTCTATCAGGTACTTGAATATCTCGTCGAACAATCCCGGAAAATCCCTGTACAGCACACTCTCCTTGGGATATGGCGCATAGCGGGCAACATAGTCGAAATGCCCCATGATGTCGAAGTCGCCGAGCCATTTCATCTCCCTCAGGAGGGTCTCAAGGTAGCGGCCGTAAGCCTCTTTCCAGTTCTTGCCTTTGTAGTACGGGCCGAAATACGGATCCGTGTCCTCAAGGTAGTGGACCGAGGCGATGATCTGGTCGAACCTGTGTTTCGAGAGAAGTTCTCTGGTCTGGTCGTGGTTCTTTTCCCCGAGTCCCAGCTCTATTCCTTTGAATATCTTGAATTTCCTTGATGCCTCTTTCCCGAAAGCTCCATCGGCGACGAGCCCGCTGACCCTGTCGATCTCGTTCTGCTGTGCCTCTACATCGAAAACCTCGCAGACGATCGGTTCGAACTCTTCTTTCATCTTCGGGACATAGAAATCACAATGGTCGGTGAAACATATTCCTCCGAACCCTTTTTCCACCGCCGCCAGGGCGCTCTTTTCAACAGTTGTTCCCTCTCCGTCGAAAGAGAATTGGCTATGATTGTGTGTATCGAAAAACATAGGCACGAATATAGCATTTTTTACTTAAATTTGTAAGTTGTAATATTAAGGAATGGAATTATGTTCACATTTGGCTACAAAACTTCGTTCAGCAGCATTCTCAGAGCGCTGGCTACCATCGGTATAGGTCTGGTCATGATTTTCGACAACGCGGCTTCCGTGACTGTAGTGAAGGTCGTGGCGGCGTTCTTGCTCGCTTCGGGAATCGTGTCGTTGGTTTATGGTTTCATCCGTAACAAAAGGGACGGGGTGCTTCCATTGATGGCGGTGAACGCTGTCGTGGATTTGATACTTGGCATTCTATTGTTCCTCAATCCTGTCTGGGTGGCCGGCTTCATTGTTACGCTGATAGGAATCGTGCTGATTCTTTTCGGCGGCATCCAGCTGTTAGCTTTGGCCGGAGCCATGTCTCTGCTGGGGGCCGGATTCTCCACATTGATCCTTTCGATCTGCGCGGTGGCGGGGGGCGCGTTCCTGCTTTTCAACCCGTTCGGTGAGAGGATCATGAGTGTCTGCGCCGGAAGTTTTCTGCTTCTGTACGGTGTGTCCGAACTGATCTCGTCGTGGCGGATCCGCAAGGCCAAGGAGGCCTATGAGATTCGTTTCAACACACCGGACGAGCCTCAGTCTGACCAGGATGTGATCGAGACCTCTGGTCTTGATGATGCCAAGGAGGTGGACTACACAAAGGTGGACGAGTAGGATGATTCCTCAGGAAACGGTACAGAAAATCCTTGACACCGCCCGTGTGGAAGAGGTGATCGGCGACTTCGTGACTCTGAGAAGGCGTGGGGCCGACCTTTGGGCCTGCTGCCCGTTCCATGGTGAGAAGACGCCGTCTTTCCACGTCATTCCTTCCAAAGGGCAGTATTACTGCTTCGGCTGCCACAAGGGCGGTTCCGCTGTCGGGTTCATCATGGACTATGAGCATCTGTCCTACGTGGAGGCCTTGCGGTACCTCGCCAGGAAATACAACATCGAGATAGTCGAGAAAGAGGAGACCGCGGAGGACATAGCGAACCGTCAGCGGAACGAGAGTCTCCTGCTTGTCTCTGAATATGCCGGCAAGTTCTTCAAGGAGCAGCTCCATACCGATGAGGGACGGTCCGTCGGCCTTGAATATTTCCACTCCAGAGGGCTGGAGGACGCTACAATCGAGAAATATGGTCTCGGCTGGGCCCCGTCGAGCCGGCATGCCTTGACAGACGCGGCGAAAGCGGCCGGGTACAAGGATGAATATCTCCTTGAGACAGGTCTGTGTGCCGCATACGATTCTGACAACAGGCTGCACGACAGGTTCTATGACCGCGTGGTGTTCCCGATCCATTCGATGAGTGGAAGGGTTATCGCGTTCGGGGCCAGGACATTGAAGTCCAAGGAAGAGGGAAAGCCATACGCCAAGTATGTGAACTCCAAGGAGTCGGACATCTACGTAAAGAACAAGTCTCTTTACGGCATCTGGTTCGCGAAGAACGAGATGGCCCGCAAGGACAAATGCTATTTGGTCGAGGGCTATCTGGATGTGCTCTCGATGCACCAGCTCGGTATCACGAACGTGGTGGCTTCCAGCGGCACGGCATTGACCGAAGGGCAGATAGGTCTCATCAAGAGATTCACGCAGAATGTCACGATCATGTACGACGGGGATTCCGCCGGCATCCATGCGGCTCTTAGGGGAATCGACATGTTTCTGCGCGAGGGGATGAACGTTAAGGTCGTCCTGATCCCGGACGGAGATGATCCGGACTCATACTCAAGAAAGCACTCGCTTGCGGAGGTAGAGGAGTTTCTCGCCGCTGCTGAGATGGATTTTGTGGATTTCAAGTCCTCGCTGCTTTTGAAGGACACAGCGAGGGATCCGCTCAAGCGTGCCGAGGTGATCAATGACATAGCGGACACGATAGCCGACATCCCGGATGCCGTGAAACGTTCTGTCTATGTGGATTTCCTGAGTGACAAGTTCGAGATCCGCAGGGATATTCTGGACGAGAGGATCAGCGCGACACGCTCCAAAAGGCTTATTGAACAGAAGAAAGCCGCTGACCGTGACAGGGAAAGGCTTCGTAACCAGACCTCGCGGTCCGGAGCCTCGGCTGGCTCAGTCACCATATTGCCTGGGAATGGTTATGCCACCGGCTCCGGAAATGGTTCGATTGCCGGAACATTCGGAGTTTCTGGCTCTTCTACGGATGGTTTGGCCTACGGAGGAGCGCCGGTGGCTGAGCCTGTCGAAGCCACCCGTCAAAGCACCGGCCTCGATGCCCTTATTGACAACCGCATCATGGCTACAGCCGAGCGCGATCTTCTGAACTTCATCCTCACCTACGGTACCACGAAGCTGGAGTTCCAAAGTGATTCGGCTTTCTATTCCGGATCGGACGAGGATGCGTTGACCGTGTTTGATTTCATAGGCCAGGCTTTGGAGGGAGACAACTCACAGTTCGCCAACTCCGTTTTCAGAAAAGTGTACGAGGCTTATTCCAAAGACTACTATGAGGGATATTCGCAGGATGAGATTGTCAAGCGTCTGATGGACGGAGAGGATAGGGACATGGCCTATGTGGCCGCCCAACTGTCAACGGACGAACGGTATGACTTGTCTGTGAAGAATCTGCGGCAGTCAATGATGTCGAAAGGGTCATGGCTGACGATCTATGTCCCGAAAGCGATCCTGGTCTATCAGCAAAGCCGTTTGGAGGACAAGGAAAACGAACTGAAGGAAAGACTCGGAGAGGCGCAGGCCGCTTCCGACGATGACCGGGTGCTTGAGATAATGCAAGAGATGCTTAAAGTGCAGAAGGCACTTAAAATGGTGAAAGTCAGATTGGGAAGAGAAAAATAATATTCATGAATATGGAAAAGAAATTCAAGAGAACACTTGTGACCTGTGCGTTGCCTTATGCCAACGGGCCGGTCCACATCGGTCATTTGGCCGGGGTATACGTGCCGGCGGACATCTACGTCAGGTACCTCAGGATGAGGGGAGAGGATGTGCTTTATGTCTGCGGAAGCGATGAGCACGGAGTCCCGATCACGATCAAGGCCCGCATGGAGGGCTGTACCCCTCAGGATATCGTGGACCGCTACCACAAGATCATCAAGGATTCGTTCACGGGTCTGGGAATCAACTTCGACATCTATGGCCGTACATCCTCTGCGGTTCACGAGAGGAACGCTTCCGAATTTTTCCGCAAGTTGTACGATGAAGGAAAGTTCATCACAAAGGAGTCCGAGCAGTACTATGATCCGGAGGCCAAACAGTTTCTTGCAGACCGCTACATTATGGGTACATGCCCTAAGTGCGGTAATCCTGATGCCTATGGTGACCAGTGCGAGAAGTGCGGAAGCACGTTGAGCCCGGAGGAACTCATCAACCCTAAGTCCAAACTCAGCGGGGCCGAGCCGATAAAGAAGAAGACAACCCATTGGTATCTACCTCTGGACCAGTACGAGCCTTGGCTTCGTGATTGGATTCTCGAACAGCACAAAGAGTGGCGAAGCACTGTCTATGGCCAGTGCAAGAGCTGGATTGACGGCGGTCTTCAGCCTCGCGCCGTGAGCCGTGACCTTGACTGGGGCGTGCCTGTCCCTGTGGAGGGTGCCGAGGGCAAGGTGCTCTATGTCTGGTTTGACGCTCCGATCGGGTATATTTCCAACACTCAGGAACTTCTGCCGCAGTCTTGGGAGAAGTGGTGGAAGAGCGGGGACACTCGTCTCGTTCATTTCATCGGCAAGGATAATATCGTGTTCCACTGCATCGTCTTCCCGTCGATGCTCAAGGCTTACGGTGACGGTTACATCCTGCCAGACAACGTTCCGGCGAACGAGTTCCTCAACCTTGAAGGGGATAAGATCTCTACATCCAAGAACTGGGCGGTCTGGGCTCACGAGTATCTCCGCGATTTCCCTGGCAAACAGGATGTCATCAGATATGTCCTCACGGCCAACGCTCCGGAGACCAAGGACAATGATTTCAGCTGGAAGGATTTCCAGACACGCAACAACAGTGAGTTGGTGGCCATCTTCGGCAATTTTGTCAATCGCGCCATCGTGCTGACCCACAAGTATTTCGAGGGGAAGGTTCCGGCCGCGGGAGAACTTCAGGAAGTGGACAAGGCCGCTCTTGCGGAGATTCCTGCGCTCAAGGCTTCGCTTGAGAGGGACATCGAGGGTTATCATTTCCGTGAGGCATTGAAAGATGCTATGTCGATCGCCCGTGTGGGAAACAAGTATATTTCCGACACTGAGCCTTGGAAGGTGGCCAAGACAGACATGGAGCGTTGCGCCACGATACTGAATGTCAGCCTCCAGATTTGCGCTGACCTTGCGATCGCTTTCGAGCCGTTCACACCGTTTGCCGCGGAGAAACTTCGTAAGATGCTGGGTGTCAGCCTTTGCGCCGGAATTGACCACAGGAAGGGCGAGCAGGAGACCGTCAACACCTACAAGGATGGTGAGGGTGTGGCTCTTCACACTGTGTCTGCCGCCGCGGAGCAGGAGTGTTCGGGCGTATGCCTTGGTTGGGATATTCTTGGCAATGAGAATATCCTTCCGGTGGGCCACGAGATCGGTGCCGCGGAGTTGTTGTTCGCCAAGATCGAGGATGAGGCCATCAATGCTCAGTTGGCGCGTCTTGAGGCCATCCGTGCCGCGAGAGAGGCTGCTGCCAAGGCCGAGGCGGCAAAGCAGGTCGCACCTCAGAAACCGGAGTGCTGTTTCGATGATTTCGAGAAGATGGACATCCGTACGGCCACCGTGCTTGCCGCCGAGCGTGTGCCTAAGACGGACAAGCTGCTGAAACTCAGCATTGACACAGGAATCGACAAGAGGACGATTGTCTCTGGAATCGCTGAATATTATTCCCCTGAGGAGATGGTCGGCAAGCAGATCTGCATTCTCGCCAACCTTCAGCCGAGGACAATCCGTGGCATCGAGTCCCGTGGGATGATTCTTATGGCGAAGCAGGGCGACGGCAAGATGCGGTTCATCACTCCTGCGGAGGCGCTTGGCAACGGAGCTATAATAGGTTAATATATTCGCAAAACATCATGAGAAAAATTTTCACTTCATTTGCCGCGGCCGCTCTCGTTATGGGGTGCGCCCAGAGTCCGACCCTCACAAAGTCAGGATTGAACCCGGAGAATTTCAGGGGAGAGCGTGACGGTGCGCAGACCGCTCTCTACACTCTGACAAACAAGTCAGGAATGGAAGTCTGCATCACCAACTTTGGAGGAAGGATCGTTTCCGTGATGGTACCGGACAAGAACGGGGATTATAAGGATGTCGTCCTTGGCTTCGACAAGGTTTCGGACTATTTCCCGGAGAACAACCAGACTGATTTCGGTGCCACCATCGGTCGTTACGCCAACCGCATCAACGGCGGCAGATTCACTTTGGACGGAATTGAGTATCAGTTGCCTCAGAACAACTACGGGCATTGTCTGCATGGTGGTCCTGACGGGTGGCAGTACAAGGTTTACAATGTTCTTGAGGCCGATGCCTCGCACCTGAAACTGGAGATTGTCTCTCCTGACGGGGACGCGAACTTCCCTGGCAAGGTGACCGCTGACGTGACATTCACCCTTACCGAGGGCAATGCGATAGACATCAGGTACTCCGCCACGACGGACGCTCCGACGATCATCAACATGACCAACCATTCGTACTTTAATCTGTCAGGTGATCCGGCGAACCATCAGATTACGGCTGACTCGTTGTACATCAACGCGTCCAACTATACTCCTGTGGATTCGACGTTCATGACCACAGGCGAGATCGCTTCCGTGGAGGGCACTCCGTTTGATTTCAGAAAGGCCAAGCTGATCGGTGACGACATCGACTCTGACAACGAACAGGTCCGCAACGGCCACGGCTTCGACCACAACTGGGTCCTTGACACCAAGGGCGACGACACCGTTCTCGCCGCCGAGGTCTATTGCCCTGAGACCGGCATCGTCCTTAAGGAATATACCAACGAGCCAGGCGTGCAGGTTTATGCCGGCAACTTCCTTGACGGCACCGTAACCGGCAAGAAGGGCGTTGTCTATGGCCACCGTACCGCCATCTGCCTGGAGTCCCAGAAGTACCCTGACACCCCGAACAAGCCGGAGTGGCCGTCAGCCGTCCTCCGTCCTGGTGAGACCTACACCAGTCACTGCGTCTTCGCGTTCAGCGTCAGATAGTTAGCGGAATAATAGAAGCCTCTCCGTTGTGTTTCTGATAAGTGGAACACAGCGGAGAGGTTTTTTCATAAATGAGAATATGTTTGGTAATTATATGCGAGATCCGTACGGAGACCTACGCCGCAGTCTCGGGAAGCAGAGACAATGTTATTGTGTGGATCTAAGACTCCGCAACTGTTCTATAATATGCCCATAACACTCAGGTGTGCGAACACATTCACACTTCGAAGAGCAACTCGTTGGCTGTCAGAATGATGTGGTTTCAGGTGCACATGGTTTCTCGCACCTGGAAGTCCGGAACACCAATAGAACGCTCTGTATCGGGGGCGCTGACTCTTAGGTGTGAGAATATACTCACACCTGAAATGTCAATCCGTTAGCTATCAGGCTGATGCTGTTTTAGGTGCGTATAGTTTTTCATACCTGGAAGAGCGGCCTTCTATTGTTTGCAGGACAACGCTCAGGATTTTTGGGAGGCATTTAAAACGAAAAACCTTGATGTGGAGGGGATTATGATTGATCAAAAAATCAATTATGGTCAATTTGTGGCGAAGTTCGGCAATCCAGACGAATATGAAAGGAAGGACACTTACATTACTGGAGGGGTGTATGAGAATGAGGAAAATTATAAGATAGGAAGGAATGGTTTCTCGTTCTGTGATGGCGGACGTTTTTTCGGCTTTTATCTGTCTGACTCAAGGTTTTCGGCTCTTACTCTATGGGTTCCTGGAGGCATACGTGTGGGAGACAAGCTCTCTAAACTCGACAACTTCAAGTATGGCAAACCGAAAGTCGCCGACTGGATGAAACCGACAGATGGTTCTGTGCAGTATGTCCTTTTTTATGATTATCTTGATGGCCTTGTTTTCCTGTCGGTAAAGAATGGAATAATAGAAGGGATATGGTATTCCGATCCTGTTTGATGGTAGCCTGCAATGATGACGCCATGGTGGCCATTTATCCGGATAGGGCGCGCGAAGCGCGTAGGCCGCCATGGCCTATACCTTCCACGAAATCTCGTCAATAAATCCTCCAGATGTCGTTCAGGCTCTTCTCTATCAATTATTTCCGAGGATCCGGATTCTTTTTTTGAACAATCAAAGCCTTATCTTTTCTGATTGTACGGCTTACACTTACGGTTAGTTTTCTGTCCTTATCGGACAAATTCTCCTTTAACGACACACAAACGCAATAAGGACTATTACGATTGAGGATGAGTTTAAACCAATCATTTTCTATGATTTGTGCTGTTTGTGATCCATATTTTTTCGCATTATCCGAGTCGATATCCGACTCGGTGTTCACATAATTAATATTAAGAATTTCTTCATCAGCATTAAGTATAATCTCTTGAGCGTTGTAGTCCACTTCTATAAAGTGCTTTTCCAGTGTTATCGGACTCTCGACATAGCAAGATGTAAGCATAAAGCAGAAGACGGTAAAAAGAAAATATCGTTTCATGGCATTAAGAATTAGTACATGTAATCAATCGTTCCCGTGCATGGCTCAGATGGCACATCGTATGTGATCAACCTGAAATGCCAGCTGTAAGCGTAGCTTGAAGAAGATTTCTTAGAGGGGTTATCGTATTCTTCAGCCTCTGCCGGATTAAGGCAGGACGTTGAGAAGTAACCGTTTGACAATCCTTCCCATCCGAAATTGAAGTGAAGTAAGTAGGTATTGGATTGTGTGGAGGAATATTTTGCGCCATCTATAACCCATGAATGTCCTTTTGTCCAATTCTTAGGAATCGCGGAGATAAACACAGGCTTGTTGTCCGCAAGCATAGCACTTGTGGCTCTTTTCATTGAATAAGTGAAATCTGACGCGCAGTGCTTCTCAACATTAGTATAACCGAATCCCTGCATCCGTTTTTTGATCTGTTCGGGGGTTATCAGTGTGAATCCTGGTTGTGCAATCTTATTCACAAAATTATAGATGCTGCCGATTAACCGTGCGACATCATCTTTGCCTTTGCTGGTCAAATTACCGGCAAGAGTGTCTTTTTTCATTTCAGCCCAATTAATGTTTTCTCCGTTTATGACTAGTGTTTGCGGGTATTCGTTGTGCGCAACAATCATCGCCATGGCCGTTGCCGAACAACCTGTCAAGGCGGGTTTTTGTTTGCCTGCAAGATTTCTGCGATTGCAGTACTTGTTATAAGGCTCCTCCTGTCCCCATGAGATGTTAAGTAATGGCTCCTTTGTGGTAAGAGGCGGGCTGTTGAGACCTCCTTCATCGTAACCCATTTCGAAGCGACAGTCAACCGCTGATCGGATACATTCTGAGACGAACTCAGCATTTGTGGCCGCTGCTGAGTAGAAGTCATCATCTTCAACGCAATAATAGCCAACTGTGTCAATTTGCTGATCATCGGGGTCGTTATCCTTGTGACTGTCTTGAATTTCGCTAAAGATCACAGTCAGGTCTTCTTCTATTTGTCCGTTTTCGGTTACTGCGACAATTTCAGGCACGGCCGTATTGGCTCCAAGAACCGCGAAACCTTCTCCGTTTCCAAAATTAACCAAATATGCGTTAGGAATGCTGTCCTCGTGCTCATTTGCGGCTCGTGTTTCCGTTTGGGTTCCTTTATGACTCCCATAGTATGTGGACACCGAAACGATTTCCCTTGGCCTTCCAGATCTTGTATCCCGCAGGTCGCCTTTGTTTTCCTGAAGAAATTCAGTCAGTGTCGCCAAGGCTTCTTCGACAGGTATCTGTCGTAATTCTACGGTTTGTTTCTGCGGTTGTGTGATAAGTTGTCTGTCATTCTTCTGACAAGAAGGGAAAATCATGAATAGAATCCCGATGCAAATAATAGCGTTTATCTTCATAATGTGTAGGTTATGTTGATTTTAGCAAAGATAATACGTTTTTTCCTTATTAACAATATTAATGGATACTTTTATATTCTGCGGAAACATAACCCTTTAGGGCAACATTCAGGACGTTTTTTGCTACTTGCTGAGCCGTAAGTAGTATTGAAAGATGGATGCCCTTTGCTGAGGGATGAAACTTTAAAGCTTGCGGATGACATTGAGGCCGTCGCGGAGGGGGAGGAGAACGGACTCTACACGGGGGTGATTGATCTCAAGGGTGTCGATGTGGCCGTTCTCCGGCCGCATGAATTGTAATTGTATTTAAAATTCAATGTGTTGAAAGAAAATAATATAAAACGTTAATATGTTTTGCGTGTTGTCGTTTTATTTCCTATATTGCCAAAGACTTATTCAAATAACCAATTATGTATGAAAGCATTCCTAAGATTTTGTCCGTTGCTTGCAATGCTCCTGTCGTTGTGTGCTTGCGTTGATGAGATGTTTTCTCTAAAAAATGATTCCTTGAAAACCGCTGTTAATAAGGGATCTTTTGAAGATATCCTCGTTCAACGGAACAATCTGCTATTTACGAATGTCAAGTCTTCTGGTACATTGAGCCGTACTCGTTCCGCATCAGATGGCTCTGACTTGGTCAGTCTGGAGTCTTTGCTGGACAGGTCAAAGACAGAGACAATCGTATTCAAGAACTATCATATCGTCCAGATACCATTCAAGCAATCAGAAGAAGATGGTCGGGCAAGTTTGTCGGACTCTGATCAGGACACTTTTGTGGAAGACATAATCAGTGTTGTGCGTAAGTTTCTGGTCGAGATTTCAGACACATTATCAGGTACAAGGAGGCAGATTGTGGCGACGCTTGTGCCGACTCCGGATAATTGCAGGATTTATGGGGCAGATAGTTATAGTTATATAAATAAGGAGACCTTTGAAGGCGTCATATTATATAGCGATCTTGACGGGAGTTTCAGAAGCGTGAATTCCTATGGGCTTCGCCCGATACGAGATGCGTACGTGATTGATCCTAAGGATTCCTTGAACTATTTTCGAGTCCGTTATATTAATGTTTACGAGGCGAAAGGAACAACTCGTGGATCTGTGAATGGCGGACAGATTACAGAGAGTGTCTGTGTCGCTGAGATGCCTAAAGAGGAGGATGACGGTTGGATGAACAGTAGTTCTGATGATGACCGTTGGATAGATGAAGAGCCACGTGGAGGGCGCACAGGAGGCGGAACATCTGGTGGGTCTAATTCCAGAGGAACAACTGGCGGAAAAGGACCGAACACAGAAAACGTGATTGATTCCTGTGTGGTGACAGGAGAGTATAAGCCGAAGAAAGAGGAAGATGATGTCATCTGGTATTCGGTATCTTTATATAGCGTGGGAAAAGGTTCGACGAGTGGAAGCGGGCGATATTCAAATCGCGAGCATAAATACGTTGTGTGTGAAGCCATTCCTGATGCTAATGCGTATTTTGACAGGTGGACGGGTGACTTTGGTGGCCGAGGTGAAGTCTTGGAGTTTTTAGTTAATAAGGATGTGACATCCACTGCATATTTCGCTTCGATGACAGGAGATTTCAATGACCCTCTTGACCCTGCGAACCGTCCGTGTTTCAGCAAAGCCACAAAAGTCGGCAATCCATTAAACAATATGTCCATTGCCTCTCCTGGATGGTCCGGCTTGCGAGGCGGGACTTTCGGGTATGTGCGAAATGGGGGTACTAAATTTCATTCGGGCTTGAATCTTTATGCGGAGGAGGGTACTCCGGTATACGCTATGATTGATGGTGTGATATCTAATAGTAACTATACTATAAATCAACCAGATAAGAAGGCTGAGGACTATCCAAATGGGTATAGAGGAGATAAAAATAGTGCCGGAAATCGTGTATATGTAGAAGGTCGGTATGACGGTCAAGATGTGATAATTGGTTATTGTCACCTTCAGGCAGGTACACCTGTTGCCATTAATCCACGCACGGGTAAGATGTTTAAGCCTGGAGATGCGATTTATCGAGGAGAATTGTTGGGCTATACAGGGAGGACGGGAAATGCTTATAATGTTACCAACAAGCACTTGCATCTTTTGTATAAAGTGAAGAATTCCAATGGAGTATATGTGTTTGCGAACCCAGAGAAAATTATCAACGGATCCGTAGATTGGAAAGACGGCGATCCTTCCACAAAAAAAATTATTGGTGGAAAGATAGTTGGCGTGGAATGCGATACTGAAGAAAAAGTTAATATTTTATAAATCTATAATGACTATGTTTAGGAAGATAGTGACAATATGTTTGGTTGCGTTTTTGTACGTGCCAGCTGACGCACAGGACTTCTATGATGAGTTCCGGGCTAAAAGCATTGATGTTGAAGGGATGAAGATTGGCCATAAGATGACTTACGACCAGTTTGTGGCGAAGTTCGGGATACCAGACAGATATGAACAAAACGAACTTGGAGATCCGGGTAGCCCTTGTCTTGATGAATACTATTGGGTAGGAAAAAATTTTTTATCATTTACGGAGAATGGTACATTCTGTGAGTTCTTTTTAAGAGATGATAGATTTTCTGCTCTAACTCTGTGGATTTCTGGTGGCATTCGTGTTGGTGACAAGCTTTCGAAACTTGATAATTTCAAATACGGAAGGCCTAAAGTGGCATCTTGGCTTGAACCTCATAATGGTCTTGTGGAATATGTTCTATTCTATGACTATTTGGATGATTTGGTTTTTCTGTCCGTGAAAGATGGTGTGATTCAAATTATACACTATTCTTCTTCGATGTAGAATGACAAAAAGAAGAGACATATTGAGAAAGGTGTTGGTAATTTGCTTGTTGGCGTTGCCCGCTGTTACGATGATCGCTCAGGACTTCTATGATGAGTTCCGGGCTAAAAGCATTGATGTGGAAGGTGTGAAGACTGGTCAGAAGATGACCTACGATCAGTTCGTGACGAAGTTCGGGAAACCAACGGAATATATTCAAAGTGATTCTGATTCTGGAGAAGAAGGTACCCCTACAACTGATGAATATTACAGAGTTGGGAAGGATGTGTTTTATTTTAGGAATAATGGGAGTTTTTGTGGATTTTCCATAAAGGACAAAAAGTTATCAGTTCTTACATTGTGGATTGATGGTGGCATCCATGTGGGCGACAAACTGTCGAGTCTTGACAACTTTAAATATGGAAAACCTAAGGTCGCATCTTGGCTTGAACCGAAAGATGGTGTTGTCAAATATACACTGTTTTATAATTATTTAGATGGCCTTGTGTTCCTCTCGGTAAAGAATGGCATAATCTGTTCCATAAGTTATTCCGATCCAATATGATTTAGATAAAAGATGAGTGTATATAGAACTTTACAATCAGGTGAATAAAACATGAATATATTTAAAACGATAGTGACAATATGTTTGGTTGCGTTTTTGTACGTGACAGCTGACGCACAGGATTTTTATGATGAGTTCAGGGCTAAAAGCATTGATGTGGAGGGTGTGAAGATTGATCAGAAGATGACTTACGGCCAGTTTGTGGCGAAGTTCGGGAAGCCAGATCGATATAAACAGGATAAATCAGAAGGAGATGGCTACTCTTACTTAGATGAATATTATTGGGTAGGGAAGAACTCTTTTTCATTCATAAATAATGGCACATTTAATGAATTCTTTTTAATGGACGATCGATTTGCCGCTCTGACATTGTGGATTCCCGGAGGTGTTCGTGTCGGTGACAAACTATCAAAGCTGGACAACTTCAAATACGGAAAGCCCAAGGTTGCATCTTGGCTTAAACCAGAAGATGGACTTGTGGACTATGTGCTATTTTATGATTATTTGGATGACTTGGTTTTTCTGTCCGTGAAAGATGGTGTGATTCAAAATATACATTATTCTTCTTCGATGTAGAATGACAAAAAGAAGAGACATATTGAGAAAGGTGTTGGTAATTTGCTTGTTGGCGTTGCCCGCTGTTACGATGATCGCTCAGGACTTCTATGATGAGTTCCGGGCTAAAAGCATTGATGTGGAAGGTATGAAGATTGGCCAGAAGATGATTTACGACCAGTTTGTGGCAAAGTTCGGGAAACCTGATCGATATGAACAAAATGACGTAGGGGAATCTGGCTGCCCGAGTATCGCCGAGTATTATGATGTTGGAGGAAACTTCTTTTCATTCAGAAATAAGGGCGTTTTTGCTACATTCGTATTGGATGACAATCGTTATGCTGCTCTGACATTATGGATCCCTGGCGGCATTCGTGTGGGCGACAAACTGTCGAGTTTGGACAACTTTAAGTATGGAAAGCCCAAGGTCGCGTCATGGCTTGAGCCGAAAGATGGTTTTGTCACATATACGTTGTTTTATGATTATCTGGATGATCTGGTGTTCCTCTCGGTAAAGAATGGCATAATTTGCTCCATAAGCTATTCGGATCCAATATGATTTAGATAAAAGATGAGTGTATATAGAACTTTACAATCAGGTGAATAAAACATGAATATATTTAAAACGATAGTGACAATATGTGCAGTTGCGTTTTTATACGTGACGGTTAGTGCGCAGGATTTCTATGATGAGTTCAGAGCCAAAAGCATTGATGTGGAAGGAGTGAAGATTGGTCAGAAGATGACTTACGACCAGTTTGTGGCGAAGTTCGGGAAACCAACGGAATATACCCAAAGTGATTCCGGAGAAGGTGGGGAGTCGAGTATTGACGAATATTATAAAGTTGGTCAAGACGTTTTCTATTTTCAGGATAACGGGGCTTTTAGTGGCTTTTCCATAAATGAGAATAAGTTTTCAGTCCTTACTTTGTGGATAACTGACGGGATACGCGTTGGAGATAAACTGTCAAAATTGGATAACTTCAAATATGGTAAACCCAAAGTGGCATCTTGGCTGAAACCAGAGAATGGCTTTGTTGAATATGCCATATTCTATAATCATTTGGATGCTTTTGTGTATTTGTCAGTAAAGGATGGCATAATTCATAACATTCGGTATTCTGATCCAATATAGAATATGTTTAGGAAGATAGTGATAATATGCGTGACAGCATTTTTGTACGTGACAGTCAACGCTCAGGATTTTTATAATGCGTTCCGGGCTAAAAGCATTGATGTGGAGGGGATCAAGATTGGCCAAGTGCTGGATTATTCGCAATTTGTAGCTAAATTTGGATTGCCCGATAAATATGAGAAGCAGAGTTCTAATGGCGGTGATTATGAGGTGACTGAAACTTACATAAAAGGTAAATGCTTTTTTGAGTTTTGCGATGGGGGCTATTTTTGTGGTTTTACTCTTTTTGACAATTCGTTTTCCGCATTGACATTGCTCATCAAAGGAGGAATTAAAGTGGGTGATAAATTGTCAAAATTAGATGATTTTACGTACGGAAAACCTATTGTCGCAGAATGGCTTAAGCCTTTTAGCTACTATATACCATATGTTTTATTTCCAGAGCAAGACGGTAAGGTGTTTCTGTTTGTGCGCAAAGGAATAATCGAGAAAATCTCATATTCTGATCCAACATAGAATGGAGATTGTTAAAACACAAAAACTATTGAGTAGTGTCCTGAATGCCAATGCCCAAAAAATCAAGGTCGATAGTCAACTTGACAGCGTCTGGACTCCAGAGGGGAATGCGTGGTTCATGGCGGGATACAAGGATCAGATGGTGTCGTACTGTGTGGGATACAAAAATGGGAAGCGACAGGATTTCATCAAGGTCATAAGGCCTAAATGATGATGACGTTGAGATTGTCAGCCATCCTTCGTCCGAGTGAAACCTACACCAGCCACTGCGTCTTCGCCTTCAGTGTGAGATAAATATAGGTTGCCGGTCAACCGAGAGGTGTCATGGTCCTCTTGGTTGACTAGCTTACAGTTTCCGGATGACGTTGAGCCCGTCGCGGAGGGGGAGGAGAACGGACTCTACACGGGGGTCGTTGACTATGAGGTCATTGAAGGCGATGATGCCTTGGGTCTGCTTGTCTTTCGGGACGGGATCCTGCCATAGTTTTCCATCCCAAAGGACATCGTCGGCGAGAATGAGGCCACCAGACTTCACAAGATCGAAGACCAGATTGTAATAGGTGACATATTCACGCTTGTTGGCATCCATGTAGACTATGTCGTAGGGGCCTTCAAGAGTGGAAAGGGTCTCGCGGGCGTCCCCGATGTGCAGGGTGATCTTGTCGGCCACGCCGGCCCTTGACCAGCCTTCGCGCATCAGATCCTCCAATTCGTCGTTGATCTCAAGGGTGTCGATGTGGCCGTCCTCCGGAAGTCCGTAGGCCATGCAGGTGGCGGAATAGCCGGTGAACGCGCCGATCTCAAGGATGCGTTTCGCCTTCGAGATCTCCACCAGCATTGTCAGCAGGCGACCCTGGACCGCCCCCGACAGCATCCGAGGGTAGTTCGTGTGGATGTTGGTCTGTTTCTCGATCCAGTCCAGGGCCTCGCTCTGGCGTGAGGAATGTTCTCTAAGATATTTGTCTGCCGGAGATTCCATATTCATAAGATTTGTGGCCGCACCTTGCCTACAGGAAAATCAGGGAAGAGGTGCTTTCAGGGTTGAATATTCTCAAAGCTGCGTCCCTTATGCCTTCGGAGGTCACCGCCTCGATCGCCTCAATGTTCTGCCTGTCCGTGAATATGGTTCCCAACGACACGAGGCTTTTCCCCATCGAGAGGCACTGGGACTCACCGTTGTCGGAGCTGATGGCGAGCTGGCCGAGGAACTGCTTTTTCGCGGCCTTCAGCTTGACGGAGGAATATTCCTCGTCCTGCATCTTCCGGATAACCTTCCAGATCGCATCCAGACATTTTTCCAAGTTGCCTCGCTCGCACCCGAGACTGATTGTCATTATGCCTGATTCTGTGTACTGTGAATATGACGACTCGACACCGTAAACCCATCCGTTTTTCTCCCGTAATAGGCTGTTCAGCAGGGAATTGGATGCCGGCCCGCCGATGATGTTGCTCATCAGGATGGCCGCGAAACGCTCCTCTGTGTTGTCAAGCGAAGGAGCGAAGTTCCCGATGACGGCGTTGACCTCATGGTTCCTTTTCTCTACCTGCTTGTTGAAGGCGGGCTTGACCGGAATCGGGGTGACAATGCGTTCGCCACCAGTCGCGGGTTCATTTTTGAACACCTTGCCTACCAGCTTGAGCACGCTCTCCTCCAACTTTTTCTCGTCAATGTCGGCCACTATCGCAAGAGCCATATTCATTGGCACGAAATGCTCTTTTGTGAATTGCCTAAGCTCCTTGCTTGTGATCTTTTTCACACTGGCAGCCGTTCCGAGAATCGAACGCCCGAGAGGATGCCCTGCGAACAAGGCCTCCTCGAACTTGTCATAGACATCATCTGCGGGGGAGTCTTTGTAGGAGTTGATCTCATCGATCACCACACCTTTTTCGACGGCTATCTCTTCTTCCGGGAATGTAGGGCAGGTCGCCAGCTCAAGTAGCAGGGACGCGGCCTTGCCGAGATCCTCCTTGAGAACCGTGGAATGGATCACAATCTCTTCTTTGGTGGTGAACGCGTTCAATTCGCCGCCGAGTCTGTCAAGGTAGCCGCTTATGACTTTGGCACTTTTGCGCTCGGTTCCCTTGAACAGGGTATGTTCGGTGAAATGGGCGATTCCGCTGTGGAAATCTCCCTCGTCCCTTGTCCCGCATTTGATTGTCAATGAGCAGTATCCTACCGCATTGCCGCTTCTCTTGACCGCATATCTCAGTCCGCAGTCCGCCGTCCCTACAATCATTATTTCCTTAGAAGTTTGATAGATTTGATGTCGCTGGAGAGGAATCCCTTGCCGCTTTTGGCGGTTATCTTATGCTTTTTGAAATAGTAAAGCTCGTGGTTGTCGGAGCCGATGAGCATCTTGTAGCAGATGGATCCGTTCACGGGCTCGGAAGGGGCCACGACATAACTTACGACAGTGTTGAAGGTCCCTTCCGAGAAGATCTCATCCACCTCGTCCTCATCTTCCTTGATGAGGATGTCCTCGTCCAGAGAACGTTTGGTCTGCTCGTCAACCTGAGGCGCGAAATCCTCTGCCCAGAAGAATATTCTTTTGATTCTCAGTCTTTTTGAGTCTTTCGCTCCGATGTTGGAATAAGCCTTCATCTCAGTGTCGGTGAGACTGGTGGTGTGCTCCTGGATTATCTTCAGGAAGGCCGGAAGGAGCACGAACTCGCGTCCGGACGGATCCTCGGTCGACCGGAGCGGGAAGCTTACGACCTCGAACATGTCATTGATGGACTTGTCGGCTCCTTCTCCACCCTTGACGAGGGTCAGCATGTCGATTCCCGGCTCGGATTCCCTGCGGAACTGCCCTTTGACGACCATTAGAAAATAGAAGTCCGCGTTTCCCTTGAGGTTCTGGAATTCCTCGTTAGAGCAGAATTCGTAAGGGGAGACCGTCCATGTCGCGGCCACGCTTTCCTTGACGGCTTCGTCCAGAAATTCGTCACCGGTGAGGACAACCTTTGTGGTCTTGGAGGTGAAATCCTTCAGTTTCTCCCTTCTTGTCGTGATCTGTGCCTGACCTAAGGCATCGGTGGTCAGAAGCAGCCCGGCGATGGCCAAGGCAAGTATTTGAATGAATCGTCTCATGTCTTGCAGCTGTTTGTTTTTCAGTTTGTTTATTCAATATTGCATTGGAGGGTACGGGCTTTGCCGTTGCTCGCGCCGACAAAAAACTCCATACTTCATGCCTCACGACACAAATGTACGAAATATTGCGTAAATTTGCCTTACAAAACTTGGTGCGGACAACCACTCCCTAAGATTTGAACGCTGTTATGTCTGAATACATCGTATCGGCAAGAAAATATCGTCCTGACTCGTTCGAGTCCCTTATCGGTCAGGACAACATAGCCCAGACCCTGAAGAACTCCATCATCAGGGGGAAACTGGCGCACGCCTACCTGTTCTGCGGGCCGCGCGGAGTGGGGAAGACAACCACGGCCAGGATATTCGCAAAGGCCATCAATTGCTCCAATCCTTCGCCGGATATGGAGCCTTGCGGCGAGTGTGAGTCCTGCCGGTCCTTCCAGGAAGGGCGGTCCTATTGTATTCACGAATTGGACGCCGCGTCCAACAACGGTGTTGATGACATCAAGAACCTGATGGACCAGGTGCAGATTCCTCCGCAGGTGGGAAAGTACAGCGTTTACATCATAGACGAGGTCCACATGCTTTCTACCGCGGCTTTCAACGCGTTTCTCAAGACGTTGGAGGAGCCGCCGGCACACGCCATATTCATTCTTGCCACGACTGAGAAGCATAAGATTCTGCCGACGATCCTTTCGCGTTGCCAGACCTACGATTTCAACAGGATCTCGGTGCCGGACATCGTCAGCAACCTTAGGATGATAGCGGGGAAGGAGGGTGTGAATATTGATGATGAGTCCTTGCATGTGATAGCGCAGAAAGCCGACGGGGCTATGCGTGACGCGCTTACGATCTTTGACCAGACGGTGGCGTTCTGCGGGACCGATGTGAAGTACGAGGAGGTTTTGAAGAACCTCAATGTGCTTGATTATGACTATAGTTTCAATCTCGTGGACGCTTTTCTGGCGGGGGACTACGGCTCCGCGTTGCTGAAGTTCGATGAGATTCTTTCCAAAGGGTTCAACGCATTGCATTTCTGCGCTGCTTTGAGTTCGCATTTCCGGGACTTGATGGTGACGAAGAACGGCGGGCTTGAGGCTTTGCTGGAATTGCCGGATTCGCTGAAGAAGAGGTATGAGGAGCAGGCCTCCAGATGTTCGCTGAAGTTTTTGTACGATGCGTTGAGTGTCACTTCCGCTTGCGAGGCTGGGTACAAACAGGCGGTGAATCCTCGGCTTCATATTGAGTTCGCCTTGATGAAGCTTAGTTTCCTGATGAAGGCTCCGGATGCTGGAACGGCCAAGGTTGCTGTGGGGACGGCATCCGCCGGCAGCGGTTCACCAGACTTCCGCGCTTCGCGCTCCATCCCGTCACCTGCGCCGCAGGTGACACCCGTTCACGGGGCCACGGGCGGCCACGGCCTGACTGAACCGCAGTCGGCGGACGCCGCACGGGAACCGGGAGCGGTCGGGGCGGTCGCTGAGCCTGTGGTTCGACAAAACTCACCAACCATCGAAGCGGCTTCGGATAGGCCTATTGAAAGTGCAGTCACTTCGACAAGCTCGGTGACCGAAACCGCTGACTCGGCGACCGGAAATGATGTGGCTGTAGAGAATGTTGGTTCGCAGGCCATTGCTGAGGAGAATCCCGCCCCGAGGACGAGAAGGAAGCCGGTGAAGACCGGGGTGTCCTTGTCACTCAATTCGATGATCGAGGAGGAAGAGAACGAGAAAGTCGTCAAGGAGGCCGCACCGGTCGCTGACGTGATCCCGGATGACGATGCGGTGCTGGAGGCCTGGAAGACAATCCCGGCCGAGAACGCTTCAAGCCCGAGACTCGCCAACACCCTTCAGAACGCGGAGGTCGGCATCGAGACGAAGGACGGCTACAAGATGTTGACATTCAAGGTCAGCAACGCCGCACAGGAAAAATGGATCCGGGAGAACCGGCTCATGGTTCTGGAAGGAAATTTGCGGAAGAAGGTTGGATCTTCAAGAATCCGTCTTGAAGTGGGTGTGCTGCCGATTGAGGACAAAGGTGTACAGCCCTATACCGATCAGGAAAAGGCCACCGTCCTGATGGGACAGAACGGGGAGGTGCAGAACCTGGTCAAGGATTTCGGCCTTGAGACAAGATAATGATTGACAATTAGATTTGAGATAAGATGAAACTTCATTGCGAGAACCTCGTCAAGAAATATGGCATCAGAACTGTCGTGAAAGGCGTTTCGATGGAGATTAACCAGGGAGAGATTGTTGGCTTCCTCGGTCCTAACGGAGCAGGGAAGACCACCAGTTTCTATATGATCACCGGACAGATTGTCCCGAACGGAGGACGTGTGTTCCTTGATGATGAGGACATCACCGAGCTTCCTATGTACAAAAGGGCTCAGAAAGGAGTCGGCTATCTGCCGCAGGAGGCTTCCGTGTTCCGCAAGATGTCTGTGGAGGACAACATAATGTCCGTGATGGAGATGTCGGATATGTCCAAGGCGGAGAGGCAGGAGAGACTTGAGGATCTGATCAATGAGTTCAATCTCTCGAAGGTGCGCAAGAGCCTTGGAATCCAGTTGTCCGGAGGTGAGAGACGACGCTGCGAGATCGCCCGCGCCCTTGCCATCGACCCGAAGTTCATCCTGTTGGATGAACCGTTCGCCGGTGTGGATCCTATAGCCGTGGAGGACATCCAGTTCATCATCGCGAAACTGAAGTACAAGGACATCGGTGTCATCATCACCGACCACAATGTGGGTGAGACTTTGGCGATCACGGACCGCGCCTACCTGCTTTACGAGGGCACAATCCTCCAGCAGGGCACTCCGGAAGCCCTCGCCGCCGACGAGGACGTCCGCACCAAATACCTCGGTTCCGGCTTCGTCCTGAAGAAGTCCGTCTCCGTAGAGCGCGCCAAAGCCGAACATGCTGCCCTTGAGGTCGCCCGAGCCGCCAAGGCAGCCTCAGCCGCTGACTCGGCTGAGGTGTAATATTCATACGCTTTATCCCAACAGGCCTTGCTTGAAAGACCCTGAACACATCGTCCTTGAAGCGCTCCTTGTCGAACCAGGCAGCCTTCTTCGAGAGACGGTCGAGGTTTGAGAGGGGCTCCACCACCTTCCTCGCTATGGTACGCTTCGTCTCCTCGTCTGTGGAACGCATCATACTCCTCAAAGTCTATCTTGAATCTTCACGTTATTAATTAAGGATAAGGCCAGATCAAGTGCACGGTCAGAGGATCATAAACATGTGATAGTGCTCCAGTTGAGGGCAAAAACACCTACGACGGCAGCATTATAAGGAGAAAATGCTGCCGTCGTGAGATGTGAAGGCCTCGTGTATACCGTCAAAGGCCGTCCTCATTGATTGGTTATTATTTCTCCGTCTCGGTGATTTCGGCCATGACCTTTTCGGCTTTGGCGTAACCATCAGCGGGGGCCTTCCACATAAAGGCCACAACGGCGGCTCCCACGAGGCCTATGATCACGGAGACGAGGAATACGGAGTCCCAGCCGAAATGCTCGGCGAGGTAGCCGAATGTCACACCGGAGATGGCTGTGCTGGCGTACCCGAATATTCCCAAGATGCCGTTTGCGGTGGCGCAGGCGTGCTTGGTGGCCTGCTGGGAGGCGGAGGTGCCGAGAAGAGCCTGTGGACCGTAGATGAAGAAGCTGGAAAGGCAGATGAATATGGCGGAGAGCCACGGCATTCCGGCAGGGGACTTCCAGAACAGGAAGAACGACAGGGTGGCGCCGACCGTGCAGATGAAGCAGGTCCTGTGCGCGCGGCTCTTCATGAACTTGTCCGTGAACCATCCGGCCAGCAGCATTCCGGCGATGCCTCCGACCAGCTCGGACGCGGCCACGACAGTGCCTGCGGTGGAGATCTCCATGCCCTTGTACTGTGTCAGGAAGGTCGCGCCCCAGTCAAGGATCGTGAAACGGACCACATATATGCAGAAGTTGGACACTGCAAGGATCCAGATCAGAGGGTTGGCGAACACCATACGGTTGACGAAAGACTTGAATGACTTTCCGGACATATTGTCGGCCAATGAAGCGTCGGAGGTTTTATCTTCAGATTTCTCGTCCTTATTCATGTCCTCGATTTCAGGAAGTCCTACGGACGATGGCGTGTCCTTCAATGTGAAGAACAACGCGACGGCGCCCACGAGGGCGATGGCGGCGGGAACAGCGAAGCAAAGCTGCCATGCGCTGTAGCCGTAGTGCTTCAGGAGGAATCCGCAGATCACGCTGATGAGTCCGGCTCCGATGGAGTGGGAAGCGTTCCAGATGGACTGCTTGGTGGCAAGCTCGGAAGGCCTGATCCAGTGGCACATGAGACTGATGCACGGTGGCACTCCCATGCCCTGGAAATAGCCGTTGAGAACCCATAATGTACCTATGATATAGACCAGCGTCATCGTGGCCTTGCCCTCGGTGTCCAGCACATTCATGAACGAGTTCATGGACGGGCTGAAGCATATTACAAGATTGGTCACGGCTGACAACACGAGGCCGATGGACATGAGCTTCCTGCGGCTGAACCTGTCGGCCAGAAAACCGTTGACGAAGCGGGATATTCCATAGATGATGCCATTCAGGGTCAGGAATATACCCAACTGGACCTTGGATATTCCCAATTCCGCCTCAAGCGCCGGCATGACCACGCTGAAATGCTTCCTGACAAAGTAATATAGCGCATACCCTATCATCAATGTGATCAGAGTGCGCCACTGCCAGTAGTTATACTTCTTTTCTGTCTGCTTGTCCATAATATTCGTTCATTAATATGTGATCCCTGTCCGGCACGCGTCACTGTTGCCTGGGGGCTGGAGAAGGCGGCGCCGGTGTTGTGCGATATGGCGGCAAAGGTAGGGATTTTTCGAAGATATTCAATAATTGGCCGAAAAAGGCTATCTTTGTCGGAATTTCGTAATAGGCGGGATTCTGTAATATGATGACACAAGAACAAAAAAAACGTTTCCAGTATTGGCAGTGGCGCACAATCATCGGAACGATGATCGGCTACTCTATTTTCTATCTTGTACGTAAGAACTTTTCTTTCGCCATTCCTGGTCTGACCGCTGAATATGGCATCACCAAGGCCACGTTCGGAGCTATCCTCGCCATCGCAAGTTTCATGTATGGCGTGTCTAAGTTGATAAACGGCTTTCTGGCCGACCGTCTCAACGGCCGCTGGCATCTTGTCACCGGATTGTCCGTCAGCGCGTTCGTGAACATCCTGTTCGGAGCGGGCGCGATGATCTGCGCCTACTTTGTCGGGGCGGACTACGGGCCGAAGTTTGTCAATTACCTTGTCATCCTGTTCGCTGTGCTTTACGTTGTCAACAATGTGTTCCAAGGATGCGGATTCCCTCCTTGCAACCGTCTGATAACCCACTGGGTACCACCTCACGAGCTCGCTACCAAGATGTCCATCTGGAACACCTCGCATTCTGTCGGAGCTTTCCTCGTCGCCGTGCTTTGCGGCTACATCATGGGGCACACCGGAGTGGACATGAGCGCTGACGCTGAGGTCCGCGCACGTGTCGCCGAGAACACGGCGAACATCACCGCGTCGATGGATCCGGCCGCGGCCCAGGCCTATGTCGATTCCGCTCTGCGGCACATCGGGTCCTGGCAGTGGGCCTTCTGGATTCCGGCCGCTATCGCTGTACTCGGTGTGATCTTCATCATCGTGACCTTGAGGGATACTCCTAAGTCGGTGGGGCTTCCTGAGCTTGAGGGCACGAAGGTGGCGGACAAACATGATGAGGCAGAGAAGAAAGAGTTCAGGCAGTTCATCATCAACAAAGTCATCAAAAACCCTATCGTGTGGATTCTGACGCTGGCTGACTTCTTTGTGTACATCGTGCGTATGGCTGTGCTTGACTGGGGACCATCCTTCCTTCAGGAAAGCCGTGGACTGTCTCCGGCGCTTTCAGCATGGACGGTCGCCATATTTGAGGCCTTCGGCGTTGTCGGAATGCTTGTGGCCGGAGTGGTCTCCGACAAGTTGTTCCACAGCAAGGCACAGAGAACCTGCGCGTTGTGTATGGTTGGCGTTATGGCGTTCCTCATCGTGTTCTGCCTTCTCCCGGCATCCACAAACCCTGTTGTCCTTATGCTGGTGCTTGCCTGCATCGGTTTCTTCCTCTATGGCCCTCAGGCTCTCATCGGTGTCGTGGCGTCCAATCAGGTGACCCGTCGTGGAGCTTCCTCAGCCAACGGAATCATCGGTTTCGTGACTTATCTCAGCCCTATCATCTCCGGATTCGTGTTCGGCCACATCGCCGACAACCCTAAGTTCGGTTGGGAAGGGGTGTTCAAGATCATGATATTTGTCGCCGCTCTCGGTCTTGTCACCTTGCTGACCCTCTGGAACAAGAAGACTGACGGCTACGCTGAAAACCAGGAGTAAGAGGTTACTTCTGAATATTCATAAAAAAACTACCGCCGCGAAGTTGTGATCCTTCACGGCGGTTTTTATATTCAATGAATATCTCCCTATTTCGCGTCGAACGCGAAGATGTGCGCCTGTTCGGCTCCCCATGTGGATGTCACCACGAGACGCAGTTCCTTGGCCTTGACAGGCTCGTCGAATTTGATGTGCCTGAGGCGGAGGTAGTTGTCGGTGTCCTCGTAGAGGGTGATCCACTCGTTCTTCACCTTGGCTTCGACCTTGAAACCTTTCGCCATCATCTTAGGCATCTCCACGCGCTCTGTGGTGGCTTCAAGCTTGCGCATCCTCTTGCTCCTGTACTTGAAGTCGGAGTCGAAGATGATGCGGACACCGGTCAGTTCCACAGGCTTTTTCCAGCTGTAAACGATGCTCTCGTCGCCCGGGGCCACCCACACGCCGTTGTCCTCTCCGTCCCATTTGCGGTCGATTCCGTTGCGAAGAGGCAGGTTCGAGTCGGCTGTGGTTGCGGACATCGTGAGCTCTGATGGCTTTCTCCACCTGTAAGGCAGCATGCTGTCATCGTCCTCAAGCATGTCCTGAAGCTCGGCGATGTGATCCTTGCGGACTCCGGCCGGGGTTGTGCCGTATTTGATCGCGAGTGCGGCTCCGGTTCCGGCAGCCTGTCCGAGAAGGGCGCAGGTGGACATCACTCTGGTTGAGGACAGTCCCATGTGTGTGGCGGAGATGTCACGTCCGGCGAACATCAGATTCGGCACGTTGACCGAATAGAGGCAGTCGAACGGGATACCGAAACGTTCCGGAGTCGTGTGCTCGACCGAGAATATTCCTTTTCTGTGGAAAGCGTCCGGATGGTGGTTGTCCAATGTCCATCCTCCGTAGGCGATAACGTCCGGGAAATGTCCTCCGGACATCACGTCGTTCTGGGTCAGGATGTGAGGGCCGATGTAGCGGGTGGACTCACGCTTGCCCGGAAGCGAGCCGATCCAGTCGAGGTCGTAGTTCTTGCAACGGCCGTCAGGGTTGTTTTTCATGTATTCCCAGACACCGTAGGCGATGCGCTTGAGCTCGTACTGGATGTCGTTGGCGTCGAAGATCGTGTTCAGGTTGCCGCCGAACTCGATCCACCAGAAGTTGTTGTCTTTCGGGTAAGGCTTCTTGTAGTTGAACTTCACTCCCGGGATTGTGGACTTAGGCTTGTCGTAGTTGAAGTCATCGTCCGTGAAATGGTAGGCCCATTCGGGAGCGGTGAACGGATGATCCTCGTCTGTCTTGCGGAGCTGGAGCAGGATGGAGTTGCCCATTGTCTTCGCGTCCCCGCCCTCGTCAAGGAAGGTCTCGTCAAACTCGCTTGGCAGCTCGCGTCCGTGGCGGTATTTCGCTCCGGAGAGACGTAATATTCCATCACCGGTGCAGTCGGCGAAGATTGTACCTTTTATAAGGTATCTGGTGTAGGCGTTGATGTTCCATGCCTTCACGGCGGCGATCCTGTCACCGTCCATCACGACATCCTCGACTGACGTGTTGAGGAGAAGCTTGATGTTCGGCTCCATCACCACTGTGGAGTAGATGGCGTCATCCCAAAGGGTGTAGCGGAGGAGCGGGTTGAAGCGGAAGTTCCTCATCTGCATTTCCTCAAGCAGACCGGCCTCGGCGTTCTGGTCGCCCTTGGCTCCGACTATTCCCATCCTGACTTCGCTGGAGGCGTTTCCGCCGAGAACAGGCCTGTCCTGCACGAGAATCACGGTCGCTCCGTGCCTTGCCGCGGACACGGCGGCGCACACTCCGGACAGTCCGCCGCCGGCGACAACGATGTCCGCGCTCAATTCCACATCCTTGATTGTCTTTGCGTTCTGCTCTGTCAGCATTCCCTGGGCATAAGCCGTCGTAGAGGTCAACGGCATCAAAACCGCCGCTAACGCTCCGGCAATAATAGAGAATGATTTTCTTGTCATTTTTCGTCAGTGTTATTTTCCCTCAAAATTAGCCAAAATATCGCTATGAGACAATTATTCCGCCATTTTTCGTAACTTTGCATGATGACCGACCAATGTCGGTGAATTAACTACAGTAACGTGCCGACGCATTTTGCCTGATGCTGAATACGCCGGCGGATAAAGTCAAGAAATACAATGAAAACAGCAATTCAGTTCGGAGCGGGAAACATCGGCCGTGGATTTATCGGTGCCGTGCTTTCAAAATCAGGCTATCAGGTAGTGTTTGCGGATGTCAACAAGGAAATAGTTGACAGGATCAATGCGGACGGGCAATATACCGTGCACATCAAGGATGTTGAGAGCGAGGATATCCTCATCTCTGGAGTCTCTGCCGTGGATTCGTCAACGGACGCCGTGGTGGAGAAGATCAAGGAGGCGGAGTTGATCACGACAGCCGTAGGTCTCAGGATCCTCCAGTTCATCGCTCCGGCTATCTCCAAGGGAATCATCGCCCGCAAGGATTCCGGAATAGAGGCTCCGCTCAACATCATCGCGTGCGAGAACGGGCTCATGGCGTCCTCACGTCTCAAGGAGGCTGTATATTCCCATCTGGACGAGGCCCAGAAGACTTGGTGCGTGGAGCACGTCGGTTTCCCGGACTGCTCGGTTGACCGCATCGTCCCTCCGGTGAGGAGCGAGAATCCTATCGATGTCGCCGTGGAGAGATTCTACGAATGGAATGTGGAAGAGAAGGCTTTCGTCGGTCCGGCTCCAAAGGTTGAGGGAATGAATATGGCCGATAACCTTCTGGCCTACATCGAGAGGAAACTTTTCACTCTGAACACCGGTCATGCCATCACCGCATACCTCGGCAAGATGAAGGGCTGCACGACAATCACAGACAGCATCGCTGTTCCTGAGGTTTATGAGACCGTTCATGCCGCCATGCAGCAGAGCGGCGAGGCTCTCGTGAAGCAGTTCGGTTTCGATCATGAGGCTCACTTCAAGTACATCGAGAAGATCATCGGACGTTTCCGCAACCCTTATCTTCAGGATGACGTGAACCGCGTGGGACGCGAACCTATGCGCAAGCTCTCCCCGGATGACAGACTTGTGAAGCCGGCCATGACCGCCAAGAGTTTCGGTCTTCCTTACGACAAGATTCTGCTCGGTGTCGGAGCCGCCTTGCATTTCGACAATCCAGAGGATCCGCAGAGCGTCCAGATGCTCGACCTGATCAAATCAAAGGGACTTGAGGCGGCGGTTTCCGAGATCACCGGAATCAATGCCGGGGACCCGATGGTCGCTGAGATCGTCAATGCCTACAAGGAAGTGGAAAGAATATGATCGGCTGCTTTTTGCGTGAATATTCAAATCACATGAAACGCATATTATCATTCTTGCTGCTGGTCGGCATCGCTGTGGCGTCAGGTGCACAGGTGAAGGTAAACTGCGGCCCTTATCTGCAGAATGTCACGGAGGACAGTTTCACGGTGGTCTGGACCACGAACGGGCCGGCTGTCGTCAGACAAGGGATGGCATGGCAATGTGATGGTCAGCAAATATTTTGTGCCGACGTTGAACGGTACAGGCCTGGACCTGATGTTGTGCGCTCATATTCATAAATACCGCTTCAACGATGCGAACACCATCGGAGCGGACTTTCCTGTACTTTGCAACGCCAACAGGCAGCGCATCGACGCGGTGGTGGACAAGGGCGGCATCCGTCTGGACTTCTTCGATGAGACCGGCGCCAAGATCAAGAGCATGAAATTCGACAAGAAAAAATAAGTTTTATATTTTGAATATATGAATAGGATTACATTAGCGTTGGCGTTGTCTCTGACTGTTCTGACCGCCTCGGCGCAAAACAAAAAGGTGGACTATACGTTCACGGAGGCCTCTGACCTCACAATGGTGGGCAAACTCATGCCGGACACACCTAACCCTTACCATAGGGTTGACACGGTGAAATTCAAAGGTTTCACAAAAAGCGAGAACAGACAGGTAAGGATGTCCGCCGGCCTTGCGGTGGCTTTCAGGACCGACTCGAAAATCATCACAATCAAGACAAAATATGAGGATCGGAGTTTTCCTGTGAACACCGGTGGACTGTCTGCCCGTGGTTATGATTTGTATATCAGGAACAACGGGGAATGGCTTTGGGCCGCGTCCGCGGTGGCAAAGGACAACAAGCCTGACGAGAATGTCACTCTGATCAAGGACATGGATGGAACGATGCATGAGTGCCTTCTTTACCTGCCTGTATTCAGTGAGGAGTCTTCCATAAAGATCGGTACGGAGAAGAACGCCAGCATCGAGGCCATCGACAATCCGTTCAGACATAGAATCGGAATATTCGGTTCAAGTTTCACGCACGGAACCAGCACTTCCAGGGCGGGTATGTCCTACCCGGACCAGTTGAGCCGTATGACAGGACTCCAGTTCCTCAGTCTTGGATGCTCCGGCAACAGCAAGTTGCAGACTTACTTTGCTGATGTGCTCTGTGCGGCTGACGTGGACGCATTGGTGTTCGACGGGTTCTCAAACCCTGAGGCTCCGATGATCAAGGAAAGGCTCTTCCCGTTCATTGAGAAACTGCAGAAGGCTCATCCTGGCGTTCCGCTCATCTTCCAGCGCACAATCTACCGTGAGTACCGCAACTACAACACTGACAGAGACAGGAACGAAAGCGCCAAGATAGCGATGGCTGACAGCCTTATGAATATCGCCGTCAAGAAGTACAAGGATGTCTATTATGTGAAGACAACCTGTGCCACGTCAAAGGATCACGAGGCAACGGTCGATGGGATCCACCCTTCTGACTACGGTTACACCCTTTGGGCAAGATCCATTGAAAAGCCGATCAAGAAAATCCTCAGGAAATACGGAATCAAATAGCCGTGACCTGAAATTGAACAAGGGATAAAAAAAGACCGGGCGGCTTTGCGGAGCCGTCCGGTTGTCTTTTTTGATTATGAGATGATCGCTTACACTCTCTGGCCGTAGGAACGGTCGGTGGTGTTGACGGTGATCTTGTCGCCCTGGTTGATGAAGAGCGGAACCATAATCTTGGCGCCGGTCTCAAGGGTGCACTCCTTCAAAGCGCTGGTGGAGGCGGTGTTGCCCTTCACGGCAGGCTCTGTGTAGGTCACCTCAAGGGTAACGTATGTAGGGAGCTCGCAGGTGAGGCACTTCTCCTCTGGCTCGACGACGAACATCATCTCGACGTGCTGGCCTTCCTTCATAAGGTCGGAGTTCTCAACTACGTCGTGAGGCAGGTGGATCTGCTCGTAGGTCTCCTCGTGCATGAAGTTGAATCCGTCCTCGTCAGAGTAAAGGAACTGGTAAGGACGTCTCTCGACGTTGATGACATCGATCTTCATACCCGCGGTGAAGGTGTTCTCAAGGATCCTTCCGTTCTCAAGGTTACGAAGCTTTGTCTTTACGAATGCCGGACCCTTTCCTGGCTTAACGTGCTGGAAATAGACTACCTGGCAAGGCTTGCCGTTGTAGCTGATATAAAGGCCGTTCTTAAAATCTGCTGTTGTTGCCATAAAAATATGTAATGAATTTAGATTTCAAAAGATTGATGCGCAATCATTTCGACCGCAAAGTTAACTATTTGCGGATATTCTTGCAAAAAATTCTTTCAGCGACCTGTTCCAGAAGCCATCCCGGCGTTGATGTCGCGCCGCAGACTCCTACCTTGTCTCCGTCCGAGAACCATTCCGGTTCCAATTCCGAAGGATCGGAAATATGATAGGTTCGCTGATTCCTGGACTTGCAAAGATCGAAAAGCACCTTTCCGTTGGAACTGGAAACCCCTGACACAAAGACGATGACATCGTGTCGAAGAGCGAAGTCGGCCAGTTCCTCGTGTCGTGACGCCACCTGTGAGCAGATCGTGTTGTGAACCTGAAGACCTGCACCCGGACATGACTCCAGCACCTTGCAGATCTCGGAATATTCCACCGGACTCTTTGTTGTCTGAGAGAATATCTCCAACGGCTTGTCAGTCCGGATAGAACCGTCCTCAAGGGCGGAAAGCAGCATCGGCATATTCTCAATCACCACCGCGTCGCCGCTGACTTGCCCAAGCAGACCAAGCACCTCGGCGTGCCCGATTTTCCCGAATATGACGATCTGTCCTCCGGCGGGCTTGACCCTCTCGTAGGCCTCCCTGATGCTCTTTTGCAGTTTCAGCACCACCGGACAGGTGCAGTCTATGACCGTCAAACCAAGTTTTTGAGCCAATGAATATGTCTGCGGCGGCTCGCCGTGCGCCCTTATGAGAAGCGTCTCCGAAGAAGGATCGGGAATATTCATAAGTCCGTCTTTGTCGACTGTGATCAGTCCTTTCTCTCCGAGCCTCCGGAGTTCCGCCTCGTTGTGGACAATGTCCCCGAGGGAGTATAGTGTCCTGCCGGGAGACTCCTCAAGGAACTTCTCGGCTCGGCCGATCGCCCTGATCACTCCTCCGCAGAAGCCGGAATGCTTCTCGATCTCAACCTGAAGAGCCATAACCCTCTATTCAAGGATTCCGAAACGGCCTTGCGCAAGTCCTTGGAACCAAACCAGTTCCTCGTGCAGGTTCATGTCAGAATTGTCCAGCACGAAAGCGTCGGCGGCCCTGGAAAGAGGGGAAACCTCACGATGGGAGTCGATATAGTCCCTCTCCCGAAGGTTTTTCATCACGTCCTCCAGTTTCGGGTCCTGTCCCTTGGCCTTCATCTCGTCGAAACGCCTTTGTGCCCGGACCTCATCGCTGGCTGTCATGAATATCTTGACCTCGGCGTCCGGGAACACCGTCGTGCCGATGTCCCTGCCGTCCATCACGATTCTTTTCCTCTGTCCGAAAGCGTGCAGACGCTCATCGACATATTCCCTGACAAACGGGATCGCCGAGATCGGACTGACGTGGCCGGACACCTCCAGCGTGCGGATCTCCTTTTCTATGCATCTGTCTCCGATGAATGTTCCCTCGGCCTTGAAATCCAGCCCCAAATCCGGTAGTGCAGCCTTGAGGGCGGCTTCGTCAATGGCTCCGTCCTTCCCGATGAGCCCTTTCTCAAGGGCGTACAAGGTAACTCCACGGTAGAGAGCCCCGGAGTCCAGATAAAGGAATCCGAAGTGTTCCGCTATCAGTCTGGCAAGCGTGCTCTTGCCTGTCGATGAGTAGCCGTCGATGGCTATGATGATGTCAGGTAGTTTCATACGGCAAAATTATCAATTTTTATCTAAAGAATAAAGTTATCCTTTTCATTTCCCAAAGAAAGAAATTTGTCCGATATTTGTATTACGGAATATCATTCCAGAACAAGTAATATTACCGTTATCCGGAGAAGTGGGTTCCGCGGAAACGGGATGTGCGATTTATAGGTAAGAACAAAGACGAATTTCTATGAAGATATTGATTGTTGATGACGAGAGGTCCATCAGGAATTCCCTTAAGGAGATTCTGAGTGACGAGGGCTACGATGTGGATGTGGCCGAGGACGGCGCGACCGCCCTTGCGATGGTGGACAAGGAAAGATACAATGTGATTTTCTGTGACATCAAGATGCCGGGAATGGACGGAACCGAGGTTCTGGACAAGATGATGGCCGAGGGCATCGATTCGGCCATTGTGATGATCTCCGGCCATGGAGACATCGACACAGCCGTGGAATGCATCAAGAAAGGCGCTTTCGACTTCATCCAGAAGCCTCTGGATCTGAACCGGATCCTGATCACCATCAAGAACGCTTCGGAGAAGGCCACCATAATCTCAGAGAACAAGACTCTGAAAAAGAAGGTTTACGGCCAACGGATGATAGGGGAGTCTGAGCCTATCCGGCATGAGCGCGACATCATTGCGAAAGTCGCCCCGACTGACGCCCGTGTGCTGATCGTAGGCCCTAACGGCTCCGGTAAGGAACTTGTGGCCAGAAGCCTTCACGAGCAGAGCGCCCGCAGCGCTATGCCTTACATCGAGGTGAACTGTGCGGCCATTCCTTCGGAACTGATTGAAAGTGAACTGTTCGGCCACGAGAAAGGTGCGTTCACCTCGGCCATCAAACAGCACAAAGGAAAATTTGAGCAGGCTGACGGCGGGACTCTTTTCCTGGACGAGATCGGGGACATGAGCCTTGCCGCTCAGGCCAAGGTGCTGCGTGTGCTGCAGGAGCGCAAGCTCTCCAGGGTCGGCAGTGACAAGGACATAACTGTTGACGTGAGGGTGGTGGCGGCCACGAACAAGAATCTTCAGGATGAGATAGCCAAGGGCAATTTCAGGGAAGACCTGTACCACCGCCTGAGCGTCATCGTCATCAAGGTGCCGTCGCTGGACGAAAGGAAAGATGACATCCCTCTGCTTATTGACTATTTTGTAAATCAGATCAGCACGGAGTCCGGGATGCCGGTGAAAACATTTTCTCCCGAAGCGGTCAGGCTGCTCCAGGAGAAATCATGGACTGGTAACATCAGGGAACTCCGCAATGTCGTGGAGCGCCTGATGATACTTGGAGGGAATCCTGTCAGCGGGCAGGATGTAAAAGATTACGTGAGTCCGATTCAATAGCCTTCTTCAGCGTGACATCCACGTTGAGGTACATCTTGTAGAAGGCGTTCTCACCGAGTTTGGAATACCGCCCGACAAGGGCACGGAGTTGTGGGAGGAGATATTCAGAAGTCTCTTCCCATTCTTTTTGCGTGCAGGTGATGCCGTCCTTCGAGGAGGCATATTCACGGAATGCGGACGGGATATTCATTCTGTCCAGGAATATTCCAAGTTCGGCGTCATTGTCGATTTCGGAGAGCCGCGATTTGTATTTGTCGAACATCGCCGAGGCGAACCTCATCTGCGTCGCTTTCTTGTTGCAGGCGATGAAGAACTTAGTGGCCCTGGTGGTGTCAACAGGCACGAACACGTCCGGGATGATGCCGCCACCGCCATAGACCGTCCTTCCGGCCACTGTCTTGTAGGCGGCCGTGGAGTCAACCTTGATGCTGTCAGCGTCGTACATCTCTCCGTCGGCGTAGCGCTTGTAGATGTCGTATTGGTAGTCTTCTGAATATGGCTTCTGGATGCAGCGGCCGGATGGCGTGTAGAATCTTGCGACCGTCAGACGCACTCCGGACCCATCGCTGAAATAGACTGGCTCCTGCACGAGACCCTTGCCGAACGAGCGCCTTCCGATGATGAGGCCTCTGTCGTTGTCCTGGATGGCGCCTGCGAATATCTCGCTGGACGACGCCGTTGACTCGTTGATCAGCACGGTCAGGTCAATGTCCTGAAGGAGGCCCTTGCCGTCGGCCTTGTAGTCGTCCTTCTTGCGGTGAAGTCCCTGCATATAGACGATCTCGTCTCCTTTCTTGAGGAACATGTCGCAGAGCAGCAGTGCCTGGTCGAAATACCCTCCTGTGTTGTCACGCAGGTCGAAGATCAGCTTCTTCATCCCTTCCCCGAGCAGTGTGGCGCTGGCCTGTGAGAACTCCGAGAATGTCGTTCTGGAGAACTTGGAGAGCTTGATGTAACCGGTGGTGTCATTGATCATAAACGAAGCGTCCACGCAGTGCATCGGAATCTTCCCTCTTGTGATCTCGAACGGAATCGTCTCGTTGCCTCTGCCGACTGTTACCGTGACCTTGGTCCCGGCCGGACCCTTCATCCTGCGGACCATACTGTCCTGAGGAAATTTCACTCCGGCGATGTCCTTGTCCCCGACCTTGAGGATCCTGTCACCCTTCTGAAGTCCGACTTTCTCGGACGGGCCTCCCGGGATGACTTCCAGCACGATGGCCGTGTCGTTAGGAACGTTGAACTGGATGCCGATTCCATCGAAATTGCCGGCCAGATCGGTCTCCGCCTCGGTCAGCTCGACAGGTGGCATATAGACTGAATGAGGGTCCAGCTCAGCCAACGCGGCGGTGATGGCCGCATCGGTGACTTTCCCGACATTGATAGTGTCAACATAGTTCTTGTCGATCTGGTCAAGGATCAGATTCAGTTTCCGCCAGTCCCCGTACTGCACACGGAGCATATTCCTTTTCTGGCTGTAGGCATTGTAGGCCAGCATAATGAGCGCGCCCACGACTATTCCCAGAATTGCGATCCAGATGGAAGATATTCGTTTCATCCTAATCTATCTTTTCAACTTTGATTCCAGCCTTGCGGAGCAGGTCAACTCCGTCCGTGAGGCGATATTCATCCTTATAGACGACTCTTTTTATGCCGGCCTGGATGATCAGTTTCGAGCATTCGATGCACGGGGAGGCCGTCACGTAGAGGGTCGCCCCGAGGCTGCTGTTGCCTGACTTCGCGACCTTGGTGATGGCGTTGGCCTCGGCGTGGAGAACGTAGGGTTTTGTGGCCCCGTTCTCGTCCTCGCAGACGTTCTCGAATCCGGACGGCGTTCCGTTGTAGCCGTCGGAGATGATCATCCTGTCCTTGACCAGGATCGCTCCGACCTGCCGTCTCTTGCAATAGGAGTTCCTGGCCCAGATCTCGGCCATCTCAAGGTATCGCTGGTCAAACTTTTCCATTATTTGTTTCTCTGGTAGAGGTATCTCTTGATGCTCTTCTTAGGAGTTCTCTCGAAATCTTCCGGCATAAACTCGATCTTCTTGATCTTGGCGTAGTTAGGGATCTCCCTGTTGATCTCCGGAAGCTGTGATGTCAGCGTTTTTTCCAGATCCTCACGGTTCATCCCGTCCAGCTCGCCCTGATGGTAGTCAGGGTAAACGAGGGCTGTAAGGCCGCCGTTGTCTTCGATGACAAGCGAGTCAACGACGTAGGCGAACGAGTTGATCACAGACTCAAGCTCCTCTGGATAGATGTTCTGGCCGTTCGGTCCGAGGAACATACACTTATAACGGCCTCTGATGTAGAGGTATCCGTCCTTGTCGATGATGCCCATGTCTCCGGTCCTGAGCCATCCGTCCTCCGTGAAGAGGTCTTTGGTGGCCTCCTCGTTCTTGTAGTAACCCAGAGCGATGTTAGGGCCGTAGGTCTGGATCTCACCCTCGATGTTCTCAGGGTCAGGGGAGTCGATGCGGATGGACATGTTCAAAGCCGCCTTTCCGCAGGAGTAGAGCCTCTTGTCATCGTAGTGCGCGTAGGTGATGATCGGGGCGCATTCCGTCATGCCGTAGCCGACAGTGTAAGGGAACGCTATGTCCCAGAAGAATTTCTCGATTTCCTTGTTGAACGCCGCGCCGCCCATAATGACTTCCACAAAGTTGCCTCCGAACGCGCTCACGAGTTCTCCGCAGATCTTCTTCTGGATCATCTTGTCGATCACCGGCACCTTGAGCAAGGTCTTCACGCTACCCTTTTCCACAATCTTCTGGATCTTGGACTTATAGACCTTCTCGATGATCAGAGGCACAGCGATGATGATGTTCGGCTTGACCTCGGCCAAAGCCTGCATGATGATCTTCGGACTCGGCACCCTTGTCAGGAAATGCACGTGGGCCCCGATCGTCATCTCGAAGAGGAACTCGAACATCATTCCGTACATGTGGGCGGACGGGAGCATGGCCACCACGTTCGTCTGGTTGTTCAGTTCCGGAAGCACGTGCTTCGCGAACTGAATGTTGGAGCAAAGCGCCCTGTAAGGGATCATCACACCCTTGGAGAAACCGGAGGTTCCGGAGGTGTAGTTGATCATCGCCAGCTCGTTGGGGGAGTCCTTGTAGTAGTTGAGGTCCTCCGGCTCGAAGCTGTTAGGATGGCGTTTCCCGAAATATTCATTCATGTGCTCCCGCGCCTCGGTGATGCGAGGCACCTTTGAATACAGAAGCTGGAATGTGTTGATTCTCACTACCGCGAACAGTCCCGGCATCTCATCGGCGCTAAGCCCCTCCCAGATGACATCGTCCACAAAGAGAACCTTTGCCTCCGAATGGTTGACCAGGTAATGAATATTCCCGGGCTTGAACTCGTGAAGGATCGGCACAGGCACGGCTCCGTAGGTCATCGTGGCCAGGAAACTGACCGCCCAGTTGACCTGGTTGCGGGCGCAGATGGCCACCTTGTCGCCTTTGTGCAGAAAGCATTTCTCGAATGCGATGTGCAGTTTCTCGATGCGTCTTGCCACGTCCCTGTAGCAGAGGCTCACTCCCTGATAGTTGGAAAGCGCAAGCCTGTCCCAATTTTTTCTGAAGCTCTCTTCCAGGAGCTTGTTCACAGATTCGAATCTGAATTCGTTCATAATGTTCGTTTTTATTTGCCGGGCTTGAAGGTTCTTTCCTTGCCATCGTAACAAACCGCGCTGAACCCTTTGTCCGTAATCTCGATCTTGCTGTCCGGCCGGATCATCTTGTTGCCCTCGCCCTTTATCAAGGGCTCTCCGCCGCTGAACGGGAAAACCATGCTTTGGGCTGATGTCCTGACCACCCAGTATCTTTTACCATTCCCTTCCAGAAGTTCCGGAAGGCTCTTTATAGTCTCATCGGCCGTTATCCCTTTCCAGGAAGGAACCTGCTTCCCGTGCAGGTCATAATAGCCTACGGTGTTGTCTGTGTGAAGGAGCATCGCTGTGTAGCCTTTGGCTCCCGTGAAATCGTACACGGCAGGCCCTGCCGCAATTTTCTTGCCTGTCTCGGCTGGAAATCCAGAGACGAAGCGTCCGAGCCTGTCAATCAGATACATCTGTGATCCGGCCGCGAACAGGTACTGGATCTTTCCGTTGTTGTAGTAATCGACTTCCTGGACGTAGCCGCGGATCTTCGACTTGAACGGCACACCCCAGACATCCTTGCCGTTCTCGTCCCGCAGACATATTGAAAGATGGCTGTTCTGATAAAATGTGTTGATCTTGCCTGTCGCGCAGTTCCGTACCTTGAAAGGTCCTTCCGGTACGGTGACAGTCGTGTCTTTGCCTGCCGCGGGAACACTGCCTTTGCCGACCTCGATCCTGTCGAGGTTGATCTCAAGACCTATTCCGCCGCCTTCCGCGATGGCTGAGATGACAATCGGAACATACGATGCCCCTTTAAGAATATTCCTGCAACCTCTTGCCATCATTGGACTGAAAGTCGCGTCCAACAGTTCCGGATCGTTGCCAAGCGAGTAATATACCCAGGCCCCTCCGTTCTTCTGCGGCACCCTGTCGAGACCTTCTGCGTCAAGGCGGGAGGCGAGTGTCTCTCTCAAAAAATTTGTCTTTGAATATTCCGCCACGCAATCAGCCGCACCAATGACGAGCCAACCATGTGTCAACGCGCATGTGCTTTCATCCTCGGCGGTGAATACATTCCCGAACACAGAGGATGCGAACCCGGCGCATTTCATTCCGCTGACATTCTCCGCCTTTAGTTTTTTTCCAGGACGAAGTGTCAGGATTTGACGGAGTTTCCCGTTCATCTTCAGATTGAGGACGGCGACCTCATTTATGCCCAAGGATTCAGCCCATTCCTCGGCGTTCTGTCCGAATTCTTTTTTCTGAGCCTTGAGGATAGCCTCGTATCTGTCAAGGCTGCTTTTGGAGTCAAGGTAATTCCTGTATGCCTTTATGTAGGAAGTGATGTTGCCGATTGTGATGTCAATGATGAAGTCGGTGCTTGATGGTACAACCTCGGCTATCTTCATTTCAGAGGAGCCTGCGTGGCTGAGCACGTTGAGGTAGTACGATGGCTCGCTTCCGTAGAGGAGGGTACCATGCATGGACACACCGGCATCCGACCGTTTTGTGATGGTAAGCGCCGTCCATTCAGCCAGTTCCTTGAGGAAGTTTCTTGATTTGCGATGTTTTTTCGCAAAGTAGGTTCCGAGAAAGTTGTCCATGTAGGCGTTGGAAAGGAAGATGACATCATCTCCGTTTGCCGTACCTGTCGAGGCTATCTCCGCAAACCCTTTGGCTTCCAGTATGCTGTGTCCCTCTTCAAGATGTCTCACGGATGAGTTGATGACGGTCTCCGAGGTGGAGATCAGCAGCAAGTCGCCGTTGATTCTGGTCAGCAGCCCGGATGAGTCAGCGGCCGCGATAAGCGTCCTTAGATCCTGTGTCGTATCGGCTATTGCCTTGCCCGCTTCTATGATCATGAGAGGAGGCATGTCTTTGCTGTAGTGCACAGACATGATGGCCGGAGATTTTTTCAGGCTGCCTGACCGCAAGGACGTGATTCTGTCAAATTTGTTTGACGCCAGTTCCCCGAATACGGCCAAAGAGTCGCCAAGAATCTCGCATGCTCGTCCGAAATTCTTGAAACAGAAGATGATGGCCGCATCGGATGGCACTGCCTTGACCAGTTTGTGCGTCTCAAGAAAACGTGAGTCCGCGGCATTTCCGGCATCGTTCCTTGAATCCGAATATAACTTCATGACAGCGAAGGTGATTCCTCCGATTAGAATCACCGCCGTGGCGATCAGTATGGTCAGTGTCTTTCTGTTCATCAGCTATATTGGCAAATATACGCAATATTATTGAGCAACGAACAAATATACGATATTTCCGGTCTGTCTTGCCGGAGCCGTTCCGGATGCGGAGAACCGTGAAAGCCTTGCCGCCCTTATCGCAAAGTCCCTCAAGCATTTGTCATCCGAGGACACCTCGTCCTGGACTTTCGCGTTCAGAACCTTGCCGGAAGGGTCCACGGTGATGATGACCGTGACATGACCAGCTCCCAGACATCTGTATGCCGGAATTGACAGTTTGCTGGCTTTCCTTCCATCGAGTTCATAAGAGACAACCGATGGCCCTTTGTAAGATGACTTTTTAGATTCCTCCTTTGGCTGGCTTGGCTTGCTGACTGCGGCGTAGTCCTCGTCCGGCTCATCAAGCTTAGGACCGTTCTTGAGTTCCTGCGCCAGTTTCTCGGCCTCCTTGTAGAGTTCCTCCGCATTGGTGTTGCGGTCGTCCTTGAGCGCGCCCCTGTCCACGGCCACATTCCTCACCGGAACGCCGGAAGCCGCCGCGAGCATCCTGTCGAGCCTCTCACTTACCTCTTCCTTGAGGTTGCGCTCCGCCTGCTCTTTCTCAACCCTCTCCTGTTTGGAGAAATCCAGCACAAAAGTGTTCTCCCTCTTCAGCGCGGAGGATATCTGACTGACCAGCAACACAATAATCACCATCAAATGGAATATGACGGTGATGTAAAGTCCTGCCTTGTCGTCGCTCTTCATGGATTCAATGAATATTCTGACCTGTGTGCGGTGCGTTTCCGGAAGTTATTTCGCCTCCTCCTGTTCTCTCAGTGATTTCTCGATCGTCGCGGAGATGATGTCTATGGCGACTTTGTTATGTCCTCCCTGCGGGATGATGATGTCAGCATAGCGCTTGCTCGGCTCGATGAACTGGAGATACATCGGCTTGACGGTCTTGGTGTACCTCTCGATCACGGTCTCCACCGTCTTTCCCCTTTCGAGAATATCCCTTGCCATGACTCTCATCAATCTGTCGTCGTCATCGGCGTCAACGAATATCTTGATGTCCATCTGGTCCCGTAATTCCTTACAGGTGAACACAAGAATCCCCTCGATGATGATAACCTCCGCAGGCTCGACCGTGACTGTCTCCGTCTTTGATCTTGAGCAAGTGATGTAGGAATATACCGGCTGTTCGATAGCCTTCCCGTTCTTGAGATCCTTGAGTTGATCGCAGAGGAGCTTGAAGTCGATCGCGTCCGGATGGTCAAAGTTGATCTGCTGCCTGACCTCCATCGGAAGGTGGCTGGAGTCCTTGTAGTAGGAGTCCTGAGGGATCACAACCACTCTTTCCTTCAACTTCTCGGTTATCGCGTTGACCACCGTGGTTTTTCCTGAACCGGAGCCTCCGGCTATTCCTATCACTAACATATTCGTTGATTTTTAGAATTCGGCGTTCTTTGGAGTCCTTGGGAACGGAATCACGTCACGGATGTTGGACATGCCGGTGACGAAGAGCAGCAGTCTCTCGAATCCGAGACCGAATCCGCTGTGAGGTACGGTTCCGTACCTGCGGGTGTCGATGTACCATTCGAGGTTCTTGCGGCTCATCTTGAGCTCGTCGATCCTCTGCTCCAGTTTCTCAAGGGATGCCTCTCTCTCGGAACCTCCGATGATCTCGCCGATCTTCGGGAAGAGCACGTCCATTCCGCGCACGGTCTTTCCGTCCTCGTTCTGCTTCATATAGAAAGCCTTGATGTCCTTAGGGAAGTCCGTGAGGATCACCGGCTTGCCAAAGTGCTTCTCCACGAGGTAGCGCTCGTGCTCGCTCTGGAAATCAGTTCCCCAGTGAACCGGGTACTCGAACTGCTGGCCATTCCTTACAGCCTCTTCAAGGATCTCCACGGCCTCCGTGTAGGTCACTCTCTGGAACTCGATGCCCAGGACGCTCTTAAGCCTTTCGATAAGTCCGTCATCGTACTTGTCGTTGAGGAACTTGAGGTCGTCCGCACAGTTGTCAAGAGCGTACTGCACAAGGTATTTCACGAACTCCTCGGCCAGCACCATGTTGTCGTTGATGTCGTAGAACGCCATCTCCGGCTCGATCATCCAGAACTCCGCAAGGTGTCTTGGAGTGTTGGAGTTCTCAGCCCTGAAAGTAGGACCGAAAGTGTAGATCTCGCCGACGGCCGTCGCTCCAAGCTCACCCTCAAGCTGTCCGCTCACGGTAAGACAGGTCTTCTTTCCGAAGAAGTCCTTGCTGAAATCAACTTTCCCGTTCTCTTTCTTAGGAACGTTCTCAAGATTGAGGGTCGTGACCTGGAACATATCTCCGGCGCCCTCGGCGTCAGATTCTGTGATAAGAGGTGTGTTGAGGTAAACGAATCCCTTGTCGTTGAAGAACTTGTGAATCGCGAAAGCCATTGCGTGACGGATTCTCAGCACTGCTCCGAACGTGTTTGTCCTCGGACGAAGGTGGGCGACTGTGCGGAGATATTCAAGAGAAGTGTTCTTCTTCTGGAGAGGGTACCTGACAGGGTCGCATTCTCCGAGCACCTCGATCTGCTTTGCTTGGATCTCGACTGCCTGTCCGCTTCCTACTGATTCGATCAGGTCGCCGGTCACGCTGATGCTTGCTCCAGTTGTGATCTTGGCGATGAGGGCCTCGTCAAAGTTGGCCATATCCACCACAACCTGAATGTTATTTACGGTCGAGCCATCGTTGAGGGCGATGAACTTGATCTGCTTGTTTCCTCTTTTGGTCCTGACCCAACCTTTGGCAAGGACTTCCTGTCCCGGCGCCGCCTTGAGTAGGTCCTTAACTTTACTCCTCGTTACCATATTTTTATGACATTTGATTCAATCTCACAAAGATAGTATAAAAAACAAAAAAAAGAAAGGGACCGACCCTTGGGGCAGTCCCTCTCTCGATATATTCAAGAATGTTTATTTCTCTTCTGTCTTCCTGGCAGCGTACATGATCTTGAGGGCGGAGCAGCGCCTGAGCTCCTGCTTCACGTCCGTCACGATACCCATTCTTGCGTCTTCGTCTGCCTTGATAGAGACCTGCATCAACTGGCGGTCAGCCTCGCTCATCGCGTCGCGCTCGGCGGCGATGAAGTCACGGATGTCGTTCGTTGTCTTGAAAGAGTCATTCAGCTGGATACGCGCCTCGGTACCGTACTGGCTCTGATACTGAGCGGTAGGGGAACCGATGTAGATGTATGAGGCCAAATCCTTTCTCTCAAGCTTGGCGACCTCCGTCGCTTCAGGGAGTCTTACCCTGACCTTCACCTCCGTTGAACGGAGCTGAGAGGTTACCATGAAGAAGAACAGGAACATGAACACGATGTCTGAGCTGGTTCCCAACTCCGGCATTTCTTTTTTACCGCTTCTTTTAAAATTAGGCATTGTTTGATCCTCCTGTTTTACTTTTTGGTGACGTCCTTAGGCTCTGCCTCGGAAATGTTCTGTGGAATCGCTTCCCTGACAATCTTCTGCTGATCTTCTGTGAGGAAGGTGTAGGCCTTTCCATAGTTTTGCTTGCAGAAGTCGTCACGGACTTCATTGATTGCCTTCACGAGTTCGTTCTGAACAGCGATGTAGGCCCTGTAGCTGGTTCCACGGTCATTCTGAAGAGAGATGACTCCTTTTGATACGGGATATTCACCGTAGCCCTCGATGTTCTTCATCTCCCTTTCAGGAAGGTTCGGGTCGTTGTTAGGGTTTGTGATGAACTCCTTGATCTTGTCCTTGAGCTGGCTAACATCCAAAAGCTGGTCACCGGCAAACAGTCTGTCGGAAGAGTTGATCTTCACGATGATGATGTTACGCTTGTTGACCTTCGTGTCTTCCGTTTTCTGATTCTGGTCAGGCATAGGAGGGAGACGGCGCTGCAAACCTGACTGCTGGTCCATAGTGGAGGTCATCAGGAAGTAGCAGAGCAGAAGGAACGCGATATCGGCTGTCGATTGTGTGTTCAGTCCCGGTGTTTTTCTTGCCATAGCTTACTTAGATGTTATTTGTTGTTGATCGCGTCTCTGACAGCGCCTACGATAATGGCGATGATGGCGGCACCACCGAGGACGTAGGTCAGAAGAAGCATTGTGTCAGTCAGTTTAAGCCACTGTGGAGTAGGCTGTGTCTTGACATTAAGAGCCGGTGCTCCAGCTGAGAGCACGTAGGCCAGAACAACCAGAGCGGCGACTCCGACCACCACACCGGCGGCCTTGAGCAGGTTCTTAGGGTTGTTCCTTCCGGCGATGAATATCGCGAGTCCGATCCAGATGACTACCGCCGCGAAGAAGAGGAAGTAGGTGTATCTGAGGAGGAGGTCAACGGAAGAGCCCTCATTGACGAAGGCCAGGATTCCGAAGACGATTCCGAGGAGACCCAATACCCATCCGGTTATTTTGAATATCTTATTCATTATAATCAGATTCTAAAAATTGTCTCTACAAATTATTTCTTCTCGTTCTTTGCAAGAACGTCAACGAGATCGATGGAAGCGTTCTCCATGTCGATTGAGAGAGCGTCGATTCTGGAAAGAATATAGTTGTAGAACACCTGGAGAATCATGGCGACGATAAGACCACCTACGGTAGTGATAAGGGCGACCTTCATACCTCCGGCAACGATGTTAGGAGAGATGTCACCGGCAGCCTCGATGGCGTCGAAGGCCTGTACCATACCGATAACTGTTCCCAAGAATCCGAGTGAAGGAGCAAGGGCGATGAACAGGGCGATCCAAGAGAGGTTGTTCTCCATAAGGCTCATCTGAACACCACCTGCAGAGGTGATTCTCTTCTCGACAACATCGATACCCTCATTGTAGTGGTTGAGACCATCGTAGAAGATGCTGGCGACAGGACCCTTGGTGTTGCGGCAAACTTCCTTTGCCTTCTCAACGCCGCCCTGTGCGAGAGCTGCCTCGACATTCTTGATAAGCTTCTTGGTGTTTGTCTTTGAGAATGAGAGATAAAGGATTCTCTCGATCGCGAGGGCAAGACCGATGATAAGGCAGATGAGGATCATGGACATGAAGCCCGGACCTCCCTGGATGAAGTAGGTCTTGATCTGCTGGTGCATAGGAACGTCCTCTCCGGTACCCTTGAGAAGATCCTCAGCGGACATTGGCTGGGCTGGAGCGGCAGTCTCAACTTGCTCTGTTGCGGCTGCGTTGTCAGCGGCTGGCTGATCCTGAGCGGATGCGATGTTTGCAGTGAAGGTGAGAACACCGGCTACTGCCAAAAACATGAAAAACTTTTTCATAACTGTTTTTGTGTGTTTAATTTTAATTGATAATGTATTAAATAGTTATCTTTTCCTGTGGCTTCCCGAAAGCGTAAAACCTTCTAAAAAACCGTTGCAATTTACTAAATTATTTCCAATTGGCAATGTTTATAAGGAAATTTCTCCTTGCAGATTGTCGCCAAGCTTGGATTTCACCGATTCGTTGTCAGTGGTTTTCCCCATCAGGTAGAACAATTTCGCGAGCGCGCTTTCGGTCGTGATGTCAGCTCCCGAGACCACTCCGGCTTTCTCGAGGGCCTTGCCCGTGGCATAGATGTCCATGTTTACAGTCCCTGACAGACACTGAGTTACGTTCATCAACACCTTCCCCATCCCGGAGGCTTCCTTTACAATGTCCAGAAACCATTGACGCGAAGGCGCGTTACCGGAACCATAGGTCTCGATGATGGCGGCGCGGATGTCCGGCCCGCATAAAAAATACTTCATGACCTGCGGGGTGATGCCCGGATGAACTTTCAGAATCGAGACCCTGGTGTCCAGGTTGGTGCTGATCCTCAGATGTTCATCCCAGTCCAATGGCCTTCGTATGACGCTGTCGTTGTATTTTATGCTGATTCCGGCCTCGGCCAGCGGCGGGCAGTTCGGAGACTTGAAGGCGCTGAAATCCTCAGAACTGATCTTGATGCTGCGGTTGCCTCTCAACAATTTGGAATTGAATAATATGCTTACTTCCGGAACCCGGGGATGACCTTCGGGATCCTTGGCCGAGGCGATCTCCACGGCGGAGATCAGGTTTTCCTTGCCGTCGGTGCGTGGCACCCCGATTGGAAGCTGGCTTCCGGTGAACACGACGGGCTTGGCCAGATTCTCCAACATGAAGCTCAGGGCCGACGCCGAGTACGCCATCGTGTCGGTTCCGTGCAGGACCACGAATCCGTCATATTCATCATAGCGCTCTTGGATCAACGACGCGAGCGACTGCCAGAAGGACGGCTCTACATCAGAGGAGTCGATCAGCGGGTCGAACGTGTAAGAGTCGATGCGCAGGGCGAACTTCTTCAGTTCCGGCACCTCATCGAGAATCTGGTGGAAGTCGAAAGGCTTGAGGGTCATGTCTTGCGGATCCTGCTTCATGCCGATCGTGCCTCCCGTGTAAATCATCAGGATGGAGGATCTTCTCATATTCCGAAAAGTGTTCATATTCCGAAAAGTGTTTTGGCGTTGTTGGTTGTGGTTTCCGCGACCTCCTCGACCGAGACACCTTTCAGTCCGGCGATCTTCGCGGCGATCAGCGGAATGTAGGAACTTTCGTTACGTGTGCCTCTGTGCGGGACTGGGGTCAGATAAGGAGCGTCGGTCTCCAGTACGATTCTGTCAAGGGGAACATTCCTGACAACCTCCGCGAGTCCGGCATTCTTGAACGTCACCACGCCTCCGACCCCGATGCGCCAGTCTCCCAACCTCTGGATTTCCTGAAATGATTCCAGGCTGCCGCTGTAGGCGTGCATATTCCCTCTCAATCCTTTGTGTCTCCGGAGAATCTCCAGAAAGTCAGCCATTGCGTCGCGCAGGTGGATGTTGAGCGGCAGATCTCTTTCCGAGGCGAAATCCATCTGCCATTCCAACGCTTCTTTCTGTTCCGCGGCGTAATCCTTCCCCTCATGGTAGTCAAGGCCTATCTCTCCGACAGCCACGACCTTACGACCGGTACCCGCTTCCCATTCGTCAAGGAAACGGATCATGGCGTCAACTTCCGAGCGCCACTCCTTGTTCACGGAGCCTGGGTAGAGTCCGATCATCGGTCGCAGCGTGTCCGGGAACCTGTCCACAAGGGCGAACATGGCCTCCCTTTCCGAACTGTCGATGTCAGGTTGAAGCAGGAGGTTGACCCCGGCGGCCTTCGCCTTGCGGATGTAGTCTGCCTCCTCTCCGGAATAGGCCCTGTCACTCAGGTGGCAATGTGTGTCTATGAATATCATGGCGCCAAAGATAGTGAAATCCACCCGAAGAATGAAAATATTCAGCTGGCTTCGGCGGTCGAAGACAGCCCGTGATGATAAAAAACAAAAATATTCATAAGAAACGTAAATAATTCCGGTTCATACCCCCTCGGTTCCCTTGAAAGACCGCAAATTGCGATGATGCTTCCCGCAGTGTCCGGAAGCGCGGCGATATTATGAATATATCAGAACAGAATATGTCGAAGATTGAAGGAGCGCCATTTGAGGAGAAGGTCGCGCTATGCGCCCTCAACAGGATTTTTGGATTCGAGCCGAAGATAGGCCTTAGGCTCGTCGAGACTTTGGGAAGCGCCACGGCCGTGTTCAAAGAACCTGGCGAAGTGGCGAGAGCTTTGGGTGTGTGCTCAAGGAACAGGTACGCTCCGCTGATTACGGGCAGTGCCTTTGAGTCGGCGGCGATCGAGCTGGAGTGCTTGGAAAGGGACGGCGGAACTTTCCTGGGAATAGGCGAGGAAGGCTATCCCGCCCTGCTCATGGAGTGTGAGGATCCTCCGTTGGGACTTTATTATAAAGGAATATCCACGCCACGGGATGTGTTCGAGGGGCTTCCGCAGGTCGCGGTTGTCGGTACAAGGGGATTGACATACTATGGTAAGGACTGGTGTGGCCGGATTGTCCAGGCTATGTCTCGCGCTGCGATAAAACCTTTGATTGTCAGTGGTTTGGCTTTAGGTGTGGATGTCACTGCCCATAAGGCCGCACTTGATGCCGGCCTTCCTACCGTGGCTGTAATGGCCACTGGAATAGACGATTTGTATCCGTCCCGGAACAAGGATGTCGGAGAGTCTATCGCATCGACCCCGGGCTGTGCCTTGGTCACGGACTATCCTCCAGGCACGGCGGCGGTAAGAATCAATTTCCTGCGGCGCAACAGGATCATCGCCGGAATATGCAGGGCGACGATCCTTGTCGAGTCCAAGATCCGTGGCGGAGGTATGATGACGGCGCGGCTTGCGGCGTCGTACGGCCGGGATGTCTATGCGTTGCCGGGCAGGATAGACGATCCGGTCTCTCAAGGCTGCAATCTGCTCATAAGGGAGAATGTCGCCGAACAGATCGGAGATTTGGGCGAATTGATAGCGAAACTCGGACTCGGCAAGGCGGACATGAGTCTGAAAGAGGATTTCAGGACGGAAGTCGAGGTGTATTATAAAGACCGTATGTCAGACTCTGATTATGAGAATGTTGTCCGTGTCGCCCTTGCGGTGAAGGCACATCGTGGCATCTCGGTTGACGAACTCTGCGCGAAGCTGAAATGGACCTACAGCCATGTCAGCCGGCTTGTCACCACGCTGGAATGCGATGGATTCATCTCCGTGGACCTGCTCCAGCACTGTTGGGCCCGCACAAAAAAGCCGTCTCCCGAATAAAGGAAACGGCTCTATGTCATACAGAACTATTATAGTTAAAGTCGGCGTAACCAGGATGCTATGCCAGTCGTCTATACGACCAGCATGGCGTCTCCGTAAGGGCCGAAGCGGTAGCCCTCGTCAAGAGCCACCTGGTAGGCGTTCATGACGTGATCAAAGCCTCCGAAGGCCGCCACGGCCATCAGCATCGTGGATTCCGGAAGGTGGAAGTTCGAGACTACAGCGTCAGGTACCGAGAACTCGTAAGGCGGGAAGATGAACTTGTTGGTCCATCCATCGTAAGGCTTTACCTCGTGGGTCGTCGTGACGTAGGTCTCAAGCCCTCTGAGCACGGTCGTGCCGACGGCGAGAACCTTCTTGCCGCTGTTCTTGGCCTTGTTGATGATCTCGCAGGCCTCGGGGGTGATGATCAGCCTCTCGGAATCCATCCTGTGTTTGGACAGATCCTCCACATCAACCCTGCGGAACTGACCGATGCCCATGTGCTCGGTGATGAAAGCTTTGTCAATATCCTTGAGGATCATCATGTTGAACAACTCGCGGCTGAAATGTGTGCCGGCCGCCGGAACGGCCACCGCGCCTTCGTTCTTGGCGAAGATTGTCTGGTAGTTCTCGTTGTCCTCAGGAGAGATCTTGGACTTGACCCATTTCGGGACAGGAATCTCACCGAGGCTGAACAGGGATTTCTTGAATTCCTCGTAAGGGCCGTCGTAAAGGAAGCGCAGGGTGCGCCCCCTGGAGGTTGTGTTGTCGATGACTTCGGCCACAAGGCTCTGATCGTCACCGAAATACAACTTGTTGCCAATCCTGATTTTCCTTGCCGGATCCACAATCACATCCCACAGGTGCTGCTCACGGTTGAGCTCCCTCAGAAGAAAGACCATGATGTCGGCCCCTGTCTTCTCCTTTTTGCCGTAAAGACGGGCCGGGAAAACCTTTGTGTCGTTGAACACGAAAGTGTCGCCTTTGCCGAAATAGTCTATGATGTCTTTGAATATCCTGTGCTCGATCTCTCCGGTGTCCTTGTGGACAACCATCAGCCGGCACTCGTCGCGCCACCTTGTCGGCTCCTGAGCCACACGCTCCTTCGGAAGAAGGAATTGGAATTGTGAAAGTTTCATATTCGATAACAATCGTTATAGTCAATCCTTTAATATACGGCATCGACGCGCGGAAAGTTTCACAATCTTTGAATATCCTATATTTTGGCCTCTCGGAACACTTCCACGATTGACGGATAGGTGTTTTTCAAATATGGGGAAAGGCCGGACCGGGCCACCCATGCGGCCTTCATGATGTCCTCGTCCCGCTGCGGCGTGAGGTTCACGGGATCTGTGTACAGCATGTCGTACCACCATGTGTGCTTCAGATGCCATATTCCGTCACGCCGGTAGCAGTGGTCCGTGACGCAGATGAGCCCTCGGAGCTCCAGGTCACCCACTCCGGTCTCTTCCTGAACCTCGCGTAATGCTGTCACCTTGATGTCCTCCCCAGCCTCCTGATGCCCTTTCGGCAGATCCCAAAGACCGTTGCGGCTTATGAGCAGAACATCATCCCGCCTGTTTGACACCAGCCCGCCGGCGGCGTTGACCTCCTTGAATCTGGAGCAGAATTCCCTGTAGGTCATCTCCACGTTATCTGTAGGGATGTAGATTCTGGCCAGCGTGTCCGATGTCTCGAACATTGTCACCAGCGAGGTGATGTCCTCCGGATCTTCTCCGAGGTGCAGCTCGATGGAATTCGGGTCGGACAGTGCCTGCTCCTGAGGGGCGCAGATGATCATGCATCTCTTTTCAAGGTAAATCTTATGCATCCGATGAGTGAGATATTTGCGTAAAACTATTATATTTGTATGCTACGTGCAAAGTTAACAATCATTTTTCAATGAATATGGAAAACATCGACAGAAAACTCGCTTCCGAGCTTCTTCGCATAAAAGCCGTTCTGCTCAGACCTGACGAGCCTTTCACTTGGGCCTCTGGCTGGCATTCACCTATTTATTGCGACAACCGCAGGATACTTTCCGATCCGGAGCTGCGCTCCAAGGTCGCCGGCTGGCTTGCCGAGACCGCCGTCAGGGAGTGTCCCGAGGCTGATATAGTGGCCGGTGTGGCCACCGGGGCGATCGCTCACGGGGTTCTGTCCGCGGACAGAATGAAGAAACCGTTCGTCTATGTGCGCCCGAAGCCAAAGGATCACGGGACCGGCTCACAGATTGAAGGAGTTTTGCCAAAAGGATCAAAAGTCGTTGTGATCGAGGATCTTATCTCGACAGGGATGAGCAGCCTGGCTGCTGTCAAGGCTCTCCGTGACGCTGGAGCCGAGGTGTTGGGAATGGTCGCCATATTCACATACGGATTCGACCTTGCCGCCCGTCGCTTTGAGGAGGAAGGGGTGAGGTTGAAGACTCTATCCTGCTATGACGCTCTGATCGAGGAGGCTACGGCGACGGGCTATGTCAAGGAGTCGGATGTCGAGATTCTGCGTCAGTGGCGGAATAACCCGTCGGAGTGGAACAAGTAATTTTAAGAATATAATATGACAGAGATAAAGAGCAAACACGGATTGGTCTCAAGGCAACCATTCGAACTATACATGGCCTTTGTGGACATGCGCAATTTCCTTCAGTTTCTTCCGGAGGACAAGAAAGCGGATGTGGAGGCGGATTATGACACGATCTCCACTACGGTGCAGGGCTTCAAGATCGGTGTGATGGTCAAGAACCGTACTCCGTATTCGAGCATCGAGTTCATCGACAACGGGGCTCCGTTCCAGTTCGGAGGCACGTTGCATTTCGACGCTGTGCCGAGCGACCCATCCAAGACAGATTTCTACATTGATTTCCACGCTGAGTTGAATCTGATGATGAAGATGATGCTCGGCGGGAAGATCCGTGAGGCTATGAACAAGATGGTGGACAGTCTCGTGGCGATGTCCGAAGGCAGGATGCCTGACGGAATCGATGAGGAGACTATCCGAAAGATGAAGGAGAAACTCGGCGGAAACCAGTAGATGCAAGGTTTGGACGACATTCAGCTTCGGGACATCCTGACCAGGGCGATCGGGTCGGATAGAGCCGGAGTCGCTTTGGAGGCTTTCCACCAGCCGGCTTCGGTGTCAGTCCGGATCAATCCTTCAAAAGTGGATGAGCCAGAGGCTTTTGCCGTGGAGCATTTCGGACATGATGTCCAGAGGATTCCTTGGAGTCCTTATGGGTTTATGTTGGGGGAAAGACCTAAATTCACGCTGGATCCGCTGTTTCACTGCGGGTGCTACTACGTCCAGGACTCTTCGGCTATGGTCATCGGGAGTATATTCAGAGATATGCTCCCAAAAACCGGGGATTGTTTCAGACCGGCCAGAGTCCTGGATTTGTGCGCCGCGCCAGGTGGAAAAAGTACCGATTTGGCTGCATCGCTTCGCCAAGCGTTCGGGGATGACTTCCTGCTTGTCTCGAATGAGGTCATGCGCTCAAGGGTGTCTGTCCTGGCTGACAACATTGCGTTGTGGGGCGATCCGAACGTGGTTGTCACAAGCGTGGATCCTAAGGCGTTCGCAAGGCTGGAGGGCTTTTTCGACATCATTGTCACAGATGTCCCTTGCTCCGGCGAAGGAATGTTCCGCAAGGATGCCAAGGCTGTCGAGGATTGGTCGGAAAATGTAGTGAGCCTGTGCTCGGCGAGACAGAAAAGAATCCTGGCGGATGTCTGGCCTGCTCTCCGTCGTGGCGGAAGCCTGATATATTCAACATGCACCTTTGAGGACGCCGAGAATGATGCGGTGATGGAATGGACCGCGGACGAACTTGGCGGGACTGTTCATGAATATGATTATTCATCCCTCGAAGGGGTGATTCCTACAAAGACCGGCGGTCTGCTTGTCCCTGGATTCGTGAAGGGTGAGGGGCAGTTTGTCTCTGCCCTGATAAAAAATACAGGAGTTGATGGCTTCAGGCTTTCCGGCAAACCTGCCGTTGGCGCTGCCGAAAAGCGGAAAGGTAATCTGCTCATTCATATTCCAGGATCCATTGTCCGTGAGGTCGCTGCGCTTGAACCGTTGCGCCCGATTCAGACCGGGGTGGCAAAAGGTGAGTTGAAGGGGCGTGATCTGGTGCCGTCGGCGGACTGGGCTTTAAGTCTCGCTCTTCCTGATGGGGCTTATCCGGTGGCCGATTTGGATCGTGAGACTGCCCTGAGGTTCCTGCACCGTGACAGCATATTCCTGAAAGATGCCCCGAAAGGGTTCGTGCTGGTGCGCTTTGAAGGGCATCCGCTTGGTTTTGTGAAAAATCTTGGCTCCCGTTGCAACAATCTGCACCCTCAGGGACGGAAAATCAAAATGGATGTGTAAATCATTGAATATGAAAAAAATATTATTGACAATTCTGGCTGTTATGGCCTTTCTTCCTCTTTCGGCTCAGCCAAAGCCTACTCAGAAGGAATATCTTGACCGCTACCAGTTGCTGGTCTCCAAACTTGGAACCGATGGCGTGGGCATCGAGACTCTTCTTCAGCGTTGGGGAAAGGATTATCCAGATGACACGGACATGCTTTTGGGCAAATTCTCGTACTATCTGACCAAGAGTCAGTCCTCTTCGATCGAGGTTAAGGATGCCGCCAAATATCTTGGTAACGCTCCGGCTTTGACGTTGAAAGATTCGCTTGGCAAGGACGTGAACTATTTTCAGGTTATGTCATACGATGATGAGCTTTTCGGAAAGGCGACCCAGGCTATAGAGAAGGCTATTGAGTTGAATCCTGATCGCTTGGATCTGCGCTTGTTCAAGATCTCGTCCCTGATTAACTACGAGAAGGACAGTCCCGACATGGCTCTCGCCGGCTTGAAGGCACTTATCGATTACAACGGCCACAGCCACCCGAAATGGGAATATCCTGACGTGGTTGAGGCTGGCGATGATCTTTTCCCTTCCGTGATGCAGGAATATTGCTACGCGTTCTTCAAGATCGGTACTCCGCATTGCTTCGAGGCTTTCAAGGAACTGTCTGAGAAGATGTTGGGTTATTATCCTGACAACACTGTCTATATGACCAACATAGGTTCGTATTATCTTGTCTATAAGCATGACAGCAAGGCCGCCCTCAAGATGTATAACAAGGTCCTGAAGAAGAGCCCGGACGACTACACCGCCATCAAGAACTGCGTCCTGCTTGCCCGCAGCGACAAGAACATCAAACTGGAGAAGAAGTACCTTCCGATGCTCGTCCGCGTCACCCCCGACGAGACCGAAAAGGCTTCCGCCCAGGCCCGACTGAATGCGTTGAAGTAAATTTCTGCGCGTCTTTGGCTTTGTCCGGGATAAGCCGGTTTGGCCGGACAAATTGACCGTTTTTGAGGTTTTGTCCGGAATAATAAGGTTCTGCCGGACAAGTTTGGAAAAACTGGTGTTTGGTTTTGTCTGCGTGTACGCTACCTAAGTATCAGGCTATTTCTTTCGCTGGCCGGTCCGGTGGCTCTGCTCGTAGAGTTCAAGGGAATTGATGATGTTCTGCCAGATGCTGTACAGGCCTCCGGCGACGGAGGTCACTGGCGTCATATAGGAATATCCCAGCCAGATCAGGAAGCCGGAGTTCTTCTGGCCGAGCGCCTGGCCGGCGGTGATTTCGTCCGGCCGTGTGATACGGTGGTCCTTGCTGCCGCTTGACATTCTTCCGGCCACCCTTCCGACTGCGAACTGGATTATCGTGCAGACAAGGGACAGGATTCCGATCAGAATTGCCGTCCAGGCAGATATTCCGCTGTTCATCAAGGCTCTGGTAGCAAGATAGATCGAGAACGCCAGCGACATTCCCCAGAAATAGAACGCCCAGTCTGTGTAGCGCATAAGCCAGCGTTGGAGCCTTTTAAGGGTGTAGCGTATCGCCCAGGCGAGGAGTAACGGCAGGACCAGCAGCGGGAACACCCTCATACATATCGCTATGAACCCGTCAAGGAACGATGTGCCCGCATTCGGATTGACAAACGGGATCACAAGCGGGAGGATCACAGCCGCGGCGATGTTGATCAGCACTACGTAAGAAACTGTGTCCGAAAGGCTTCCGCCAAGCTTGCCGGTGATGACTCCCGCGGCGGCGGCCGTCGGGCAGATGAAGCAGAGCATCGCGCATTCGACAAGTATCCGGAGGTCGCCTCCGCTTGGCAGCATCGTGGCGAGACCGGTCAGTGCGATGAACATCACGATCTGGAACGCAAGCGCGATGAAATGCCATTTCCTGAACTTGAGGTCGTGCGGGGAGATTGTGTTGAACTGCAGGAACAGCATCGTGGCCACAAGGATCGGCTGGATGTCCTTGGCGAACTTCGAGAATCCCGGCTCAAAGTTCCGGGCCAAAGGATTGACAAAGAACAGGATCAGGTACGAAAAGATCCCGATGATGATTGCCAGCGGCAACATCCAATTCTTGATGAATTTCACTATTTTCGCCATAATCCCAGACTATGCTCGCAAACTTTCGTTTTCGGTGCGGTTCACCACGCCACGGTTTGTGGCGACAAAGATAGTGAAAGCCCCCGACCAAAAAAAATCCGTTGACCCTTCGCACGGAAGAATCGCTTAGATATTCAGTAGAAGTTTTGTTTTTATGGTGTCAATCATATTCCGTGGCACGTCATTTCTTTGCTTTGACTGAAAAGGCCCCGCCTAGGTCCGGCTTGATGCGTTGAAATGGGCATTACCTTGATTTCTATTTTGATCAGGTAAATATTTTCCTAAAGTTCACAACCTTGTGGTCCACAAAGTTGTGAACTTTGAGTTTATTTGTTTATATTTGCGTAAAAATCAAGTTTATGGATAAGCCTTTTGTTTACGGAGTTGCGGTGTCCGGAGATAATTTCACGGACAGAAAAAAGGAGACCAAACGCCTGAAAATGAATTTTGAGTCAGGCGTCAACACCATTCTGATTTCGCCCCGGCGTATGGGCAAGACCTCTATAGTCGGCAAGGTTATGTCTTCTATGACTGATCCAAAGATCAAAGTTGTTATGATGGACATATACGATTGCAGAAGTGAATCTGATTTTTACGAGAGGTTCGCGGCTTCCATAATAAAAGGTGTGGCCGGCAAGGTAGAGAATATGATCGAATATGTCCGGGAATTTCTTGGACGCTTCTCTGCCAAGGTTTCGGTAAGTCCGGATCCTTCGCTGGATTATTCCCTTTCCTTTGGAATTTCACCCAAGGACACGGATGCCGATGAGATCTTGAATCTTCCTCAGCGGATAGCATTAAAGAGGGGAGTACATATTGTGGTATGTATTGATGAGTTCCAGCAGATCGGGGAATTTCCGGATTCGTTGACTGTCCAGAAAAGGTTGCGCGGAGTCTGGCAACATCAGGGAAATGTTTCTTACTGTCTTTTTGGAAGTAAGAAACATTTGATGGAAAAGATCTTCCAGAGAAAGAGTATGCCGTTTTATCAATTCGGCGATATGATCTTTCTTGACAAGATCTCCACAGGCGACTGGATTGATTATATATGTTCCAGATTCGAGAGCCGTTCGATGACGATAACGAGAAGCCAGGCCGAAAAGATATGTATGCTTGTGGAAAACTACTCATCGTATGTTCAGCAACTGTCCTGGAACGTTATGATTGAGGCGGATAAGGTTGTGTCTGACGCTGATATAGACGCAGGGTTCGAAGAATTGCTTCATCAGACGTCATCTCTGTTTATGGAACAGATCGGGTCCCTTACTTCTTATCAGATGAATTTTCTCAAGGCGGTCGTTGATGGGGTGCATTCCGGTTTCACATCATCGGACGTTCTTGCAAGATATTCATTGGGAGCGAAATCAAATGTCGCAAGAATACAGAAGGCTCTGATTGAAAGGGAGTTGGTTGAGAAGAGAGGCAAGCTGATATTTGCCTCTGACCCTGTTTTCTCCACTTGGTTCAAAAGAGAATACTCCCGTTAGGAATATAGAAGTATAGAAGCGCGGACGACCGGTCTCCCTTCTGCCGGCAAAATACTCATCAAGCTCTTGGGCGGCCTTGGCGAGGGACAAGGCGTACTCCGGTTTCTCCATACCGCAAAGATAATTATTCTTGCGGGATCGCTGTCTTGGCGCGACCTTTTTGTCCGGATATGACAGTCTGCGCATTTTTTGTGCTATGAGTCCCACGCTTATAAATAAAGAGAGGATGCCGGTCTGACATCCTCTCTTCATCGTTATGTGCCTTCTTATTTGAGAGACCGCACCACGCGGAATCCCATGATGTCGTACACGACAGGGCCGCTGCCAATGCTCTGGTTGGTCTTGCAGTTCCCGTTCTGAATACGCCAGGTCTTGACCGCGCAGTTGTGGGTGTAGGTTCTGTAGCATCCGCCTCTTGTGATGACAAGTTGTTCGGTCATGTCGCGAGGGGTCTCCGGTCCCCAAGGATCGGTCTCCTCGGCGTCGCTCGCGTAGTCCAATGAGATGTACCATTCGCCGGTCATCTCCTCGATGTTGCCACTGAGGTCATACAGGCCAAGGGCGTTAGGTTTCTTGAGGCCGACCACATGGACGTGCTCCTCCTCTCCTATCTTTGAATTATCCTCGAACCATCCAACCTCGTCAAGATTGTCGCTTCCCGCATAGTAGAAAGGATACTTCTCGTTTTCAGGCCCGCCTTTGGCCGCGTACTCGTACTCGGCGTTGGTAGGAAGGCGGTAGCCGTTGGCCTCCTTGTTCCTTGTGACCGTGGCTTCAAGCAATTCCTTGCCGGTCTCCCTGTCCCACTTCGTGTTGGAGAACGTGTAGACCGGAGTGTAGCCTTTCTGTTCGCTAAGTTTGTTGCAGTAGTTCATCGCCTCGTAAAGTGTCACTTTTGAGACAGGGTAGAGATCGTTGCTCTTGTCGTTGGACGGGTTGTAGCCCATCACCTGGAGGAACTCCCTCTGCGTGACCTCGTAACGTCCGATCTCGAAAGCCGAGATGTTGACCTTGTGGGAGTTTTTCTCGTCTTTGATGTTCTTGACGGTCAAGTAGTACTCGCTTGGCTGCTTGCCGAGGATGAACGAGCCGGCTCCGACCGTCACCATGTCAAACGGCTTGAAGTTAGGGTTGGTCTCCTTTCCGGTTCCAGGTGTAGTGCCGCCACCGCCTGTGGAGTTGGTGGTCACGACGGCGAAGTAGGTCTTGCTGTCATTCGCCTTCTCGTTGATGACCTGGTAGCGGACAGCGTCCGTGAAGTCTGCCGCGACACCGCTGCCAGGGGTCACCGTCGAGCCTTCCGTGACGACGATCACCGGCTTCAGAGCGGTGACATCCGTGCCTTCGGGCATCGTGATGGTGATTGTCGGGTAGTTGATCACACTTGAGATCTGTCCTGGGATGAGGAACTGCGTGATGGCCGCACCGGTTTCGGTGCCTGGCGTAGGATCCACGGTACCTCCGCCGCTCTCTCCGTTCTGCATGACGGTGATCGTGTAGGTGTCCACCTCGGTGTCGTTAAGGTAGGCTGTCACATCGATTGTGGTCTGGCGAGGATTCGCTGTAGTGTTCTTCGCCACGGAGAGGGACAGGCGTGCCTTGCTGCATGACGCCAGGCACCACATCTTGTCCGCTGCCGGGACATTCGTCTTGAACTTGTAGTCACCCAGGTCGCCGCCTTTGTCGTCGACAAATGAGATGGCGCTGGTCATGACTCCGGACTTGTCAACCGTGAGGATGCCGTTCTCCTGATCAAAGGAGATGATGCCCTCGGGGATCTGTGAGATCGTCGTGGAGAGCTCTACTTTGGCCACCGGATCATCGCCGCTTCCTTCGCATGAGGCGAAGGAGAAGGCAACGGTGAGAGCCGACAAAAAACATGCTATCTTACCTAATTTCATAATCTTTTTCACTTACTGTTACTTAATGCTTCTTACGACACGGAATCCGGTAGTGCTTCTGGTCTCGGCTCCAGCCTGATAGTTGGAATCCCAGAGCTTGCCTTTGTAATCCGATCCGGAGTAGTAGCCACCTCTGATGATCTTGCCTCCGTTCCTGCTTTCAGGAGCGCCGACGGGGTCTGTCTCAGGATCGGTGGTCTGGAGTTCATCCTTGTACTTGTAGGCCCAGTCAAAGCACCACTCGGAGACGTTGCCGCTCATGTCGTACAATCCAAGTCCGTTCGGCTTTTTCTGCGCTACCTCGTGAAGAGCCGGGGAGCTGCCTACTTTGGAGTTGTTCTCGAACCAGCCGACCTCGTCGGCCACATCGGAGCCGGAGAAGATTGTCGGATTCTTGCATCCCTCCTCACCGCCTTTGGCAGCGAACTCCCATTCGGCCTCGGTAGGAAGCCTGTAGCCGTTGCCGGCAGAGGCATGATCGTATTTGTAGTCCTGCATCTTCATGTAGCTCCATCCGTCGGACACGGTGATGATCTCTCCAGGGGTGTAGACAGGAGTGAGACCCTCTTTCTCGCTGAGTTTGTTGCAGAACTCGCAGGCCTCGGACCAGGTCATCATGTTGACCGGATAGTTGTCCCCGACGAATTTTGAATAGGAAGGATTCTTGCCCATGACCTCCTCATAGATCTTCTGCGTCACGACAGTCGTGGCGATGTAGTAGCCTTTGGTGAGAGTTACCTCGTGGGCGTAGCTCTGCGCGTACGTGGAACCGTCGGTCTTGTTCTTTCCTTCACCGAACTTGAATGTGCCAGGATTGACGATCACCATGTCGAAAACGGAAGCGAACGCATTCTGCTTCACGTTCAGTGTCAACGGGGTGAGTTCGGCGGTCTCGTCGCTGCACGCCACTGTGAGATCGACCGTGCCGGTCTTCTCCGCCTTTTCGGCGGTAGGCTTCACGGAGAGCTTAAGGACGTTGTTCTCGATGCCGGCGGCGCACCAGTCGGCGTTTGATTTCACAGAATAGGTGTAGACAACATCGGCTTCAGGAGCGTTTGTCGTCATGGTAAGCGGCAGGGCGATCTCTCCGCCGGCATATTCAAAAGTCACATCGCCACCGTTGACGGAGGCTCCCTCGGCTGCCTGGGGTTCGGAGAGCGTGATGCTCCCGTTGATGATCAGCTTCTCTTCGCTGCAGGAAGAGAAGGCGGCGCAGAAAAGCGCGCATGCGCAACTCAGTGCGTGGAATCTACTTGTTTTCATTCGTTTTTTTGTTTAATTTGTTGAAGATAAGTTTCTTTAGTTGTTCAACGGATAGTACTGCGTGGCCCGGTAGACCGTGAAGTAGTTGGCCTTGTCGTCCTCGTCCGAGAATTTTATCCATTGAGGGTTCTTGATGTCATCGACCGTCAGGGTGAAGGTGCGGCGTTTGTCGTTGCCCAGCGGGGTGATGATGTAGTTGAAGTAGTGACCGGTGTAGTAGTCCTTGCCGATCTGACTGCCTTCCTGGCTGAATTTCAGAGAGATCCTGTCCTCACCTTTTATCTCGTAGTCAAAAGCCAGGTAGCCGCGGCCACCGGAGTTGGTGCAGTAGAAGTTGAAGGCGTAGAAGTCTCCGTAGTAGTTGCTGATGTTGCCGAGGTAGCAGTAGGTGATGTTGTCCCCGGCAGCCTTGAGGGATTCCGCCGCCTTGTCCCAGAGCTTCTTGCAATAGTCGCTCAACCCCTTGTAGGAGAAGAACCAGTTTTTGTCCATCAGGTAGTCGGTGATCGTCGGGTATGTCGGCACGAAGTAGCCTTCCGCCCCGTCGTTGACCGGGATGAACGCTCCGCCGTCCGCCATGTCCGGGTTGTAGACAAGTCCGTCGATCCTCTCGTCTCCCAGTTCGAGAGGCTTGTAGAAAGTCACTCCCATCAGATTGAATATGAATGGGTAGGATGTCGTGACCTGTTCGCCGTCAACCTCGCTGAAGATTTCCAGAGTCCTGCCGTTGATGCGGCCGTCGTATTTGTTGTCAGCTGTCTGGTACCTTATGCGGGTGTGTTTGGAGATCGCGCTCTCCTCTTCCTTCAAGGCGACGATGTAGTCATCCCAGGACATCGAGACGGGCATCGGGGTCATTGTCATCGTGGAGCCTGTCTTTCTGCCCTTGAGGGTAATCTTCTCGTCCTGAAGATCCAGCACGTTGAACTCGAAGTCGCCCTCGAATCCGAAGCCGGCTCCCTGTCCGCCGGTGGTCTCCGGATCAGCGAAGTAGTGCATCACTTCGTTGTAGGTGTCCAGTGTCAGCACGCAGCCCGCGCTCTGGTAGATGGAATAGGTGCTTGTCGCGGTTTTCCCCTTGCCGGCAACCTCGCTGCCGACCTTCACCTTGTTGCCCTCGCTGAAGGAGAGGAACACGTTGAATCCCCCGTAGTATTGCCCGGAGGAAGGGTAGTACTCAAGCAGCCAGCCGTTCGGCGCGCCGGTCAGGGTCTCGTTCAGCCTTTCGGCCAGGGCCTCGACACGGTTGGCGGAAGACTCGTCGAAGATCGGATCAATCTTCGAGACGCATGACTGCGCCGTCATGACGGCCAGGGCCGCTGTCAGTAGATATTCAATAAAATGCTTTGTCATGGTGTCAATCCCTAAAGTGTTTTCAAATCAAGTTGTGAGATGTTGGCGGAGCGTTTCTGCACGATGTCGCGGAGTTTGTCGATGTCGATGCCCCAGCTTTCCTGAAGGTAGTTCCTGACAATCTCGAACTTTCTCGCGAGCTTGTCCCCGCCTTCCTCCCCGGCGGTGGCGAGTACGCTTTCCCAGTAGCCTTTCGCATGGGTGACGTAGTTGGAGATGATCTCCACGAAGTCCTCGTCCGGGCTGTAGCTGGCATAGCATGTGACATAGCCCATCTTGTTGGCCACGGCGTCGCTTTCCAGATTCAGCCAGCTCGGTCCCTGGTAGTCGGTCGAGATCAGGTTGAAGTCCGTGGAGTAGTTCTTTGTCTGATGCAGGATGTGGGCGAACTCATGATGCATCGTCTTGAAGAACCACTCATTGAGGAAATCTATGCTCGGGCTGGACGGATTCAGACCGTTGATGTTGTAGAGGGTGATCTTCAGTCCGCCCTCCGCGGTTCCAAGCACGACGGATCCCTGGCTGTTGAAGGCCTTGGAGCCGATGAGCTGGATCATCCTCGGGCAGTATGTCTTTATGAAGGTGTCGCCGAGCAGCTCGTTGTAGGAGTCGATCCACAGGTACTTCGTCAGCTTGGCCATCGCCACGGCCTTGTCATATTCAGCCGGGACCAGGTTGTAGTTGTTGTCGGACTCACGGTCGATGTACTTGTAGTTGAACTGAATATTATAGGGTTCCACGTAGTTGAGCAGCAACCAGGTGTCAAACGCCCCTCTCTCCGGCGAGTCAGTGTCGAAGATGCTCTTTTGGTCAAGCTTTTCCTTTGAGCAGGACGCAAGGACCGCCGTCATGATAAAAAATGAATATATTAACTTTCTCATCTCGTCTTTCCTTTTAGTTGTTTCTCGGATTGGCCTCAAGTCCCGCCGCGATCACCTCCTGAGGGATCTGCACGGCCCTTCTCGGGTCGTTGACGAGCAGCTCGTCGTCGGCTTTTCCGCTTCTTGCATGTGAGTACTCGATGCCGTACCTCTTGATGTCGTTCCATCTCAGGCCTTCATGCACGGTGGTTACCCTCCTGAGATGCAGCACGCATTGGATCAGATTCTCCGTGGTGTGGTCCGGGATGGAGAATCCCTGAGGGTGAAGCTCCTTCTTGATCGATCGCTGGCTGTTCTTCTTCAAGTGCAGAGGCATGTAAGGCTTGGATGAGAAGTAGTTGACAATCTGATCCTTCGTCAGGTTTATTCCTGCCATGGAGTTGAGGAGGATGTTGATGTCCGCCACGGCTCCGTCGATGTCCTGCGGAGTCTTCAGCAGTTTGGCCTCGGCCCTGCAGAGCAGCAGTTCGTCAGTCGAGAAAGCCACGTTCACGAGGTGGAGGTAGCCGATGCCGGCGGTCTTGTCGGTATATTCAAAATAGCCGAGAAGTTTCGGCAATGAATATTTCTGCTCGAATCCCCAGATGCCGTTAGCCATGTTCAGCTTGTTGTAGCCGCCCCATGGTCCGGGAAGGATCTCGTTAAGCATGATGTCGTAGGCGCTGCCGTAGCGAAGACCGATGGCGTAAGGCCCCTGGACGTATGGCCAGGAGGAATTGGCGGTGAGGAGCATCAGGTTGCAGGCCTCGTTGCCGGAAACGTAGGAGTTGCAGCGCAGCTCGAAGTCTGTCGCCAGCTCGCTGAAAGCCTTCCAGTTCCTTACGGTCGCCGAAGGATCCTGCCCCAGGGCCTTGCCGGCATATTCAATCACCTTGTCGAATTTGTGATAGTAGAGGTTGAACCTTGCCGCGAAGGCGTAGGCGGCCTTCTGGTTGAAGTGGTACTTCGGCACAGAGTAGATGTTGTCGTCGATCAGCGGCAGGGCTTCCTCGATGTCGCTGTCGATCATCTCGTAGGTGTGGGCCAGGGTTCCGCGCTCGATTCCGTCCGGCAGCACGGTTGTCTCCGGTTCGGTGGTGTAGGGGATGCCGAGGGTGCTTTCCGCTGTTGAGGCATCGTATGGCATGCAGAACAGATTGGCGAGCTGGAAATGGGCGAAGGCTCGGCAGATGAGAGCCTCGCCTCTTAGCGCGTCATAGTCCGCTCCGCCACCGAGTTCTTCGATGGCCTTGAGTGCCTGGTTGGCGGCTGCGATGGCGTTGTAGTGTGCGTCCCAGACGCTTTTCGGCGCGTCGGTGTCGTCGGTGGTGATGTCTTTCCACTGGTATGCGTCCCCGCACACCTGTCCGTAGGTGTCGTACTGCGAGCCGTTGTCGGTCACATTGTCGGACGAAAGCTCGGAGATCAGTATGGTTGAGACGGTAGGGTAGGCGGAGACGAGCATCTTCGTCACCTTGTCCTTAGAGTCAAGCTCGATGCGGTCGTCCGGAACCGTGTCCAGAAATCCGTCGCAGGATGCCGCCGCCAGCGGAATCATCGATAAGTATAGTAATGCTTTGTTCATAGTATCTTGATGAGTAAATGTTTAGATTCCAAGTCTTAATGTCAGGGTGAACTGTCTCGGGACAGGGGAGGCCACGCCTCCGGTGTTGAAGAACTCAGGATCCTGGCCGTTCAGTTTCTTGTCCGAGTAGATCAGGAACAGGTTGGTGGCCTGGATCTTGAGTGACAGATCATTGACCTTCAGCCTGGAGATCATCTTCTTCGGGAAATTGTAGGACAGCGAGAGCTCCTTCATTCTGATGAAGTCGCCTTTGGCTATTCTCTCCGTGGAGTAGTTGTAGGCGTTGTAGGCGTAGCTCAGGTACGGATCCTGCTGGTTCGCGCGTTTGTCCGCGATCACAGGCACGTTGGTGACCTTCTCGTCGCCTCCCGTCGTCCACCTGTTGATGAACTCGCGCGGCATCGCGTCCAGGTCGCTGTAGACATTGTGGAACACAGGGTCGAGCCTGATGACGTTGCCGAATGAGTAGGTGATGAACGCGTTCAGAGTGAAACCTTTGTAGCGGAATATGTTGCCGAGGCTTCCGGTCATCGTCGGATCTGTCGGTCCTTCATAGACCAGATGGTCTTTCTTGAGCTGTTCCTGGAAGTTGATGTCGCTGACGGTAAGCTGTCCTTTCTCGTTTATGAATGTCGGGTAACCGTTTTCGTTAAGTCCCTGGAAATCCATCGAGAAGAGCGCTCTCACCGGATAGCCTTCCATGGCGAAACCGTTGCCGCTGATCATGTCCATCACGGATGCGTTTGACTGGAGGTCGGTGACCTCGTTCTTCGTGTGCGAGAAGATGAAGTCCGTGTTCCAGCTGAAATCCTTTGTCTTGATGTTGCGTGTGGAGACCGTGAACTCCACGCCGCTTGACTTCATGCTGGCCACATTGGCGAACTTCGCCAGTTGTCCGCCCGTTCCCTTCGTGTAGATCAGTCCGATAAGGTCAAAGTTGTTTCTCGTGTACCAGTCGGCCTCGATGTTGATCCTGTTGTCGATGAACCCGATCTCGGCCCCGATGTTGAGCTCATGCTTCTTCTCGTAGGTCAGCTCGCTGTTCTCGACGCTGGACAGGATGAGTCCGGACTCCTTCATTGATGTGAAAGGCCGCCAAGTGTTGTAGCTGTTGATGATGGCTTTGGAGTTGCTGACGCTCGCAGGACCCCTGTCAGCAGTCAGTGAATAAGATGCCTTCAGCGTCATGTTGGAGACCACGTCCCTGAAGGACTGCCAGAACTCCTCCTCGTGGGCGTTCCATGCGGCGGAGACGTTCCAGGTCGGCAGCCATCTGGCCTTGCGGCTCTTGCCGAGCTTGTTGGACCCTTCGTAGCGGACTGTTCCGTTCAAGGTGTATCTTCCTTTATAGGAATATGTTCCCGTCCCGAAGAAGGAGACTTCACGCTGCCTTGTCCTGTCAACGGAATAGTAGCCGGCGTTCTCCTCGTTGCCCTGTTTGAAGTAGAGATAGTCATAGGATGGCAGCATGCCCATCTCGTACTGCATGCCGACACCGTTGAACCAGGTCTTTTCCCTGTTCACGGCGTTGGTCTCCATACCTCCGAACAGATTTACGATGTGATCCTCGCCGAACACGTTGTTGTAGCTTGCCGTAGCTCTGAAGTCGTAGCTTTCCATCGAATATTTAGTCTCACGGTAGAAGCCTCCCACCGGCAGCACGGAAACCGGCAGGGAGTTCGCCTTGTCCGGATCGGTGTAGAGCCAAGGATTCGCGCTGCGCATTGTGGCGTCATCCATAGCCCGGAATGCCCAGGCCTGGTTCGAATAGTCCGTGATAGTGTGGCTCTGTACCGTTGAGGATGCCTTGTAGGCTCCCAGCACCGACAGCTCCAATGGCTTGACCGGATGCCATTTCAGCTCTCCCTGGAACTTGAGGTCGGTGACCTTCAGGTCAATGTAGTTGTTGTCAAGCTCGTGCAGGATGTTGAATGGCGCGTAGTTGCGGACATAATATTCATTAGGATCCAGTGTTCTGGATGTGTTGAGGGCGTAGGAGTAAGGGTTGATGTCGAAATCCCTCCTCACCTCTCCGCTGAGCGGATCCACCGATGAGCTCAATGTTCCCGGCGCTCTCTGCTTTCTGTAGGAGGCGTTGCCGATGAGGTTCAGGGACAAGGTCTCCGAGATGTGGTAGAGTGCGTTCAGGTTGGCGGTGTAGCGCTTGACCGAACTCTGTCTTGTCCATCCCGGGTCGTTCATCACGCTCAAGGATGTGTAGTATGACGCCTTGTCGGTTCCGCTTGACATGCTGACCGCATGGTTGCGGGAGATGTTGTCGTTGAACAGTATGTCGAACCAGTCGGTGTTGCGGTACTCGGCCTCGCGGAGGTAGGCGTTCCGCGCCTCCTCGGTGTTCATCAGTCCGAACGAGTCGCCGGTGGCGTCATACTGGTTGATCAGATGGTACATCTTGCCGTACACACCGCTGTTGGACGCGCGGTAGACATCGGCCAGGTTGAGGTAGCCGGCCTGCTCCATCTCTTTGTAGACACCCATCTGCTCCTGGGAGTTGAGGATGTTGAACCTGTTGTAACTTGGTTTCAGACGTACGCTGTACTCTCCCGTGTAGGCTATCTTGTTGCTTCCCGCATGTCCTTTCTTCGTGGTCACGACGATCACTCCGGCCATGGCTCTGGCTCCGTAGATCGATGTCGCTGATCCGTCCTTGAGGATCTGGAAACTTTCGATGTCGTCGGCGTTAAGACCTGCGATGGCGGAACTGATCAATGTCACCGCGTCTCCGCTGGAGAGGTTGTCGGCGTCCACTTCGGCCACATCCTCCATGATCACGCCGTCCACAACCCACAGAGGCTTGGAGCTGCCATAGATGGAGGTCGCTCCGCGGACCCTGATCTTAGGAGATGTACCGAATGTTCCGGACACGTTCTGTACGGACACGCCGGCGGCTCTTCCCTCAAGGGCCCGGCTGATCTCAGCCACACCGTCCAGTTTGACATCCTCGGCGCTCAGCTTGCTGGTGGCTCCTGTGAACAGGCGCTTGTCCATCTTCTGCATACCTGTCACGACCACGCCTTCGAGAACCTCGGTGTCAGCCTCAAGGGAGATCCTCATCTCCCCGTCAGTGATGCCCACATCCTTGGGCTTCATGCCAAGGCAGCTGATTTCCAGAGTTTTCGCTGACAGCCTGACTTTCAAGGTGAATTTACCGTCGATGTCTGTCATCGTGGCGTTCTTGGTCCCTTTCTCCATGACAGCCGCCCCGATGACGGGCAGATTGTCTTCGGAAGAAATGACCACGCCTTTTACCGTTCGGGTGTCTTGTGCGAACAAACACCCAAAGCCTGCCGCGATGCAGGCGATCATCAAGCATAAGAAGTGCTTCATGTAAAAATTTGATAAGTTAATAATTCGGATGCGTCTTATCCTGTCTCAGGACAGGCTCATCCATTTGTTAATGATCGTGTGCCGTTCCTCTGTCGCGTCAAGGACATCAATTATTGGGGGAATATGTCCTCAGGCACCTTCAAGGCGGCATTTTACTCAAACCACCGTGAAGGTAGCCAATAAACTTCTTTAAACAAAGGATAATTTTGAATATAACGTTTTTGTGAATAATTATCAACTAAATATTCATAAAAACTTAACTGTCGCAGTATAGGGAAACTTTCTAATGTTTATTTATTCTTTTCCCCGTCCGGTGACTTTGCTCGTAGAGTTCGAGGGAGTTGATGACGTTCTGCCAGATGCTGTAGAGGCCGCCGGCGACGGAGGTTACCGGGGTCATGTAGGAGTAGCCCAGCCAGATCAGGAAGCCTGAGTTCTTCTGGCCGAGAGCCTGTCCGGCGGTGACACTTAAGGCGCAGACCGGGGCGTGGACAGGTAAGTTGAAGGTGTCGGGCGTGGAGCTGGCGCTTATATTCAATATAGGGGAAGAGTCCGCCACGCTTGATGTGCCGGATCAGGGTGCGAAGGATATTCCGGTTGAGGTGTCGAGGGATGCTGTGGGTGGAATCACGCTGAATGTGCCGGCGATCAACGCTTCGTTCAAAGGGTTGTGGGCAGGGAAGGTCATCGCGGGGACTTTCACCCAGCGCGGGATGTCGTTCCCGATGACGCTTACGCCTGGTGCGCCGGTCGTCAGACGGCCTCAGACACCTGTGGGGCCATTCCCTTATGCTACCGAGGAAGTGTCGTTCACGAACGGGGACGCTGTGCTGAAAGGAACGCTGACGCTTCCTGATAACTGTGACCGGAAGACTCCTGTGTTGATTATGGTAACGGGCAGCGGTCTCCAAAACCGGGACGAGGAAATGTTCAGCCACAAGCCGTTTGCTGTCATTGCGGATGCTTTCGCGAGGGCGGGAATAGCCACGCTCCGATACGATGACCGGGGATTCGGGGAGGAGGTCTGTTTGAATTTTTCGCCAGAATGAGTATATTCGTGAATTAAATGTTTGAATATGAGAAGGATTTTGTTTGCCGTGCTGGTGATGGTCTGCGCCGCGCTGCCGCTGAGGGGGCAGGAAGGGGTCTGGACGGGAAAACTGGAGGTTTCCGGAACAGAACTGGCACTCGTGTTTAATCTGAGTGATGAGGGGGCTACACTTGATGTGCCGGATCAGGGGGCGAAAGGAATCGCGGTTGAGGTCTCACGGGACGCGGTCGGCGGCATTGAGTTGAATATTCCGATGATAAGCGCTTCATTCAAGGGGATTTATCTCGGGAAGACGATTGTCGGGACTTTCACCCAGCGTGGGATGTCGTTTCCGATGACGCTTACGCCGGGCGCTCCGGTGTTCAGGCGGCCACAGACTCCGGTCGGGCCGTTCCCTTACACTACCGAGAAGGTGTCGTTTTCCAATGGGGACGCTGTGCTGAAAGGCACACTGACAATGCCGGCGGATTGTGACAGAAAGACTCCGGTGCTTGTCATGGTCACGGGCAGCGGTCTCCAGAACAGGGACGAGGAATTGTTCGGTCACAAGCCGTTCGCTGTCATCGCGGATGCTTTCGCGAGGGCGGGGATAGCCACGCTCCGATACGATGACCGGGGATTCGGGGAATCGACCGGCGATGTGGTTCTCTGCACGACCGAGGATCTGAAGAACGATGCTCTGGCGGGAGTCAAGTTGCTGAGGGATAGGTTTGAACGTGTCGGTGTGATCGGCCACAGCGAGGGTGGGACCATCGCGTTGATGCTTGCGGGCGAGAGGCAGGTTGACTTTGCCGTCAGTCTGGCGGGAATGATTGTCTCAGGAGCGGAGACGCTGCTGGCGCAGAACCGGCGTGCGTTTGAGTCCGCCGGCCTGCCCGAGAGCGAGGTCGAGGCCTTTGCCCGTCTGCTTTCCGACACTTTCACGGCGATCAGGACGAGGGCTCCTCTGCCTTCCGCCGACAACTATGACATCACAGACGCGCTGAGGAAGAACTATGCCGCCGCCCTGCCTTCGTTCCGTACCCCGTACATGGAGTTTTTCTTAGGCCTGGATCTGTCCGCCAGCCTTTCCGGCATAACCTGCCCTGTCATGGCGCTGAATGGCACAAAAGACACTCAGGTTCAATGCGATAGGAATATTGCGGTTCTGAAGGTCTGCCTGCCTTCCAACAGCAGGAGCGTCATCCGTGCGGAGGATGGCCTGAACCACCTCTTCCAGCACTGCGTCACCGGCGAGGTCTCTGAATATAAAAGCATCGAGGAGACCTTCTCCCCGGAAGTCCTTTCCGAGATGATTGCTTGGATCAAGACGCTTTGATTGGCGGACACCTTGCGTTAGAACCTTGGTTCTACGCACGGAAGACGTGTTTAAGCACGTTTGTGCGTGGATGGGCTTGACTGCTCACGGACTGTATTCACTAAAGCTTCACGCCTTCAAGTTCGAGGAGAAACTTCTTTGCAGGAAGGCCGCCGCCATAGCCTGTAAGGCTTCCGTTGCTACCTATGATGCGGTGACAGGGAGCGAAGATCGAAATGGAGTTCGAGCCGTTGGCTCTGCCTACCGCCCTTACTGCCTTCGGGTTACCAATCATCTCGGCCATCCAGCCATAGCTCCGGGTCTCCCCGTAAGGGACTTCCAGCAGGGTGTTCCAGACTTTTTCCTGAAACTCGGTGCCGACGAACAGAAGGGGCAGATCGAATGTCTTGCGTCCCCCGGCAAAATATTCATCGAGCTCTTGTGCGGCCTTTGCGGTGATCTCCGAAGGGGTGTCTTTCATTTCCGCATTCAGGCTCCGTTCCAATCGTCTGTCCGCCAGCAGCCTATGCTCTTCCGCCATCCAGTCGCAAAGGCAGAGTTTGCCCTCGAACGACCCGAGCAGCAGGTCGCCGCACAGAGAATGATACGTCTGTGTGTTGATTGTCTTTTTCATTTTAATTAAACATATCATCTGATGATATGTCTACGAAGATAAGAAAATTCTAATAAGTTGTCCATTTCTGCTGTGCTGCATGAAATAATGAAACGTTAGAACAGGATTATGCTTGAATTCTTTTAATTTGGCGAAACTTAACAAAAAAGTGAAGTTTATTTGGCGGTGTGAGGAAAATAGAATACCTTTGCCACATAAATAACAAATGGTATGGGGAAGTTGGAACTTGTGTTGGAGACTGATAAGGTCTGTATGTATTCGCCTAAGTATGACGGTGAAGAACAAAATGAGTTTAGGAAGTTTCTTCTTGCCAATCGGTCTCACGGGCATCCGCAGTTGAAAAAATTCTTCGGTGCAATACTTTCTGTCATCGAGAAAATGGGAGAGACCGGTGCTCTTCAGCGATATTTTCGTCCCGAAGGCGGAAATGTTAAGGCTCTTCCGACATATGTTGATATTCCTCGAATGAACAGAAAGATAGGAAAGATGAGACTTTATTGCCTTCGACTATCTGACAGAATCTTGATTTTAGGAGGAGGCGCGGTTACGACTTCGCAATCATATGAAGAAGATCCTGTCCTATTGGCGATTGTTGGAGATTTGCGGGATATTGAGTGCCAAATCAAGGCAATCGTTAGACAAGCGGATACGGATTTTGAAGACTTTGATGCACTCAAACGAATTGTTGAGACCATTACAATATAGATACCTTATGAAAATCGATCCTCTGTTTAAAGATTGCCTCGCTGATGTGGCCCCGGAGATACGGTCCGAGGTTCGCCTTAATATGGATATTGCAAATCGTATCTATGATATTCTTCAGGAAAAGAATATGACACAGCGTGAATTCGCTGCATTGATGGGGAAGTGCGAATCGGAGATCTCAAGATGGCTGACTGGAAGTCACGGATTCACGACTACTTCCATCGCGAAGATTTCGGCGGTTCTTAATGAACCGATTGTGGAAGTGAAGCATAAACCAGATGTCAATATTCAAATGAGACTTACTTCCATTAGTGAAGAAAGTTTTATGATGTCTCCAGGCAAGATTGCCGATGATGCGAATTCGGAAGCCATACAACTTGGATTCTCCAACCAGATTCAACCAGATGTGGAGAATAATAAGATGACTCTTATTTTTGGTACAAAATACGAGTTGGAAGGAGAAGTTATCCTTGAAAGTGTTTATCGATTTGAATTTGAAGTAAAAGACCTTGCTCGGTTCATAAATACAGATGACAACAATAATATCACGATATCGCACATTATGCCTCACCTTATAAGTGTGGCTATCGGTACTATGCGTGGAATCTTGGTTGTAAAGACTGCTGGAACCAATTTGTCAAAGTTTCCGCTTCCTATGATTGATCCAAATCAACTAAGCGCGAATCTTTCAAGTCCTCAGGAATGATTCCCCGTGAGAATCAGAACGAAACTGCAATGGCCTTGGCGATGGATGAGGCATCGGCCAGTTTCTCATCCACTTCTTCGGGTGAGAGGTAATCCAGATTCCAAGCGGCCACGGTGGTGATCTCGCCCAGACCCCAGAGCGAAGACAAGGCCTGCAGATAGGTGCTGCCTTGCTCTCTGGTGCTGCCCGTCGGGATATTCATTCCTCTTGTGGTTATGTACATCACTTTCTTGCAGCGGCACAGTCCCGTGCAGGTCTGGCCGTTGTCCGTGAAGGTCACTCCGTAGAGGGACATATTCTCGAAAAAGGCTTTCAGGGCGGCAGGGAAGCTCATATCCCAGAAAGGCGCCGCAATAATGATCCTGTCGGCCGCCGCGATCTTTCGTGCGAGCGCCACCGTGGCTTCCGGGACAATCCCCGAAGACCTCTCGGCAAGGCTCTTGGGAGTAAGCGGAGGCAAAGCGGCCTCGTTAACGTCAATGCTCTCAATGTCATACCTTGACGAAAGCACTTCCTTCGCCGCGTCGAGTATCCTTCTCGTTCTGGACTCCGGTCTCATACAGGAGTCGATAATCACCAGTTTCTCCATACCGCAAAGATAGTTATTCTTGCGGGATCGCTGTCTTGGCTGCAATAGTCTCCTTTGAGTCCGCCTGAATCTCAAACGGGATGCTTCGACTGCGGACAACCGAGCGCGCGAAGATATTGAATGCTGTGTTGGCACTCATCCCAAAATCCTGACAAAGGGCATCGAACTGCCTTTTTATATCGGCATCCATCCTGATAGTAACCGCTGCTTGTCCCATAATAAAAAGATTATTTATGCAAATAGATCATATTTGATTGCAAAATGCAATATAGATGCCATCATTGGCGCGCTTTGCTGAGGTTTGCATAATCAAGGTCATATAAAATCAGGAATTAATATACCCGTTGACTGTATTCCTCCGCATCGTACCAACGACCTAACGGTTGCGATCAGCGAATAATTGTGCTTGTTAATGGCATATAATGCTTTTAAGATTAGTCAGACATAGATAGTGCTGCACTGATGTTCCGCTGGCTATTCCAAAAAATGCCCATAACACTCAGGTGCGCAAATATATTCACACCTGGAATACCTACTTGCCGGCAGTCAAGCCGATGGTGTTTTAGGTGTGTATGGTTTTTCGCACCTGGAAGAGCGGTCTCCGATTGTTTCTTATAGGACAGAAAATGAACGGCAGAAGGCTTTTCCCTGTACCAAACGTCTGCCATAACTTTGTTGGTATGCCAAACAATTTCTTAGATGAATATATCAGTTATCTCCTGTTAACCTTTCTCCGTTTTCTGCGACTATAACAGAAAACGGTGATAATGATCGCAATGATTATTTCTGCAGTTGTTGCAGCGGTGCAGGGCATCGGCGGGCCGTCGGAGGAACGGACGGCGGACATTGAGTGCGTGTATGAGTACCGCACATCTGATGACAAGGGACTGGAGGATGTATATTCCACAATCCTTCAGGTCGGGAAGCGGTCGGCGAAGTTCGTTGACTATTCCACGTTCCAGCTTGACTCGGCAAGAACGTCCGGTGCCTCGGAAGATCAGGTGGAGGCGTTCCGTCTGCGGGAGGAGAAGAAGGCGCAATATTTCGACTATGCTATCTTCCAGAACGAGCCGGCGGGGAATATGACGGTTTACGGGACGATAATTTCGGACAGATATTCATACACGGAAGATTCCAAGGCGATGAAATGGACTTTGGCGGATGACGAGAAAACTATCTGCGGCTACCAGTGTCACAAGGCCGAGTGTGAATATGGCGGAAGGAAGTGGACGGCGTGGTACAGCCAGGATATTCCCGTGTCGTATGGCCCGTGGAAATTGTGCGGGCTGCCGGGGTTGATTCTGGCGGCGGAAGATTCAGATGGAGCCAATAAGTTCGAGGCCATCATCCTGCGCAACGGGGCATCGGCCATAACCCCGGTTTCCGACAAGAATATTACCACCACGACAAGAGAAAAGTTCGTGAAAGCGAAGAATATGTTCGAGTCCGACCCGATGGGGAACCTGCCTCCGGAATCAATCAGCGAGATGTCCATCCATAAATATGACGACGGCAGCAGATCTATTCACATCAACGGTGTCCAGCTGCGCCTGCGTACCAACGGGTATGTTCCGCTTGAACTGAAATAGCGACTGCCATTGAATGTCTGAATATGAGACGCATAGTCACTTGTGTCATATTCATCCTCGTCTCTGTGATGGCCTTGGCGCAGCAGGATGCGATAAAAGGTTGCGTGAAGGACTCAGACGGGAATCCCGTACCCGGCGCGATAATAAAGGCGACATCCTCCTCGACGATTCTTGGCTACACGACATCGGACGACAAAGGCGGGTATTCGCTTTCCGTTGAGAGGAAAGGAGATGTCGTCGTTTCCGTGGATTGCCTTGGCTATGAATCGTCTTCCGTGATCTTACACAAAGACACGTCCGGGACGTGCGACTTCTCCTTGAAAGAGAAGAGGATAGGCCTTAAGGAGGCCGTTGTCAGGGCTCCGGCGATCCGGCAGCTCGGCGACACTCTTTCCTATGCCGTCTCTGCTTACACCACACGGTCGGACTACACCCTGAAGGATGCCCTGAAAAGGCTTCCGGGAATCGATGTCGAGGAGTCCGGACGGATAAAGTACCTCGGCAAGGACATATCCGGATTTTACATCGAGGGAATGAACCTGCTTGGCGGCAAGTACAACATCGCCACTTCTGGAATCCCGGCTGCGTATGTGAACTACGTCCAGGTTCTGAGCAACCACAAGGAGGCGGCCATTGACAGGAACACCTTCTCCGATGACGTGGCGATCAATGTAAAGCTCAATGACAAGGCCAAGATAAAGCCGGTCGGCTCATACGAGGCCTCCGCCGGTTATGGAGACCGTTGGCTGTATTCAGCCAAGGGCTCGGCGATGCTGTTCCGCGCGAAGACACAGGTGATAGCGTCGTTGGATGTCGGGAACATCAAAGGGTTCGCCTTGGATGAAGGCACGGACTTCCTTAAATCGGAGAGTGACGTGACCGCCGTCAAAAGACTGGCCGGAGGCTTGTCTGCATCGCACCCTCCAATGAAAGCCGACAGGTACATCAGCCCGTCAGATATGGCCGTGACAGTCAATGCGATCCATAAGGTCGGCAAATACTCGACGATCAAAGGCAACGCAGGTTACAGTTCGGCGAGGAGTGACTATTCATATTCATTCAAAGGGCAATATTATGATGAGGGCAACGAGATTGTGATGTCGCAGACTACCTCTCCGAGAACGAAGACGCAGCGCCCTTGGCTTTCCCTTGAGTACCAGAAGAACTCCGACAAATGCTTCATCAGAGAGAAGTTGCACGGGAATATGGATTTTACCCGCTCCGCCGTGCCGGTTGAACTTAACGGCGAGATGTCATCCCAGTCCCAATCCCTCAACAGTATGGATTTCGGAAGCGACTTCAGTGCCAGATGGCGTAAGGACAAGCTGCTGTGGAGCGTATCTTCCGATATGGCATATTCCGCTTCACCGTCATATTCATTGAATATATCGTCAGGTGATGGCGGCATATTGCAGTCGGTTTCAGGTGAGGTGTTTTCTTCGGAGAACACAGTCTCCGCAGTGTGGGAAAAGCGCCATAACAGGATATATATACCATTGATATTCAATACTCAAACTGACTGGCTGAAAACGGACAGAACTGGCGTTGGCTTGACGAACGAGGACAACGATTTGCACGTGACCAAGGCGGCGCTATCCTTCTCCCCTCAGTACGAGTACAGTCTGCGGGATTTTGTGCTGCGCGCGGAAATGCCGGTCCGTGGCGACGCGATCTGGCGAGGAGGTGATATGACTGAATATTTTTCCGTATGTCCTGAGCTGTATCTCAACTGGCGGCTCTCCGCACGTTCCACTGTCAGGACTAAAGTGTCATATTCCAGAAACATCGGTGATGTCCTGGATTTCCTGACACGACCGGTTCAAATCGACAGAACTACTTTGCGGATGGTACCGGGGATGGCCTCGGACAGCAAATATCTGACAGCCAACGCTCATTACGATTTCAAGATTCCTTTGAGCCAATGGTTTGTCAATGCCGACCTTGCCTATGTCAGGAACTGGAGGAACCTGCTTCCGTCCGTCACGGTGAGCGGCGGCAGCATATTGAATGACCGCGCGCTTGTCCCCAATGTGTCGGACAATATAATCGCTCAGATCGGTGTGACCAAACAGATCGCGCCGATCAGGACCAAGGTGTCCCTGAACGGATCATATCTGCACAATGAGGGCCGGACAATGCAGAACGGGCAGGTGATGGATTTTACAGGAAACAGTCTGGTAATTTCGCCGTCAGTATCCTCACATCCTGTAGGTTGGCTGGAACTTAATTATTCCGGCGACTTCAGCCGTACATCGTCAAGATACGAGGGCGTGGCAAAAAGCTATGACTCAAGAAGTCACGAGATGTCCATCCGTGTGTCTCCGGCGCAATCCCTGATTCTCAGCGCGGCGACCGAGATCACCAGAAAACAACTCACGGACGATGTGTTCAAGACGATGACGCTGCTCGATTTCGGCCTTGTCTGGAAGCACAAGGCCTGGAAGTTGTCCCTCGACCTGCGCAACGCCCTAGACCAACGGAGTTACAGCTACACCCTCTACGACTCAATCAACACTTTCACCTACGAATGTGCCCTGCGCGGCCGCGAGGTCGTCTTCGCTGCGGTTTTGACTATATGATATGTTATAAATTACTTATGAATATGTTACGTGCGATTATCATTTCGTTGGCCCTGATGCTGCCCGCAATAATGACGGCCAAGGAGAGCTATGTCATTCAAGACAGCCCGGACGGACCTTGCCTTGTGAAATGGATTGGAAAAGAATCCGTTGTTGATTCCAACCGTTCTCCGGCGCTGCGCTCGGTAAAGGTGATCGGAGAGATGGCCTTTGAAATGAACAACCATATTCGCAAGGTCTTATTGCCGGAAGGTCTGACCATAATCCGCAAGCGGGCGTTCAACACCTGCGAGAATCTGGTTACAGTGGAGATGCCGTCGTCTGTAAAGGAAATCGGGAACAGTGCTTTCAATATGGATAGGAAACTTGAATTGAAAGCGTTGCCCGACAGCCTCGTATCTATAGGAGAGTGGGCTTTCTGGGATTGCACTAAAGTGGCGATTTCTGTGATCCCGGAGTCGGTACAAGTCATAGGACGGCTGGCTTTTACCTGTTGTGAGGGCATCAGGACACTGACGTTTCTTAATAGGATGAGAGTCATCAATGACAGGACGTTTTCTGGCTGCAAGAATATTGAAAAGATCGAGTTCCCCGACGGTCTGGAGGAAATTTCTGATTTTGCGTTCGCGCGTTGCGTAAACCTCACGGAACTTCAATTTCCAGCATCATTGAGAAAAATAGGTTACAGGTCATTCGCGAACTGCTCCTCTTTGGGAAAGGTGATTTTCCAGTCCACACCAACAATTGACGACACCGCTTTTGACAATTGCGAAAAACTTTAGCGGAATCTTGTTAACTTTCGCCCTGATTTTGCGACTTGCAGATGAAGGCGGTCTGAAAGCCGCTTTGAAGGAATATGACAGAACAGGAATTCGGGAATATCGCACGGGAGCATAACGGTAGGTTGAAAGCGCTGGCAAGGTGCTTCAGCCGGGCGACCGATATGGCCATCGACGAGGAGGATATTGTTCAGGAGGCGCTGCTCGCTTTCTGGAACCTCTCCGAGAAAGGCTACCCGGTGCGGAACACCGAAGCGCTTCTGGTCAAGATAACGAAGAATATCTGCGTCTCGCATTACCGGAAACGGCGCCTTGAGACTGAATCGATTGCGGGCGATGTCTTTCCGGGCGGAACATCCGCAGCCGTCGAAGTCGAGCGGGAGGATGCGTCCATACTTAGAAAAGAATTCTACGGCAGTTTGACCCCGTCTGAACGGGAATATATGCGGATGAAGGAGGCCGGGAACTGTACTTTGGACGAAATGTCCGCAAGCACCGGCAAGGACAAGTCCGTGATAAAGGCCTTGCTCTCAAAGGCTAGGCGCAAGATGAAGGAAATTTTAAAGGAGCGATGATTATGAAACAGGACAACAGGACATTGGCGGAACTCGAAAAGGCTTATCTTTCAGACGATTCCGCAGCCGAGTTCGACAGAATCGTGCGAAAGTCGGAATCCCGCAGGCGCAGACCGATAGTCTGGGGGACAATGCTTGCGGCAGCGGCCTCATTGGCATTGATCCTTACATTGAACTTACGCGACAACAAGTGCGGGTTCAACGGAATCGAGATCGCGGAAGGAATCCAGCAGATAATGAACCTCGACACTGACAACGTCAGGTCGGTCACCGCAACTCCCGAAGGTAATCGTGTCATTCTCACAGCATTGATGAAAGACGGAAGCGAGTGTTCTTACGTGATGCACAGGGAAGACGGCGCCAGTGCGGTCTCTATCACGGCGATGAAATAAGTTGCTCTGCCAATGGGCTATATTTCTTTTCTCATCAGTCATGTGCCACCGGCACACTCCTTCTTCCAAAAGAAATCTATCCTCATAAATCTGACACAAAATTTAGTTCAACTTATTTTTTAACGCTTACTAAAAATCAATAAATTATGTTAGGAATATTTTTGAGTGCGATATGCGCGTTGAATATCAATGCCTCCGCGATGACGGCAAGTGTGGACACGCTTGACAGGTATATTATCAACAATCAGGCAGTTGGCAGGTTTGACGGCAGCCAGCTTGTCGGCAAGACGATAAGTTATTACAAAATCGTTCTCACCAAAGGCAATTCTGAGAGCGAGATTGTAAGACTGCACGTGATCCGTACCGATGGCCGGAAAGCGAAAGTGATTGAGGTCAAGTCATCCGCCGACGGTGAAGAAGGGGGCGTTGGAAACGTTGAGACAGTCGTCACTATCGATGGTAAGACTTACACCAATGCGAATTCCACGATAATCTCGTCTAAGGCTGCGATTTATATCATCAACGGCAAGAAATGCGACAAGGAGGCCCTGACCAAAATCAAGCCAGAATCCATCGCCTCGATGACCGTCTATAAGCCCGGCTGCAAGGAAGCCGTGGAACTTTCCGGCAGGAAAGACATCGCGGTCATCAAGGTCGTGACGAAGTGACCATAAGGCATAGGCTGTTAGTGAGTTTGTATATTCATAAAGAAATGAAAAGGATTTGTATTTCGGTGCTTCTTTTGTTCGGCGCCGTTTGCTTGAATGCGCAGTCGTTGACTGATTGCGAGAATGTTGTCAAAGAGACGGTTAATGCCGTAAACAGTTATTCTTCGGAGGCACTTCGGCCATACTTGGCCTCGGATTTTGAGTGCTCCGGTCAGAAAGGCGATGTCGCCAGTCTTGTGCTGAATGCCATCTTCGGGAAGTTGGAACAGTCGAATGACAGCATCGCTGAATATATAAAGGTGTCCGAGCGTCATGGCGGCAATACGCTGACGCTGGTATATTCGTTCACATATTCAAAACTTGGTGAAAGGACCACGACCTTTGTATTCAACGACGAGAATAAGATCAAAAGTCTTGAGTTGCTGAAGGCGACGGTCAAGCAGGCTGACAAGGGGTTCAAGTTTGAGAAACCTCAGTCAAAGGTGATCACGGTTCCGATAACATTGACAAAGAACAATATGATTGTCACTCAGGCTGCAATCAATGGAGAGAAACATAATTTCATCATTGACAGCGGCTGCCCTATACTTTATCTGAACAGCAAGTATTTCAGAGGAAATGGTGACGAAGAGGGAGCGCGCATGAGTTCATCTGAGGACGTCAATGGAAAAATTAGCGGCGGTCAGGATGTCATTACTGCTGACTCCTTTGATTTCAACGGAATACGGGCAAACGGGATAAAGGTGATGGCATCTGACTTGTCTCATCTGGAGAAAGGAACTGATGTTTATGGACTGATCGGATATGATGTCTACAAGGACTATGATCTGATGTTCGACTACAAGAAAAAGACGCTGACTCTCATTGATCCGGATTATACGGAGACTTTCCTGAAGGAGCGCAAGTATGAATATGATGAAGTTCCTTTTGAGATGAGCAAGACTATGCGTCATATTCCTCTCATCAAGGCTCAGATAGATACGGTCAGCCTCACATTAGGAATTGACTGCGGAGCAGGAAATAATCTTCTTGACTCCAAGCGATGGGATGAGTTCGAGAGTATGTTGAGGAGAGTGAAGACGACAAAGCTGAAAGGCATCAGCAATGACGAGGGCTCAGAGGTCCACGTCGGAAAATTAAAGAGTCTCAAGATTGGTGGCAAAACCTTCCGGCACACTCAAACCGTGTTCAATAACATCAGCCACTTCAACAGGAACAAGGACGAAAGAATCGACGGCCTCATCGGTTACGAAATCCTGTCAAGACAGAAGACGATTCTGTCCTACAAGAACAAGAAGCTGATTTTCATAAAGTAACACAGGAGAGGCATTGCTGAAACTGACAAGCTGGGGATGAGTAAGGTATGCCAGTTTAATCATTGTACTCTTGAGGCGGCTTTTCTGTACCAACTATTGTCCCACCCTCCGTTGGTACCCCGGAAGGCCATCCCCTGTACCAAACGCCAGATATAGCTTGGTTGGTACACCAGAAAGGTGTCTCCTGTACCGATGGTGTGCCTTAGTCCATTCGGTACACAGAAAGGCCTTCAGCCGTACGTTTTTCTGTCCTGTTATATCAGTTGGCATCCCACTTTTCTGGGTGTGAGAAACTAAGCGCACCTAGAACGGCATCGTCTTGATAACTATTGAGTTACACTTCTGGGTGCGATCATATTAGCACACCTGAGAGACGCTGACCTTGTTGCAGGGCGTTCTATTGGTACCTCGGCATTCCAGGTGCGCGAAACCATTCGCACCTAGAATGCCATAGGCTTGATAGTTAGCGGGTTACCCTTCCAGGTGCGATTATATTCGCGCACCTGAGTGTTATGGGCATATTCTGGAATGGTATGCTGGGCATTCGGGTTGTTATTCCTTCCGCGTTTTTGGAAGACCGCGACGAAATTATCGAATGGATGAAGGCACAGGAATCTTGATTTTTTGCTATTTTTGCACCGCGGATTTGTAAGCGTCTGGAATAGCGTCTGAAGAATCCGGGCTTGGCAGAGCCCGTACTCCACAAGATGATATTCAATTAAAAGTCAAGATTTTATGCAGACGAGACAAATCTCTGGACGGTTGACGTTCACTATCCTCTCAATCAGTCTTTTGACGGTTATGGCCGGGGCGGCGATGGCACCGGCACTTTGGGCGGTGAAGGCGCATTTCACAGGCAAACCGGATCTCCTTATCCAATTCATTGTCAGCCTTCCGGCACTTTTCATCATTGTCACCAATCTTTGTTTCCCGCTCTTGTGCAGAGTCGCGAAAACAAAGAGCATCGCCGTGGCGGGCCTTGTCTTGTACATCGTCTCCGGCACTGGAGCGTTTTTTCTGGAAGACATCTCGGCGATACTCATCCTGCGAGCCTTGCTGGGTGTGTCGGTAGGCATGATAATGCCGTTGTCAACGGGACTGTTGTCCTACTATTTCCCGCCAGAAGACCAATCCCGCTTGATGGGACTGTGCGCCGCGATGAATCAGGCAGGCGGCGTGATCGCGACATTGATCGCTGGAGTGCTGGCGAAGGTGGGATGGAATTACGCCTTCCTGGTATATTCAATGGGGCTTTTTGTCCTGATTCTTGTTCTGTTGTTCCTGCCCAATGAAAGGCTGGACGCTCCTAAAGGTTCCGGAGGCTTCATCCACAATCTCAAGAGGTTCTATCCTTCCGTCCTCGGAATGCTGTTACTGATGATCTGCTTTTTCATATTCCCGACAAATTTTTCGGCTGTCTGTGTCAAGACGACAAATTTGGATCCGATAGCGGTGACGATCATCATGGTCGCACTTGATGTGGTCGCGGCGCTGGTGGGTCTGGTGTTCGGCGGGATGATGAGGTGGTTTCGGCTGTCAGTCAAGTACTTCGCCCCGATGTTCTTCTTGTTGGGCTACCTCTGCTTCGCGACATCCCCAAGTCTCCCTTCTCTGCTTGTCGGCTGCCTCTTCATCGGAATCGCCAACGGCATCGGAGTCCCTTATCTGAACACGATCGCCTCGATCAAGGCCGGTCAAGACGCCGCCACGACGGTGATGCCGCTCCTTTCCGCCGCACTCTATGCCGGCCAGTTCCTGTCCCCTCTGGTGGCAACCCCGCTTGCCGCCAAATTCTTCCCGGACAATCTTTCAGGAATATACTGGATCGCCTGTGCCTTCAGCGTTCTGTTCCTCCTCGAAGCCTTCGCCACCAGACGCTTCCAATCACTCCCTCCAAAAGAATAATCACTGAATATTCAGGATTGAGGTTTCGTCATAATGACGTCCACCTGCCACTGATTGTGGCGTGTTGTGTAACCAGTTGTTAATGAATATGTTCGTAAAAGCCTCCCTCCCATAATGACCGGCAGCTTTTTCTATATCCTTGAAAAAGAGTCTGTTGAGCCTCACGCTCCGCTGAACTTGCCTATGAGGCGTTATATTAGTTATAGGGGTTGGCATTCCGAACTTCCGGGTATGAAAAAATCAGTGCACCTAAAATAGCATTCGTTTTACAACTAACGAGTTAGCATTCTATGTGCGAGCATATTTGCACACCTAGAGTCGGCGGCCCCGGTACAACGCGTTCTGCCCCCTGCGACAGCTCCCTTCGTGAGCAAATGCGCCTTTCCTGCTCACGAGCCCCCTGCGACAGCTCCCCTCGTGAGCAAAAGCGCCTTTCCTGCTCACGAGCCCCCTGCGACAGCTCCCCTCGTGAGCAAAAACGCCTTCCCAGCTCACGAGCCCCCTGCGAAAGCCCCCCTCGTGAGCAAAAGCGCCTTTCCTGCTCACGAGCCCCCTGCGACAGCTCCCTTCGTGAGCAAAAACGCCTTTCCTGCTCACAAGCCCCCTGCGACAGCTCCCTTCGTGAGCAAATGCGCCTTCCCTGCTCACGAGCCCCCTGCGACAGCTCCCTTCGTGAGCAAAAGCGCCTTTCCTGCTCACAAGCCCCCTGCGACAGCCCCCTCGTGAGCAAAAGCTCCTTCCCTGCTCACAAGCCCCCTGCGACAGCCCCTTTTTCGCGGAAGGGGGAATTGAGCCGTTTTTTATGATAAAATCACTACATTTGCAGAACGAAGTAGAACGAATATATTAATAGGATATGAAAAAAAGTTTAGTGATTATGGCTTCAGCGCTTGCGATGGCGGCCTGCGGGCCAAAACAACAGGTGGCTACGGTTCCGGCCATTGACCTTGCGAACCTTGACACCACGGTCTCTCCGGCGGTTGACTTCTACCAGTACTCGACCGGCGGATGGCAGAAGAACAACCCTCTCAAGCCTGAATATGCCCGTTTCGGCTCATTCGACCAGTTGAGGGAGAACAACGTCAAGAGACTCAACGACTTGTTCGCCGAGATGGGAACGTTGAAAACGGAAAAAGGCACGGTCGAGCAGAAGATTTCCGACCTTTACAAGCAGGGACTCGACTCCACAAGGCTGAACGCCGAGGGCGCGGCCCCTTTGAAGAAATATGTCGATGAGATCTATGCGGCGGCTGACAAGGACGCTCTCGTGAAGATCATCGCCGGGCTTCATAATGTCTCCGAAAGCTCGTTCTTCGGGGCTTACGTGATGTCAGACCTCGCCGACAGCGACAACCAGATACTCTATCTCGGACAGGGCGGACTCGGAATCGGCGACCGTGACTATTATGTTGAGGCTGAGAACGCCGCCATCAAGGAAGGTTACCGTAACTTCCTGGCTAAAGTGTTCTCACTGACCGGAGTGGCCGAGCCGGAGAAAGCTGCCGCCAATGCTCTCGCGGTCGAGGATGTCCTCGCCACCAACTCCTGGACCAGCGTTCAGGAAAGGAATATCCAGGCTCAGTACAACCCTTGCAGCACCGAGGAACTCATCAAGAATTACCCTGGTTTCGACTGGAAACTCTACTTCGAGACCAGAGGAATCGCCGACCAGCAGAAACTGATCGTCAGCGAACCTTCGTTCTTCAAGGCTTTCTGCGAATATTTCGGCGGAGCTGACCTCGCTGTCCTCAAGGACTATGTGGCCGGCCAGCTCATCCAGGGCGCGACCGGATCTCTCAGCGATGACTTCTACACCGCGTCATTCGATTTCTTCAGCACCCAGATGTCCGGCATCAAGGAGCAGAAACCTCGCTGGAAGAGGGCCATGCAGGCTCCTAACGGCATCCTCGGCGAGGCTGTCGGCAAGATGTATGTCGCGAAGTACTTCCCTGAGTCCTCCAAGACCAAGATGCTGGATCTCGTTGATAACCTCAAGAAGGCCTTCAGCCAGCACATCGACGAGCTCGACTGGATGAGCGATTCCACAAAGACCAAGGCCCACGAGAAACTGGACAACTTCACAGTTAAGGTCGGCTATCCTGACAAATGGAAGGATTACTCGACCCTTGACATCGACCCGGAGAAGAGCTACTACGAGAACCTCCGCGCCGCCGGTGCCTGGTACACAGCCGACAATATGTCCAAACTCGGCAAGCCGACCGACAAGACCGAATGGGGAATGTCTCCTCAGACAGTCAACGCCTACTATAACCCTACGACGAACGAGATCTGCTTCCCTGCTGCCATCCTTCAGCCGCCGTTCTTCAACGCCGACGCGGACGACGCCGTCAACTACGGCGGAATCGGAGTCGTGATCGGCCACGAGATGTCCCACGGATTCGACGACCAGGGACGACTCTTCGACAAGGACGGGAATATGGCCGACTGGTGGACGGCGGAGGATGCCGAGAAGTTCAACGCCAAGGCCAAGGTGCTTGTGGCCCAGTTCGACGAGGTAGAGATCGTCCCTGGAGTCCATGCCAACGGCAAACTCTCCCTCGGTGAGAACATCGGAGACCACGGCGGACTCAGCATCGCCTACACAGCCATGAGGAACGCCATCGCCGGAAAGAACATCGGCCTGATCGACGGCTTCACCCCGGATCAGAGGTTCTACCTTTCCTACGGTGCGATCTGGGCGCAGAACGCTACCGACGAGGAGAAGGTGCGCCTTACGAAACTCGATGTCCATTCTCTTGCCGTGAACAGAGTCAACGTGTCTCTGAGGAACTTCCAGACATTCTTCGACGCTTTCGGCATCAAGGAAGGCGATCCGATGTGGCGTCCGGAAAGCGAAAGGGTTCACATCTGGTAAAAGTTTCAATCGGGATAGGTCTGGAATATTCATCAGCGATTATCCGGAAGTTGTGAAGCGGCTTCAGTGGCCTGTCCCGGCACAAGCATATTCATAAAGGAATAATTATTTGGACGCGTCAAGGTTCATAGCCGGACGCCTCCGTTTCGGAGGAAGGATAGCGATGGTCTCCATCGCTGTCTCTTTCCTCATTATGATTGTTTCCGTCTCCGTCTCGTCCGGCTTCAGGAACGAGATCCGGGACGGTATTTCCGATCTTACGGGCGATGTGCAGCTGATGCCGGTGGATATGAACTACATCAGCGAGGCATCCCCGATTTCGATCAAACAAAGTTTTATACCTGACATAGAGGCGATTCCGGAAGTAAAGGATATCACTCCGGCTGTCTATCGCGCTGGAATCGTCAAGAAAGGTGAAAGCATCCACGGCGTTCTGTTCAAAGGAACTCCGCGTGAGAAATCTGAATCCGACACAGTGAGACTCGGTGTCTCGATTCCGATCAGGTTGTCTGATATGCTTGGCTTGAAGGTTGGCGACAAACTTCTGACTTACTTTGTCGGAGAAAAGGTCAAGGTACGAAACTTTAACATTATCGATGTCTATGAAGGAGTTATGGACGGCACCGATAATATTGTCGTTCTTGCTGACATCGCTGATCTCCAGAGACTTGACGGATGGTCTTCCGATGAGGCTTCCGTGTTGGAGCTGACGTTGGAGCCTGATGCCAAGACCGATGCCGGAATGCGTGCCGTCACTGACAAGGTGGGACATATCGCATTGGAGAAGACCGGGGAGGATGATGACACACTGATCGCTACTTCCGTGATCAGCCGCTATCCCCAGATTTTCGACTGGCTGAACCTTATAGATTTCAACGTGCTGTTCATCCTTGTCCTGATGACCATAGTCGCCGGATTCAACATGATTTCAGGCCTGTTGATAATGCTGTTCAGGAACATATCCACAATCGGAACACTCAAGTCTTTGGGAATGACCGATAAAGCCATTGCGAAGGTATTCCTGAGGGTCGCTTCCGTGATTGTCTTCCGCGGAATGTTGGTCGGCAACGGTGTGGCTTTGCTTCTGTGCGGGATCCAGAAATGGACTCACCTCATCAAACTGAATCCGGAGAACTATTTCGTGCCGTTCGTACCGGTACACCTCAATTTACCTGCGGTGCTTACCGCTGACGCCCTTTCCTGGCTCGTCATCATGATTCTCCTCCTGATCCCTTGCCTGTTCATCTCCAAAGTTGACCCGGCCCAGACTGTCAGGGCTCAGTAGGATCCGCTCCACATCATCAATATCCTCTGTTTCCTCAATAATAACCAGAGCCGTGTCTGTCGGCTGGACCTTGTAACGAGGTTCCGCACCATTGAATATGTCGTATCGGTTGAGTACGGCTTTCACGTAGGCGACGGTCTCCCTGCCTTTGAACTTTCCGTGCCGTACATCCTCCACGAACAGTATTGAGTCCAGGCTCATCTGGGGCAGGACAGTGCACAGGCTTTCCCATGTGCCGGTGTCTATTCCTTGTGAACGGGCAAGCTTGATGCAGTCGTAAATGCGTCCCTCCCCGGCGTTGTAGGCGGCCAGAGTGAATTTCACAAGTTCATCATTATCGGTTGCGGTGTCCTTGAACTTGCCTTGAAGTCTGGCTATGTAGGCCGCTCCGGCCTCTATGTTCTCCTTGGGGTCGAGAAGATTCTCGATTTCGTAACGATTGGCTGTGCGTGGCATCATCTGCATAAGCCCGACAGCTCCCCGGTGTGATCTCGCCTGGATCCTGAACCGTGACTCGCTCCAGATCAGAGCAGCGAACATCTTCCAGTTCCAACCGATTTTCTTTGCGTTCTCCTTGATCAGGTCATCGTAGGGACTGATGATGGCATGGTCTTTCCTCACTCCTTTACGGTAAGGGTTGTAGCCGTGAAAAAAACGGGTCAGCATGCAGGCATATTCATTAGTTCCTTTGAAATTGTTCAGCCAGCGGATGATCTCTTCCTGCCTCCTCTTGTCTGACTTTATGACCCATGAGATAGGGACATCACCGAGAGGAAATGACATAAACTCATCTGATTCGGGAACTTCCACAGTAGGTACCGCCAGAATCCCAAGGCTGTCAAGCCGGAGTGAGTCCAAATAAACGCCATCCTCCTCTGCCATAAAGATTTCTGTTGAGTCCTTCAGACTTGCCGCCAGTCGTTCCATCATTTCATAGCAGTAACCTGTCTGGTACCCGTCAGACAACTTGTCTTTCAACTTTATCGCGCATCGTATCGGGCCTTCACCGAAAATGTCTTTTGATTCGTTTGATTTTCTGTTGATCTCGCTGATAGGGATGATGAGAAGTACCAACAATGTTGGTATCAAGTACTTGAGGAATTTCTTTGTCACCCTTTTCAGCCCCATGATCAGAAATTGTTACCGCCGAAGCCACCGCTTCCGCCACTTCCGCCGCCACCGAAGCCGCTGAATCCACCTCCAAATCCGCCTCCGCTGGAACTTCCGCCACCGCCGGACAGGCCTGAGCCAGCGCTCACCGTCTTGTTGGAGGATGACTGAAGGTAGAACGGCCAGTAAACCCCGATCTTGAACGCTGTCTGCGTCCGGATGTAGTGATGGGCGCTGAAATAGTCCGCCTTGTCCATAGGCCAACCATTGCCGATGTTCTCAAGTTTCACGAATATGCAGGCTCTTTTCCACTGCACGTTGATAAAGGCGTCTATGACGGGACCGTTGTTGTACTTTTCTTCCTTCTGGTTGTAGAACGCTCCGACGGCCGGATTCCAGGCCGGAGAATAGAACTTCGTGTTATACCAGCCTTCGGCCCCGAGCTGCATCTGCATGATGTTTTTCTTGATGTTCAGCTGGAGATACAGTCTTGAGTTGACGGCCAGTGTCGGCAAAGGGAGCACTTCATCGTCGGAGGAGATCTGGAACAGAAGCCGGTTGTCAAGATGAACCGGGCCCAACGCGAAATTCTTGTCAAGGGAGGCGCTCAGCACGCTCATCGGAGAGTTGTTCTGACGCACCACTCCGGTCGAATCGTAATAGACATTGCCGGAAAGCAAGGCATAGCCGACCCGCGCTCCGATTCTCCATCTTGGAATATTCAGGCTTCCCTGGATCTTTGTCGTGGAGATCTTGCCGAAGTCATTGTCCCATTTGTAATGGTTTGAATAATAGTGCTGGTAGTAATATTCAGGCTCTTCCAATGATGTCTCGAAGTGCACATTCAGGGAAACCGGACTCTTCCTCGCCCTCCTGAACGGGTACAGGTCAAGTCTTGCGTTCGCCTTTACCGACAGGTCGTTCATCTGCGAGCCAAGAAAAACATAGTCTCCTGTCGCGTCCCAATGGATGTAGTCTCTCAACTGACCTTCCACACCCGCATAGACGAACGCTGAGTTCCACACAGTGTTAGTGTTCGCTTTCAGGAAGGTTGGGTCAAATGTGTAGAAACTCAGGATCCTGTTGCCTATTCCCCCGTTCAATTTGGAGACTATGGCGTCGTCAGACCATGGCTGTAGCCTGAGGAACACCCTGTTTTCCAGTTTCATGACTCTGACAGAGTCGAATGACGTGGTCGGATTGTAGTTGAACACATCGTTGTAGAACGCTTTCCCGGCCGCGTCGGTGATCTGGTCCGCATAAGTTTTTCGGAACACGGAATATTCGCTGCTGTGTCCTATGAACGCGGTTGTGATGTTGTTGTCCCCGAGGGTGTCGGCGGCTTCTCTCGCGGCTCTTCTCCGTGCGAGGAACACGTCAAGCGAATCTATCCTTGCGGTGTCCCCTGAGGCCAGCAGGCTATCCTTGAACGCCTTGTCGATCTTGCGGTCCTTGATGTTCCTGATGAATGTGAACGGAATCCTGTACTGCTGGTCAAGGAAGAAAGTGTTTCTGATGAGATCGGTCGAGGCGTTGTTCAGGTTTATAGGATATTCCCTGGCATCGAGAGTCGTGTCCCTTACCATAGAATTGTCGCTGGTTCCGCCGTTCTCTTTCCTTATCACCTTGTTGTGGATGTAGCCGGTGTGCATCATGTAGCGCTTGCCCAGGTAGTTGACCGAGGTCACGAACGTCTTGTTGGTGGTCTTCTCGCCCTGCATGATGCCGTTGCCGCCGAATCGGTCATATTCAAGGGTGAAATTCAGTTCCGGGAATATGTTCTGTGTCGTCAGGATGTGCAGGTTGTCGGACTCTTTCTGGGCGTTCGCGAAGATGGTCCCGAAATATGCCAGTTCTGTGTAAGGTGTCTTGGTGTTGTACATCGGGAGTGTCTTCGTGGAATAAGTCCATGACTCGTAAGGATTGTAGAACGACACCCCGTTCTCGCTTGTCCGGTTGAACCAGTTGTAGTACTGCAATGCCGAACCGGCGACACCCAGCCATGTGGCATTCACGTCTTTGCGGTAGAACGGGTAGTCGTGCAGCCAATGATTGTAACTGGTGTCCGGCTGCTTGACATCCATCTTGTGGAACTCCCGCTCATGTGTCCATTGGATGATCCGTTTGTACTGAAGGGAGTCCGGAAATGCGAAAGTCTCAAGAATCCTCGGGGTGGCCTCCTTGACGCTGTCCCTGTGCGCCTTGAGGCTGTCCTTCACGTTGAGCACACTGTCCGCTATGTGTTTCTTGATCTTTTCCTTCACCTCGAAATCGTACTTTTTCCTTTCCGTCTTGGAGAGAGCGGCGTACCAAGCGTCGAACTCGGCCTTTTTCCGGATCGCGGAGTCAAGGTAATAGAGTGAATCGATCCTCGGCCAGTCGAGGGTGTCTCCGGCGGTCTTCAAGGAATCCACAACAATCTTGTGGGTCAGGGAGTCCAGAAGAGCCACATAATATTTGTAGCGGAACGGATCGGTTTCTTTCAGTGAGTCAGGCGGGAATATGGTGTCCCTCGCCGTCAGCTGGGGTGTCGTGTCGATCGGTGCGAGGACGAACTGGGTCGTGTCCTCCTTGCCGGCCGCGTTGCCGATGAACTGATTCCTATAGTGGATCGTGTCCGGTTGCAGCGGTCTTTCAGCCATGATGAAACCATAGCCTGGATCACCGGCAAGCGGACGGTTTCCCATGCCGATGGCCTGAAGCGCGATCACGCACACCACAACCACCGGAAACCATATTCTTTTCAAAGTCTCTTTCACTTTCATATTCCCTTAATGGGTACAATCTCACAAAGATACTGTTTTTCCGTTTTTTACACAAATCGCACCATAGGGGCTGAATGTCATAAAATATTCCTATCTTTATTGTTGTTTTGAAAAGGGAATCTTGCTTATGAAGAAGACAAAATGGATATACGACACGGACCCGTATCTGAAGCCGTTTCAGGCGGCGATAGAGGCTCGGCACAAGAGGATTCTGGAGGCCGCGGAGAAGATCACGGGCTCGGGACCCGAGGATCTTGCCACCTGCGTCAACAACCATCTTTACTACGGGCTGCACAAATGTGCTGACGGCTCGTGGGTAATCCGGGAGTGGGCACCGAACGCCAGCAGGATCTACCTGATCGGGGAGTTCAACAACTGGAGGCGCACGTCCGCCTACGAGTTCAGGCCGGCGGGAAACGGCAACTGGGAACTTAGGCTTGACTTTATGTTCTTGAACCACGGTGAGTTGTATAAATTGTTCATCGAGTGGCCCGGTGGCGGGGGCGAGAGGATTCCGGCATACTGCACGAGGCTAGTTCAGGATGACGAGACGAAAGTGTTCTGCGCCCAGGTCTGGGATCCCACACAGGCATATTCGTGGAAGAACGACAGGGTGCTGCGCAGGCCGCATCCCCTCATCTACGAGTGCCACGTCGGGATGAGTTCGGAGGAACGCAAGGTCTCCACTTTCAGCGAGTTCCGTGAGAATGTGCTGCCGAGGGTGAAGAGATTGGGCTACGACACGATCCAGATAATGGCGCTCCAGGAGCATCCGTACTACGGCTCGTTCGGCTACCAGGTGTCGAACTTTTTCGCTCTGAGTTCCCGTTTCGGCACTCCGGAGGAGTTCAAGGAACTGGTTGACGCCGCTCACGGGATGGGTATCGCGGTCGTGATGGACATCGTCCACTCGCATAGTTGCAGCAATGAGAATGAGGGACTTAGCCTGTTCGACGGCCGTGAGGACCTGTATTTCTACAAAGGCCCGCAGGGGCATCATCCGGCCTGGGGCTCCCGCTGCTTCGACTACGGCAAGGACGAGGTCGTGCGCTTCCTTCTGAGCAACTGCAAGTACTGGCTTGAGGAATATCACCTTGACGGTTTCCGTTTCGACGGTGTGACGAGTATGATCTACTGGGATCACGGGCTGGGAAAGGACTTCAACGGCTACGAACCGTACTTCGACGCCGGAGTGGACGAGAACGCCGTGACCTACCTTGGACTGGCTAATCTGCTGATCCGTCAGATCAAGCCGGAAGCCGTCACGATCGCCGAGGATGTGAGCGGAATGGCCGGTCTGGCGGCTCCGTTCGAGGCTGGTGGAGTGGGTTTCGGGTTCAGGATGGCGATGGGTGTGGCCGACCACTGGATCAAATGGATAAAGGAAAAGAAGGATGAGGAATGGAGTCCGGGAGAGATCTGGTACGAGTTGACCAACAAGCGGGCGGACGAGAAGACCATCAGCTACGCGGAGTGCCACGACCAAGCGCTTGTCGGAGACAAAACCTTGATATTCAGACTGCTCGACAAAGAGATGTATTTCTCTATGAATATGGACTCGAAGAATCCGGTCGTGGACCGTGGCATCGCCCTGCACAAGCTGATCCGTCTGGCCACCATCGGCACGGCCGGGGACGGTTACCTCAATTTTATGGGCAACGAGTTCGGGCATCCGGAGTGGATAGATTTTCCTCGCGAAGGGAACAACTGGAGCTACGAGCACGCCCGTCGTATGTGGTCATTGGCAGACAACGGACTGCTCAGATACCACTGCCTCCAGAACTTTGACAAGGCGATGGTCCATCTTGTAAAACGATACGGCGCGCTTGCGGCTAGGCCTGAGCTTCTAAGAGCTGACGAGGAAAAGAAAATCTTGATATTCAGGCGGAAAAACCTTATCTTTGCACTGAATTTCAATCCAGTGGAGTCGTTCGCCGACTATGCTTTTCCGGCCCCGTCCGGAGACTATGTCAAGGTACTCGACTCCGATGCCAAGGAGTTCGATGGGTTCGCAAGGCTCGAAAAAGACGGGGAACATCTGACGGTCAATGGCTGTCTGAGCCTCTACCTTCCGAGTCGCTGTGCCCTTATGCTGATTGAGAAGACAGAAGAAAAATAATTTTAACCGATATGGCTTTTTTGAAGTTCAACAAGTCAGAGTTGGTCAACCTTTCATATTCATTGAAGAGGGAGATCATCTGCGCCAACAAGACCGGAGCGTATTGCAACACTTCCATAGTGACTTGCAACACAAGGCGTTATCACGGTCTGCTTGCTGTGCCTGTGGATGCTTTCGGAGGCAAGAAGCACCTGCTCTTGTCCTCTTTGGACGAGAGCCTCATCCTGAACGGAAAGCAGTTCAATCTCGGCATCCATTGCTATGGCAGCGTGTATGAGCCGCGCGGCCATAAGTACATCATTGATTTCGAGGCTGATCCGGTGCCTAAGATCACCTACAGGGTCGGCGAGATCACGTTCACGAAAAGCATCCTTCTCGTACCGGATTCGGATCAGGTGATGATCCGTTTCGAACTGGTGAAGTCGCCGGCCAAGGTCAGACTGCTCCTCACGCCGTTCCTTGCCTTCCGCGACATCCATGCCCTGACGGACGAGAACCCGAACGCGCGCACCGACGGCTGGGAGATCCCTAACGGAATGTCCTTCAACCTCTACGACGGATTCCCGGATCTGAATATGCAGTTCAACACAAAGGATGTGTCCTTCGTGACCGCTCCTTGCTGGTACAAAGGCATCACTTATTCCGATGAATATCGCCGCGGGTTCGCATGCAAGGAGGATCTTTACGTTCCGGGACGTTTCGAGACCGAGATGAAGCCTGGGGACGCGATCGTGTTCTCCGCGTCTGTGGCTCTGGCCAATCCTTCGGGACTGAAGAGAAAGTTTGACTCGTTCGTGGCCAAGGCCGCGAAGATCACCACGTACCACGAGCAGCTTGTGCACTGCGCCGATCTGCTGAAGCAGGACCGTGGAGGACATAAGATGATAACCGCCGGATTCTCCTGGCTTTACACCGGTCTGCTGAGGGAGACTCTGGAGGCCCTTCCTGGGCTGACCCTCTACGCCAACGGCGACAAGGCCGAGTTCGAGGAGATTCTCGACAACCTCATCGCTGACAATCAGGAGCGTCTTTTCCACAGGACGACCCAGGTGGAGGCTCCGCTGAGGCTGGCCGACACCCTTGGACGTTACATCGGGTTCGGCGCTGATCCAAAGGCTGTCTGGAAGAAATACGGCCCGACCGTCAAAGGCATTATTGAAAGTTATCTGCCGGGACGCAGGGTCGAGGTCGCCATGCAGCCGAACGGCCTTCTCTGGGCGCAGCTCGACCATTGGGCCCTCTCGTGGATGAACACCTACGTTGACGGCAATCCTGTGACCGAAAGGGCCGGCTATCAGGTCGAGACGAACGCCATGTGGTTCCAGTCCGTTCTGTTCGCCGTGACCATGGAGCGGAAATATTCACCGTCAGACAGTGCCTTCCTGAAGGAATGGTCGCACATCCTGGACCTGATCCGCGAGAATTTCCAGAACACCTTCTGGAACGCCCGTGCCGGCTATCTCGCCGACTATGTGGACAACGCCGGACAGCATCTTGAGGTTCGCCCGAATATGCTCTATGCCCTTGTGGGTGAGGATATTCCTGTGGAGCCAGAGATCGCGCGGAGGGTGCTGCAGGTCATTGACAACGAACTTGTGACCAGAAGGGGAATCCGCACGCTTTCCCCTCGTCATTCCGAATATAAGGGAGTCTATGAGGGGTCGCAGACAGACAGGGATCTGGCCTACTACAACGGTTGCTGCCTTACATCCCTCCTTGGGCCGTACTGCGAGGTCTGCTTCAAGATGAAGGGAGCCGCCTTCCTGAACAAGGCACAGTGGCTTGTCAACGGCTTTTACGAGGATCTGAACAAGCACGGGGTCGGAGCGTTCTCCGAACTCTACGACGGAGACCCGCCTCACGAGCCTCACGGAGCGATCTCGTCGGCCCTGAGCACGGCTGCCCTGCTGGAGGTTGAGTACCTTAAGAACAAATACAAGGAGGAGTAGGAATATGAGAGTTTTGATGTTTGGATGGGAGTTCCCTCCCCACATCGCCGGCGGACTCGGAACAGCCTGCTACGGAATTGTCAAAGGCTTGGCCTACAACGGTGTGCAGACATTGTTTGTGATGCCGTCCGCCTCCGGTGACGAGGATCAAAGCGCGGCGAAGATCATCAACGCCAGCGATGTCCCGGTCGAGTCGTTCGACTCTACGGTGGACGAGTTTCTGGACAAGGTGAAGTTCGTGCGCATCGGCTCGAATATGATCCCGTACGTGGATCCGGAGGAGTTCCACGAGATGGTCGAGTCCGAGCGCAGGCTCCAGAGCGAGAACCTGACCAAGTGCATCGGCACAAAGTTCCGTTTTTCAGGACGTTACGGCTCCAATCTTATGGAGGAGGTCGCCCACTATGCGATGGTCGGCGGCACGATCGCTATGGAGCACAAGGATGAGTTCGACATCATCCACGCCCACGACTGGCTGACCTATCTGGCCGGAATCGCGGCCAAGGAACTGACCGGCAAGCCATTGGTTGTCCACGTGCACGCCACGTCGTTCGACCGTGGAACCGAGGATCAGATCGACAGCCGTGTCTATGACATCGAGAAGAGGGGAATGATGGCCGCCGACAAGGTGATCGCCGTCAGTGACCTCACCAGAAATATTGTCATAAACAAGTACGGAATTGACCCTGAGAAGGTTGTGACCGTTCACAACGCCGTGGACTTCAGCGGCCGCGAGAACGTGAAGGTCGAGAGGGGAGTGCGCGACAAGGTCGTCACCTTCCTCGGACGAATCACTTTCCAGAAGGGACCTGAATATTTCATCGAGGCCGCCGCGAAAGTCCTCAAGAGGACAAAGGGCGTGCGCTTCGTGATGGCTGGAAGCGGGGACATGATGAACCGCTGCATCCGCCACGTCGCCAAGTTGGGAATATCCGACCGTTTCCATTTCACCGGATTCCTGCGCGGGGCGGAGGTCCAGAAGATGTTCGCTATGTCGGATGTTTACATAATGCCTTCTGTCTCAGAGCCTTTTGGGATATCTCCGCTTGAGGCTATGCGTTCCAACGTGCCGGCGATCATCTCCAACCAGTCCGGGGCCGCCGAGGTCCTGAAATATGCCTTCAAGGTGGATTTCTGGGATGTGGACGCTATGGCTGACGACATCTATGCGTTGCTGAAATATCCTGCCCTTGCCGATTTCGCGGCCAGGGAGGGCTACGAGGAGGTCAACCGCCTTAAATGGAACATCGCGACAGCGAAACTTAAGAAAATTTACGAATCAGTTGTTAATAATAAATAAGGGAATATTATGAAAAAGAACATCTGTCTGTATTTTCAGGTTCATCAGCCTACGAGGCTGAGGCAGTACCGATTCTTCGACATCGGCAAGGATTCCCACTACTATGACGATTTCGCTGGCAGGACCATCCTCCGCAGGATAGCCCAGCGATGCTATATTCCTATGAACAACCTTCTGCTGAATCTTATCAAACAGCACGGAGGCGACTTCAAGGTGGCATTCTCGATCACCGGCTCCGCTCTGGAGCAGTTCGAGAGATACGCCCCGGAGGTGCTGGACAGTTTCCGTGAACTGGCCCGGACAGGCTGCGTGGAGTTCCTCGGGGAGACATATTACCACTCCCTCGCCTCGCTTGCCAATTTCGGTGAGTTCAAGCATCAGGTTGAGAAGCATTCCGCAGCGATCGAGAAGTATTTCGGTGTGAAGCCGACGGCCTTCAGGAACACCGAGCTGATATATTCAGACTCAATCGGTAAGGATGTATATGATCTCGGTTTCAAGGTGATGCTCGCTGAGGGCGCCCGTCATATTCTTGGATGGAAGAGTCCGGACTACATCTACACCGACAGTCAGCAGAAGCATTTGAAACTGCTGCTGCGCAACTATTCGCTGAGCGACGACATCGCGTTCCGCTTCTCCGACAGAGGGTGGAAGGATTGGCCGCTTACCGGCGAGAAGTACCTTTCCTGGCTCAAGGCCGCCGACGGGGACATCGTGAACCTGTTTATGGACTACGAGACCTTCGGAGAGCATCAGAAGGAGGCTTCGGGAATATTCGATTTTATGAGGTATTTTCCTGAGATCGTGCTGAATGACGGCTCGTTCGAGTTTGTCACTCCGACACAGGCCGCGAGGAAGCTCAGGCCGATCGCCGACATTGACGTGCAGGATCCTATCTCCTGGGCTGACGAGGAGAGGGATGTCAGCGCCTGGCTGGGCAACGAGCTCCAGCAGGACGCTTACAACAAGCTCTACGGGCTGGCCGAGAAGCTTGCCATCCTGAACGATCCGGTCCTTTGGGAGGATTTCGGACATCTGCAGGAGAGTGACCATTTCTATTATATGAGCACCAAGTTTTTCTCCGACGGGGAGGTTCACAGCTACTTCAATCCGTACAACACCCCATACGAGGCGTTCATCAACTATATGAACGTGCTGAGTGACTTCATCATCAGGATTGACGACGCTATGACCACTTCGGGGAAGAAGGTGGAAGACGGCTCTTCGACAAGCTCGGCGACCGACGTGAAGAAGGACGCTGGTAAAAAGAAGAAGTCAAGGAAAGTCGCTTCGACAGGCTCAGCGACCTCGAAGAAGGCCGCCGAAGCGAAGAAGTCAACGAAAACAAAGACAACCAAACAAGTAAAAAACAAATAAATGACAAACGAACTGACAAATCCAGACTATTTATTTGAGGTCAGTTGGGAAGTGTGCAACAAGGTGGGAGGCATCTACACGGTGATCGCCACCAAGTCGCTTTACCTGAAGCAGCAGCTTCATAAGCATCACATCCTGATCGGCCCTGATGTCTGGATGGACACTGAAAGCAATCCCGATTTCATCGAGGATACGCATCTTTACAGTCTATGGAAAGCTCACGCCGCCTCGGAGGGAATCCGCGTGCGGATCGGCAAATGGAACGTGCCTGGGAATCCAATCGCGATTCTGGTGGATTTCAAGCAATTCCTTACCAGTCAGAATGATATTCTGTCAAAGTACTGGGAGCGTTTCCAGGTCGATTCCATCACCGGAAACTGGGACTATAAGGAAAACTTCCTGTTCGGCTACGCCGCCGGTAAGGTCATTGAGAGTTTCAGGAACTTCAACCTGAGTGCCTCCGACAAGATCGTGGCGCAGTTCCACGAGTGGCAGACCGGAGCCGGACTGCTTTACCTCAAGTACAAGCAGCTCCCGATCGCGACCGTGTTCACGACCCACGCCACTGTTGTGGGACGCTGCATCGCTGGCAACAACCTGCCTCTGTACGATTCGATGAATCTTTACGACGGAGACCAGAAGGCCCGCCAGTTCAACGTGATCGCCCGTCACTCCCTTGAGAAGAAATCGGCGCAGAACGCCGACATATTCACAACTGTTAGTGAGATCACCGCGAAGGAGTGCGAGCAGTTCCTTCAGCGCAAGGTGGACGTAGTGACCCCGAACGGCTTCGAGAACAGCTTCACTCCGGCGACGGATGAGGAATATGACGAAAAGCGCCGCGCGGCCCGTGCCAGACTGATAGAGGTCGCCACGGCGATGTCCGGCGAGGAAGTGTCCAAGGACGCTATCCTCATCGGCATCGGCGGGCGTTATGAATATCGCAACAAGGGCATCGACGTGTTCATCGACGCCCTCAAGAAACTTCAGGACACCGACCCGCAAGGCCGTGACATCCAGGCGTTCATAATGATCCCTTCCGGCCACAACGGAGCCGACAAGGATCTGGTTGCCAAACTTTCCGGTACCGGATCTTCGGAGTACACGACTCAGGTCTCCCACTACCTGATGGACAATGAATATGATGTCATCTCCCGCCGTTTCAAGGAGTTGGGCTTCACCAACGCCAAGGGCAGCCGTGTGAAGGTCTATTTCATTCCGTCCTATCTGAACGGAACGGACGGGGTGTTCAATATGAAGTACTACGATTTGCTCGTGGGACTTGACCTGACCCTGTTCCCGTCCTACTACGAACCTTGGGGATATACCCCTCTGGAGAGCCTTGCGTTCAGCATTCCTTCCCTGACCACCAGCCTGGCCGGATTCGGTCTCTGGGTAAGGTCGCACTACGGTAAGGAGCATCCAGGCATCACGGTCCTGGACAGAAATGATTCCAACTATTTCGAGGTTGTGGACGGAGTTGTGGAGAGAATCAAGGAGATCGCCGCTTTGGATGGAGAGGGCCGCAAGGCTTATATGGCTTCGGCCAAGGATGTCTCCACGATAGCCCTGTGGGAAAACCAGATTCAGTATTACAAGGAAGCATATTCAAAGGCCATAGAGAAGGTTATTGAGGCCAAAGGTGCTTTCCCGGATGAACTTAATGAAGACAAATCAATGGCATACAAGAAGATAGTTATAAATGACCCTACTTGGAAGAGCGTGATGGTGACCCGTCATCTTCCAGACGCTCTTTCAGGACTTGAGACACTTTCCAAGAATCTTTGGTGGTGCTGGAACGAGTCCGCCAAATCCCTGTTCAAGTCTATTGATCCGGTGATCTGGCACAACACCTGCCACAACCCGATGGCTCTGCTTGACGCTGTGAGCCTCAAGAGGTTCAAGGCTTTGGCGAAGGATGAGGCCTTCCTCGGCGAACTCAAGTCCGTGATGGACGAGTTCAACGCCTATATGGCACTCAAGGCCGAGCGCACCAACCCTTCGATCGCATATTTCTGTATGGAATATGGTCTTGACACATCGCTGAAGATATACTCCGGAGGTCTTGGACTTCTGGCCGGTGACTACCTCAAGGAGACCAGCGATATGAACGTCAACCTTGTGGCTGTCGGACTTCTGTACCGTTACGGCTACTTCACCCAGATCATCACCGGTCAGGGCGAGCAGGTCGCTCGTTACGACGCGCAGGACTTCACAAAGATCCCTGCAGAGCCGGTCATGGACGCGGAGGGTAACTGGATGACCACAAACGTGGCCTTCCCGGGTCGCACGATCACAGCCCGTCTCTGGAAGGTGGCCGTGGGTCGTACCGACCTCTATCTGCTTGACACTGACTATGAGGCAAACTCTCCTGAGGATCGTCAGGTGACCTATCACCTCTATGGCGGCGACTGGGAGAACCGTCTTAAGCAGGAACTTCTGCTCGGAGTCGGCGGCATCAGGGCCCTCAGAAATCTCGGCATCAATCCGCAGATCTACCATTGCAATGAGGGACACGCCGCGTTCACCGGGCTTGAGAGGCTCCGTGAATATATTCAGAATGACAACCTCGACTTCGGCGAGGCTGTCGAGGTCGTAAGGGCCTCATCGCTCTTCACCACGCACACTCCTGTGCCGGCCGGACACGACGCTTTCGACGAGGGACTGCTCAGAAAGTACATCGGCCATTATCCTCAGCGACTGAAGGTTGACTGGGAGACGATGATGGCTCTCGGCAAGGTGAACGGCAACGATGTGAACGAGAAGTTCTCGATGAGCTTCCTTGCGGCGAACCTTTCGCAGAATGTGAACGGTGTGTCAATGCTGCACGGGGATGTCAGCAAGGAGATATTCAGCAGCATCTATCCTGGCTATCAGCCTGAGGAACTGTTCATCAGCTACGTGACCAACGGTGTCCACTACCCGACTTGGGCCGCGGCCGAGTGGAAGAAGATCCACGCCCGTGTGTTCGGTCCTGAGTTCGCCACGCACCACTACGACAAGTCTTGCTTCGAGGGCATCTACAAAGTGCCTGATTCTGAGATCTGGGAGACAAGAAAGACCCTCAAGAAGAGGCTGATAGACATCGTGAAAGAGCGTATTTCCGACCCGACACAGTGCAACCACTACTCTCCAAGCCAGATTGTGGCGATCAAGGAAAACCTTCGTGACGATGTTCTGACAATCGGATTCGCCCGCCGTTTCGCGACCTACAAGAGAGGAACCCTTCTGTTCTCTGACCTTGACAGGCTTGACGCCATTGTCAACGATCCGGTGCATCCGGTCCAGTTCCTGTTCGCCGGCAAGGCTCACCCTGCCGACAAGGCCGGCCAGGATCTCATCAAGAGGATCATCGAGATTTCAAAGCTGGACCGCTTCATCGGCAAGATCGTCTTCATCCCAGGCTACGACATTTCCATCGCCAAAAGACTTGTGCAGGGTGTCGATGTGTGGATGAACAACCCTACAAGACCTCTGGAGGCTTCCGGAACATCCGGAGAAAAGGCCTCTATGAACGGTGTGATGCACTTCTCCGTGCTTGACGGCTGGTGGGTCGAGGGTTACAAGCCGGGCGCCGGCTGGGCTCTCCCTCTGGAGCGTACGTACGATGACCAGAACTATCAGAACGAACTTGACGCCGCCACGATCTACACGACCATCGAGAACGAGATCGCTCCGGCCTACTACGATGTGGACAAGTCCCTCGGACTGTCTCCGACTTGGGTCGGCTACATCAAGAATACTGTCGCCCAGGTGGCCAACAACTTCACCACCAACAGAATGCTGACTGACTACTGCAACCAGTACTACAATCCGCAGTCTGAACGTTCCGACAAGATGATCGCCGATGACTATAAGATGGCCCGTGAGATCTCGGCCTGGAAGAAGAGGCTCCGTCGTGAGTGGCAGAACATAGAGGTGATCTCCCAGACCCAGCCTGATTCTTCCTACAGTCTCTCCGAGTCCAACTCACTGACCTCAGAGGTTGTCCTGAATCTTGGAGACCTTTCTCCAGAGGACATCGGAGTGGAGATGCTGTTCGCGACGACTGACGTGAAACATCAGCTGCATATTCAGGAAAAGTGTGACTTTGACGTGGTTGAGTTCAATGATGGTGTCGCCAAGTACCGCGCGTCTATCCTTCCGGACAGGACGGGTATGTACCAGGTGGCTGTCAGAATGTACGCCAAGAACCCGTTATTGCCTCACAGACAGGATTTTGAATTAGTGAAATGGTTATAGCGACCGGATTCTTTGACGGTGTCCACATCGGGCACCGTTTTGTGATTGAGCGGCTTGTGGGCGAGGCCAGGGAGAGGGGCGACCAAAGTATGGTCGTCACTTTCTGGCCTCATCCCCGCAACGTGCTTCAGGACGATGCCCGGAACCTGCGGCTTCTGACCTCGCTGGAGGAGAAGAAGGCGTTGCTCAGAGGGCTTGGCGTGGACCACGTCGAGGTGCTGCCTTTCACCAAGGAATTCAGCAGACTGACCACTCAGGAATATCTCCGTGATGTCCTCATAACCCGTTTCGGCGCGAAAGCGATTCTGATTGGCTACGACAATCGTATGGGTTGCGATCCCCAGACTCCCGAATCAATCGAGAAAATCGCTGAAGGTGAGGGGCTTGATGTTATCCGTCTTGGAAGCGTGGCTTCTCCATCGGGTGGCATTACCGTCAGCTCCACGAAGATCCGTGAGGCTGTGGCCGCCGGGGAGATGGAGAAGGCGGCTGCTATGCTTGGGTATGAATATTCATTGCTGGGTGTTGTCGTAGCGGGTAACCGGCTCGGCCGCACGATCGGTTTCCCGACAGCGAACATCCAACTTTACGAGCCTCTGAAGCTTTTGCCGGGCAACGGTGTCTATTCCGTTGAGGCCGAGACCCTTGGCCGTAAGTTCAAGGGAATGTGCAACATTGGTGTCCGTCCGACCGTCCGTGCCGGCGGCCAGCGCACCATCGAGACCAATATCTTCGATTTCAACGAGGACATCTACGGCCTCGACCTCAAAGTTACCTTCCACCGCAAGATCCGTGACGAGCGCCGTTTCGATTCCATCGATGCCCTCCGCGCCCAGCTCGCCGCCGACAAGGCCAGCATCCTCGCGGAGTGACAATACATTAATATTAATCACGGTTTTCGGTCGCTGAGCTTGTGGTTCGATGAAGCTCACCAACCATCGAAGCGCCCATTGTCTGATAGCGAAGTCAATGATAGGCGATGCCACGCTCCACCAGAATTTTGCACGTTACCAAAATTCTTAGGTGGAGCGTGGCACTTGCCTATAGGCCACTTGATGGGCATTTTCAAGGGAAAGTCATATTTAGCTTTGGATACTATATAGTAGTTGACTAACTTTTGTTTTGGAAATTATATAGGAGTTGGCTAACATTTTCCTTATAATGCTGATATTTAATTAATTGTGATTCGTTGGTATTCCTGCATAAGAATCTGTATGTAAAGGACCCAATCTCCATCGTAGTCATATAAGACAAGGTGTGGCGGAAGATCCCGGGCTTATGCATCGGGTGAAAAAAGAGGCTATCCTCACCCGACTCCAATCAGGGATATCTTTCCGGGTGTCTAACCACTCCTTTTTCACCCGGAATAATAGTTGGGGAATATATACAAGTTGACTACCTTCCTTCGCATCGTGCTGACATATTCACAAAATGCGGGTGACGCCAGCGCGTATGTAACCGCTTGGCGACCGCTTGCATACCACGTTAGTCAACTGCTATATAGTTACCTTAGCTTTTGTAAAAGCTAATTTAATGGTGTTTTTCGCTTTTTTACAAGTTGAAAACGCTACAAAATTTGCTTTTGCAAAAGCGAATACTTGTCACGTGAAGTCTTATAGTAACATGAAAAAAATAAGTTGCCTCAGATTAAGAGAATATTTTCGAGGATAGATCTATTTTCGAAGAAGGAGTGTGCCGGTGGCACATGACTGATGAGAAAAGAGATATAGACCGAAAAGATTCCTTAAGATGATGCAGGTTATTTTTTGAAGGTTACATAACACGCCAAAACTGATGATTTTCGTTAGTTTTGGCGCATTATAGCTTGCCTTTTTGGATTCTTTGTAGATTCATTCTGTGAAACTGCCTTGTTGTCTACTAATGTTGGTTGCTCAACACTTTATGGTACGACGACTGGATTGAAAACGAGTGCTATTGCTCTTGTCGAAGGCAAAAATGCATACGAGGGGAGCATTATGTGGAGAAAGTGCTGCCGTCGAGATCGGAGAGGCGCCTCTCCAGGCGACGTTTTTGGGCGATTTCGTTGACCTCCCAATGCCCACCTTTGTCTGGACCGATGCGGCGGAGGAGGCCGGAGGCTTTCAGGTTTGCGAGATGCTTTTCAACGGCTTTCGGGGATATTCCTAACCTCTTGGCCAGAGATGCTGAGGTGAGGGAGCCGTCCTTTGACAACATATTCAGGATTATCTCCCTGCTTTTCGGCTTTTTCCCAGCGCGGACAGAATAGGACGGGCTTTCCTCTTCGAGCAGGCCGGTGGATTGCAGGTAGTTGTCGATGTCGCGGCGGAGGACCTTTGCCGTGGTGCTGAACATAAAATCTCTGAATATGTTCAAGTCATCGCTTTCCCGGGCCGCGATGAGCGATTTGATGTAATCCTCCTTGTCTTCCTTTAATATGATCGAAGGGATAAGGCCGAACTCGAATTGGAGTTGATTCATCAGCAGGCGGGCCATCCTGCCGTTTCCGTCTGCCCAAGGATGGATGGTGACCAAGTTGAAATGAGCATCGAAACTTATTGAATATAACAGGTTGATATCTTTGCTTTTGACACCTCGTCTCGCTTCGTTGGTCCGCTCGCAAAACTCGGCCAGTCTTGCGGGAACCTTACTGTAATTCATATAGGATTTGCCTCCGAATCCCGCGGTGACATTCAGCAGCCGCAACTGGCCTTTCGCCGAGGAAAACTCTCCTAACGCGGTTTTGTAATCTTTCCCGGTGTTCTTCATTACCAAGGAGGATAGTTCCATAAGCATGTCCGTCGTTATCGGTGTATGAGCCCTTGCATATTCAATAGACCTCTCATAGGCTGCCTTGAGGTCAAGGTTCATATTCTGTTCCTCAATGCTTTTGCCCTTGATGCTGACCCCTTGGTCGAACATGATCTGGTTCTCGACCTCCGTGATTGTCGAACCCTCCATCGCCGTGGAATGCGTGATGAGGGAGTACAGGTAGAACTTGTCGTAATCTATCTGTTGGTCGATGCCCAGTCGCCGATATTCATTGATGATGTTTTCAAGATCCGCCTCCATTTTCTCCCTACTTTTCTGCAAATATAGAAATTTTCTCCCTATTATCATGTTTTCCTCCCCACCTTTTGGATAGAGATATTTTTACAAATCGCTTTCAGAGTAATGTGCCACAGAACAGTGTAGAATGACGATAAGCCTGAAAAAGTCGTGCGATCGGGGGCGAGATATTCATGACAAAGTGGCCTGTGG